>Ga0105047_10015331_pt1 | contig 12072 bp, 6 predicted proteins | sample MAT04_FD_78384 | JGI IMG/M metagenome (GOLD analysis project Ga0105047, IMG submission 78384) | Freshwater microbial communities from Lake Fryxell liftoff mats and glacier meltwater in Antarctica - MAT-04 (megahit assembly) | ecosystem: Environmental > Aquatic > Freshwater > Ice > Liftoff... | reverse complement strand
CGCCGTTTCCTCCAAAGCTTCCCTCAAGCGCTTGGCTGCGTAAATCGACATATCGCGGGGCACATTCACCCGATCGCGCAAATACCGCAAAGCCACATCAGAACCACCCGGCGGTTTACAAACTTCACCAGTCATCATCAAAGTTAAAGCACAACGCAAAGCCTCATCAAATAAGCTGTCATCAGCAGGATTGACTCGAACGATGTTGTGCTGGTGCTTGATGACGCGGTGGAGTGCTTCAGCGCGGGAAGTTTCCGGTTCTGGATACATCACATCTGGTAATCCAGCCCAAGGGCCATTGTCCACGCGGGCTTTGTTGAGTAGCATCTGGGGTTCGCCGTTTTCCCAGCAGCCGCCCATTTGAGGCGGTAAATCATGGACGTGGGTGTGGAAGTCGCTTTGAGTACCGCGATAAGTCGGGCGGCTTTCCATCCCTGCAAACCAGTCAGCAAAGCGCGGGTTTTCTTCCCGCAGTGAGTATCCTTTGTAGTAGTAAAGACTGGCATTCATCCGTTCGACGTAGGGCGTAAAAATTACATCGACTGTGCCAAATTCATCCAGGAAATAAGGGCCGGGCGTGCGCGAGAGTGCTGCTTCGACTTGGGCGACAACGCGGGTGAATTGGTTGCGGTTGCGCTGATCTGCTCCGCCTGTACTGACGCGGCACAGCCAAGAGCACCAAGCACTAAACAGCTTTCGCTCTAGCTGTCGGAGGGGAAGGACTTGGGGGTTTTCCATGCCCAAACCCAAGGGGCCGAAGACTTGTTCTAGGGCGATTAAAATGTCGTCGCTTTCGGTGATGATGCGGCCGTCTAGCTCGATCGCTGGTAGCATTCCTGATGGTACTTTCCGCTTGTACCAACTTTCTTTTTCCCCATAGCAGAACATGGTAACTTTGTCAATCCGGTAGGGGATTTGTTTTTCTTCTAACCACAGCCAGATTTTTTGGCAATAGGGACACCACGCATGGTGATCGCGGTAGAGGGTGACTCGCACATTCGATTCGGTTTTGCCGAAGAGGCGCAACCGGGATTGGGCGTTGGTTGGGCCGTTGGTGCGATCGACTTCAAAGTCGGTGAGGGTTTCTAATTCTTTCCAGCTTAGGGGAGAAACGGTCATAGGATTTTAGATTGGAGAATTGAAGAATTGGAGAATTGCAGAATGCGACTTATTAGTAATAATTTAACTTACGCACAGACTCTATCAGTAAGGTGCGCAGTGCGCACCCTACTAAGGAATGAGAATTAAATAACTTCCACAAGTTTGTGGGATGGGCGTCCCGCCCGTCTTGAACAGGCATCCTGCCTGTTCCACAATAACAATTCAGATTGTAAGTTATTGAATTCGCGATCCTAAACTACTACAAGATTATAATTAAAAAAGCTTTTGAGGACGATCGTCCTCACTACAAACTTATAATCAAGGCGACATTTGGGGAGGCGGTGGGGCGTCTTGAATTTTAGTGAGTGCTGCTTTCATTTCGGGAGTTGCTAAGAATTTTTGGGTATCTGCGATCAAACGATCGCCCCAGAGGTTTTCTTTGAGAAAATCTACGGTAGCATAACGTTTGTCGAGTTTCAGGGCTGCTTCTCCCATTGCTAAGCCTTTTGCTTTGTCGCCTTTGCCGTACAATGCTACTGCTAGAGCTAGCATTGCTTCTGCTGCTTCTTTGTCGATCGCGATCGCCTGTTCCCAGCGTTTGATAGCACCATCGGCATCTCCCATTTCGTATTTGACTAATCCGATATTGTTGATAGCTGGCCACAGGTTTTTTTCTAAAGCAAAGGCTTTTTCGTATTCGGCGATCGCCTGATCGAACCGCTTCAGCTTATAAAAAGCATTGCCCAAATCAAATAATGCGCCCGGAGTCTCTGGCTTTATTTTCAATCCTGCTTGCAAATATTCGGCTGCTTTCTCATACTTAGCTTGTCGAAAGTGTGCTTCTCCCAAAACAAATTTAATTGAGGCATTTTCGGGCGCGAGGGATTGAGCTTGTTGCAAAGCCACAATACCTTTATCAAGCTGCTCGACTTGAAGGTACAAGCTGCCTAACAAAGTCCAAGTTTGAGCATTCTTGGGGGCTAATTGTGTGGCGAGTTCGGCTCTGGGTACTGCCAGTTGGTACTGCTGGAGTCTGGCTAACTGAACGGCTTCTTCTGCAAGGCTCAAGGCTGTTTGTTCGAGCGCGGCCGAGTCAATTTGTATGGTGTAAGGCAGGAGTGCCTGGGCGATGACAGGCTTGGGCATTGTCCACAAACCAAGTGCGAGCAGCAGAGATAGTAGAGGAAGACGATTAGGCACGCGATCAGCCCCAGCAAAAAATATAATGGTTTCTCGATCGATCATAATAACTCATTTTTTTGAGTTTTGATATTGTTTCCTGACTCGCAACGCTTTATGGTTTTCAGATCAGACGGCGGTTGAAACCGCGTCTTGTCAAACCATGTCCGCCGGACGCGACTGAAGATAATAAACAAATGTTAACTGCCCGGTCTTCTTCAACCCGCAGGCGAGTGGGTTTTGTTCGTATAGACGCGGTTTCCACCGCCTGGTCTTCTATTTTAAGCAACTTCAATGAGTTAATAAAGTCTGTTGAATTTTGTCTAACAATTGTGCTGCTGACAAGGAAGAAGGTAAAATTTTGGCAGATACTTCTTGCAGCAGAAAGTCGATCGCCTCGGATTCCGAATTTACAGCAGACCGATCGTCCCAGACTAAAATTGGCAGTTTTACTGCCATTTGCCGCAGGTTCGATAGCGCCTTCAACATCGCGGGAGATGCTGAGGGGGCATCTCGCAAGCACAACAAAACTAAGTCAACGCTTTGATATTGTAACTGCTGCAAAACTTCTGTCCAGCAGGGGGCGATCGCCCCTCGGAATCCTGCGGTTTGGATGTACTGAATCAAAGCTTGAAAGTTGGGAGTAGAAAACTTGGAATTGGGAACGGGAATCTCGGCATTTGTCGATCGATCGCCATTTTCCAATTCTGCCGTCGAATTTCCCCCAGCCGCGCGGTGCAAGTCTGGTAAAGTCGAAATGTCAGCAAACAAAATGCTGGGCTTCCAACTCATACCAGCAGCTACTTGAATCACTTGCCACAACGCAGAAGCCACCAACCCGGTGCCATCAAGACTACCAGTGGCCAAACAGGGAAATACCGACAATCCTTTGACTTGATTTGCTAGTTGCGTCGTTGCAGGGTCTAAAGTTACTAAGGGGAGATCACCCAAATTTCGAGACCGACTTAACTGTTCGATAAAAGCTAAGGGGTTTTGCAGTTGACTTGTACTGTCCAAGACGATCGCATCAGGCCGCCAAATTCGCGCTACGAGTTCTGCTTGCCCCAGGTCGTCTGCTTCTAAAACTCGGCAGTAGCTGGGGTTTAGGAGTAAAGCAGAGCCTTGAGAAGAACTGTTTTGCGGACTAAGCCACAACACCGTTAAAGAACTCCTCACCTTCCTGGTATCGTCATCGGGGCGGGCGATCGAGTCTAGTAAACGCCGCAAAGCGAATTCTTCCACTGGCAAGCTCAAAAAGCCTTCGGCGCGGTTGACAGAAGCCCGTTCTTTTTCGCCTCTGGTGGCTGTGACGATCGCCGGAATCGATCGGGTATCTGGATCGCTCTTCAGCAGCGTCAGCACGTCCCAACCGGACAGCAGCGGCAGCAACGGGTTGAGAAAAATCGCTTCTGGACTGAACCTGCGGGCTTTTTCCAGCGCTTCGGTGCCGGAACGGGCGACGATTACTTGATAGCCCAAACCGGAGAGGACGTTGGTTAAGTCTTCGATATATTTGGGAACTGCTTCGACTATTAATACTAAACGAGAGCGAGAATTGGCGATCGGAGTTTGATATTTTGGTTGTAATAATTCTCCCTCGGTGGCTGTACCTGCTGGGGATTCTTCCCCGCTATTTCCCGGAGGATTTGGCGGCAGCAACAAGGTAAATTCAGAGCCTTGATTTTCTGAGGAAATAAACGAAACGTCTCCGCCGTGGAGCCGCGCTAAACGTTGGGTGAGTACCAGTCCCAGTCCGGTTCCTTGAAATCGGCGAGTCATGGTGCTTTCTAGCTGTTGGAATTTCTGAAAGATTAGGTGCTGTTTGTCGGCGGGGATGCCGATGCCAGTATCCCAAACTGTGAATGCGATCCAGCCTTCCCAAACATTTACTTTCAAGCCAATTTTTCCACCCGTTTCTGTAAATTTGAGGGCGTTGGAAAGCAAATTGACGAGCATTTGTCGCAACCGCAGTTCATCGGCAATTAAATAGCTCAGTCCTGGTTCTATTTCGAGCGTAAATTCGATTTTATCCGACGGTTCTGCGTTTGCTTCGCCGTTGTGAGCGATCGTCGGTTCGGGAGTCGATTTTTCTTCTTGCTGTTGCAGTTGTTTTGCTTGTTCAAAGGCTCTTTTGCAGGTGGCTGCTATTTCGACTGGTTCGGGAATTAGTTCTAGCTGCCCGGTTTCCATTCGGGTCAAATCTAAAATGTCGTTAACTATTGTCATCAAATGCCGCCCGCTTTTATGGATTAGTTTGGCGTAGCGTGTTTGGCGATCGTTGAGTTCTCCGATTAATTTATCTTTGAGGAGGCTGGACAAACCGAGAACGGCGGTGAGCGGGGTTTTTAGTTCGTGGCTGATGCAGGATAAAAATTCGTCTTTGAGTCGGTTGAGGTGGATTAAATCTGCGTTTTTGGCTGCTAGTTCTTTGGCAACTAACTGTTCTTCGGTGACATCTTGTCCCATGACTAAAATTAGGTTGAGGGGCAGCGGTTGCTTGACAAATTGCCAGATCCGTTCTTGACCTTTTTGTACAGGACAATTGCAAGTGTAGGTGTCTGGTTTGCCGGCGGTGGGGCACCAAGCTGGAGCGGTTAAGGTTGATGGGGAGGCGGCGGCGTACAGGGGTAGCGAGCAACTGGTGGCGGCTGTTGAATCACGCGCGGCGAAGCTATCCCGCAGTCCATCGCCCGATCGACCTACTCCTACTAAGCTCTTGCACTCTTGGGCTATCGCCTCTACCTGCGCACTCGTGTATTCGGTTGTGAGATGGCTTGGTTTGTGGGGCGAGTGTTTGCCCAAATTTGCTGCGGGTTCTGGAATTGGTTCTGGGCCTGCTCCCAGCAAAATTCGCCACGATGCGTTTTGGCTGACTATTTGTCCGGTGGGGGTTTGCAATCTCAGCGGCAGGGGCAGTTTTTCCAGCAGTTGGACTAGGGAGTTGAGATTTTCCGAGGGTTTCAATCCTTCTTCTACAAAGCGCACTTGAGCACGGGCGGTGGCGAGGGCTGCGGAAACGGGTATTAATTCGATTTCTTTGACTGCTGTTGGCTGCGTTGTCAGGCTGCTGTTTGCGGCGAATTGCAGCAGGCTCAGGCTGTCTAACATTCCTAAAAATTTACCGCTGGCATCTGTCAGGCCGATCCTCTTCGAGGGCTTCGCTAACGGGCTTTTGGAGAAACCGCCGATGGTTTGGCTGTGGTTTGGGGTGTTAAGTTCCTCTGTTTGCAGGTACTGCCAGAATTCACTGATGCTCAAAGCGGCAGATACTATTCTGATCGGTTCGATCGCGATCGAGCTTTCCGACAAAAGTTGCTCTCCGTCGTTTGTGCGCGAGTCCGCGCCCGTCCAAAGGCTGCGGAGGTAAACTAATCCTAGCGGTTTTAGCTGTTCGTTGACTACTGCGACTCGATCGCAATTTCCCTCGCTGAAAATCGACCGCAGCGATTCTAGTGTCGCCGTGAATCGGCACAGCGGCACTTGCTCGATAAAATTCTTGAGACTGGGGCTAGTTGTTGGCATGACAAACCTGAGATCCTGCTATCTATAGCAGTAATATTTTTGATTCCCAATGTACCTGCGGATTTCTGTATCTCTATCTTATTTATTTTATATCAGTTCGCTATCTAGCCCGGGAGCGGGATCAGTAGGAGCGAGTTCTATACCTGCACCTGATTTGAGGCGACTAGCAATTATTTTAAGGCTTAAGCTTAATTGCAGAAATCAAGCTAAGGGTGCTTGACTCAAAACCAAAGCAGTGTACTTTTAGTATCCTCATGTTACAGATTTTATTATCTATTTTGCCATTAAGATTAGTTACAATCAATGTTGAGATGAGTATGATTGTGTAAACAAAGTTTTCGTAGTGATTTGGGATTTTAGACTCCTAGTCTAGAATTCTAGAAAGGAATATACGGGATTGATCCCGCCAGATGGGAAGGTAAAATAGCAGGGATAAGATAGGTTATAGGACAATAAGGTTCAGCTCGGAATAATCTGAATCCTAAAAGATACCTGTATCTCGCATTAAATCGTGAAATTAAATTATAAGAAAGCTCCCTGAAAACCCTGTGGCTTCAGCCTCCGGATCTGCTCGTTACTTTCGCTCTGCCTGGTAATGCAGATCCGGAGGCTCTGCCTCCTTTTAGCTCGGCACTTATAAGAGGAATGTAAGAGATGTTTAATACCATGCGCGCAAAATAAGTTCTACATAGAAACCCCCCAAGCCCCCCTTATTAAGGGTGGCTATAACTTCATATATATAGCAATCCTAAATCATTATCCAGACTATAACAGTCCGTTCATCAGTGTAATTCTTGTAGGGGCAACCCCCCGTGGTTGCCCTCTTTAGTTTACGCTCTTGGTAGGCACTCTTGGCACTACCCCTACATATGTACAAATCATTTAGGATTGCTATAGCAAGTATTGATTAAATTGGTATAAATTATTAAATTTTAGTTCCTAAGTAGAAGTCAATCGCCAAGTCGGAAGAAGGAATAACTGAGATATTGCAACTGTGGTAAAAACCGGAAATAGCACCTAAAATCTAGCATTTACACCTATATCTATCGCTCAAAAATGAGGTTTTTATAAGTTGATTGAGAATGGTGCAAGTTATCAGATAAATAGAAATGGAAGCCGTCAAGCGTGAAGTCGGAAAAAGACATACACAGCAAGATTTTGGGCTGGCGATATTTTAGGTTGAATTAAGGGCGTTGCTGAATGAAAGTATGATGGGTTTGTAGGGGTAAAGCCCCCGTGCTTACCCCGTCGGCGGTGGGGGCTCTTCAGGGGGGGATGGCCCCGGAGGATTTCATCTCCCAATTCAGCAACGCCTAATAAAGTAGATTTACTTCACTCAACTATATTGCTTGAATGCGTGGGAGTTATTGAAAAGCTCCCACGCATTCAAGCACAACTGAAATGCTCGCATATCGGTGAATCTTCAATGCCCCAATCGATTTACGGCAGCCAGCGGGGATGATAACCGGCAAAGGGAAGTTCTTCGGGCTGTACTTTTGCGCTCGTACCGTCTGCGGGTATTTCTAATAAGGGTAGCACCCAGAGGCGGCTGGTGGCGATCGACTGTCCGCTATCATTGCGGGGACTGTCTCCTGCTGTGGGTTTTGCTGTTGTGACTGATTGGTCGAAAATTAATGCCAGTCCGTCAGGAGATAAACTGATTTGGGTATCTAATTGGTTGGGCAAAATTAGCAGCGGTTTGATGGTTCCTACCAAACGAGTGCCTTCTTTTTTGAGGTCGATGGTGGCGATAAAAGGCTGTTCTTTGTAGCTTTCTGTTTCGAGGCGTTGGGCTAACAAACAGTAAAGACGCTGGAATTGATTGTCTTTGTTTTTGCGGGGGTCGAAATAAACGGCGATGATGCTGCCGGGAATCCGCAATATTTCTTGTTCCACACCTTGGTTGTCTAAGATGAAAAGCGATCGAGTAAAATCAGCGTTGTATTTAACATAGGCGGCGGCGGAGTTGTCGCGGGCCATTCCCAATACTTGTTCGTATTTTGGTAAAAGTTCTATTGGGTCTGCTTCGGGTGTGAGGGGGACGATCGCTAATCCTTGTTTTTGAGATATTACCACCGATTTGCTGTCTGGCCGAATCATAAAATCTCCGCCTTGTTGATTTTCCAAAGGTCGGGGCGGTAATTTTTCTTCCAGAATCCAAGGGCTGAAATCGCCTGGATTGCTGCGGTTGACGCGCTGGATAATGATGATTTTTCCGTCGGCTGAAAGGTCAAATTTTAGGTTTTGGTAATCTTTGGAGTCTAGTAGTTTGTCGATTCTACCTGCTGGCTGTTTTTGCTGGGGTTCTTCTCCGGGGGATTGGGGATTGAGGCCGGTGGTGACTGTAAATATTTCTTGATTTAGGATGCCGCGAGTACGGGCGATCGATCGATCTGTGGCTGAGAATAAAATGCGATCGCCGCCGGGATAGGGTTTAAAATCGGTGACAACCAAATCTTTGGGAGTCAGGGGTATCGGTTTCGATTCGCTGCTGGAGAGGTTGACTAGCATTAATCTGCTTTCTGTTTCGCCTTGAACGCCGATATAAGCAAAAGCTCGATCTCGAGTCCGAAAGGAACCGCTAAAGGGTTGCATTAGCGTGCCTTTATTTTGGTTGTTTTCTCCGAAATACTTGTCGGTTGCGCCGGCGAGTTTTACTGTGTAGGTAACGCCGTAGGGTGCGGGATCTTTGAGGGTGTAAGCCATACGGCGGCCAGCCCAGCTAAATTTACCGGGGAGGGGCGGTTCTAGCTGTAAGTTTTCCTCGACGGTGGAGTGGTTCATCGGCCGAAAAAAGGTGAGAATAAAGCCGGTATCTGCGGCGCCGATTTGTTTGTTTTCCCAGCTAAATTCTCGCACTCTGGGCGCTGTGCGATCGCCACTCAGTAGCAGCAATCCGATTAATACGCTCAGCATTAGCATGAGAAAAATGGCCGTGCGGTCGATCGGCTGTTTGAATGGCAGAATAGCGAAGGGCGAAGGATTAATTTTTTTGTTAAAAATACTCACAAATCTTTCTCTCCTATTGCTGCTGAAAAATAACTGCCCAATTTTCCCCTCTTAAATTTTACACTCCTGGGCGCACTCCTGACCCTCAGAAACCAGTTTTTTTACCAGGGGGAAAGGCTGTCACCTCTGTATTTTGGCAAACAACCCGGTTTCTGAAAATTTTTGTGTGTCTAGGACTGTTTGAGATTTGAGATTTTTAATCCAATCTCAAATCTCAAATAGCCAATTGTGCGATCGGTTGATGGGTAACGCTGGCGCTCTACCCATCCTACTAATAATCATGACGGCTACTTAGCTGAGATCCATTATTTCACGAATCCTTGACGATTGGTATCTTGGAACTATGATTAACCGCTGACAGTGTATAGGGCGATTCCGGTTCGGGATATAGCTTAGAATATTTGCTATCGTAATGCCTGACCTCAAAATAGTTTAAATTTGACAGGTGAGGCTTATATATGGAGAAACATTCCAAAAGACAAAAAGTTGCTGCACTCTCTAAAGGCCCGACATCCACTATTTTATTTTTGAAGACGCGACCTGATTTGATCCACTGTTTCATCTGCTTTCTTGACAAACAGTAAAATGCTGAATGAGGATTGTTAAATTCAGCAAATTTTACACCTTCTATCTCTACACTAGATAGCTTGTTTATTACCAATGGGTGCGTTATCGTCAAATCAATATATCTCTTGGTTCCTTGATACATTTCATAACGATTTGGGTAAAGAATAGCATTCTCATACCCGCTTTCTTGGTTAAATTTTCCTAATTTTTCTAGAGTGAAAGAATCGTACAAAACAATGTCATCTTCTATGAATAAAAACCAGTCAAATTCTTCTACTTTTTTGACAAATTCTTCCTGAAGCCTAAACTCCACAAACATCGGGTCGCATTCTGGCTCTTCTTGTATTTGAATGCACTTAATTTGATATTCAGGTAAATACGCTGTAACGTGTCTGTTCGGTAGAGTTTGGATCGCAATAGTCACGTCGCAATGAGCAAAACTCGCCAACAGTCCATCTATTGTATGCCTGAGTCTTTCTATTTTTGCTGCCCATTTTTCTGGATTTTCAGATTCTTCAACTGATGTAATGTGTGCGACAGCAGCAAAAATCTTAGGGCGTTTTTTCTATGGCTGTTAGTTTTCTTTGAATATATTTATGATGGTTTTTTTTGATAAAACAGCATCATTTTAATATACCTAATGAACACTCGCGATATTTCTTGTAACAAAGCAATTTGTGAAAAGATAAAGTGCATTACTTTTCTTTGTAGTGATTTTTCGGCTGACATACAGACAATCTCCTTTTTGTTTACTGAAACAGTTTATTTATCGGTACTAAATCCATCGGTGATATTTTATCGATAGGTAGTCCCCAACCCAGCAGATACATTCTAATGCAAAGTATGCCTGCTAGTACCCCTAAGAACAGTGCTGTCAACTTCATATCCTCCCAAAAACAAGTTAGCCCTTCTTTCCAAAGACCGTAGGTAATGACTAAATAAGTAGGAATATCCCCGACAGCTACAGCAATCACAGCACCTAAATTACCCATGAAATGATATCCTACTGGGATGCCAATAGCAATACTCAAGAAAGTTGCCAGATTGCCCATAGCTCCGTACTGAGATTTTCCGACAGCTAACAAACAAGAACCCATCAAATTGTGGAGAGTAGTGTGCCAGATACCTAAAGCCAAGATTGGCATCATCCAAGATGCTGCCATATACTCTTTCCTGTACAGTGTTAAAATTAGCTGATCTCCAAAGCTCACAAAAATTGCTAAGCCTATGGCCAAAGGTATCAGAATCAAGTTGCGGTTTTTGAGGATTTTGGCGCGCAATTCCTCACGAGGCAAGTCTGCTAGCATCGAAATAGAGGGAAAAATTACCCGGCCGCCGAGGGCGATGATCACTTGGCGAGGCATATCGCCGAGGGTAAAAGCGATTCCGTAAATGCCCAACATTGTTAAACTAAATATTTTCCCTAGAACTAGGCGATCGGCTTGAGAGCACAGAAAAAATAAAATCGTAGACAAAAATATCCATTTTCCATAAGAAAATATTTCTTTAGCTGCTTCTTTATCCCAAGCAAAACGGTTTGACTTGCCGGGAATCAAAAAATGGCTCCATACTAACTTTATTATAGAGCCAGTAAAACCGCCGACGAGGATGGCCCAGATTGTGGGATGGAAAAAGGCCCAAACAATCATCACTGTAGTAGAAATTGCCTGTATGACCAACTCAAAAAGCACTACTCTCTTGACTGCCATCTGCCGGTTGAGGCTGGATGTAGCAGTCGAGTTGAACCCTGTTATTAGAGTATTTATGCTTATGCAGGGAAGCAACCACAGGAGACGGGGTTCTTCATAGAATTTAGCAACAGGCCAGGTGATTGCAATTAAACACAACCAAACAAATAAGCTGCGAAGAACTTGCATTGTCCAGGCGGTGTTGAGAAATTCTGGCTCGTTCCCGCGCTTGTTTTGAATGATGCTTGGGCCCAGACCTATGTCTGTGAATAGGTTGACACCTGTGATGAAAACGTAGGCTAGACTCATCAAACCAAATAGTTCGGGCAAAAGCAGGCGGGTCAAAATTAGGTTGCTGCCAAATCGGATAATTTGACTGCTTCCATAGCTGGCGATCGTCCAGAATGCGCCTTTGATGGCTAATTTTTTTTCTGATGACATATACTCTAAACTTATTTCCTAATTATGAGTCTAGTTGCTGAATTTGCCGTTGGCAACTTCTACAGGATGCTGCAGCCATTTTTTTAGCTAACTTTACCGTATCTTCATTTTTCGATTGTAGGAAGAACCAGACGCACATTTTACAATCAGAAAGATAAAATTTAACCTGCAACCAGCTCCACATCTAATAATCATAAGGGTTTTTCGGTTCGGGAATTGGTCTGAGGGAGGATGCTTGAATAATTAATTTGCGCTTGCCTTGTAGTTCTTCTACGATTGTTTCTCCTTCTATTTCTAGCCAACTGTCTGGGGGAAAGGAGGCGCGGCTTTGACCGATCGCTAATTTGACCGGCAACCCGATCGGATAGGCATCCGCCGCGCAGCAGGTAATGATAAAACGCCCGATCCACATATATTGTTCTGCTATTTTGGGCGGGTGAATGACAAATCCTTGAACCTTGACTTTTTGACCTCTGTATGTATCTGGCTCTGGATTGAAATTTAACAGCCGCACCCATTCGACGAGCGATCGCCTTTCGGGTTTTGTAGTATTGCGAAATTCTTG
>Ga0105047_10015330_pt1 | contig 12072 bp, 10 predicted proteins | sample MAT04_FD_78384 | JGI IMG/M metagenome (GOLD analysis project Ga0105047, IMG submission 78384) | Freshwater microbial communities from Lake Fryxell liftoff mats and glacier meltwater in Antarctica - MAT-04 (megahit assembly) | ecosystem: Environmental > Aquatic > Freshwater > Ice > Liftoff... | reverse complement strand
GCCCACATCTTCAGCAAGACCGGTCCGCTGGAAGCCTACGGCAAGCAGACCGCCGTGGGTTTCATGATGGGCCTGGACTACGCCACGGGCGGCACCATGATGGTCGCCGGCAAGAAGCTGGTGGTCACCGAGCGTGACGACCAGGGCAAGCCCGACCTTGGCAAGTCGCTGCTGGCAGCCGCCTATTCCGACGACAAGGCCGACATCGCCGTCGGGCCCACGTCCTCGGGTGTCGCACTGGCCATGCTGCCGGTGGCCGAAGAGTACAAGAAGATCCTGCTGGTGGAGCCGGCGGTGGCCGATTCGATCACCGGCGACAAGTGGAACAAGTACATCTTCCGCACCGGGCGCAACAGCTCGCAGGATGCGATCTCCAACGCCGTCGCCCAGGACATGCCCGGCACCAATATCGCGACCCTGGCCCAGGACTATGCCTTCGGCCGCGACGGGGTGAAAGCCTACAAGGCGGCGATCAAGAAGGCCAAGATCGTCCACGAGGAATACCTGCCCACCACCACCACCGACTTCACGGCCGGTGCACAGCGCATCATCGACAAGCTCAAGGACCTGCCCGGGCGCAAGGTGATCTGGATCATCTGGGCCGGCGGCGGTGGCAACCCGTTCAAGATCGCCGACCTCGACCTGAAGCGTTACGGCATCGAGATCGCCACCGGCGGCAACATCCTGCCGGCCATGGCCGCCTACAAGCAGTTTCCGGGCATGGAAGGCGCCACGTATTACTACTTCGGCCTGCCGAAGAACCCGGTCAACGATGCCATGGTGGCGCGCCACTACAGCCAGTTCAAGGCGCCACCGGACTTCTTCACGGCCGGTGGTTTCTCGGCCGCGATGGCCGTGGTCACCGCGCTCAAGAAGAGCAACGGGGATGCATCGTCGGCCACGCTGATCAAGACCATGGAAGGCATGAGCTTCGACACGCCCAAGGGCAAGATGACCTTCCGCAAGGAAGACCACCAGGCGATGCAGAGCATGTACCACTTCAAGATCAAGGTCGACCCGGCGTTTGCCTGGGGCGTGCCGGAGCTGGTGCGCGAGATCAAGGCCGAAGACATGGTGGTGCCCATCACGAACAAGCGCTGAATCGAGCGCGCTCGTCGGCTGCTGCGCAACCGCCATGCGTCGTTGCGCCGTGCCCGAAATCCTCACGTACGGTTGGTCGTTCCCGCTTATGCGCGCTGTGCGCCTGGCCTGACGGCTGCTCGCAACGCCGCTCCCGCTCCATTCACCATTCGCCATCCGGGTTGGCCACGATGCTTGAAACCAAGGACCTGACGATCCGCTTTGGCGGCCACGTAGCGGTGAACGCTGTCAGCTGCGCGTTCGCGCCCGGCACGCTGACGGCCATCGTCGGGCCGAATGGCGCAGGCAAGACGACCTACTTCAACCTGATTTCCGGTCAGTTGAAGGCCAGCAGCGGCTCGGTGTCACTCGACGGGCGCGACTTGTCCGGGCTGGGCGTCTCGGCGCGTACCCATGCCGGCCTAGGCCGGGCGTTCCAGCTCACCAACCTGTTTCCCAACCTGTCGGTGCTGGAGAACGTGCGCCTGGCGGTGCAGGCCACGCGCGCCGGCAGCCATCGCCATGGCTTGAACCTGTGGAGCATCTGGAGCGACCACCAGGGCCTGACCCGGCGTGCCGACGAGATCCTTGTTGCCGTGGCCATGAAGGAGAAGGAAAACGCCACCGTGGCCAGCCTGCCGCACGGCGACCAGCGCAAGCTCGAAGTGGCGTTGCTGATGGCGCTGGAGCCCAGCGTTTTCATGTTCGACGAGCCCACCGCCGGAATGAGCCTGGACGAGGCGCCGGTGATCCTGAACCTGATCCGCGCGCTCAAAAAGGACAGGACCAAGACCATCCTGCTGGTGGAGCACAAGATGGATGTGGTGCGGGAACTGGCCGATCGCATCATCGTGCTGCACAACGGGACGCTGGTGGCCGACGGCGACCCGGCGGAAGTGATCGCATCGAAAGTCGTGCAGGAAGCGTACCTGGGGGTGGCCCACCAGGACACCTCGGCGCAGGATGGCGCTGCGCCCTCAGGGGGAAGGGGAGGTGGGATGTGAGCGCCGCACGGCCGCCCGAAGGTGCTCGGCACCGCAGCCCGCAGGGCGAAGGGTCACCAGTGAGCGCTAATCTGCTCGAACTTCGGGGCGTGCACACCCACATCGGCGCGTACCACATCCTGCATGGGGTCGATCTGCAGGTGCCACGCGGGCAGGTCAGCCTGCTGCTGGGACGCAACGGCGCGGGCAAGACCACGACGCTGCGCACGATCATGGGCCTGTGGCGCGCGTCGCAGGGTACGCTGAGTTTCGACGGGCGCGACATCACGGCGCTGGCGACACCCCAGATCGCCGGTCTGAACATCGCCTATGTGCCGGAGAACATGGGCATCTTTTCCGACCTCACGGTGCAGGAGAACATGCTGCTGGCGGCGCGGGGCGCAGCCCGTGCCAGCCAGATGGACACGCAGCGCCTGGCGTGGATCTTTTCGCTGTTCCCGGCGGTCGAGAAGTTCTGGAACCATCCGGCCGGCAAGTTGTCGGGTGGGCAGAAGCAGATGCTGGCGGTGGCCCGGGCGATCGTCGAGCCGCGCGAACTGCTGATCGTCGACGAACCCAGCAAGGGGCTGGCACCGGCGATCATCAACAACATGATCGACGCCTTCAGCCAGCTCAAGGCCAGCGGCGTGACCATCCTGCTGGTCGAGCAGAACATCCATTTCGCGAAACGCGTGGGCGACAGCGTGGCCGTGATGGACAACGGCCGCGTGGTGCATGCGGGCAGCATGCAGGCGCTGTCGGCCGATCCGCAATTGCAGCATGCGCTGCTGGGACTCGCGATATGAGCGGCGCAGGGCCGTCCCAAGACGCGAAGGCCCCCCCTGGGGGCAGCGCAGCACACGAAGTGGCAAGCGTGGGGGCACTGATATGAACAAGAGCGACTTCGACTGGAAGCCGATGGCCCTGGTGCCGCTGCTGGCATTGATCGTGTTCCCGCTGATCGGTTCCCCCTCGACCTGGCTCACCCTCACGGTGGCCGGCCTGGCCATGGGACTGATCATCTTCGTGATCGCCTCCGGTCTGACGCTGGTATTCGGCCTGATGGATGTGCTCAATTTCGGCCATGGCGTGTTCATCGCGTTGGGCGCGTTCGTGGCCACCAGCGTGCTGGGCGGCATGGGCGACTGGACCGGCTCGGCCTCGCTGTGGCGCAACCTGGTGGCCGTGGTGCCGGCGATGCTGGTGGCGATGGCGGTGGCCGGGGCGGTCGGGCTGGCGTTCGAGCGCTTCATCGTGCGGCCGGTTTACGGGCAGCACCTCAAGCAGATCCTGATCACGATGGGGGGCATGATCATCGGCGAGGAACTCATCAAGGTGGTCTGGGGGCCGCAGCAGATTCCGCTGCCATTGCCCGAAGGCATGCGCGGATCGATCCTCATCGGCGACGCGGCAATCGAGAAATACCGCCTGATCGCCGTGGTGGTGGGGCTGGCGGTGTTTGCCGCGCTGGCCTGGACGCTTGGCCGCACCAAGATCGGCCTGCTGATCCGTGCCGGTGTGCAGGACCGCGAGATGGTCGAGTCGCTCGGTTACCGCATCCGGCGCCTGTTCGTCGGTGTGTTCGTGGTCGGCAGCGCGCTGGCCGGGCTCGGGGGTGTGATGTGGGGCCTGTACCAGCAGACCGTCGTTCCCCAGATGGGTGCGCAGGTCAACATCCTGATCTTCATCGTCATCATCATCGGCGGCCTGGGCTCGACCACCGGGGCGCTGATCGGCGCGCTGATGGTCGGACTGATGGCCAACTACACCGGCTTCCTGGCGCCCAAGGTGGCGCTGTTCTCCAACATCGCGCTGATGGCGGCGGTGCTGTTGTGGCGGCCGCAGGGCGTGTACCCGGTGGCCAATCGTTAGGGCACCCGCGATGCTGAACCGACTTCTCTCCAACGATTTTCCACGCAGCCGCGTGCTGGCTGTGGTGCTGGTGGTGCTGATGCTGGCGCTGGCCTTCACGCCCTTCATCTTCCCCGGAGTCAAGGCGCTGAACGTGGCGGCCAAGGTGCTGGTGTTCGTGGTGCTGGTGGCCAGCTTCGACCTGCTGCTGGGCTATACCGGCATCGTCAGTTTCGCCCACACCATGTTCTTTGGCATCGGTGCCTATGGCATCGCGATCGCCACGACGCGTCTGGGCCCGACCTGGGAGGCGTTGCTGGTGGGCCTTGTGGGCGGGCTGGGCGTGTCCTTCGTTCTGGCGCTGGTGATCGGGCTTTTTTCGCTGCGCGTGCGCGCCATCTTCTTCGCCATGATCACACTGGCGGTGGCGTCCGCGTTTCTCACGCTGGCGTCGCAACTGTCCGAACTGACAGGGGGCGAAGACGGCCTCACCTTCAAGGTGCCGGAGTTGTTGTCGCCGAGTTTCGAATTCATGGACGCGCCCTTCCTGGGGGTCACGATCGACGGCCGGCTGCTGTGTTACTACCTGCTGTTCGTGCTGGCGCTGGGCCTGCTGCTGACGCTGCTGCGCATCGTCAACTCGCCGTTCGGGCGCGTGCTGCAGGCGATCCGCGAAAACGAGTTCCGGGCCGAGGCCATCGGTTACCGGGTGGTGGTCTACCGCACCATCTCCAGCATCCTCTCCGCGCTGTTCGCCTGTGTGGCCGGCGCCATGCTGGCGCTCTGGCTGCGCTACAACGGGCCCGACACCTCGCTGTCGTTCGAAATCATGATGGACGTGCTGCTGATCGTGGTGATCGGGGGCATGGGCACCATGTACGGAGCCGCGATCGGTGCGGCGCTGTTCATGGTGGCGCAGAGCTACCTGCAGGACCTGTTGCGCCTGGGCAGTGAGGCCGCGAGCGCCGTGCCCTGGTTGTCGGCCCTGTTGTCACCCGACCGCTGGCTGTTGTGGCTGGGCGTGTTGTTCGTGTTGTCGGTGTACTACTTCCCGACGGGTGTGGTCGGGCGCCTGCGGGCACAGGCGCTGGCCGCGCCGAAGAAGGAGGGCGGGAAATGACGGGCACGTCGAACTACATCACCTGTGCCGGGCGCGAGATCCATTACATGGAGTGGGGCGCCGGCAACGCATCGACCGTCATCGCCTGGCATGGACTGGCCCGCACCGCCCGCGACATGGATGAGCTGGCGGCCTACCTCAGCGCCCCTGAACAGGGCTACCGCGTGATCTGCCCGGACACCGTGGGGCGCGGCCTGAGCCAGTGGAGCCCGGACCCGAAGAACGACTACTGCCTGCGCTTCTACACCCAGCTCGCCACCGACCTGGCGGACCGCCTGGAACTGGGCCAGTTCCACTGGGTCGGCACGTCGATGGGCGGTGCCATTGGCATGGTGGCGGCGGCCGGCCCCCTGCGCGGGCGTATCCAGCGCCTGGTGCTCAACGACATGGGGCCGAAGATCGCCGAATCCGCATTGGCGCGCATCCGCAGTTATGCCGGCAACCCGTCGGCATTCGCCACCGTATCCGAACTCGAGCAGTATTTCCGCACCATCTACCGGCCGTATGGATCGCTGACCGATGCCCAGTGGCGCCGGCTGACGGAAACCTCGACCCGCCGCCTGCCCGACGGTCGGGTGACGCCGCACTACGACCCGGCGATGGTGCAGCAGTTCATCCACCATCCGCACGACCATGACCGGTGGGACGATTACGACAGCCTGCGCATTCCGGTGTTGTGCCTGCGCGGCGAGCACTCCGACCTGCTGGAGCAGGAAACCGCGCAGCAGATGGCCGTGCGCGGACCCCGTGCGCGGGTGGTCACGATTGCGGATTGCGGGCACGCGCCAGCCCTCAACGTACCGCAGCAACTCGAATTGATCGGCGGGTTCCTGGCCTGAGGGGCGGTGATCTCCCGGCTTTCTGAAGGTTTATTGACGAAACGCGGTGCGTCCCCGCGGCGGCAATGCTCGAATGGCACAGTTTGTTTGTGCATTTTCAGGAGATGCCCGCCATGCATGCCGACTCTCGACTGGGCCTGACGCGGAACACCTATACGCTGGTGCTTGCCGGTGGCCGTGGCAGCCGCCTGCGCCAGCTCACTGACCGCCGTTCCAAACCTGCCGTCCCGTTTGCCGGCACCATGCGCATCATCGACTTCACGCTGGGCAACTGCGTCAATTCGGGCCTGCGGCGTATCGGTGTGCTGACGCAGTACAAGGCGCAGTCCCTGATCCGGCATGTCGAGCGCAGCTGGGGTTTCCTGGAGTCCAGCCTGCGTGAATTCGTGGACATCGTCCCGGCGCAGCAACAGACCGGCGAGGGCTGGTACAGCGGTACCGCTAATGCGGTGTTCCAGAACCTCGATCTGGTGCGCGAGGCGCAGTCGGAGCATGTCGTGGTGCTGGCGGGCGACCATGTCTACAAGATGGACTATTCGATCATGCTGGCGGAACACGTCGCCCAGGGCGCCGAACTGACCGTGGCCTGTCTCGAGGTGCCGATCGGGGACGCCAGCGACTTCGGTGTGATGGCGATCGATGCCAACCAGCGCATCGTGGCATTCGATGAGAAACCGGCCCGACCGACCCCGATGCCGGGCAAGCCCGACCGCGCGCTGGCCAGCATGGGCATCTATGCCTTCAACACGGGGTTCATGCTCAAGCTGCTCGAGGCCGATGCCGCCGATCCGGCGTCGAGCCACGATTTCGGTCGCGACATCATCCCCCGCGTTCTGCGGTCGGCGCGTGTGTTCGCACACCACTTCGGCGACAGCTGCGTCAACATGGTGGGCGACCGCCCCTACTGGCGCGACGTGGGAACCCTCGATGCCTACTGGGAAGCCAACATGGACCTGACCCGGGTCGTGCCGGAGCTCAACCTGTACGATGAATCCTGGCCGGTGCTGGGCCGCCGGCCGACCCGGCCGCCGGCAAAATTCGTGTTCGACGATGCCGGTCGGCGTGGCATGGCCATCGACTCGCTGGTTTCCGGCGGATGCATCGTCAGTGGTGCCGTCGTGCGCCGTTCGATCCTCTTCGATGGCGTGCGGGTTTCCGATGGCAGCCTGGTGCAGGATTCGGTGGTGCTGCCCGGCGTGAGCATCGGCCGCGACGCCGTCCTGCGGCGCACGATCATCGACAAGGGCTGCGTGCTGCCCGACGGCTTCTGCGCCGGTGTCGACCCGGCCGCGGACCGCGCGCGTTTCCACGTGACCGAACGTGGCATCTGCCTGGTGACGCCAGGCATGCTGGCCGGCACCTGAATCTGGCGCGCCTTGGCGCATCTTGATGCTCATCAAGGCAGCCGGGCGACGATTGTCCGACGATAGACCCTGCATTCCCAACCCGACCCCATCCAGCGAGCCATCCATGACCACCAGTACCAAGTACGTCTATCTGTTCGGCACCACCCGCACCGAGGGTGCCGCCTCCATGAAGAACCTGCTCGGCGGCAAGGGCGCCAACCTCGCCGAGATGTGCCGCCTGGGTATCACCGTGCCCTCCGGCTTCACCATCAGCACCGAGGCCTGCACTACCTTCACCGAGCACGGCAAGGACCATGCACTCCAGCTCATCAAGGCCGAGGTCCTGCAGAGTGTGGCGTTCGTCGAGCAGGAGATGGGCAAGACGTTCGGCAATGCCGCCGACCCGCTGCTGCTGTCGGTGCGTTCGGGCGCGCGCGCCTCGATGCCCGGCATGATGGACACCATCCTGAACCTGGGGCTGAACGACGAGGCCGTGGTCGGCCTGGCCGCCAAGGCGGGCAACGAACGTTTCGCCTGGGACTCCTACCGCCGCTTCGTGCAGATGTATGGCGATGTGGTGATGGGCCTCAAGCCTGCGTCCAAGGAGGACCACGACCCGTTCGAAGTCATCATCGACATGGTCAAGGAAAAAAAAGCGGTGCAGCTCGACACCGAACTCGACGCCGACGACCTGAAGGAACTCGTGACGCGTTTCAAGGGCCTGATCCGTGCGCGTATCGGCCGCGACTTTCCCACCGACCCGTGGGAGCAGCTGTGGGGCGCGGTGGTCGCCGTGTTCGAGAGCTGGAACAACGACCGCGCGCGCGTCTACCGCGAGCTCAATGACATCCCGCAGTCCTGGGGTACGGCGGTGAACGTGCAGGCCATGGTGTTCGGCAACCTGGGCGACAGCAGCGCCACGGGCGTGGCGTTCTCGCGTGACGCGGGTACCGGCGAGGATCTGTTCAACGGCGAGTTCCTGGTCAATGCCCAGGGCGAAGACGTGGTGGCCGGTATCCGCACGCCGCAGCAGGTGTCGCTGGTGGGCTCACGCCGCTGGGCGCAGCTGGCGCTGGTGAGCGAGGACGACCGGCGCAGCAAGTACCCGTCGCTGGAAGAGCTGATGCCGGACATCTACCAGCAGCTGCTGCACGCCGAGACCACGCTGGAGAACCACTTCAAGGACATGCAGGACCTGGAGTTCACGATCCAGGAGGGCAAGTTGTGGATGCTGCAGACGCGCAACGGCAAACGCACCGGCGCGGCCATGGTGCGTATCGCCATGGAGATGCTGCAGCAGGGCATGATCGACGAGAAGACGGCCCTGCAGCGCGTCGCGCCCGACCGGCTGAACGACCTGCTGCACCCGATCTTCGATCCCCAGGCTTTGAAGGACTCGAAGGTGATCGCCCGCGGCCTGCCGGCGTCGCCCGGCGCGGCCACCGGGCAGGTGGTGTTCTTCGCCGACGAGGCCGAGGCCTGGGCCAAGGAGGGCAAGGCGGTGATCCTGGTGCGCCAGGAGACCTCGCCCGAAGACCTGCGCGGCATGAGCGTGGCCAAGGGTATCCTGACCGCGCGCGGTGGCATGACATCGCATGCCGCCGTGGTGGCGCGCGGCATGGGCAAGTGCTGCGTGTCGGGCGCCGGGGCGGTGCATGTGGACACCAAGGCGCGCACCATGAGCATCGGGGACACGGTCTACCAGGAGGGCGACTGGTTGTCGCTCAATGGTTCCACCGGCGAGGTGTTTGCCGGCCATGTGGCGACCAAGGACGCCGAGCTCAGCGGCGACTTCGGTGCCTTGATGGCGCTGTCGGACCGCTACAAGCGGCTGGAGGTGCGCACCAATGCCGATACGCCGGAAGAGGCGGTCGTGGCACGCAACTTCGGCGCCACCGGTATCGGCCTGTGCCGCACCGAACACATGTTCTTCGAGGGTGAACGCATCAACGCGGTGCGCGAGATGATCCTGGCCGACGACGAGGCCGGCCGGCGCAAGGCGCTGGCCAGTCTGCTGCCGATGCAGCGCGGCGACTTCGAGGGCCTGTTCCGCGCGATGGACGGGCTGCCGGTGACGATCCGCCTGCTCGACCCGCCGCTGCACGAGTTCGTGCCGCACGACGAGGCCGGCCAGGCGCTCATGGCCCGGGAGATGAAGGTGTCGCCGGGCAAGATCCGCATGCGGGTCGAAGAACTGCACGAGTTCAACCCGATGCTCGGCCACCGCGGCTGCCGCCTGGGCATCACCTATCCCGAGATCACGGAGATGCAGAGCCGTGCGATCTTCGAGGCGGCCTTGCGCATGAAGGCCCGGGGCGTCACCGTCAAGGCCGAGATCATGGTGCCGCTGGTGGGAACGGTGCGCGAGTTCAATGCCCAGGCCGCGGTGATCCGCGCCACGGCGGCGCAGGTGTTCGCCGAGCGCGGCGAGACCATGGAGTACATGCTGGGCACGATGATCGAGACGCCGCGCGCGGCGCTGGTCGCCGACAGCATCGGCAAGGTGGCCGAATTCTTCTCGTTCGGTACCAACGACCTGACGCAGATGACCATGGGTTTCTCGCGCGACGACGCCGGCAAGTTCCTGCCCGATTACCTGAAGAAGGGCATCTACGAACACGACCCGTTCCGCTCCATCGACCAGAAGGGCGTCGGCCTGCTGGTGACGATGGCGGTGGAGAAGGGGCGCGCCGTGCGCCCCGGCATCGAGGTCGGCGTGTGTGGCGAACACGGCGGCGACCCGGCCTCGGTGGCCTTCTTCCACCACGCCGGGCTCGACTACGTGAGCTGCTCGCCGTTCCGCGTGCCGATCGCTCGGCTGGCGGCGGCGCAGGCGGCGATTGCGGAGTGAGTCGGGCCGCAACGATCGAGGTTCGGACAGCATGTTCACAGACCGCGACGAGGCAGCCACGCTCCTGGCGAAAAGCCTGGAAGGCTACCAGGGCAGGAATCCGCTGGTCCTCGCGATTCCGCGCGGCGCGGTGCCGATGGCCAGGATCATCGCCGACCGGCTGGGCGGCGAGTTCGACGTGGTGCTGGTGCGTAAGCTGCGTGCGCCGCACCAGAGCGAGCTGGCGGTCGGTTCGGTCAACGAGAGCGGCTGGACCTACATCGCGCCGTTCGCGCAGTCCTGTGGCGCTGACGCGGACTACCTGGAGGCAGAGAAACGCACCCAGATGGACACGATCCGTCGGCGGCGCGCCCGGTACACCCCGATCCGGCCACCGATCGACCCGGCCGGGCGCGTGGTGATTGTGGTCGACGATGGATTGGCCACGGGGGCGACGATGATCTCGGCACTGCACGGCCTGCGCGCCAGCCATCCGGCAGAGCTGGTATGCGCCGTGCCGGTGGCGCCCCCGGACACTCTGGAGAAGGTGGCCGCGCTCGCGGACGCAGTGGTGTGTCTCGAGGCGCCGGCGCATTTTCAGGCGGTCGGCCAGTTCTACCGCCACTTCCCCCAGGTGGAAGACGAAGAGGTCATCGCCCTGCTCGGCAGGCGCGACTGAGCCTGGTCACCGCCGCCGCATTCGGCTTGGCGCAGGCGCAGGAAGCCGTGCGCCAGGGAGCCGCACTCCAGGAAGGCGTCGAACGCGTCACGGACGAATTGCGGCAGGCCGGCACCGGTGGTCTCTTCAGTCCGAGAGAAGAAGCGCTGGGCCTGTTGCTGCACCAGGCGGTACAGCATGGTCCGCTCGGGACGGTGTGACACTCGTAGCGCAGCGCAGCGCCGGCGCAGCACACGCACGCGCCAAGGCTGCTGCGGCAGCGTACCCGCCCCGGGTGGTGGCAGGCGCCATCGCTGTGCTGCCGGTGCTGATCTTCTCCAGGTACTTCCACGTGGTCGGACTGGGCGCAGCGGTGCTGGGCATGCTTGCGGACCGGATGAGTATCGAGTTCGTGCACCGGTCGATTGCGTGGCCGCCGACAGCGCACTTTCGCGCGCCTTGACGGCGGGCATTTGCAAGGGGAGCAGACATTGGCGGCGCAGTCTTTTGCTTCTCTGTCCAGGGCGTCGTCCGGAAAACAGCCACCGCTGCAATTGCCGGTCTGCCAGAATATCGACATGCGATCAACACGGCGTCGAAACGGTGCTGGTGAGGCGGTATGCCGCTTGCGGGGGTAATGGATGACCAATTTGTCGAGCAGCGACCAACTTCCAGAGCAAGATCGCTCGCTCCGGACATTCGTTGGACGTCTCAAACTACCCTATCTGCCATGACCAAACATTACCAAGGCCACGAGTTCGAAGCGCTGAAACTCCGGTACGAAGATCAGGTAGCACTTTTGCGCACGCTAACTGATGTGGACTTCAAGATATTCACTGCCTTCTTTACGTTGCAGCTACTTCTCGGAAGCTTCCTGGCTACTCAGCCAGCATTGATTCCAAAGCTGCAATGGGGTCTGGCTGCTATCGACGCAGTTCTTGCGGCACTATCCGTCAAGCTACTGCACAACAACCACTGCCGTAGGCAAGAGATCGCTGACACCATCTCGAACATCAACGCCGCCCTCGGCTTTGCCGAGCCGGGCATCTACATCGAATCACTGCCGCTCAACCCGCCGTACACGCGCCGCTATTGGTTCAAGTGGTACTTCTTTGGCGTTGTGGTCTCCTCTCTCGGGATCGCGCTTGTACTATTTCGCGCCTGAGACGCCTAATAGCGTGTATCCGTCGCGCGGCCAGGCTGGAAGAGCGGAGACCAAGAACTCCTCCTGCGACGGATAAACGCTATTCGTTAGCAGGCGTTGACGGTGCTTGCAATTGGGATGGAGCAGGCCAAAGTTGCGTGACCGTCGCAATCCCTTGGGCAGCACGTGTTGCAGCACCAACCACAAGAAATGCGCTCCGT
>Ga0105047_10015328_pt1 | contig 12073 bp, 4 predicted proteins | sample MAT04_FD_78384 | JGI IMG/M metagenome (GOLD analysis project Ga0105047, IMG submission 78384) | Freshwater microbial communities from Lake Fryxell liftoff mats and glacier meltwater in Antarctica - MAT-04 (megahit assembly) | ecosystem: Environmental > Aquatic > Freshwater > Ice > Liftoff... | reverse complement strand
CAGCTGGGTCCGGGGGTAACTCGGTCACCAACGTTACGTCTCAGCCCGATGTCCAGGCGGTTGTGGTTGCCGGGGGCATCAAAACACCCGGCCTGTTGACAATCAGGGCCACGGACAATGCCACGATCACGAGTGATGCGGGAGCTTCAGCAGGGGGGGCGATCACAGCGGTTGGAACCGGAGTCGCCACGAATACCGTTTCGGGAAAAATTATTGCCGGAATTGAAAAAGGTCAGCACGAAGCCGGTTCGATTGCAATCAGCGGAGCCGAGAACGCGACGATCAACGCTTCGGCCGTCGGCATTGCTGTTTCCGGCGGTATTTCACTGGCTGGTGGTGAAGCTGTGAACAATATCACGAATAGTGTCGACGCATACGTCTACAACGACGTATTCGTCAAGGCACATGGAAATGTCAGCATCGGTGCCAGTGATACTTCAACGATCAATGCCAATGTCGACCAGACAAGCGGTGGCTTTGTCGGCGGCGGAACGGCTGAAACGATCAATCACATTGCCAACCATGTCGCGGCATACACTGCACACCTTGCTCAGATCGTCACGAGTGGTAACGTCCTGGTGAAAGCGAACGAAGACACAACGATTCGCGCTCGATCTGTTGGTGCCAGTGGCGGGTTCGTCGGGATTTCCGGAAACGTCGTTATCAATTCTCTGGCCAACGACGTCTCGGCCTTTATTGATGACAAGTCAAATATTCAGGCCGACAATAACGTCATCGTCCAGGCCAAATCAGACAACAAACTCACTGCCAATGCTGCGAACGCGGCAATCGGGCTTGTCGGAGTTGGCGGGACGGTCGTGATCAACACCTTCGACAACTCGACGCGTGCCTTTGTCGATGAATCAGTGGTCGTCGCAAAAGGACTCGGGGCCAATACGACGATCGACAAATGGGACGATGCGACTGGGGTGCAGTCAGCCCAGAGTATCAGTGGACTTGCGATTGTCGCCAGTTCCGTGGAGCGGCCAGCTCCGGTCATGCCTGGTGAGAACCTCCCTCAGGCAACCGTTCGGGCATTCAATGCTTCGGGCGGATTTGTCGGGCTGAGCGGCATTGCGACAGTCAATGTGGTCAACGATCACACCGCAGCTTTCATCGCGAGTTCCAATATTAACTCGGCCAACGAATTCGGCGACGACGTCATTGTGCGAGCTCATTCGGACGAATCGATTACCGTCGTGTCTGGAAGTGTCGCCGCCGGGTTCGCAGGATTCGGAGGCAATGCGGACCGCACAGAAATCACGAGCGAAACCCGGGCCTTCATCTCCGACAATCGTGAAGACGGCAAAGATCTGAGCGTCACGCCATCAATGGTTTACGGCAAGGATGTGGAAGTCGCAACCGTGTCGAGGGAAAACATCCAGACGACAATGCAAGGAGTTGCCGGAGGAGCATTTGCACTGGCCGGAAGCGTGGCAATTGAAAACATCCATTCCAGCAATCAGGCATTTGTAAACGACTCGGAAGTTTACTCCATCGGCAGTCTGACTCTGCGTGCGGATGATACAGCGAACATCGATCCAACAGTCCGCACGGGAACGGCTGGCATTTCAGCCGCCGGAGCATCGATCAATCTCAATTCCATCAGGAACACGGTGAGAGCCGAAGTGATCGGAAGCCAACTGGCTGCCACCGGCGCGCTGTCTGTGATTGCTGACAGTCGGGAATCGATTTCGCCGATCGCCAGCGCGAGTGGTGTTGGCGGCTTTGCCATGGCGGGTTCAATTGCAATCAATACGATTGAGACAACAACAGAAGCCATTGTTCGCGTGAGTGATGCACCGGGTGGTGCAGCCAGTGAAATCAATGTGGTCAATCTTCCTGGCAGCGGGACGTCTGCCCAAAGTGTGAAGGTCGCGGCGAAAGATGTTGCGTCCATCGAAACAGAGTTAGGGACCGGTGCGGGTGGCCTTGCCGGAGCTGGCGCGTCCGTCGATGTGAGCGCCATTCGCAATCGCACCGTTGCAGAGATCAAGAACAGGACTCAGATCCAGGCCGGAGGTAATGTCACCGTGGATGCAGATAGTCAGCGGACGATGACGTCCAATGTCACGGCGTTCGGCGGTGGGCTGATCGGTCTTTCAGGCGCTGTGTCATATCTGAGTCTTGGTGACCCCACGAATTCCGGTGCAATTGATGAATTTGCAAAGCCGTCCAAAAACGACCCAAGCCAGAATCTATCGGGTCAAACAGACGATTCTTCAGCAACACAGGATCTTTCGAGTGCGGTAGGAAACAATTCCTCTGCCCAACAGGCTGGCAGCAAAGTCGATGGACTCAACAACCCAACAGTGGCTGACGAACTCAGCGGAAGTCCAGCCGACAGGATCACTGCGGCCATCATTGATGACGCCAGCAGCGGCGCACTGAAATCGACGATTGATGCGAAAGGAAGTGTCAGTGTCACAGCTTCCAACAAATACGCTGTTCAGCAGTCAACGGGTGCTGTTGCTGGTGGCGGAGTTGCCTATGGTGCGAGCGTTAGTGTTGCTGACGTCACGAACACTACGCTGGCGAAGGTCGGAAGCCGAAACATCATTGCGGCGAATGGCAACATCACCATCGATGCGAACGACAGTACCTTTACTCCTCAGGCAGGCGTTTCGCCGGTCACACAGACTGTGTTTGGTGGGCAGGGTGGCGGCATTACGATCGACAACAATGAAGCCCGTTTCACTCTGACCAGTAATACGACGGCAGTTGTTGAACAACTGGCCGAGCTGCAGCGCGGTGCTGATGTGACAATTGAAGCGACTCAACAGGCTGACGTCGATGCATCAGTTACAGGTTTTTCCGGAGCACTGGTGGCAGCCGCAGGTGGTGCGAAGATTACGCCGACTTTGACTGTCACAACGTCGGCAATTGTCAGTGACAATGCGAAGATTGGCAATGTCGCCGCAGTCGGCAGTCTGAACGTCCACGCAGCCTCGACGAATACAATCGATGCGGTCCTGAAGGTGGGCAAAATAGCGGGCGGTGCAGCATTCAATGACGGCACGGCCATCCTCAGGGTGTCGCCCACGATTGTTGCTCATATTGGCGACGTTGACGTCAATTCTACCGGCAACGTGCTGGTCAATGCAGCGACGAAAAATGCGTTGACATCCAAATTCAATTCATTCGCGGCGGGCATAGTTTCCGGCGGAGCGGGAACGTCCGATGAGCAAATCAAGGGCAGCGTCACCGCTGACATCGCCGACGGAGCGACAATCAATTCCGGATTGCTGACGGTTTCAGCGACTAACAGCAGTTCCGAGGACTCAAAAGGTCAGCAACTCGGCGGCGGTCTCGCTGGCAAACAGGCGGCAGTGGCTCTCGCAACAATAAACATGGACACGCATGCGAACATTGGTGACGCGACAGTCACAGCAAATGGTCCGGTCGGTGTCTTTGCGAATTCAACAAACACAGCCACAACGAAGGCCGGTGCGTTTGCCGTGACAGGATTTGGGGAGGGAGCTGCGGTTGCCGAGGCGGCGATTTCCGGCAGCGTTGCAGCAGAAGTGCAGCCAGGAGCTTCAATCCAAACACTGGGAGCTGGTGTGACCCCGTTTGTCTTCGTGGGCTCAAACGCGACCAACACAGCGTCTGCGACCTCGGAAACAACCGCGATTGGACTTGCCACCGGCAATGCCTCAAAGGCTCGGGCAACGATCGATGTCGATAATCTCTCTCAGATCAAAGATGCGGAGGTGATTGCGAAGGGAGCGATTCGCGTAGAATCCAATTCAACGAATAAGGCTGATGCTGACAGTCGAGGGACAGCGGCAGGACTTCTTGGTGCGTCCGGCAAGGCTGTTGCGGATGCAATCGTTGAAGGATCAACGCGAGCATTCGGAATTGGTACGCTCCAGTCCACGTCCGATTACATTCGAGTCCAGGCTGCGGACACGGACAGCCATGCGAAAGCCACCGTGATTGCCGCAGGCGGCGGACTTTTTGGCTCGGTGCAGGGAGCTGTCGCAAACGCCTCGATCAGCGCATCTCCCGATGACGCTCAGGAACAAGTTCGAGCTCGAATCGCTGGCGAAGTGAATGCCCCTGGGGATATTGCCGTCCGAGCAAAATCCACGGGAGCGTTTGCAACGGCGACTGGCTCCGGCGTCAGCATTGCTGGATTCTATTCCGGCGGTTCGACAGAGACCACTTCGACACTAGCGCAGGATGTTCTCAGTTCCATTGGTAACGGTTCGACGGTGACAAGTGATGGAAACGTTAAGGTCGAGGCATTCAATCTGGCGGGTTGGAGTACGTCGAATGCAACCAACTCGGGCGGAGCGCTGGTCAGTACGACCGGATCGGTTTCCACAGCGAACGCTGTTGGTGATGTTGCCGCCGTTGTCGGCGATGCGACGATCACTGCCACGGGATTACTCAATGTGCAGGCCGAATCGGTGAACCTTGCCAGTGCGACCGGCACCGGAGACAGCTTTGGGTTTGTCGGATTTGGGGATGTGAATGCGAGTGCAGCAGCCGGCAACGGCACTTCGTCCAGTGTCACAACGGAAGCGGCTGTATTGGAAAACGCGACTTTGAACGTCGGTTCTCTGCAGGTCACCGCGCTGGGCAAGGATCTCGCGACTTCAAATGTCATGGGTACCAGTGGCGGATTTGTTTCGTCGACGTCATCGGACGCTTCCACAACGGTCGCTCCGAATGTCGCGGCAACCGTTGGGCCTGACGTCAATGTCACAGTGAAGGGCAACGCGCTGATTTCAGCCGAATCACGCAATGAAGGCGATGCCATCACCGGTTCCGTCAGTGGCGGCGCCGTAGCGGTCGGTGACAGCCACGCAACGACAAAAGTCACACCAATCGTCACGAGTTCAATTGGCAAGAATGATCATTTCGCCGTCGATCATGACATGACCCTCAGTGCAAAGTCCGGTGTCACGAAAGTGAATCAGGGAGATGGAGTATCGACGGCCAAAACGCAGGGAGTTTCAGCTTCGGCATTTTACGGTGTCGCTGGCGGATCCGCTCAGTTAACTTACCACGCGGAGGTAGTGGCCACTGTCGGTGACAGGACGAGCGGCGGTCCGACAATTGATGCGGGCCACGATATCAGCATCAGCACATCGTCCCGGATCAATGGGACCAGTTACTCCCAGAATGCCGCCGTTGGAGCGGTGGGACTTGGAGCAGGTCGAGCATTTGCCGGAACCAATCTGGACAACGTCAGCCAGGTGATAATCGGTGCCGGAGCCATTCTGACGGCGGATCACGACCTGAAGTTGAATGCAGACTCAGTGCACATCGGCAGCGCCACTGCGGACGCAAATTCCGTCGGCGGGATCAGCATTGTGGAAACCGATGCATTTGTGGATATCGACCATACGACGAAAATTCAGATCGGCACCAATGCGAGTACAGTCGCGCTCAACGTACTTGGCATGACGGCGACCTCTTCCAGCGACGGCTTTGTGAACGCTGATTCCGAAGCGACAGGAGGCGTCGGCAAAGCCAGCGCAAATGATTCGGCCGATGAGGGTGATCACAACGACAGCGACGATCTGCAGCTGCACCAGGCTCAGCGCGGTCTTCGAATCGGCTCAAGCTATGCCGACACTTCCATCGAAATCGGCGAAAACGCAGTCGTCAAAGGAAAAACCGTCGATCTGCTTGCGGACGTTAAGAAGAGTGGCGGCGAGTCGATTGGCAGTGCCATCAGCAATGCCGGAGGCAGCGACACCGATGCGTTGGCTCGCGTCGAACTGAATGATGATGCGGTGATTGATATTCTGACTGGAGCCAATATCACTGGGGACAAGTATGTTCATATCAAATCTCAAATCAGAAAGATCACCAGCAAAACCACGGCCACAGCCGCCGAACATGCGGATCAGGTGCTCGCCGGAGCGGATGCCCATTGCCTGAACGATGTCCAGTCTGATGCACGCGTGACCGCCGCCGACGGTTCCCATGTGACAACACATGATTTGCAGGTCAGCGCACTGATGAACGGTCGCACTTTCTTCAGCGATGCCACGAAGACGGCGGCTGTTGGAGGTGAACACTACCTCGGCGACTTCAATCCGAAACGAGAAATTACCTGGGATGCCGACGTCGTCCTGACATCTGGCCGTGCGGTGCTTGTCATCGATGCCGCAGGTAATGTGGTGGAGATCGAGGGCGTCGATTTTCTGCCAAAGAATGGAGCTGGCAATGTCGATCCAAATGCAATAAGTATTTTCGTTCAGCCGATCGTCAACGACCATCCGGGGTCAGCGTTGTTTGAGACCAATGCTGTCACTAAGGTGACTGTTGGGAACCCCGCGAACGATGCGAATCTTGTGTACGATGCTGCACCCGCCAGCCTGGTGCATTCGCTCGCAACAGAGAATGGGACCACTCCGTTCAAGATCACGTTTGTACAAACTCTGGATGAAGTACATATCGAGAACCATTCCAGCAAGAATCTGATTCTCAGTGATATTATTGTGGTGAACACAACGAACAAGCCAGACGTCACGATCAAGGCACAATCAGTCCTGTTTGATGCTGACCCCGGCATCGGAATTAATTTGCAGGATGCGTTCGGCTTCGATATTGCTCAGAGCTATGAGCCAACTCAGATTGACATTCAACAGTTGTCGTTTTCATCCGCAGACATCGTGATCGGTGGAACCATTGACAATCCAATCGGAACGACAACGTTCGTCAATCAGGGCGGCAGTGTACTGTCCGGAATTGGCAATTCGCTTATTCGTACCAACAAGCTCGTAATCGATTCGGGCAACAATGTCGGTTCATCGTTCTTGCGGCTGAAAGTAGATCTTGTCACCAGCGAAGGATTGCCGACCGATTCCGATATCACTGCAGACGGCGATGTCTCGCTGGATCTCCGTGGCATCCTGCGAGACGCCACGATCGATTCGAACGTCACTTCATTCGTGGTGAATGCAGGCGAGATCAACGCTCACAACGTCGATATCCTTGTAAATCCGTCGCTCGATCAACGGCAACTCGGAGCAGCTCCGAGCTTTGACGTCGATGTGTTCGAATCCGTGCCGAACACTCACACGATTCGGAAATTCCATTTCCGAAAAGAAGATCCAAACGGAATCTTCAATCCACCACTCAGTATTTTTGGGGTGGGCAGTACTCCGATCGAATCGACGTACTACTTCTCGGGAATTACGTCAACCGGCAACATCAAAATCACGACCGTCGATACCCCGATCGATATGAACCTGCAGTTGGTGACCGACATCATCGGCTCGGGACAGGTCGATGTTGCAGGCAACGGTGACGTTTTGGTGATCGAAAAGAATGGAGATCTGCAGGTCGGACTCATTCGCACTACAAGCGGTAACGTCTATCTTGGCTCCGTCAACGGCAGTATTGTCGATATGGATAATAATGGAGGCCTGGATGTCGCTGGTCAAAGCATCACGCTGATAGCCTTCCAGGGTTCGATCGGAACAAAAGAGAATCCTCTGGAAATTAACTCCTCAATACCAAAGGACGGTCTCGTCTCCGCATATGCAAAAGGCGACATCGTGCTGACAGAGGTTGTCGGGGATCTGAATGTTGGCAAGATCATCTCATATTCCGGCGACGTCTGCCTGACAGCGATTCGAGGTGACATTCTTGACGGCAACAACGATCCCGACGTAGATATTCAGGGTGTCAATATCACATTGATCGCCCAGAATGGAAGTATCGGTGATCCGGCGAATTATCTCGATCTGGATTCGTCCAACCCGACGCCGGGCGTCGTGACGGCTGACGCATTTGGCAGCGGCAACAGCAACATCTGGATCACAGAGTTGGGAACGATCAGCATCCAGTCGATTCAGTCACTTGGCAGCGTCTCGATTATAGCCACGCATGATCTGGAAATCGGTTATGGCGGGTACGTGGTTGCGGCCAGGCCAATCAAAATCAAGATTGGCGGTGGACTCTATGCTGCTGCTGGTAGCCTGATCCAGAGCGACGATGTCGTCACAATCAACGGTGACTGGCTGGACGGAAACCGCTACGGCGGAACGACGATGAAGCTGGCTGGCAAAATCATCGGCAGTTCCATCGACATCTTTGGCGGTGCCGACGCAGACAGCTTTAACTTCACCGGACTCTTCAGTGGACCGGTGACCGTGAAGAGTGGCAAGGGCGACGATCTTTTCGATCTGAATCCTGATCGAGGCCTGACAGGTGGCGCTGGTTTGACCGGTTCGGAAGGTACCCATCCCGGTGGATTCACGTTCGACGGCGAAGATGGAAGCGATGCGTACTTTATACAATTCGGTCGCCTTTCCGGCCTCGTGAATATTTCCGACAGCGGACGCGAAGGCAATGACCGTCTGACCGTTTCCGGAACCGACGCCGACGAACTCTTCCTGGTGAATAACAACGTACCCAACGGTCGCGACACGCAGACCGGTGGATTTGTTGCGACCAACATGATTGGCCAGCGAGTCAATTATGCGGAGACCCTGGAAGCCCTCACCGTATCCGGACTGGACGGCATTGATGTCTTTAATGTCCAGCCTTCGCAGACCGCAACGATTACGATCGATGGCGGCACTCAGCCAAAAGGTGGTCTCGACCGTCTGAACTTTGATTCTTACGGTCTGCCGTTCACAAAGTCGGGGTCGGTGCTGCTGACCGAAGGCGGCAGTCCGAGCCACTATCTTCCGGTCAATGTTTTTGACATCGAATCCCCGGAATCTCATGTTACGTCCGTGACGACCGACGAGAGACTCGGGCAGTTCCAAATCCATTACAGGGCAATGGCGTTTGACGAGTCCGGGCTGGAATTTGTCCGCGTCTATGTTTCGGTCGATGGCGAAAGGCCGAGGATGATTGCGGAAGAATCTGTTGCTCGAACGTCGCGAGATTCGAATGGTGTCTTCGCCGGATCGTTGAAGTTTCCTGGAATTCCGGACAACATCGAACACACGTACCGGTTCTTTACAGTGGGTGTGGACTTCGCAGGCCATGTCGAAGCCGATCCAGATTTGTCCGGCGATGTGATTGTGCGTCAGGTATTTGAATCGGTTGGACGAGGTCTGGCCGCCGGGAGTGGAAGTCAGACCGGGCAGACGTCGAACTCAAGATCGCGTGAGATCGATGACATCTTCAGCGATCCGAATGGGCTGCAATCAATGCTGGACAAAAACTTCATGCAATTTAAGGCAAGTCGGATTTGAAGAAATCGCACGGCGTTTTCCGATCACGAGGCCCGGTCCTGTGAGTTACACCAGATGTCGATCCGCTCATTGGCATGTCACGAATCGCTATTTTGCGCCAGACTCCGAATGAATGGAGTTTTGGGAGTCATCAGGGAGGATGTCAGATGCCAGGACAAGCGGCGAGGGTTGTGATTTCGGCCCCCCCCACCCCCCGGGGGTGGTGTGGGAGGGGCCTCGGAGCAATCCGAGTCCCTATCCCGATTTTGTTCGGCGATTTTTTTTCGATGGCAAGTCTTCGAGTTTGACGCCTTGGCCGCCATGGTGGCTTGACCGTGCGCGTTCGATCCGCTTGAGAAAACGAGGATCGTTTTCAAGTTGGTAATCAAACCAATCATCATCCGAGGCAAAGCCAACGAGGATTCCCGCAGGTTGCCCGTGTCGCGTAATGACAATTTGTTCCCTCTCCGCCAGGCGGAGGTATTTCGACAAGTCATCCTTGAGTTCAGTTAGTGCCACCTTTTTCATCGCGTTCACCATATCTTTCCAGCCACTCGTTCGCTTTCGCTTTTGACACAATGGCAAGCACTGATACTGCATCCGCGCACACGTCGTAAAAAACTCGAACAGCGTTTTCGTTAGGCAGCGGACTCCGGGGATCGTTTGGAGGCTTCGTGAATTTCGACATACAGCCGGAGCGCGGCATTCATGCGTTGCTCCCACGTGTCCCCTTGCGCTTTGAACCACCGGATCACATCGGAGTCCACGTTCAGGGTCAGCGCGACCGGCGAAGGCGGCACCCGCAACCTTGCGCGGGTAAAGAACGACTCCGGCAACGGTGGAACATCCGAAGTGTCAATCGTGCTATCGTCCAGGGCATCAACCCTGTCCCAGTTGGTCTCGGAGGGTTTGTTCATCGCGGTCGCGTTCATGTTTCAAGGCCTTTCGTAGTGAAATAATGTGGATGACATCCTTACCACGCTCCGTGAACACCACAACCACAATCCGGGATCGAAGCATTCCCAGCCCGATCCAGCGGTCCTCGCCGTAATCCTCGCGGTCATTGAGGGCTGTCAACATGGGCGCGGTGAACATCTCCGAGGCATCGGCGAAATCCAAAATATGTTTTGGATATTTGCCTGGTTTTTCTCTTCGTCCCATTCAAATCGCATGGCATACGCCTTCCGGAAAAGAAACGGCGAGGGTCGTGTTTTTACAGCGGTTGGGAGAAAAGATGAATGTCCCCTTTTGCTGTCCCCGTCTGCAGTCAGCAGGCTCCCGCAACTCTGCTGCATCTTTTTGTTATTTGCTGCGATTCAATCGCAATCTGGAGTACAGCGGATCATGAAACCTCGCGGATACTCATGCCACCAATTCGTTCGCCATGCATGAATTGCAACTGGTTCGGCGATGATGCGTCGATTCTCCAACCCGAGTTCGTGAGCCCATTCCAATGTGGATGTCAATATTATGGTAGCATTCCTGCGGCGAATGAAATCCAGGCAAGTATGCCAGTAATGGTCCCTTTGCGAATCCGCTGCTTGGAAATTCGAAATCTCACGGCGCATCGCTGCGCCACCCAAGGTAAGGTCCAGCTGACCAATAAAGGGTATTCCTCGTGTCGGACCGTGACATCTTAGAGTTCTGACAAAGCGGATGATCTGGGATTGGACATCGAGATCGACAACTGTCGCGAGTTCTCGATCACGCAAGTTTTCGATTCCACTCTTGTATTCTCCGATCGTTGGAGGTCTGACGCGGTATCGCTCAAAGAATCCGCCCATCAGGGGGCCGGCCTTTCGAGCGGCGCGAGAAACGTGCCACGGTTCCAATTCAATTTGGCTAAGCATCACATGCTGTGGCAGTGTCAGCCCGAAGTGATCGAGCATTTCTGAAAATCGTTGAGGAATGTTGGACACGGATATTCGGTCAATTGGCGACCGTGCTGTTGGCAAATAACTCTGAATTAGACGCGCCGTGTGATATTGGCCAGGAGTGGCAAAAAACACGGGCGACACGATGGTTTGTTCCAGTATCACACGGCGCGTTCAATATCAAATATTGGACGCGCCGCAGATATCACGGTATCAACCTGTCTGAGATGTGTCAATTTGAACAGACTCGGAATGGGCTGCGAGGTGTAGGATGCCTGTGAGTGAAATGACAAGATTGGCATACATCAGTGGTTTGGCAAAGAATGACGCTCAATGGTGGCCAAAGTGGATGGAAGCCTTTGCCCGCTCCGTTCATCAAGTCGATGTGCCGCGAATCGCGATTTCGCTGGAAAGTTTGGTTCACCGACAAATGAAGTGCGCGGCTTAGAAATGGCGAACTCCGGGGGCGTTGATTCGTGCGTGTGGAGCTACGCCGCTGCGATTCGGCCCAACGGGCCTCGGCAAGTCAGCCTGCGGCATCGCCCCAGGTGTCCACGGCAGTACCACGATTTGTCCTGAAAGAGCCACGCAGCCCAGCTCTATGGAACCCTTTCAGGGTTCGTGTTGAGATGGGACATCAACCTGGGGCGGCGTTCATCCGCATTCGCGGATTCTCTTGCCCCAGGCTGATTTGCGCGAGCCTTTCAGGCTCAATCGCAGCACCAATTGAGTCGATCAACGCCAACACACTCCATACACAAATTGTCGTCGCGCACTTCATTTGTCGATGAACCGCGATTGCGCAGGCGCACAATGACAGCTTTATGAACTTCTCAGCGCCGGCTGCTGGCGGTCTTGCGGCGAGGTCGGATGAATCGAAGCATGCCCGTGCCGTCGCTGGAAACGGCGTTGGTGCCAGTCTGCAGTTCGTGCTGCAGCACACCGGGGATAATGCGGCGGAGGCGGATGTTCCACAAATCGCCGGGTTTAGCGCCGGTGGCAGAAAGTTCCTTCAATGGGATTGCGGCTTCAATGCGCCATGTG
>Ga0105047_10015324_pt1 | contig 12075 bp, 10 predicted proteins | sample MAT04_FD_78384 | JGI IMG/M metagenome (GOLD analysis project Ga0105047, IMG submission 78384) | Freshwater microbial communities from Lake Fryxell liftoff mats and glacier meltwater in Antarctica - MAT-04 (megahit assembly) | ecosystem: Environmental > Aquatic > Freshwater > Ice > Liftoff... | reverse complement strand
TCGGCTGTTCGGAGATCGCGTTTGAACCAGACAACGTGAACCATAAGATTGCGATACACGTAAACCGAGGGCAGCAAAAGTCCAGCCGTCATGCCATCCCGGAGCAAGTTCATGTCCAGCCCCGCCTCGCTCCGTTTCGTTCTGGGCGATCAACTCTCCCGCACTGTCTCCAGCCTCGCCGATGCCGAACCGGGCAAGGACATCATCCTGATGGCCGAGGTGGCGGAGGAGGCCACGCACGTGCGCCACCACAAGAAGAAGATCGCGTTCCTGTTTTCAGCCATGCGTCACTTCGCCGAAGACCTCCGCGCCGAAGGTTTCACCGTCGAGTATCTGCGGCTCGACGCACCCGGCACCCCCAGGACCTTCGGTGCCGTTCTCCAGGCTGCCGTTCTGCGCCACACTCCGGACCGCGTGATCCTCACCGAGCCCTCCGAATACCGGGTGCTGCAGGCGGCCCGCAAGTGGCAGGAGGAGATCGGCGCGGCGCTGGAAATCCGCAGCGATGACCGGTTTCTGGCAAGCCATGAGGAGTTCCGCGCCTGGGCGCTCGGACCCAAGGGCCTGCAGCCAAAGACGCTCAGGATGGAGTTCTTCTACCGCGAAATGCGCCGCCGCACCGGCTATCTCATGGACGGCGATGCCCCGACCGGCGGGCATTGGAACTTCGATCACGACAACCGGGGTACCATGCCCGACTCGGTCATTCCGCCGGTCCGACCATCATTTCCGCCAGATGCGCTCACGTTGGAAGTTTTGACGCTCGTGGAGGCGCGCTTTGGCGATCATTTCGGCGTGCTCGACAGCTTCGATTATCCGGTCACCCGGGCTGACGCGCTCGCCTATCTCGACTGGTTCACGCAATCGGCCTTGCCACACTTCGGCGATTATCAGGACGCCATGCGGGCGGGGGCACCGCTGATGTTTCATTCGCATCTGTCAGCGCTGATCAATTGCGGCCTGCTTGATCCGCGTGAATGCTGCGCCCGGGCCGAAATCGCATTCGCGCGGGGCGAAGCGCCGCTCAACGCCGCAGAGGGCTTCATCCGCCAGATCATCGGCTGGCGCGAATTCATCCGTGGCGTCTACTGGCTCAAAATGCCCGACTACGGCATGGCGAACGCATTGGGTGCCGATCGGCCATTGCCGGACTTCTTCTGGACCGCCCAGACCAGGCTCAATTGCCTGCACCACGCCATTGCCGAAACACGCGACAACGCCTACGCGCATCACATCCAACGGCTGATGGTGATCGGCAATTTCTGCCTGCTTGCCGGGATCGATCCCAAGTCGGTGCAGGACTGGTTCCTCATCGTCTATTTCGATGCTTATGAATGGGTGGAGATGCCCAATGTGGTGGGCATGGCGTTGTATGCCGACGGCGGTTTCCTTGCCTCCAAGCCCTATGCCGCGTCCGGTGCCTATATCGACCGGATGAGCGACTACTGCGGCGGCTGCGCCTTCGATGTGAAAGCCAAGTCTGGCCCGAAAGCCTGCCCATTCAATTATCTCTATTGGGATTTCCTTGATCGAAACCAGGACGCGCTGAAATCGAACCACCGCATGGGGATGATCATGGCGTCGCTGAGGAAGATGACGCCGCAGCGGCTTGGCGAGATCCGGGCTGACGCCCGGCACTTTCTTGACGCACTCTGAGGCGTGATGCCGCTCAGATCAGCTTGAGGCCCTTCAAGCTCGCATGGCCGTCCTTGGCGATGATGATGTGATCATGCACGGTGATGCCGAGAGGCTTGGCTGTGTCGACGATCATTCTGGTCATCTCCACATCGGCGCGCGATGGCGTTGGATCGCCGGACGGATGGTTGTGCACGAGAATGATTGCGGTGGCCGACAGTTCGAGCGCACGCTTGACGACCTCGCGCGGATACACCGGCGTATGGTCAACGGTACCTGTCTGCTGCACTTCGTCTGCGATCAGCGCGTTCTTCTTGTCCAGAAACAGGATTCGAAATTGCTCACGGGTTTCAAACGCCATGGCTGCGCGGCAATATTCGATGACCGAAGACCAGGAAGAGAGGACCTGTCGGCCCTTGAGTTCGCCCTTGAGCATGCGATGGGCGATAGCGGCCACCAGCTTGAGGTCGTTGGCAACGCTTTCGCCGACCCCCTTGACCTCGATCAGCAGGGTGGCGGGTGCGCCCAGCACCTCCGGCAGCGAGCCGAAACGGGCGAGCAACGCCTTGGCCACCGGCTTGGTGTCGCGCCTCGGTATCAGCCGGAACAACAACAGTTCCAGAAGTTCGTAATCGGCCAGCGCCCTGTCACCGCTCGTGCGGAACCGCTCCCGAAGCCGGTCACGGTGGCCGTGATAGTCCTCGACCGGCGCAGGCTCGGTCTGCTCCAGCGTCCGCGGCTTGCGGCGCACCGGCGGTTGCTCGGAGAAAAAGCCCCGCTCATCCTGCGAATCGTACTCCGCGCCATCATCAGAGAGTCCGGTTCGCGGAGGGGAGCTCATTGCGGCAGGCCCGGCCGATCCAGGCCCGCCGGAGACAGGGTGAAGATCTCGCAACCCTGTGCTGTCACGCCAATGGTGTGTTCGTACTGGGCCGACAGCGACCGGTCGCGCGTCACCGCCGTCCATCCATCCGACAGAACCTTCACATGCGGGCGCCCGAGATTGATCATCGGCTCAACTGTGAAGATCATGCCTTCGCGGATTTCCGGCCCTTCGCTGGCGCGGCCATAATGAAGGATGTTGGGCGCGTCGTGGAACAGGCGGCCGAGCCCATGGCCGCAGAAGTCGCGCACCACCGAGCAGCGTTCGGCCTCGGCGAATGTCTGGATCGCCTCGCCGATGGCGCCGGTGCGGGCACCGGGTCTGATTGCAGCGATCCCAAGCATGAGCGATTCGTATGTGATCTCCATCAGCCGCTCAGCCGCCCGCTTGATCTCGCCCACCGGATACATCCGGCTGGAATCGCCATGCCAGCCATCAAGCACGTAGGTGACGTCGATATTGACGATCTCGCCCTCGCGCAGGGGCTTGTCATTGGGGATGCCATGACAGACGACGTGGTTGATGGAGGTGCAGCAGGACTTGGTGTAGCCGCGATAGTTCAGTGTTGCGGGCAGGGCACCATGGTCCATGCCGAATTCGAAGACAAATCGGTCGATGGCATTTGAGGTGACACCCGGCGTCACCTTGGACACCAGCTCGTCCAGGCATCGCGCGGTCAACTGGCAGGCTTGGCGCATGCCCGCAAAACCATCCGCCCCGTAAAGGCGGATCTGGCCTGTATTCTTGAGCGGGGCTGCCGCAGCATCAATGTAGGTGACCATGTTGGCTCGCTGTGGTTCCTCTGCCTGTGCAAAGCGGCGCGCAGATTGACTACCTTACGCCAGATATGCCCGGTTCCTCAACGGCAACAGCGCAATCAGGTCGGATTTCGTGCGGTGTGATCTTGCACCGGACAGCCAGCGCTTCAACCCCCCGTTTCATAGCCCGATCAAAGGCGGATGCATAGGCCGGATCGAGATCGCGGCACAGCTTGAGCGCGTCGCAGTCCTGGCGCTGGATGAGGTAGACCATCACCGCCCTGTGTCCCGCCTCCACCATGTCTCCCATCTCGTCGAGATGCTTGGCGCCGCGGCTCGTCACGCTGTCGGGAAACTCCGCGAGCCGACCTTTGCGGCGAAAATGCACGTTCTTGACCTCCACATAGGCCCGGCCGAGCACCGGATCTTCGAGCAGGATGTCGATGCGGGAATTGAGCCCGTATTTCCGCTCGCGGCCAAGGTTCGCATAAGCTCCGAGATTTCCTGCGAGCCCCATGCCGATGGCGTCCTCGACGAGGCCGTTGGGGCGTCCGGTGTTGATGCCGACCCAGGTTCCGTCCGCTTCCACCATTTCGAGGCAAAAGCGGTGCTTGCGCGTGGCGCTGTCGTGAACCGTCATCAGGATGTTGGCCCCCAATGCAGTCAAGCCCAGCATCGAGCCGGTATTGGGGCAGGATCCGGTGATCCTGGTTCCATCGTCCAGTTCTGCGTCAAACAGGAAGCGCTTGTAGCGGCTGATCAGCCGCGCGGGCAGGAGAGGTGGGTCAAAGCGCATGGCGGGGTCCTTGAGATCGGAACGGGATCATGCCGGGCTTCAAGGCGGAGCCGGACGTCAGACCTGCACCCGGACATAGGACCCCGGCGCATCCTCAAGCGGGGTGAGATTGTCACCGCCGGGCTTTCGCGCCGGAACCTCGGCGTCCGCCTTGTCGCAGATCCAGGCGTGCCAATGAGGCCACCAGGACCCCGGCGTCTCGTGGGCTTTTGCAACCCAGTCGTCGAAAGAGGCGTCGCCCGGCCCGCCGCTCCAGAACTGGTATTTGTTGAGGCCGGGCGGGTTGACCACACCTGCGATATGGCCTGAGCCCGCCATGATGAAGGTGACGGGTCCGCCGAGCTTCTGGCCCCCGACATAGGCAGAGCGGGCAGGGGCGATGTGGTCTTCCCGGGCTGCGAGGTTATAGACCGGGATCTTGATGTCACTGAGGTGCAGCGTCCGTCCGGCAAGTTCCATTCTGTCGTGTGACAGATTGTTCTCGAGGTAACAGTTGCGCAGATAATAGGAATGGTTCGCCTTTGGCATCCGGGTCGCATCCGAATTCCAGTACAAAAGGTCAAACGGCATCGGGTCCTTGCCCCGGAGGTAGTTGTTCACGACGTAAGGCCAGATAAGATCGGATGCCCGCAACATGTTGAAGGCTGTCGCCATCTTCGAGCCATCGAGGAAGCCGTTCTTTTCCATCGACGCTTCAATGGACGCGATCTGATCCTCGTCCACGAACACCTTGAGATCGCCCGCGTGGGTGAAATCGGTTTGAGTGGTGAAGAAGGTGGCCGAAGCGATGCGTTGGTCGCCTTCCTGGGCATGCAGCGCAAGGGTGGCGGCAAGCAGCGTCCCGCCAACGCAGTAACCGATAGCGTTGACCTCGCGTTCACCCGTGGCCTTCTCGGACGTGTCGAGGGCGAAATTGATCCCGTCGCGCGAGTAGGACTCCCAATCCTTGGCCGCATGGCGCTTGTCCGGATTGACCCAGGAGATGACGAAAACGGTCTGGCCCTGCTCGACAGCCCATTTGATGAAGGATTTCTGCGGGTTGAGATCCAGGATATAGAATTTGTTGATCCATGGCGGCACGATCAGCAGCGGCCGCTTGAGCACCATCGGCGTCGCCGCGTCATATTGCAGGATCTGGCAGATGTCGTTCTGGGCGACGACCTTGCCGGGCGTGATCGCAATGTTCTCGCCGACCTTGAACTTGGAGGCGTCGGACTGCCGAAGCCGCAATTCGCCATTACCCGCAGCGATATCCTCGGCAAGCATGTGCATGCCACGCACCAGATTTTCGCCATTGGAGGCGATCGTTTCCTTGTAGAGCTCCGGATTTGTCATCAGAAAATTGGCGGGCGAGAGCGCGCTGGCGATCTGCTTGATGTAGAATTCGGCCTTCTGGCGGGTATGCTCATCAAGGCCGTCGCTGTCTGTGACAAGTTTGACGGCCCACTGCGAGGTGACGAAATAGGTGTTCTTGAGAAAACCGAAAAAGGGATTGTCCTCCCAGTCCGGGTCGGAAAACCGCTTGTCGACACCTTTCGCCCTGGTCTCGGTCGGGGCCTCCCCGGCCATGCGTCGCATGGAGTCTGACCACAACCCGAAATAGCCCGACAACAGGCTTGTCTGCGCCTCGATCGCCCGTTTGGGATCGGACAACCAGTACTCGCCGACCTTGGACAGCGTCTTAACCATGTCTGTCATGGGCTCTGCCATCGTGTTGGTAACCTCGCCGCGCTCGCGCGGCTCAACCCAGGCCGAGGCTGCCTTGCCGAGTTCTTCGAGCATGCGCGCCAGATTGCGCGCCAATGCCTCAGGATCCTTGACCATGTAGGCCTCAGTCGAGCCTTTTCCGCCGCCGTCCTCGGCTTTGTCTTTCTCCGACATGATCATCCTCCCCGGCAGACCGGCGTTTGTCGGCTGGTTCTGCGCGTTGCCTTAAATCGGCTTTCTTGCAATGCCATTTTCGGACCAATTACCTTGGCGTCAAAACAAAATCTTTGACCTTCCAGAAGCGCCATCTGTAGTGATAGGGACTTTTTCCACACCTGTCATGACAGGTTGTCCATAAAACAGGATTTCTGCCCCATGCACGCCAGGCACCGTCGTTTCACCTTGCTCGCACTCTGTGGCATCACGATGACCGTCGCAGGTTGCCAGACGGCGTCGCTGGAGGATGCTGCGCCGAGCGAAATTCAAGTGGCTGGCGGGACAGCTGCAGCCGTGCCAACGCCGGTCTCCGCCCCGCGAACGTCCCCGGCAACCGCGAGCGCCGCGGTCGCTGCGACGCCGGTTCCGCGCCCCTCTGACAGCTTCCGGCCGATCTCGATCATCCCTCTCAATGCAACCGATCCATCCGTCCCGCCGCCCAAGCCGTTCGTCGTTGAGGGCGCGGCGCGGACCGGCGACTTCCCCGTTTTCGGCGCGCTGCCGGCGACGGCCAATTCACAAATGAGCGAAGGCGAGCAGCAAGCCCAGACGGCAGAGATGCAGGGGCTGCTCAAGGCACGCGCCGGCTTGCCGTCCGAGCAACAGCTTTACGCCCGAAGACTTGCAGAACTGCGCGCGCTCGCCCGCACCCACGGCGATATCACCGAACGCGAAATCACGTCCCAGGGCGTCCAGTAGGGACTGGGGCGGAAAAGCGCCGACGTTTCGCAACCGCGCACATATGCATTTGTGCTTGCGTTCGGCATGATTTGGACGCAAACCCGTTTGATCCGTGCCATAGGCCATCGGGCCGCCAGTTTCGGGGATTTCATGGAAGAGTTCCACAAGGTACGCCGCCTGCCGCCCTATGTGTTCGAACAGGTCAATCGGCTGAAGGCCAGCGCGCGGGCAGGTGGCGCAGACATCATCGACCTTGGAATGGGCAATCCGGACCTTCCCACGCCCCAGGCGATCGTGGACAAGCTCTGCGAGGCGGTGAAGGATCCGCGTACGCACCGCTACTCCACCTCTCGCGGCATTCCCGGTCTGCGGCGCGCCCAGGCCAACTATTATCAGCGCCGCTTCGGCGTGAAGCTCAATCCCGACACCGAGGTCGTTGCCACGCTCGGCTCAAAGGAGGGCTTCGCCAATATGGCCCAGGCGATCACCGCGCCAGGTGACGTCATCCTTTGTCCCAACCCGACCTATCCGATCCATGCCTTTGGCTTCATCATGTCTGGCGGCGTTATTCGGTCGCTCGACGTGGTGCCGGACACGACCTTCTTTGCCCCGCTCGAACGCGCCGTCCGCCATTCGATCCCCAAGCCGATTGCGCTCATCCTCAATTATCCGTCCAATCCGACGTCTTATGTGGCGAGCCTCGATTTCTACAAGGACGTGGTCGCCTTCGCCAGGAAGCACGACATCATCATCCTGTCCGATCTCGCCTATGCGGAAATCTACTTTGATGGCGGTCCCCCGCCATCCGTGCTTGAAGTGCCGGGTGCCATCGACATCTGCGTCGAGTTTACGTCCATGTCGAAGACGTTCTCCATGCCCGGCTGGCGCATGGGTTTTGCCGTGGGCAACGAACGGTTGATCTCGGCGCTGACGCGGGTCAAGTCCTATCTCGACTACGGTGCCTTTACGCCGATCCAGGTGGCGGCAACCGGGGCGCTCAACGGCGACGGCTCCGACATCGCCGAGGTGCGCGAGATCTACAAGCGTCGGCGCGATGTGCTGGTGGACAGTTTCGGCAAGGCGGGCTTCGTGATTCCGCCGCCTCCGGCCACGATGTTCGCATGGGCACCGATTCCCGAGCCGTTCCGCGAGATGGGCTCGCTCGAATTTTCCAAGCTGCTGGTCGAGAAGGCGGATGTGGCCGTCGCCCCCGGCATCGGCTTCGGCGAACACGGCGACACGCACGTCCGAATTGCCCTGGTGGAGAACGAGCACCGCATCCGCCAGGCTGCGCGCAACATCAAGCGCTTCCTCGCAGGAACAACCAAGGCGAGCCCGGACAATGTTGTGTCGATTGCTTCCCCACAAAAACAGATGCTCAGAAAATCCTGACCTGGTCGAGGGTGTCAACTGCGGGTGCAGGTCCGCGTGGTCCACGGGCAGGCGTCGCGGTTCCGGTCAGTGCGGGAGCGAGAATGTGACCGGTACAACCAATGACTGTCTTGACGCAGTTGATTTTCAGCTTCACCGGGATATTCGCATCGGTTCGCTGCACGGTGGAAACTGAAGTTTGCTTGCTTGCGTGTGGATGCAAACCATTCTAAACCGACAAAAAACTCAGATTGAAGAGGATGGAACGAATGGGTCTGAATGTCGAACTCGTACAACTTTCTTTGGTCGAAACGCATCCCTTACTGATAAAAAAGCGAGAGCAGCTGTACGAGAGAAACGAAAAAGCAAGTGTAGACAGATCTTTCCCATCGTATGACTGGCAAAGGATCAGTTATTGTTTTTTAAAATTGAAAATCGGGAAATCCTGTCTTGAAGTAGGGCCCGGTCGAGGCTATTTGACCGAACTGATGGTGCGTAACAAGACTTTCGAACGTGTAACAGCGATCGACATCGTTCCGCGTCCGCTTTTACCGCAAGCGGTTGATTTCCGAACCATGTCTGTGGCTGAACTGGAGTTCCCGGACAATCACTTCGACAGCGTCATTTGTATGGAAGTGCTGGAGCATCTGGATGACACGTCCTTCAAGGCCGCAGTTTTGGAATTGCGTCGGGTCTGCCGGGGACAACTCATGATCACCGTTCCATTTTGCGAGCCCATGCCCTCAAAATACCATCTTCAAAAATTCACCGTTGACCGGATTGAACGCGAATTTCCCGATGCGAAAGTCAGCATTCTGACAAAGGAGCCGATCATGCGCGTGCCTTGGCTGCTGATCGAGGAAATACATTGAACACGTTTCTTCGCCATCGACAATCGGCGCGGCAGACAGGCTCGCCATACAAGGTTTCAAGCAATATGTCCTTTTGACGCAACGACTGCAGGGGTTTGCAGCGAACGGCCGTGCTTCCGCCATATCCCGGTCTGCGGCCATGACGTCAATTGTTTCGCTGGCGTTCTGGTGCCGTTGACGCCTGACTGGGTCGGCACTAAACCGGCATGGCTGTCGCTGGTCCGCACCTTTCGGGCGGACGCCCCAACCGGATGGAATTCTCATGACTGACGCCCTCAGAATCGGCATCGCCGGTCTCGGCACCGTTGGCGCGGCGCTGTTTCGCGCTATCACCACGCGTCATTCCCTGCTCGCCGACATCTGCGGCCGCGACATTCGCATCGTCGCCATCAGCGCGCGCGATCGCGGCCGCGACCGTGGCATCGATCTGTCCGGCATGACCTGGTTTGATGATCCTGTCGCCTTGGCCAGGACCGCCGATATCGATGTCCTCGTGGAACTGATGGGCGGGGAGGGCGATCCGGCCCTGGCCACGGTGACCGCCGCACTTGAGCGAGGCGTGCATGTGGCTACCGCCAACAAGGCCCTGCTTGCCCGCCATGGCGTGGCCCTGGCGCGGATTGCCGAAGACAAGGGCGTGCTCCTGAATTTCGAGGCGGCCGTAGCCGGCGGTATCCCGGTCATCAAGGCGTTGCGCGAATCCCTGACCGGCAATTCAATCAACCGCGTCTACGGAATTCTCAATGGCACCTGCAACTACATCCTCACCCGCATGCAGCGGGAAAACCTTGGCTTTGCCGAATGCCTCGCCGAAGCCCAGCGGCTCGGCTATGCGGAATCAGACCCGGCTTTCGACATTGAAGGCAACGACACCGCCCACAAGCTTGCCATCCTCACGAGCCTTGCCTTCGGCACCGAGATTGCGGTCGACGAAGTCTATATCGAGGGCATCACCAACATCTCCATCGACGACATCCGCGCCGCTGACGAACTCGGCTACCGCATCAAGCTCTTGGGCGTGGCCAATCGTACCGCGACCGGGATCGAGCAGCGGGTGCATCCGACCATGGTGCCCAGGGACTCCATGATCGCCCAGGTCGATGGTGTGACCAATGCAGTGACCATCGAGGCTGACATTCTGGGCGAATTGATGCTGTCAGGACCCGGTGCTGGCGGGGATGCCACAGCCTCCGCCGTCCTAGGCGACATCGCCGATATCGCCAAGAGCCGTCCCGGGCACCAACAGGCTCCGGCGCTCGGTCGCCCGGCCTCCAAGCTCGAGCCCTATCGGCGCGCCCGGATGCAGAGCCATGAGGGCGGCTATTTCATTTCGCTCAAGGTCGCCGACCGGGCTGGCGTCTTCGCCTCCATTGCCACTCAAATGGCCAACAATTCGATCTCGCTCGAATCCATCGTCCAGCGTGCGCGCCCCGCCAATGCGGTCAGTGGTCCGCAGACCGTGATTCTCGTCACCCATGCCACCACGGAATCCTCCGTGCGCGCTGCCGTGGACGCGATCAAGCGCGAAGGCTATCTTTCCGGCGAGCCACAGGTTATCCGGATCGAACGCACCCGCGGCTGACGCTCAGACACGGGAAAGCTGGGTGGGCACCAACGGTCTGGCGGTGCAATTCAATCGATTTAGATTTGGATTGCCGCCGCCTCTGTCCAAAGCAACGGGATTTTACCCGATTTTCACATTGCGCAGCTAAGTTGCGGCGGGCTATGAGCGGCCACACAAGAACACGGGCGGGGACTTTGCGATGGCAGGCAAGCAGGCGGATGGCAGCGGTCTTGACCGCATTCTCACTTTGGAAATCGCACGCGTGACCGAACGTGCAGCCGTAGCGGCCGCACGGCTACGCGGTCGCGGCGACGAGAAGGCTGCGGATCAGGTCGCAGTCGACGCCATGCGGTCCGAACTCAATCGGCTCCCGATCCGTGGAACAGTGGTGATCGGTGAAGGCGAGCGCGATGAAGCGCCGATGCTCTACATTGGCGAAGAAGTGGGCAACGGCGAGGGCGCTGATGTCGACATTGCACTTGATCCACTCGAAGGCACGACGATCTGCGCCAAGAACCTTCCCAATTCGCTGGCCGTCATCGCCATCGCCGAAAAGGGGAGCCTCCTGTATGCGCCCGACGTCTACATGGAAAAGATCGCCATCGGGCCGGGCTATCCGCCCAACACGGTGATGCTCGACGCCACGCCCGCCCAGAATATCGCCGCAGTCGCCAAGGCCAAAGGCGTGCTGGTCAGCGAAATCACCGCCTGCATTCTGGATCGCCCGCGCCATGCCCGTCTGATGCAAGAGGTGCGCTCCACCGGCGCTGCCATCCGTCTCATCGGCGATGGCGACGTGGCGGGCGTCATCCATACCACCGATCCCGAGGAAACCGGGATTGACATCTATATCGGCATCGGCGGCGCGCCCGAGGGCGTGCTTGCGGCGGCAGCGCTGCGTTGCATCGGCGGTCAGATGCAGGGGCGGCTGCAACTCAACACCCCGGAAAAGGTGGCCCGGGCGGCCAAGATGGGGATTTCCGATCCGAAGAAGATCTATACGATGGAGGAAATGGCGCGCGGCGACGTGCTGTTTTCCGCCACCGGCGTCACCGATGGCAACCTGCTGCAGGGCGTACGCTTCACCAAGGACGCCATCATCACCCACACCATCGTCATGCGCTCCTCCTCGCGCACGGTGCGGGAAATCAAGGCACGCCATCAGGATCTCGAAAAGTTCGACTGAGCATGGTCCCGAAAAGTGTGAGCGGTTTTCGGGCAAGACCATGCGCAGAAACTTGGGAGCGCATGGTCGCCAAAAGTGTGAGCGGTTTTCGGACAAGACCATGCGCAGAAACTTGGGAGCGCATGGTCGCCAAAAGTGTGAGCGGTTTTCGGGCAAGACCATGCGCAGAAACTTGGGAGCGCATGGTCGCCAAAAGTGTGAGCGGTTTTCGGGCAAGACCATGCGCAATGAAGAGAACGACGGCGGATGCCGCCACTGCAGCGCCACCCATCCAATCGGATGCGCAAAGGACGCTGTAAAACATCGAATAAATGCATGTCCGTTCTCGCACACATGACTCCATTAGCGCGCGACATGCATTAGGTTCTCATGGAATGCGCTCTCACCACTTTGCCGCGGTTCGACG
>Ga0105047_10015321_pt1 | contig 12080 bp, 6 predicted proteins | sample MAT04_FD_78384 | JGI IMG/M metagenome (GOLD analysis project Ga0105047, IMG submission 78384) | Freshwater microbial communities from Lake Fryxell liftoff mats and glacier meltwater in Antarctica - MAT-04 (megahit assembly) | ecosystem: Environmental > Aquatic > Freshwater > Ice > Liftoff... | reverse complement strand
TATACCGAAAAGTTGCAGGGCTTTCTCTGGGCCAAATTCATGCTGCTCCAGTTTCTCTCCGGACTGCTGCTACCGCTGGAGTTTTTTCCCACGCCGGTTCGCGTGGTCCTCGAGATGCTCCCGTTCAAAGGCATGGCGCACACACCGATGAGCATTTATCTCGGACGAGTCAGCGGGGAGCAACTCTGGTTTGCGGTCGCGCAACAGACGCTGTGGACATTTGCGTTGATGGTGATGTGCGATCTGATGTGGCGCCACGTGCGACACCGGCTGAGCGTGCTGGGCGGATGAAAATATGGTCTCTGAAATAACGATCAAAAGAGCCGGCGAAGGCGGCGGATTGCCGAAGGGGCTTTCGCTCTTTCGCTTCATTCTTTTTTCATTCGTGATGTTGGGCGGCGTCTACGGCGGGGTCTCGCTATTTTTCAACACGCCGCCGCGGCCGGGCGATAAGCCGCCGGGGGGCGTGCCCAGCGCGGAGTGGCAGCCAAGCCCGCTCTGGCTGCCTGCATTCATCACGATTAAATCGGGGATTGGCGTGCAGGCGACGCCGCTCGGTTACGTTTTCAGCGGACGTCTGGGTCGCGCGATCGGCGGCAGTGCAACGATCTTCTGGGGAATGCTGATCGGCGGGATTGCCGGTTGGTTTATCGGCGAATCGGTGCGCCGGTATGCGGTGCGCAAGCGATACGAATGATCTCGACTTATTTTTTCTCGTAGACTCGCACCCAATCCACAAACATGTATGAAGGGTTGGGCGTCTTGTCGATCGGCCAGCCGCCGCCGAGCGCCAGATCGACCATGATGTACATCGGAACCTTGGCTTGCTCCTTTGTCGAAGGTGAGCTTGTAGCCGTCGAGCTTCAGCGTCGGCGCGGAAAGCGGCGGAACGGGGGTCGTTGGCGATCTTGAATGTGCCGATCTGAAAGACCTCGCCGCCGGCCATGTCTTTGACGCCTTCTCCGGCTTGTTCAAGCCAAGGGCGAGATGGGCGGGGAAGTCAACAAACTCCTTTTTCCTCGCGATCTTCGTGTCTCCGTGGTGACGCCGTTTTCCTGTTTCGAATTTTTGTTTAAGAATTCAACTTTCGATTTAGCATGCAGGCTGAATTCGATCTGAGAGTGATTGCACGGAGAGACGATGGCGCTTTACCGAATTGAAGTGGGTTTGAGAGACGAGTTGCCCGATCCTCAAGCGGCGAGCTTGGCCGCGGAACTGAAGCGCCTGGGCATGCCCATTCCGGAGCGCATTCGCACGGCGAGGCTCTTCTGGATTGACGCGGAGTTCTCGCGCGACGTGGCCAGGCAGCTCGCGCACGAACTCTTCTCCGATCCGGTCGTCGAGAAGAGCGGCGTCAACGAGGCCATCTATGAAGACCTCGATGCGCGGCTGATCGAAGTCGTTCGCAAACCCGGCGTCATGGACCCGACCGTCGCCAGCATCCGCAAGGCGCTGGGCGACCGGAAGTTTTCCGCCGGACATATCGGGACGGGTCGCAAATACCTCTTCTATAAAGGAGCGGGAGAAGAGCTGCGCAACGATGAATTGCTTCGCATCGGCCGCCGCGTGCTGGCCAACGAATGCATTGAAGAGATCCACATCGACAAACCCGCGCCGGTTCACGCGCCGTCTGGCGAAGCGCGCTTTGAGCTCGTGCATGTGCCACTGGCCGGAAAGAGCGATGAACAGCTCGCCGATATCAGCAAGCGCGGCTGCCTCTCGCTGACCATCGCCGAAATGCGCACGATCCAGAAGCATTACGATTCGCTGCGCCGCGACCCGACCGACGTTGAACTGGAGACCATCGCGCAAACATGGTCGGAACACTGCCGGCACAAGACGATGCGCGGCGCGATTGAGTTCAGCGGGCCCCACGGCACGAAGCACTACAACAATCTGCTCAAAGAAACGATCATGCACGCCACCGAGACCATCGGGCACCGCGCCTGTCTTTCTGTCTTTAAGGATAACGCGGGCGTCGTCGCCTTCGACGAGCACTGGGCGCTGACCTTCAAAGTGGAGACGCATAATCATCCCAGCGCGATCGAACCCTACGGCGGCGCGGGCACCGGAATCGGCGGCGTGATCCGCGATACGATGGGCACCGGCCTGGGTGCCAAGCCTATCGCCAACACCGACATTTTCTGCTTCGGCATGCCCGACGCCAGCAGCGACCGGCTGCCCGCGGGGACGCTTCATCCCAAGCGCGTGATGCACGGCGTCGTTGCCGGCGTGCGTGATTATGGAAACCGGATGGGCATCCCGACGGTCAACGGCGCGGTGCACTTCGATCCGCGCTACGTCGGAAATCCTCTGGTGTACTGCGGTTCGGTGGGTGTCATTCCGCGCGATAAAATCAAGAAGCACGCGCACGGCGGCGACCTTGTCGTGGTGCTGGGCGGGCGAACCGGGCGCGACGGCATCCACGGCGCCACATTCAGCAGCGTGGAGCTCTCCGAAAATTCAGAGATGCTCTCCAGCGGCGCGGTACAGATCGGCAACGCGATCGAGCAGAAGAAGGTTCTCGACATACTTTTGAAGGCGCGCGATGCGGGCCTTTTTACATGTGTCACCGATTGCGGCGCAGGCGGGCTCTCCTCGGCCGTGGGCGAAATGGGCGAGGATCTCGGCGCATCCATCGATCTGGAAAAAGTGCCGCTGAAATACGCGGGGCTGAGCTACACCGAAATCTGGATCAGCGAAGCGCAGGAACGCATGGTGGTGAGCGTCTCGCCGGATAACTGGCCCGCGCTTGAATTGCTCTGCAAGGAAGAAGACGTCGAAGGCACTGTGATCAGCACGTTCGGCACGGACAAGTTGCTCAGGCTGCGCTACAACGGTGAACCGGTTGGCGAGCTGATGATGGATTTTCTGCACGGCGGAATTCCATCCACGCCGAGGCAGGCAAGCTGGGTCGCGCCCAAGCCGCCGCCGGCGGATACGTCGACGCTGGACGCGGTGATGTCGCTGCAGGCCGCGACTGGACTGGATCTGCGAACCATTGCTCAGGCCCGCAGCAATCCATCGCTGATCTATTCTCCGTTGCTCAAGAAAATGCTGGCGCATCCGACAATTGCATCGAAGCAGTGGATCATCCGGCAATACGATCATGAAGTGCAGGGCCGCACGGTGATTAAGCCGCTCGTTGGCGTACATGACGACGGCCCGGGCGACGCTGCGGTGATGACTCCGGTGCTGGGATCGTCGCGCGGATTTGCGCTCGGCTGCGGGCTCTGCCCGCAGTTCACCGATCGCGATCCGCAGGAGATGGCGCGCCTGGCGGTCGACGAGTGCCTGCGCAATCTGGTCGCCGTTGGCGGCGATCCGGACAATGCCTTCATCCTGGATAATTTTTCCTGGGGCAACACCTCAAAGCCGGAGCAGCTCGGGTCGCTGGTGCTGGCTTGTGAAGGCGCCACCGAAGCGGCGATCGCTTACGGCACGCCATTCATCAGCGGCAAAGATTCGTTGAACAATGAGTACTCCGTGGGCGGCAAGACGATTGCAATTCCGGGAACGCTGCTCATCTCCGGAATGGCCATGGTCGATGAAGTGCGGCTCTGTGTCAGCATGGATTTCAAGAAGGCCGGCAACTTGCTTTACATTGTCGGCATCACGCGCGACGAATTAGGTTGCAGCCATTTGAATCTCGTCACTGGCGCCGGTGCATTTGCCGGCGCGATTCCGGCCGTCGATCTGAAGACCGGTCGCCAGATTCATCGCGCCATGCACAAGGCCATCGTGCGCGAGACCGTGCGTGCCTGCCACGACCTGAGCGAAGGCGGCCTGGGCGTTGCCGCGGCCGAGATGGCGTTCGCGGGCGGGCTGGGCGCGCATATCGAACTGAGCAGAGTGCCGGTGCCCAAAACACTGGCGCCGCATGTGGTTCTCTTCAGTGAAAGCGCCACGCGTTATCTGGTCGAAGTTCCGCGCGAGCAGCGCCAGGATTTCGAAAGCATCTTCGCCGGCTTGCCGCACGCATGCATCGGTGAGATCACCCCGAACCCCTTCCTCCAATGCCTTGGACCGGACCACGAAGTGTGGATCGACGAGCCGATCGAGAGCCTTCGCGCGGCGTGGCAGACCGCATTCTAAAAAAAAAAACGGCTTCAGCACAGAGAGCCCATTTTGCTTCTGTCCGTTTGTTGTAGCTGTTCTCCGCGTGGTCTGTGATCTCCGTGGTGAATATAAAGAATGGATTTAAAGGTATGTATTCAACTATCGCGTTGAATATAATCGCGGTCGATCAGTCCTTTTGACTGGTCAACATTGCAGACGCGGTCCGCGTCTGTTGCCGAGGCCCTTTGAAAAGGCCAGAAAGGTTCGACATGCGTTTATCCGTGGTTGCCACATCCCTTTTTATTTTCGCCTTTGCCGCCCACGCAGTAGAGGAGAAGGAAGCACCCGCCGGAAAGGTCAGCCGCACTTTTGAATTCAGCTACACCGCCAAAGTGAAGGAACTTCCCGCCGGCGCGCAGTCGATCTCGGTCTGGATTCCGATTCCGCAAAGCAATGCGCATCAGGATATCAGCGACGTCAAATTTGTGGTCAAGAGCGGCGCCGAGGTCGTCGACGCTCAGCCTGAAGTGGCCACCGAACCGGTGCTCAATAACAAAATGGCCTTCTGGAAAGCCGAGGCCGCCAAAGCCGTCGACGCCAGCGTGACGATGACCTTCAAATGCACGCGAAAGGAGGTCGCCGCCGTCGACATCAGCAAGGGCCGCGAGCTCAACGACGAAGAGAAGAAGGATCTGGCCAAATGGCTCGCGGCTAACAGGCTCGTGCTTGTCGGCGGAACATTCGACGCCGTCGCCGAAGCGGCCATCAAGACCGCCAAGAAACCCGATGAGATCGCCAAGGCCGCTTACGACTACACGGTCGCCACTATGAAATACGACAAGCCCGCCGACAAAAAAGGGTGGGGACAAGGGAGCACGCAGTGGGCCTGCGACGCGCGCTTCGGCAACTGCACGGATTTTCACGCCATGTTCATGTCGCTGGGCCGGACCAAAGGCGTGCCCGTGAAATTTGAAATGGGTTTCCCGATTCCCGTCAAAGATGCCGCCAAGCCGGAGACCACCAATGGCCCCGTCGCCGGTTATCATTGCTGGGCGAAGTTTTATCTGGGCGGAGTGGGCTGGGTGCCTGTCGACGCCTCCGAAGCGCAGCGCCACGAAAAACTGCGCGATTATTATTTCGGAAACCTGACCGCCGACCGCGTCCAGTTCACCAACGGCCGCGACGTGACGCTGGTCCCCAAACAGGCCAGCGAGCCGCTCAATTACTTCATCTACCCCTACGCCGAAGCAGACGGCAAGCCGTTCGCCGTTGAGCGCGCGTTCTCGTTTAAGGACGTGCCGTAACGGCAGGAACTCGAAATCCGAAACAAATTCAAAGCACGAAATTCGAATGAACCAAACGAGCGGGTTCCATTGCGAACCCTCTCGTTTTGAACATTGCTCTTTGGTCATTCGAAATTGTTTCGGATTTCGAAATTCGGATTTCGAGTCTACTTCACCACGATGTTCACCAGCCGTCCCTGCACCACGATGACTTTGACGATTGTCTTACCGGCGAGCTCCACCGTGACCGATTCCAGCGCGGCTTTTTTGACGCTCTCTTCAGGCGCGTTTGCGGCGACGGTGATACGGCCCTTGAGCTTGCCGTTGATCTGCACGGCCATGTCCTTCTCGGCGTCCTGCGTCATTGCTTCGTTGAACGTCGGCCACTTTTCGTAGACCAGCGAATGTCCGTGGCGCATGCGCGACCAGAGTTCCTCGGCCAGATGCGGCGCGAAGGGTGCCAGCAGCAGCACGAAACGCTTGGCCTGATCGCGCGTCACTTGCGCCGGGTCTTCGGCAGCTTTGTTTTTGAAGACCATCAGCTTACTGATCGCCGTGTTGAAGGCCATGCGTTCGAGGTCTAGTGTCACGCCCTTAATCGTTTTATGCAGCTCGCGCTCGAGCGATTCGTCGACGCCGCCGAGCATCTCGGAGGCCGACGGCAGCAGGTTCATGCGCAGGTTTCCGGCCTTCGGCGAGCGCTCGTCGTCTTCGACGATCATGCGCCAGCAGTCGCGCAGGAAGCGGAACATGCCCGGCACGTCGCGCGGATTCCACGGCTTGCTGCCGTCCAGCGGGCCCATGAACATTTCGTACAACCGCAGCGTGTCGGCGCCGTACTCGTTGACCACGTCGTCGGGATTGATCACATTGCCAAGTGACTTTGACATTTTGGCAATGAACTGTGTCGCGGGCTGGCCGGAACTCTTGACGATGTACTTTCCATCGCCGCTATCCGTCACGTCGCCGTTGGGGATCAACCGCCCGGTCTCATCTTTGTAGGCGAAGGCCGTGATCATGCCCTGGTTGAAGAGGCGCTGAAACGGTTCGTTGGTGTGGACGATGCCGTAGTCAAACATGACCTTGTGCCAGAAGCGGCTGTAGAGCAGATGGAGCACCGCGTGTTCGGCGCCGCCGACGTACAGGTCGACGTTCATCCAGTATTTTTCGGCCTCTCCGCTGAAGGGCGCGTCGGGATTCTGCGAATCCATGTAGCGCAGGAAGTACCAGCACGAGCCGGCCCACTGCGGCATGGTGTTAGTCTCGCGCATCGCCGGTTCGCCGGTGTCATGGGGAATGGGCGTCGGCACTGGAGGTGGAACGACGCGCGCCATGCCGTCGGGCAGGATGTCGATGTGAACGTTGACCCAGTCGGTAGCCTTAGTCAGCGGCGGCTCGGTGCTGCCGGTGGGTTTGAAGTCGCGCATCTCGGGCAGCTCGACGGGCAGCTCTTCCTCGGCCAGCGCGCGTGCATTGCCGCGCTCGTCCCAGACGATCGGAAACGGCTCGCCCCAGTAACGCTGGCGGCTGAAGAGCCAGTCGCGCAAACGGTAAGTGATCTTCTTCTCGCCGAGCTTTTTCTCTTCGAGCCAGGCAGTGATTTTTTTCTTGGCTTCGGGCGTGGGGAGGCCGTCGAAGAGCGGCGAATGGAAAGCAACGCCGTCATCCGAATAGATGGACTCAAAAAGCATCGGACTCGTGCTGTATGCCCGTCGCAGGTTTTCGACGGTCTCTTCAAAACCTCCAGGTTTCAACCCGTCACCAATGTTATTCTTAAGCCATGCATCTGGAGGCATAACTACGCTAGTATAATCTATTCTAAACTTCAGCGCGAACTCCGCGTCGCGTTCATCGTGCGCCGGCACGGCCATGATCGCGCCGGTGCCGTAGCCCATCAGCACGTAGTCGGCGATCCAGATCGGAATCTTCGCGTCCGGGTTGCTGCGGTCTTCGTAGACGGGATTGAAGGCGTATGCGCCGGTGAAGACGCCGCTCTTGTCCTTGGCCAGATCGGTGCGCGCCAGGTCGCTCTTGCTGCTGGCCTGCTTGATGTACTGCTCGACGGCGGCGGCCTGCTCGGGCGTGGTGATCTCTTTGACCATCGGATGCTCGGGGGCCAGCACCATGTACGTGGCGCCATAGAGCGTGTCGGGGCGCGTGGTGAAGACGCGAATCGTCGTACCGCAGGCATCCTGCCTACGAGTTGATTGAGAAGATACGGGCAGGCTGGAAGCCTGCGGTACGACGGGGCTGGAAGCCTGCGGTACGACGGGCATGGAAGCCTGTGCTACGCCGAAGGGCCAATCTTCTGGATGGGCACACAGGCCAGCCTTTACCGGGTTGTTAATCGTGTATTCGCAGCAGCGATTGAAATCCTCTTCGTCACGAATCAAGTGATCGTACGATTCCCGTTCCCAGAACTCGCCGGAGCGATTGAGTATTTTGTTGGCTTCATTTGCCGTAAACGATTTCCAACTATGTGTGATCGCGGACAGTGTGTGATTTGCAAGCGGCGTAAATATGACGTGGACGTGATTAGGCATTACTGTCCATGCATGCAAAACGTAACGGTCTCGGTCGAAGTGTTGCAGCGCATTGGCGACAAGCGTTGCGATTTCAGGACGCTTTAGCCAGCAATCCCCCGGGCCGGAATCGAGATAGGCGTCAATCTTGTCGGCATCGAGTTCCTCTGACGAGGAACTCGCAGGCAGGATGCCTGCGGTACGTTCTCGCTCGCGCTCGGCGCTCAATTCATCGAGTATGTGCTTCGGCAGAGTTCCGGCAAGGCGGAACGTGACGAAGTAAGTGCCGCCGGCACGCTTGAGATGCGGCAAATAGCCGCGCTCGTGAAGTCCGTCGATCAGTTTCGTACCGCAGGCATCCTGCCTGCGAGTTTCTTGAGAAGATACGGGCAGGCTGGAAGCCTGCGGTACGACTTCGAAGTCCACTTCAGCGCCTTCTGATTTTCCAATCCAGTTGCGCTGCATGGCCTTGATTGGCTCCGGCCAGTCGAGCCCTGCCAGGTCATCGATCAGGCGTTCGGCGTATGCGGTTATGCGCAGCATCCACTGGCGTAGCGGCTTCTTGACGCACGGATGATCGCCGCGGTCGCTGCGTCCTTCGCTCGTCACTTCTTCGTTGGCCAGCACGGTGCCCAGCGCCTCGCACCACCAGACCGGCGCTTCGCTGACATAAGCCAGACGATTCTGCGCCAGCACTTTCCACTGCTGGTCTTCGTCGAATTCGCTCCACTGTTTACCCGCGCCAGCATTCTTCGCATCGGCGGCGGTTTTATCGAAGACGATGGTGCTCTCGTTCTTGATCGACACTTTTTCGGCATTGAGCAGCTCAACCACATCGTTGACGTGCCGCGCCTTCTTCGCCACCGGATCGTAAACGCTGTTAAACAGCTTCAAAAAAATCCATTGCGTCCAGCGGTAGTACTTGGGATCGGTGGTGTCGACCTCGCGGCTCCAGTCGTAGCTGAAACCCAGCGACTGAATCTGCCGCTTCATGTTGGCGACGTTCTTCTTGGTCGTCTCGGCCGGATGCGTACCGGTCTGCACGGCGTACTGTTCGGCGGGCAGGCCGTAGGCGTCCCAGCCCATCGGGTGCAGCACGTTGAAACCCTTCATGCGCTTGTAGCGTGCCAGGATATCGGTGGCCGTGTAACCTTCGGGGTGGCCCACATGCAGTCCCGCGCCGCTGGGATACGGGAACATGTCGAGCACGTAATACTTGGGCTTGCTCAAATCAAATCCGGGATCGCCGGGGTTTCCCATCTGAAAACTGTTGTTCTCGGCCCAGAATTTTTGCCACTTCGGTTCGATCTCACTGGGCGTGTATTTGGCTGAAGACATTTTATGATTTGTCAGAGGCCGCGTCTGATGAAACGGCCGCATCTCCTGTGATCTATGATTGCAGTGCCAACACGGGCTGCAAAGCGTGAACAAAACACCATAAAGGAAAGGATGTCAAATTGCATGCACAGGCTGGCGAGTGCATCACCGGACTTTGCGGTGCGAATCAGGCAATGCAAGGCAGAGGAGCAAATGCCTGCCAATCAAATTCAAATACAATTTTGATTACCCACATCGTTGGGGTGCGCATTCAAAATGTTTGCTGGAGCCAACACGCCGTGTTGTCAAATCCAGCAGAGGACCGCAATTTGTGTCCAAAAAACACAATCTTAACAAAAGGTTCATCAGAACTTATGTCACCCAATGTAAGAGGTTGATCACAAAACTAAAGTTTACAGGCAGTCTGTGACTGTCTTCTAAAGGCTTGAGGAGGACGCATGTTTAAGGTTCGGTGGGGGATTTTTGTGGCCGTTGCAATGGCCATTGGCAACGTCGCCTTCGCAGGCACGACGTCGACGGGAACGCGAGGGCCGAGCACCGTGGATTCGGCGTACATCGTCCCTGTGGCCAACGGAGTACGCGCAGTTTCAATTCTAACGGTTGGCGAATCCGTCAACTTAAAACCCAATGGCACGCCCTATCGCCTGGTCGGCATTCCCGACGGCATGGGTGCTTTCAGCAATAACGATGGCACTTTTACGCTTGTGGTGAACCATGAGATAAGATCGACCCTGGGCATCGCCCGCCTGCACCACGGACTCACACCGCCCGCCACCAGCAAGGGCGCCTTTGTATCCAAGTGGATTATCTCGATCGACAAGCTGGCCGTGCAGGAAGGTAGCGATCTGATTCGCGCCGGCGGACTGAATCTATGGGACGCCGCCACGCAAAAATATGTAGTCGCCGATCCGGCCGGAACGCTTATTAATTTGAATCGCTTATGCGCCGGAGACATGGCTCCCATCACGGCGTTTCAGTTCACGCGCACCAATCCCGACGGCACCACCTCCAGCCTCGGCACCCGCGCACGGATCTTTCTCAGTGGCGAAGAAACAGACGATGTGGGGCGCGGCTTTGCTCATATCGTTACTGGCACCACCGGCGGCGGAGTGAGCGTCGAACTGCCTAAATTTGGAAAGTTCGCCTATGAGAATATCGTTGCCAATCCCTTCGGCCAGGAAAAGACCATCGTCATGAGCCTAGACGACGGCAATGGCGGCCAGGTGTACTGCTACGTTGGCACCAAGGTATCCACCGGCAGCGGAGCAACCAGCGATATTGAAAAGGCCGGACTGACCAACGGCAAGCAATACGTGGTTGTGGTTCCCGGCGTGATTCTTGAAAGCCGCCAGACGGCAATCGGCACTGCAAAGGGCGTCGAAACGCCGTTTACTCTGGCGGATATCGGCGACATGGCAGCAGTAGGCGCCAATTCAGAGACTGCCAGCGACGCAGTTAAGGGCACGGAGTTCCTGCGCCCCGAAGATGGCGCGTGGGATCCGAGCAAGCCGGCGGACTTCTATTTCGTGACCACCGACCGCTTCGACGAATTCAAGGCCAACATCGATGGCACCGACGGCACTCCGCCGAACACCGAAGCCGACGGCACCAACGATGCGGTCATTGACCAGGTCGGCCGCAGCCGCCTCTGGCGCCTGCGCTTCACCGATATTGCCAATCCGGAAACCGGCGGCACCATCGCCTTGATGGTGGATGGCACCGAAGCGCATCAGATGTTCGACAACCTGACGATCGACACACAGGGCAACATTCTCATTCAGGAAGATCCGGGCAATCAGGAATATCTGGCCAGGATATGGTCGTACAATATCGCCAGCGGCACGCTGACCGAAGTGGCCAAGCACGATCCGGCCCGTTTCGGCGACATCGGTGTCCCGGCATCAAGCAGCTTCAACACAGACGAAGAATCCTCCGGCATCCTTGACGCCAGCAGTTTCCTGGGCGCCGGCTGGTTCCTGATGAATGTGCAGAGCCACCGCAGCACTGGCTCCTCCGACCTTGAGTCGGTGGAGAAGGGGCAGATCCTGGCCATCTTCGTTCCGGGCAGTGTGCCGGCGCCGGTGATCGGCACCAGCAGCAGCGCAGGCAAGTTCACCTTCACGCCGGCTGCGCCCGTTGTCGGCACAGCGGTAGTCTTCACCGGAATTGCGACAGCGATTCCGACGATCTTCTGGAGCTGGGACTTTGGCGATGGCACAACCAGCGTGGCGGCCACAGCAACGGCAACGGGAAACACTCAGACCAAGACCTACACGGTAGCCGGAGATTATTCGGTGACCGCGACGGCGACCGACACGCTCTCGGGCAAGGTGACGACCAACACGCAAGTTATTACGGTCAAGGACACGATTCGTGCCGGAACGGGCGGAGCCAATACGCTCAAGATGGATATCAAGCTCAAGTTCCCAGCTGGTGACTCCAAGATCGTGCTGCAGGGAAATATCCCCATGGCCTTCGATCAGGCACTGGCCGGACCGGTTAAACTGGATATCGGCGGAGTCGTTTCTGAATTCGCTATCGACGCGGACGGCAACTTTAAGTCGGATACGGCAAAGTTCCGCATTTACAAGAAGAAGCGCCCGGCAGCGACGACAATGCCTGTGACCAAGTTCCGCTATGTACAGACCGGCAAATTCAACGAGTTCGTCGTTGATGAAGGCTTGATCGATAAGAATGCCTTCCGCGAGTCCGGCCGCAGAGTAGTGGTAAAGTTGACGATCTTCGGAAAGCTATACGATACGACGTTCGCCAATCTCTACAACGCAAAGCTCGGCCAGAGTGGACGTTACAAATAAACGGATTAGAAAACGGGGCGGGTCGAGAAACTTCGACCCGCCAACCTATTTTTAATCTTAAC
>Ga0105047_10015320_pt1 | contig 12080 bp, 13 predicted proteins | sample MAT04_FD_78384 | JGI IMG/M metagenome (GOLD analysis project Ga0105047, IMG submission 78384) | Freshwater microbial communities from Lake Fryxell liftoff mats and glacier meltwater in Antarctica - MAT-04 (megahit assembly) | ecosystem: Environmental > Aquatic > Freshwater > Ice > Liftoff... | reverse complement strand
TGCTGCTGTGCCATCAATCGATGGCACTCAGCAAGGTCGCCGGGAAAGGAAAGTGATTCCGTCATGAGTCGCAGCACAGCCACATGAGAACATACAAAACGAACAACACACTGGCCGGTTGAAGTGCGCGATAAACTCGTCTGAGATCATGCACAACATCACACTCGGCGCGCCGACTATGTAGCGCATGGCGAGGCATGTCACCAGGTCAATCGCAACAATATTCTGAAAGATTCTTCATGTTCTGTTTTCTGGCTTCAGCAACGAAGAACGGGCCACCCTTCTATGATGAAGAGTGGCCCGTTCAGAAACATCCTGTGATCGTGCTGACGTGATTCAGACAGCGACTGATTGCTGATATCGAGGTCGTCGCCGCGCCGACTTCAGGTCAATCCCGCGCAGGATCATCGCCAGCTCGTGAGCTTCCAGCTCAAGCGTTGTCGATGCCGATCCGGGAAGCTGCCATGTCCCCACTTCAAGTCGCTTGTACCAGATCACAAATCCATCGTTGTCCCAGAAGATCGCCTTCATGCGATCACGACGCTTGTTGACGAACAGAAACAAATGACCGCTGAGCGGATCCTGCTGGAACTCCTGCTTCACGATTCCGAACAGCCCGTCAAAACTTTTCCGCATGTCCACAGGATTCATGCACAGAAACATTTTTGTGCGTGAGGGAAGACTCAGCATGACAGCACCTCGCGCTTCAACAGACCATGCGCTGTCACGCCGGCAAGACCGTTGTGGATCTGACCGGCAGCGATGATCACATCGCCCAGCCGCTGACCATCCAGATCAGCAGCCACATGAATAATAACTCCGTTGGGCAGTTCGATCCGCATGCTGTTGCCATGGTCTGATGCGATGCCATGGTTTGCTGCGATGCTCTGTGGAGTACCGGGACTCGTCGAAGAATCCCGCGGGGCAATCGGCACAAACTGAGACGCTCGCTTCTCTGGATCTGACGCCTGCACTTTCGTTCGTCGCGTCGATGCTCTCGTCGTTCGTGTTCGCCGAGGATCCTGCGGCTCCGTCAGCAGTTTCTTCCATCGATAAAATGAGGCGACGGAAACGCCCGCCTCTTCGCAACACTCAGCCACCGTCAGCCCCGACCACGGCTGCCACTCAATCAATTCACGCCATACCTGCTCACGCTCGCTCATAACTCACCTCGCCAGAAAAAGTCCTGAGACCGGAATTACACCGGACCAAAGACTACCGACCCCGGCAAGAATGGTTTCCCCGGACGCTTACCGCTATTGAAGAAGCACTGCACGCCAAAGAAGAGTCTCTGAGGGCCCAACGCGAACAGGCCGTTGCTACGGCACTTGCCGATTTTATCAATGAGGACTTGCTGCCTCGCCCGCTCAATGTCGGTGAAATCGGTGATACCGACGTTCGCTTACGCACGGTTGTCGATCGTGCTGCAAAGAAAGTCGAGGGACGCTTTGCCGACCAGCCCGAAGCGGAGATCGGCATCCGGCGAACCCTGAGCGTAGCATATAAATCTATCGGTCGAGCCCGCGAATCCAGGAAGCATATTGAGCGCGCCTACGAGCTGAGTCGTAACTTGGCGTCATTGGATCCCTCAGTGGCTCTCGACATTGCCGTCGAGTATGCATCTTACATTGGCTCAGAGACCATGCTACTGGAATGCCTTTCAGATCACGAAAGATTGTATGATCTGAATGACACGCGAACAGATTACATTAAGATGAAATTGGCGGAGTTTTATTGGAAGATTGACAAGTTAGATGAAGGGATGCGATTCATTGAGTCTGTTGTTGAACGATTTTCGACCACGCCAGTTGAAGCAATGACACTTCGCAACTGTGTGGCGATGAATCTCTACGCACACCTACTGGCAGACGTCGGACGAAATGAGGAAGCCATTCCGATGTACCGACGGGCATATGAAGTCAGCGAGCGAATTGAAGGAGCAAATGCACCGAACGCATTGGTTATTGAAACCAACACGGCTGGTGCCTTGGCGAAGCGAGGCGACTATATCGAAGCACTCGATTGTTGCTTACCTATGCTTGAACGGAGAAAGCAGATTTTCGGTACAGGGCATGCTAAAGTTTATGACGTGCTTGAGACGCTCTACTCTTGCTTAAGATCGATGTGGAAGTCGCATCCTGAGCAGTTTCCGCAGGCGATCGATGCAGTTGAACGCTATTTGCAAGCTAACCCTTCTCATGACACGGCGAGGCTGGGATTAGCTCTTGCTTACGATGTATCCGGGGAATTTGACCAAGCAGTTGAGCAGATGCGGCTTTCGATGACGGCTGATGCTGGCCGCGGCGAGCGTTGTATGTTCGCACTATTTTTAGCCAAAGCGGGCAAGCGGGAGGCGGGGCTTCAAGTATTCGAAGAGGCTGAATCTGCCGCTGACTCGGAGCCCTACCTGGAACCGTGGCTAAAGGCAATTCGCCGTCAGGCTGCGCAAGCACTGCAAATCACAGTCAAAGCGACAAGGGCGCAGCGAGTTGCATGGGAAAATGAGATTGCTCGGCGAATCGAACTGACCAAATTCAGCTCTTCCGGCTTCGCAAAGACCAAACCGATGGTTGAACGTATTTACTCGTACTCCGCGCCACAACAAGGCATGCAGCAGTCGGTGCTCTGGAGTCTTAGCACTCCAGCTGGCGGCCGGCCTTTCGCGATTATGGCTACTAACTATGGCGGCCACGTCTCGGACGATTACACCAGTACCCTCGAATTTGTATCCTTGTCCGATAGCTCGTATAGCCTGGAGGGAGACGAAACGAAATGGGTATGGACACCTTCCGGACCGGGTGTGCAATTTGCTCCTGTTCCGAGGGCCGCGCAGCCAGCAAGCGAAGCCTCCGAACGGAGCTCGCAAATTAGCACTTTGGCCGAACGGTTCAAAAGCCACTTAAGTACAGAGCCGAAAGTCATATTGAAACGGACCGAACTTCCGGTCGTGCGTTACAGCGATCCAGCACAGGGAATTGTTGATGGTGCGATCTTCTGGCTCTCCCAGGGTGATAATCCCGAGGTTGCACTGCTTTTGGAAGCGCGAACGCGCGAGTCAGGACTACAATGGGAATTTGCACTGGCACGTCTCTCTGCCGCGCCGCTTGTTGCATTGGTCGATGAGGAGCAAGTCTGGTCAGTAGAGTCGAGCCTCGGTGCGCCGGGTGCGGCCTACTGGATTGCTGCTGAGCGCTATGAACCGGAGTGACCGACGTCGAATCACGCCTGCTACTGAGTGCAAAAGCTTCGTTCTGCAGGAGCCGTACGTTTACAGGTCCAATTCGGTGAACAAGTTCACAGCGAAAACTGGCCCAATCTTCGCGTCGGCCGCTGGCCGATTCTTTGGATCGGAGGAAAAAAGATGATTTTTTTCGACAGCAGTTGTCCCCTCCGTCGCATTGTTACTGCAGCAGGCGCCATCTACGGAACACCTGCTGCGAATTCATGGCCGTCCACAGCCGATTTCCCCAAGCCCAGGACCTCGACAGATGACGCTAACTTACTTCTTCTTTCAAGCGGTCTAGCCGTTGGCGAGCATGTGCCTGAATGACGATGCTTGCCGCCGGCAACACTGTCGCCCAATCGCCTTGGTTGCTCGGCGGATTTAACCTGCAACGCACAAGCGAGAGCCTGTTCGTCGGCTCTCAAACCGGTGCGCTCGACTTTGAAGCTGGGCATTTTACAAACAGGCGGCTGCCTTGTGACGCCATTGCCTGAGGCCAGTTTTCAAAAAAAAACATGTGTCCAAATCTTTTAAAAGGTTCAGCTGATGCGCTTTCAAATACCACGCACGCAAACGGCCATGCTTCTGGCAGTCCTCGTTTCAGCCTTTGGGTCATGTCACGATCTGCATGCCCAGAAAAGTAAGCCGCCGGACCCGACACCAAAACCGGTCGTGCGTTATCAGATGACATTGCTGGGGACTCTGGGCGGACCGTCCAGTAACGTCGTGGACATGAATTCCCTCGGCGATGTCGTGGGTATGTCCAAAACGGCTGAGACCTTTGTTGTTAATGGAGAAACTTTGTACCGCTGGCGTCCATTTGTGAATCTGGCCACGACTGGCTCAAGGCTGATGATCGATCTGCAGGCGTATGCCGATCGCGTGGATGTCGAAAAGTTTCCGCCCGCAGGGATTGACGGCGTCGCGCCGTGGGTGAGGTGGGAACTCAGCGCAGTGACGGGGATGAATGATGTCGGGCAAATCACCGGCAGGGGGTATTTGTATGATGATGCGGGAGTTCGAAGTGCGGAGATCGTCTGGAGATTGACTTTAGTTGGCGCTGACGGGTTTGGCTCGCTGGAATACTGTGGAAGCGCGCCTGGCGGAAGCTCAATTGTTCCGGTCCGGATCAACAATCAGGGTGACATTGCAGGCAGGGCTTTTATTGGCGGAGTCTGGACGGCCTTTCTCTACACGGATGAGCACGGCCTGTTGAACCTGGGAACACTTAACGGTAGTGAAACAAAGGCGTGCGGACTCACATCGCGCGTAAATAATGTGGTGCGAATTGCTGGTTCAGCAGCCTCCGACCAAAAGGGCTGGCAAATGCAGGCAACCATCAACCCTGGTGGAATCACTGTTACAGCGATGCAGGATATCGGAAGTTTGTACTCGCGATCGCCGCAAACAAGTGCCACTGGGATGAATGAGCTTGGGCAGATCGTGGGCTGTACCCGAGTCAGTCGCGACGCCTCCCGAGCCTGTCGCTATACACCGGGCACTGGCTTTCGAAATTTGGGAACTCTGTCTGCCACATCGACATGGGCGACAAGCACGGCCAACGCAGTGAATATCCTTGGCGATGTCGTGGGAAACAGCCACGCGGGTACCTCAACGCTGCAGCCCACTCTCTACCGAGACGACCTGGGGCTCGTAAACCTGGCATCACTCATTCAGAACTTTGACATAGTCAAAGCCCAGATTGGGACACAGGATTTCTTCAATTACGCTCTGAACCCCACAGAGATCAATGATGCCGGCCAGATTTGCGGCCCGCTCGATGAAAGTCAGCGTTACACCACGGGGCAAGCGTGGATTCTTGATCTGGTCAAGTGACTTCGTCGCAGCCAATGGATTGATACTGAATCTCGGCTGATTCGGTATGGGAGGAATCAGGCTCGCGTGCTGACCGGGCAGGCCCCGTGAATTAACAATGTTTGAAACAGAGTGTCTGGAACTTTCCCGGCGGGACCTGAACAATGGGTTCGCATTCCTTCGGAGAGTACCGTCATAACGTCCGACCGCGCGTGAAGCGATCGTGCCGAGCCAGCCACGAAATCTTCCTCGTTGTGGATCGTAGACAAACGCACCAATGCTTCGCTGCAGCTGAAACAGAATATCCTGCACGACATCATGTCGGCCCGCGTCCTGGAGCCCCCTCCGACAGTAGTATTGGAAGAGGGGGTCATAATTGCGCCAAGACTCGCTGTTCTCCGGCTGCAAGATCCGCGCCAGCAACGACCGATGGGTCGAAGGCCACTGGCCACCGCCTGCATTCCCCACATCCATATCAACACCTTATCAGGTCGGTTGACTGTCCAGCACGAGTCACACAGATGTTCATCAGGGAGTAAATTCAGGAATTTTTAAAACCCAGGAGGAGAATATCCATTCTGACTCCAACTAGCAATTGAATGGCTTATGGGAATGAGCATGCCATTCTGTGGAATACTTCGGAGCGCCACCCGCGGCGACAGCTTGCATTCATGATTACATGGTTTCTGCCACGTGATCGTAGGTATTTGCCAGACACTTGCGGCGTTGTCGGACAAAGTGCGTGAATACTTCGAGTCTGTATCAGCTGAACGGAAAATAAATGCCTGAATCACCGTCGAACCAGCAAGCCGCGGGATTCAGCCACTCGTCCAATTTCGCGGATGTCCTGGCCGAGGCGGGCTGCTCGCTGCTGGTCAGCACGTATCAGGCTGGACAGTTGTGTGCTTTCGGAACACATGAGGGGAAATTGCAGGTTGATCTTCAGCCTTACCCATTGGCAATGGGGATCGCTGTCAGCCCGCGCCGGGTTGCCGTTGGGACGCGTGGTTTGATTTGGCAGCTGGAGCCGGCGGGTCGCGACGTTGCCCGCGGCATGGAGCCGCCCGGCCGCTATGACGCTGCCTTGTTGCCGCGATCAGCGCACGTCACCGGCAGTATTCAATGTCACGAGATGGCCTGGATTAATGATCAGTTGTGGGTCGTCAATACGCTTTTTTCGTGCCTGGCGACGATCGAGCCTGGCTACAGCTTTGTGCCACGCTGGAGGCCACGCTTTATCAGTGATTGTCATCAGCCTGGCGATCGCTGCCACCTGAACGGACTCGCCGTCGATGGCGGAGTGCCTCGGTTCGTAACCGCGATGGCTGAGACCGATTCGCCCAACGCCTGGCGAGAGCGTAAGCATGAAACCGGCGTGCTGATGGATGTGGCCAGCAATGAAGTGGTCAGCAGTGGATTCGCAATGCCCCATTCTCCTCGCGCTTATGACGGTCGCGTGTGGGTACTCGATTCGGGACGCGGTGAGTTGGTAGTCGTCGATGTCGCCACCGGCCACCGAGAAACGGTGACTCGCTTTCCGGGTTACACTCGCGGACTGTCATTTTGGGGCCCGTTGGCTTTTGTGGGCTTGTCGCGGATCCGGGAAACCTCGGTCTTTGGCGGGCTGCCCATAGCCGAGCAAAAGGAGGACCTGAAGTGCGGCATCGGCATCGTCGATTTGCGCAGTGGCCGACAATTAGCCAGCTTCCAATTTTCCAGCGGTGTCGAAGAGATTTTTGCCGACTCTGGAATGCCGTTTACGATTCGCGGCATGATACCGCCCCACTGTGCGAGATGCGATGGGCCCGAGCCATCCGCGAAATCGACCTCGCTGCGGATCGTAGACAAACACACCAATGCTTCGCTGTACCTGAAACAGAATGTCCTGCACGACATCCAGTCGGCACGCTTCCTGGAGCCCCCGCCTCCGGCAGTAGTTGTGCAGGAGCGGCTCGTAAAGCCTCACAAATTCCCCCCACCCCTCGATGTTCTCCGGCCGCCGGATCCGCGCCAGCAACGACCGATGAGTCGAACGCACCTGCCCGCCTACTCTTGTCCCTTCGTCCATGTCAACACTTTTAATTCGCCTGGCCGTTCTACATGGCAGCTCGTGCGATAACGCGTCTCGTACGTCTATCGCGAGTATCAGGGACGGATTCCTGAAATTTCGAACACTATTCTAGGAGAATGGCGATTCTGCCGCCAACTGACGTGTGAATGGCCTCTTTGTCACATTCCGAAGTTTGGTGTGGGAACGTTACGTTCCATCACGTCAGGCGTCCAAAAGTGAACGGCTTGTTTTTTTAAAATTCTACTCAAGAAAGACTCCTTAACTATGCTTTTCACAAGCTTGTCAAATTGCGTTCGACGCCGTCTTTGTAAATCTCGTTTGACCGCTCGCCGTCACAAGACAACGCGAAACCACGGCAACTTCGCACCCGCCTATGTCGAACAATTTGAAAGTCGGGCACTGTTGTCAGCCGTGACGGCAACCCTGGTGACGGACTTGGCGGACTATCAGCCAGGTGCTACGGCCGTGTTCACGGGCGCAGGTTTTCAGCCCGGCGAGGTTGTGGAGTTGCAGGTCCTGCACGACGCAAGCACTCCGGCCATCGAGGGCGCCGCCGGCCACGAGACATGGAGCGTCATTGCTGATGCCAATGGGTCCTTCACCACGACTTGGTTTGTTAACCCAGACGACTCCGTTGGTGCCGCATTCGATTTGATCGCCACCGGCAGCGCAGGCAGTTCTGCGAGGACGACGTTTACGGATGGCTTGGTAGCCACTCCCGGGCTTTCGGGCACCGCAATGTCCTCTATGCGGATCGATCTGAGTTGGTCGTATGACAGTGCGTATTCTGATCCAAGCGAATTTCACATTCGTCGCTCAACAAACAACGGGCCTTACACGGACATCGCGACCGTCTCCGGATCGAACCGTGGTTTCTCCGATATTAGCGTGACTTCCAACAACACATATTTCTACTCGGTCAGCGCCCATTCACATACCAGTTTCGGTCACTTTTCACATTTTTCGAGCGCCAGCTTCGTTCGTTTTTTTAACAGGGCGCCGAGCTTCACGGTGGGTGGCGATGTCACGGTGGAGGAAAATTCGGCGGCCTACTCCGGCATCCAGGCCACGGACATTAATGATAACGACGCCGCGGTCGACCAAGTGCTGACGATCAATGTGACTAACGGGAACAATGCTCTGTTTTCGGTCCAGCCGTCAATCAGTAGCACCGGTCAGTTGACCTTCACTCCCGCGGCCAACGCCAGTGGTAATGCAATAGTGGTTGTAACGCTCACGGACGATGCAACGGCCTTTGGCCCGGCGCTCGCAACGTCGAGGAGCTTCAGCATCTACGTGACGGCAGTGAACGACGCCCCGGTGGCGAATAACGACAGCCTGTTGAGCATCGCGGAAGATTCAGGCGACCGCACGATCTCCTTCTCCAGCCTCACGGGGAACGACACGGACGTGGACGGCGACGCCTTGTCGATCACAGCCGTGAGTAACGCAGTGGGCGGCACGGTCAGCATCGTTGGTACGGATGTGATCTTCGCGCCGTCGCTCAACTTCAATGGGGCGGCGAGCTTCGACTACACGCTCAGTGACGGCAGCATTCTGACGGACACGGGTTCGGTGAGCTTTGCGATCACGCCGGTCAACGACGCGCCGTCAATACCCACGGACTCGTATCTAACGCCCAACACCGTGGCTGAGGGCGCGGAATATGGCTTGCTCGTCGGAGTCACGGCATCGTCGAACGACCTGGACGGCGACACGCTGACCTACAGCCTGACCGACAACGCCGGTGGCCGCTTTGCGATCAATAGCACCACCGGCATCGTGACTGTCGCGGGCAGTTCGCTACTGGACGGTCCTGCCACGTACACGATCACGGTCGAAGCCAGTGACGGCGCGGGCGGCACATCCACCGCCAACTTCACCATAGACGTGAGCAACATGGCGCCCACGGCCACCAATAACTCCTACGGCACGCCGCAGGCTACGGTCGTCTCCGGCAACGTGATCACCGACGGCACGGCCGACAGCGATCCGGCCGGGGCCAATGACCCGCTGACGGTGAGCAGTTACACGCAGCCGGCCAACGGCACGGTGATCGTTGCGGCCGACGGCAGCTACACCTATACTCCGGACACGACTTTCTCCGGCACCAATAGCTTCACCTACACGATCAGCGACGGGGACGGCGGATTTGACACGGCCACGGTGGAAATCACCGTTACCCCGGCTGCCGCCGGCAGTGTCAGCATCGTGCCTGACACCTCTCTGGGGGGCACAGCGCTGCTGATCATTGGCACCTCATCGGCCGACAATATCGTCGTCGAACCTGGCACCACGAGCGGCACGCTCCTGGTGACCGTTAACGGCGTCAGTACGACGGTGGCGGCTCCCACTGGCCGGATCATAGTGCTTGCCGGTGCGGGTGACGACAACGTCCAGATCGCTGGCAGCATTTCCAACCAGGCCTGGCTCTATGGCGGCGACGGCAACGACCGGCTTAATAACGGCGGAGGAGGCGGCCTCTTAATCGGCGGTGATGGCAATGATCAGCTCACGGGCGGCAACGGCCGAGACATCATGGTCGCCGGTCGGGGGTCCGATAAGGTCGTTGGCAACGGTAATGACGATATCATCATCGCTGGGTACACCACCAAGGACGATCCTGCCACGGCTGCCCACGAGAAGTTCTGGGGCGAGGTCACGGCAGAGTGGAACAGCGCCAACAGCTTTCTGGACAGGGTGAACAACCTGCGAGGATCAGCCACGCAGAATACCAACAATAATAATAACCGTTCCTCCTACCTTCTGCCCGAGGCGATGGACGACAACGCCGCCGATGCAATTGACATGCTTCAGGGCGGTTCCGGCAACGATTGGTTCATTTTTAAAATCGACGAGGACAAAGTCGTCGGCCAGCTGGAAAGTTCGAACTAACCCTTGTGGCTTCGGTCGCCATTCGCGCATGACCCCGGCAAGAACTGCCGGGGTTCCTTTTTTTTATTCAACGACAGTTGAAGTGCACCTTCAAAAACTGATTGCGATGAATTCGAACTTCGGAAATGTCTTCGGAAATCAGTTCCTCAATGCCAACGGCGGCGATGTGGCGATGTTCTTCCGGGATCAGCTCTTTAAGCAATTGGCAAAAAACTCCGCCACCCCTGCCAAAGTGGACGCACAGTTCATGGCCCTGGCCCTTGCGACGTATTTCACGAGTTCAAACCTGGCTGTTCGAATTGGCCTGGACTACGGCTTCAACGTCACTGCGGAAGGAATAGGCGTAAAGCAAGTGAATGTGGGTGCACGCGGAGCTGCGTTTGGCGTCGCGGACTACTCAACGCTGACGATCATGCATGTCTGCCAAAAGGATGACGACTTCACCGCGTTTGTGAATCGGATGTGGCAAGCTCACGAAAAAATGCCGATGCGGCTGACAGCAGTTTGTCGGATGACGGCATGATGCTGCGATCACCGACGGCAGTGGTCATGGAAAACTGCCGTCTTGATCCGGATAAGGATGCCACTCTGGATGTAGCGATTCGAAGTTCGCTTCAGACCGTCGCAAGTTCTCTGGAAGGAGATCGCTTTCTGGCAGCTTGGACGGGGGAAAACGGCGCCACCCACCTTGACGGTGGTTATCTGGTGAAGAACTTCCGCAAACGCTTCCGCAACGAGGCGGGATCTCTGCTCTCCGTCCGCGCGTTCCGTTCGAAGCGTCGAGAACGCCGGGCTCAAGCCGCAACTGCCTGAGCCAGGATTGCAAAAACGGTTTTGAAAGAAGTGTCTTTCAGTTCGACACCGACGACCAACGACTCACCGCAGTCGCAAATCCACGTGGGCGAAGTAACGTCCAATTTTTGAACCAAGTACTTGTTACCATCTTTTCGGGCAATCGATGCCTGATACAGATAACTCATGTAGACGAAAGCGTCGCCATGTTGCCAATAAAGGCAACTGTCCACTCTGCGCCCATTTAGACTGTCTATTCTTTGAACTTTCCGTACCGACACTGGTCCTTCATTGGATTGTTGTGGCACCGCAAATACGAGTTTTTCGTTCGTAGAAACGAAAAACGCTACTCCCAGAAAAAGCATATGAATTCGTTGCATTGTGATATCGGTCAAAGTGCTATTTATGGCAAGCAGCACAGTCGTTCTCTGAAGGTTAGCTTTTCGGTGCTGCCAGAGTTCACCGAATCTATATCGCGATGGTGCATCGGCGATTACGGTAATCGATATGGACTACAAGAGTTCAGGAGTCGGAAACCACTCTTTCAGCTTTGCTGACAATCGCTTGTATGCTGAATCTGTACAACGACTAAGACTCAGCTTGCCAATAATCTCGCAGTAAAGCGATGAAGATCGCGGTAATTGACATTTTCGGACAACTTCCTCGAAAGCCTCTTTCGGCCGTTTTGGTTTTCCTTCGGCAGTAAAGTCGAATCCCTTTGCCTGCAGCCAAGCCCGAATGGGCACAGAATCGGTCCATCTCAAAACCTGTTGCATCGCATTGTCAGAACCCCACAGCCAAATATCAGCTTCTGGCTCAATGACGATAGATTTCGCACGCCCCTGCCAGGTGTCTGTCAATCGTTTGTCGAGTTGTTGTTCCAGAGTGACCGCATCGGAACACGCGGAGCCGCTGCCTTCAAGATCCAGAATCAGGAGTGCATGACGAAAGCGTCGTGCCTGGAGGTTGAGGATCTCCGGCCCGGTCTTTCGTGTTCCACCATCACGACCGGGATGGACCAAAAAAACGAATTCGATGTTGCGAATTCCCATCGCCTGAGGCCGATGCAATGCTCCACTCAGAGCAAACTGAGCGTTCTTATCAGCAACCAGCAACACCAGATCCTGCATGCCAAACCTCACTCAGCTCAAGATTCCGGATGCGAAGAGAACTCCTAAATCGGGCTCACCACGCTTCCAGTCTCTGAGCGCAGGATGTTCATCCCCCGAAATAATGTCCGTGGCTCCATTTATGTCTTTTGCAAAGCAGAGGACTTTGGACGGC
>Ga0105047_10015318_pt1 | contig 12081 bp, 10 predicted proteins | sample MAT04_FD_78384 | JGI IMG/M metagenome (GOLD analysis project Ga0105047, IMG submission 78384) | Freshwater microbial communities from Lake Fryxell liftoff mats and glacier meltwater in Antarctica - MAT-04 (megahit assembly) | ecosystem: Environmental > Aquatic > Freshwater > Ice > Liftoff... | reverse complement strand
GTAGTACTCACGACGATCCGCGATGCTATTTTCCAATCCGGAAATTCGCGCCTGTAAATGTTGGAATTTCTCACTGGCTTTCAACTCCGGATAGTCTTCCGCCACTGCGAACAAATTACCCAACCCGACCCGCAGCATATTTTCCGCAGAGCCTAATGCACCGATATTTCCGGCCTCTCGTGCGGATGAAACTTGCGAACGCGCCGCGATCACTTGTTTGAGCGTTTCTTGTTCAAAACCCATATACTGCTTGCAGGTTTCAACTAGTTTGAGAAGTTCATCGTGGCGCTGCTTCAACAGGATATCAATATTCGACCACGCCTGTGACACGCTATGCTTAATATCAACCAAGCTGTTATACAGCATGACTCCGTAAATGAGAACGATGGCTATCCCTGCCAGGGAAATATAGATGATGATATCCAATGCATACCTCCAGTAAATTACATTGACGCAATATACCTGAGCAAGAATCCAGGAAATGGCTTAAAAAGGAGCAACTAGTGGCTTTATTTCCTTTCATTGCATAGTAACCTTGCACTGCTTGCGCAAATGCTATTGACGAATGACACTGCGCTTATCTATGCTACCCCGGCTTAAGAAAAATACAATCACGTATCAGGAGTCACCCATGAGTGTTTCAAAAGAAGCAAGCAAGTTAATCCAAAAAATAGTGTTGGTGTTACTCATCCTTGGCTGCACAGAAGCTTTAGCGCAGCCGGAAGAAGCCACCAAAGCAGTAACGATGATACTCGGCGAACAAGGCCCCGATGGATGCGAATTACTCGGCAGGGTGAAAGGCTCATCAAAAGAGAGCGAAGCCGAAGAAGACAATACTCCCTATGTCGACCGGTTAATAAGGGCCAGAAATGACTTAAGAAGTGAAGCGCAGAAACTGGGCGGCAATAATGTGCATATCATCTATTCCAATAACACCGGAAAATATGACATTCCCGGGGTTGATAAGGAAATCATATTTATCGGGAATGTCTATCGTTGCGAGTAACCCCGGTGATCATTAGTTGATTCTATGAATTAACCCTTTCACTCTTTTGCTTTACTTTGGTAATCCGTCAACACACCTACTGCGATAATGACCAGACCAACGGCAATATAAAAATTCCGTGCGATCCCTTCATTGTCAAAACCGAAAATAAAAGGCAGTGCAATCAGCGAAGGACCAACGATGCGTTCAATCCAGCCATGGATGGGAAATGGAATAATCTTGATGATGCCGAACGGAAAATCGGAAGCCAATGTAACGATCAGATGAACTACCGCCAGGCCATACGCAAGCATCGCTGGTGTCTGGCTCAAATCTAACAGTGTTGGGGCAAGTAAAAATAGAATAACGGTCAGAAAATCAAGATAGCCGTGTAGACGCGGTGAAATCACTTTCATGTTAATGCTCCTGTATTAAAGGGTGGCTCCCCCAATGGTTACCATGTTGCATACATTAATACAGCGTTGCCGCGATGTCTGTTAGCTACAAAACAAACTAGAGATTACTTGGTGTGACAGAAATCACTGAGCACGGCGCCATTGATACAAATCTGATCGCGCGTATAGTCGAGCATGCCGCGGTTTCTGAAATCATTCAGAATGGTGCTCACAACCGGACGGCTGGCACCGATCAAATCCGCCACATCCTGCTGCGTTAAGTGAATTTCCAAGGCATAGCCATGCGTGCAGCGGATTCCAAACATCTCCGCCAACTCCAGTAGCGTTGCTGCAAGACGCATCTCGACCGGTTGCGTCAGAATGGTACGGAGTTTGCGTTCGATTTTCTGCTTGCGGGCGTATGTCTCCTCAAAAACATGCCACGCCAATTCCGCATGATTCGACAGCATTGCCTTGAAATCGCTATAGGCCAAACGACAGTAACTCACTTCCCCGAGTGCTTGCGCCGTCTCCTCCATTTCCTGGTGAACGGAATCGCCCTGCAAATGGCCAATGACATCCCCTTTTCTCAGCAGCGCAATAGTAATTTCTGTTCCTTGCGTTGTCAGATGCGAGAGTTTCACGATACCGTTTTTTATCCAGAAGACGTAGGTGCAATGATCCCCCTGACGATAAAGGAAATCTTTACTTGCCGCATTGATTTCCTGAATCGAAGGATAATCCTGCTTTAATTGCTCGAAACCACGCTCAAAAAATGCATCCATCGATTCCGGTTTAGCGCTGCGCTCTGTTAAAGTCACTCACTCCTCCCTTGAATTCTGAATTTAACAACTTACGCGTTCTTAATGACTGGAAGATTCACAAGCAATACAATCTTACAATGAAAAGCGCTATTATCCTGCAAAATGCAATGAGTGCTAAAAATAAAACAATGTAACATAATAATAAACAAGCGGAATTACCGCGGTCACTGGGTCGCGTACTTGAATAGGTGTCAACATGACTGTTACTGCGCCTAATTTATGATTCGGCATGCAAGAGGAAACCATAATGTCAAAATTTGTTGTTTGTGCACTGTATAAATTTGTATCCTTACCGCAATACAAAGAGATACAACTTCCGCTGCAGGCGAAGATGGTTGAGAATCAAGTAAAAGGAACGTTGCTATTGGCGGAGGAAGGAATCAACGGCACTATTTCAGGCAGCCGGGCAGGTATTGATTCTGTCTTAGGCTGGATGGAAACGATACCTGAGTTTGCTGGCATTACGGTCAAGGAATCCATGACCGACGAGATGCCGTTCAAACGCAGCAAAGTAAAACTAAAGAAAGAGATTGTCACAATGGGTGTTGAAGGAATCGATCCCAAGAAACTGGTAGGAACCTATGTGGCACCACAGCAATGGAATGATTTAATTAACGACCCGGGGGTTTTGTTAATCGATACCCGTAACCAGTATGAGGTCTCGGTCGGTGCTTTTGCCAATGCAATAAACCCCCACACCACAACTTTCCGGGAATTTCCACACTACGTATCCCAGCACCTGGATCCTTCGGTGCATAAAAAAGTGGCGATGTATTGTACGGGCGGAATTCGTTGTGAAAAATCCACGGCATATTTAAAACAGCAGGGATTCGAGGAGGTCTACCATTTGCAGGGCGGCATTCTGAAATACCTGGAGGAAATTCCAGAGACTGAATCCTTATGGCAGGGTGAATGCTTTGTATTTGATGAACGGGTTACCGTGAATCATCAGCTTGAAAAAGGCAGCTATGATCAATGTCACGCATGCCGTTTGCCGATTTCAGAAGAAGATAAGTTAAGCGAGTACTATCAACAGGGAATTAGTTGCCCCGCTTGTTATCATGACCGCTCGGAAGAAGACAAAGCCCGGTACCGGGAACGAGAAAAACAAGTGAAATTGGCCGAAATCAGGGGCGAAATTCATATTGGGGATATCAATTGCAAAAGCAAGTGATCACTGCGCTTGATTTATAGTGCTTAGCTTCGTTTTGCTTTCTTTTCCTACTATCTATTTACTGATGGCGCATAGGATGGTGTGAGTGTCCCGGTACAGCATGCCGTGAATGGTCGCTGAATTGGCTGGAAGCAGCTGCCAGATTCTCCATTTATTTGAGAATCTTCTTTGATATATCTAGCGATAGTTATCATCCACTTACATAACATCACATGACAATATCATTGTGATTTATCACGAGGAATAGATGAAGGTTAAAAATTCTGACAAAACTGAACAGACAAAAGCTTCAGATTATTTTCTCTTTACCAAAGCCTGCATCAAGTAGTCCCTAAGCATACCCATGGATGAAAGCTCGCTAGGTTCAACCGTACCCGCTGCGCCAATTCGCCAATCGGCATAGATCAAACCGACAGCGCGGCCATTGAAAACCAGAGGCAACAGAATGAAAGCATCTACATCCGGCAATGCTTCTCTTAACCAAGCAGGTATACTGGATGCTGACTTACTTGAGGTAATATCCTGGATAAATACATCGGCTTTGTTCACCATCGACAAATGGAACACATCGGTCGCATAAGCCTCTGGAAAAATAAGCATCGGCAGCGCTTCCGGCATCCTATTACCAAAACCTACCTTAGCTTTGAACATCCCGGAATCACGAAAAAAAGTAACCACGCGATTAAACCCCATGCTCGCATAAATGGTTTCAAGAACCATACTCAGCCCACTATTAAAGTCTATTCCTTGCGTCAATGCGGCACTGAAATCTTGAACACTGACTGCCAGTCGTTCACAAGAGTCGTTTGGCTTACCAGGATCCTTCCCGCTTTCAGGTTTGACAGCAAGCTCCGGGGCCATACGCTGAGCCAAATCTATTGCATCCATGATATCTTCATTGGAAATCAGCAATGACTCACTATAGTTTGATACAAAATGCTTTAAATCCTCTCTACTGCTATTGTCAGCAAGCATAGATGCGGTATCTCTGGCAAAATTGGCCATAATCTTTAGCCAATCTGCTGAACCCGGCATGCTGGTTTCATCAAATGTGGCTGAACTTGCCATGCTATTGGCTATTCTTTTTGGCAGCCGCCAGTTCCTGGCAATTTCTTGTGAAATTTCATTAGTCGTCACGCCCATAACCTCGAGCGTTACGCTGTCTTCACTTGCTTGATCATTCCGTACAATTTTTTGAATCTGTGACCATTCCTCAGGAAAGTAGAATACCAGCATGATGCGCCCCAAATGATGTAACAGGGCACAGACCACTGCTTCCTCACCGTTGACCATATTTGATTTAGTCACAATGATTCGCGTAATATCACCGGCCAAAATTGCTTTTGCCAGTTCCTCGCGAGCCTCTACAGAATCTGGCGCAGCAGTTGAAAGCATATCAATGAAACGGATACTGAGCGCAATATGTGCAATCGCATCCAAACCGAGGACTACTGCTGCCTGAGTAATCGTTGTGATCTCCCCGCCCATACCGGAATACATCGCTGAATTGGCTAATCGGATTACTTTCTGGGTCAAGGTAAAATCGCTTAGAATCGCGCTGGCGATGGCTGCAATATTTTTATTTTCGTCCTGCATTAGCTCATCAAGATGCTGAACGGACTGAGAGAATGCAGGAAAATCACCTTTCTCGGCCATGCGTTTCGTCAATAGCACGAAAAAATCATCTTGAGCATTTTTGTGCATCGAAATTAATTCTGTCATGCCATGTGTTGCTCTCTAAACATTTCAGAATTTACCGGCCTGCCAGTCAGATATCCTTGTATCAGGTTACACCCTTCCTGCCTTAAAAAACCCAATTGCGCATCATTCTCCACTCCCTCAGCCACCACCAGCAGATTCAATCCTTCTGCCAAGCTTAGAATCGTGCCAACAATGGCCATATCTTCAGCGCTATTAATCACATCATCTACAAAGGATTTGTCAATTTTCAATACCGATAACGGAAATTTCTTTAAATAAGCCAGTGATGAATAACCAGTACCGAAATCATCAATTGCGATTTTTATTCCTGCTGCGTGCAGCTGAGCCAGAATAGCCCCTGATTTTTGCGGATTATCCATTAACACGCCTTCCGTAATTTCCAGCATCAGGTTTTCCGGCAGCAATCCGGATTCACTCAATGCCCCGTCAATCATTTCCAGAAAATCTTCCTGCACAAATTGACGCGGAGATACGTTGACCGAGATATAAAAATCTTCGAGACCAGTTTCCTGCCACTGTTTTGCTTGATGACAAGCACTGCGCAAAGCCCAAGCACCGAGAATCTTTATCAAGCCGCTGTTTTCCGCCAACGGAATAAATCTCATCGGAGAAATAAAACCGTGTTTCGGATTTTGCCATCGCATCAGCGCTTCAGCGCCTCGTAATTGGCCGGTTTGTGCACAAAAAATCGGCTGGTAATGCAACATGAACTCACCATTCTCAATACCCTCATACATGGCTGACTCAAGCGACAAATCACTTCTTTCCGTATCATCAACCTGATCGCTATAAATATTCCAGTGATTTTTACCCTGTGTTTTCGCTCTATACATTGCCATTTCTGCGTTTCTATATAAGTACACAGAATTATCGCCGTGCTCCGGGTACATTGAAATGCCTAGACTGGCACTGATATGTAAAGTATGTTCACGGATACGGAAAGGCCGTTGCATGGCTGTCAATATTTTCTTTGCGATCAATTCAATATTGGCTTGCCCTACTCCCATCATGACCAAGGAAAATTCATCGTCGCTCACGCGCGCAACCGTATCACTATGCCGTACAGAATTCTCCAAGCGATCAGCAACAGCTTTAATTAATTCATCGCCAATGCTATGTCCCAACAAATCGTTAATTTTCCTGAATCCATCTAAACTTAAAACGATCAATGACAGAAAATTCTTTTCCCGCTGCGCCGCATGAATACTCATACTGATACGATCGTCGAGTAATACCTTACCAGGTAATCCGGTCAACGCATCATGCGTGGAAAGATAAACCAGTTGATTCTCATTATCCTTCCAGTGTGTCGCGTCAAATGCTGCAATGAAATACTCATCTTCTGGCAACTGAAGTACATAACAATCTACCCACACCGGCAATACCCGCTGACGCAGAAGACGGCAAACAAAAGTCTGCTTTTCTCCGCTATGCTTCGCTTTCTCCAGAACTTCTATAAATGGCGATCTATCTTCAGGGTGGATGAGAAATTCGATAGACTCCTGCAGCAACTCTGCAGGTAATTGCAGAAATGCTTGTGACGATGTGGATGCTTGCTGAATAACCCCATGCGCATTAATGCGCACGGAAAAATCACTTATACATGAAAGTAAATCGTAAGAAGCCTGTGAATTCACTATGAAAAAATCCCCCTATCGGCCGGCAACTTAGTTGAGTCTGAAAGCTGCCTTATAATTATTCACACATACCCGATTGATATCTTGGCAAATACAACAACACCAATAACTTATGGAACAATCCCATTACCGCACTGAATGATTGCTGACTAAAAGTATGAATGATCAAGTTTCACACCGCTTCCAGAGACATTTCAAATACGCATGCGGTGCAGTGTCTCTTACGGCGTGCAAGTCGATTCACTTGAGGTTTGACTATACAAGTATGGAAATGAATAAGAGAACATAGGCATTCTCTTAAGGGCTTAAAATAAAAAGTTAATTTGCTCGGGATGAGCATGAACAATACCTTAGCGCTTAAATAAACGCCAATTTCTTGGAAGACTTAGGGCTTATAAGTTCTCTTCGACATACATTCAGCAGGAATTTACATTGTGACTTTCCTCACAAAACTTTTGTGAAAATTCATACCAGCTATACCAGCTGCTAAGTAGTCCTCCTCAAATCCAATATAGAGATAACGCTCTGCGTCCTTAAAGTGCTTCAAAAATGCCTGCTGCACCCATGCCGCTGCCAATGCACATGGTCACCATGCCATATTTTTGTTTATGGCGACGCAGCCCATACAGCAGCGTTGCCACACGAATGGAGCCGGTTGCGCCCAACGGGTGGCCCAGTGCAATCGCGCCGCCCAACGGATTCACTTTACTGCGGTCCAATCCCAGATCATGAATCACAGCAAGACTCTGCGCAGCAAATGCCTCGTTCAACTCAATCCAATCCAGATCATCCAGTTTGATGCCGGTTTGCGCCAACACTTTGGGTATGGCTTTAATAGGTCCAATGCCCATAATCTCCGGCGGCACGCCCGCCACTGAAAATCCGACAAAACGTCCCAACGGGGAAAGATTAAAACGTTTCATCGCCGCTTCGCTCATCAACACCACAGCACCCGCACCATCGGACATCTGTGAGCTGTTTCCTGCGGTCACTGAACCTTTGGCAGCAAAAACCGGCCGTAATTTAGCCAGCGCGGCCAGATTCGTATCGGCGCGCGGGCCTTCGTCCGTATCTTTGACTGCAATCTCTTCATGCACTTGATGTGTGATCAGGTCAGGACGTTTCTCGTCGACCCGGTACGGTGCGATTTCCTGTTGAAACTCACCCGTTTCAATAGCTTTTAAGGCGCGCAGGTGGCTGGTCAAAGCAAACTCATCCTGATCTTCCCGCGACACTTTCCATTGTTCGGCCACTTTCTCGGCAGTCATACCCATGCCATAAGCAATCGCGACATTTTCCTCATGTTCGAACATGGCCGGATTCATGGAAACTTTATTGCCCATCATCGGCACCATGCTCATGCTCTCCGTACCCCCGGCAATCATCACGTCCGCTTCCCCTAGCCGGATACGATCCGCTGCCAGTGCGACGGATTGCAGACCGGATGCACAGAAACGATTGACTGTCATGCCGGCCACACTGTTCGGCAGACCCGCCAATAACAATGCCACGCGCGCGACATTGATGCCCTGCTCCGCTTCCGGCATGGCGCAACCGACGATTACATCGTCAATCGCAGCCGGATCCAGCCCTTCGCATTGTTTCATTACAGCATGCAACACATGCACCAGCATGTCGTCGGGACGCACGTTTTTGAACATACCACGCGGTGCTTTGCCAACCGGTGTCCGTGCAGCAGCTACAATATAGGCTTCTTGAGTTTGCTTAGTCATTGGTTTCTCCGTGGATCGTCGATCTTGGAATACGTCTAAAGTGAATCCTGCCGTAAATTTAGTTTCTTAATGGCTTACCGGTTTTCAGCGTATGCTCGATACGCGCTTGAGTCTTTTCGGTTGCTAGCAATTCCATGAAAGCAGCGCGTTCCAGTTCCAGGAGCCAGTCTTCATCGACCAAACTGCCTGGTGTCAGATCACCACCGCACATCACATGTGCCACCTTATTAGCAATCAGATTATCATGCTCGGAGATAAATCCACCTTCACGCAGGTTAACAAGCTGACTTTGGATCGTCGCAATCCCGGTATTACCCGCCACCGGAATTTCCCGGACTCGTAATGGCGGGCGATAACCGGCTTCGGCTAAAGCCAGCGCCTGCGCTTTGGCGACATGCAGCAACTCAAAACGATGCATCACCACAATATCAGCAAGACGCAGATAACCCAGTTCTTTAGCCTGCTCGGCGCTTTTCGCCAATTCCGCCATCGCCACCGTCTGGAAATAATATTTCAATTGCGGAAAAGGATCGCCGTCTTTGGCATTTTGCGCGGCTCTCATGGCAAACTCTTTACATCCGCCGCCCGCCGGCAACAATCCAACGCCCACTTCCACCAAGCCGATATAACTTTCCAACGTAGCCACGGCGCGGTCACAGTGCATCACAAATTCACAGCCCCCGCCCAAGGCTAGCCCATCCACGGCGGCAACGGTTGGAATCATCGAATAGCGCAACATCTGTGACGTTTGCTGAAACTGTTTGATCATCCCTTCCACCTCGGCCAACTTCTTGGCCATTAACACATCAGCAAGATCCAGCTCACGCGCTACCTGGAGCACGGTCGCCTGGGTCGACTTCCTTATTTTTTTTAAGAATGACTGAAAAGCGGTGGGCGGCTGATGTGGAGCAGGTGGCGCGCTGCCATGCGTCGCATCCGGTTTAGGTCGCTCAGTGGCTTTCTGTAAATTAGCACCGGCTGAGAATGGTGGCTCCGTTTGCCAGATCACCAAGGCGCGCCAGTTTTGCTCGGCTTCTTTAATCGCCTGTTGCACACCTTCTAACACATCAACACCTATCGTATGCATTTTGCTCTTGAAGCTGAGAATGGCGATTCGATCGCCGGTATGCCATAGCCTGACAGCATCGGTTTCAAAGATAGTTTCGCCGTAAACCGCTTCCTCACCGATTAGCCGGTCTGGAAAAAGCTGGCGTTGATACACCGGCAGTTTTGAGCGCAGTTGTGTTTTTCCGGATATCGGGGCAAAAGAGCCTTGCGCTGTGTGCACGCTTTGCGTGCCGCTTTCGGCAATTGCCATCACCCATTGCGGCAATGGCGCTTGGCTCATGCTTTTACCGGCCGCTATATCCTCTTGAATCCAGTAGGTAATCTGCTTCCAGCCAGCTGCCTGCCAAATTTCAAAAGGTCCCTGATTCCAGCCAAATCCCCAGCGCACGGCCAAATCCAGATCGCGCGTATTATCGGCAATCGTTTCCAGTTGCACAGCGCAATAATGAAACAAATCGCGGAAAATTGACCACAAAAACTGCGCTTGCGGCTGCTGGCTATTATGTAATGCAGCAAACTTTTCAGCCGGGCTGCTATATTTCAACAAACGTTTCAGATCCTCATCCACTTCCGCAGCCGATAAACGGTATGTTTGTGCCGCCCGATCAAGCACATGGATTTCATTTTTTATTTTTTGATACACGCCGCGTTTAACTTTTTCTCCCAACGCACCAATCTCAATCAATCCTTGCAGCCAATCCGGCACGGCAAAATACGGATGCCAAGGATCTTCCGGCAACGTATCACGCATGGTATTGATAACATGCGCCAGAGTATCCAGACCCACCACATCCGCGGTACGGAATGTAGCACTTTTGGGACGGCCGATCAGCGAACCGGTCAACGCGTCAACCAAATCAAAACCAAAATTAAAAGCCCGGCCATGATGCATCGTCGCCAGCAAAGAGAACACGCCGATGCGATTGGCAACAAAATTCGGCGTATCTTTGGCACGAATCACGCCCTTGCCCAGATAAGTCACTAAAAATTCTTCCAGGTGATCGAGCATTTGCGCATCACTGGTTTTGCAAGGAATCAATTCCACCAGATGCATATAGCGTGGCGGATTGAAAAAATGGATACCGCAGAAGCGGTGACGCAACGCTTCCGGGAAAGCCTCGGCTAATTGGTTGATTGACAGCCCGGAGGTATTACTCGCGAAAATGGTTTGTTCACCCAGGTATGGGGCAACTTTGGTGTATAAATCCCGTTTCCAATCCATGAGCTCGGCAATCGCTTCGATCACCAGATCACAATCCTTCAACAATTCAAGATGCTGATCATAATTCGCTGGCTGAATACAGGTTGCTTTGGCTTTGACCGATAGCGGTGCCGGTTCCTGTTTTTTGAGTTTCTCCACCGCCTTGCTCACATTGGCGTTGGGATTATCCGCATCACCCGGCAACTCAAACAACAATGTTTCGATGTTTGCATTCACCAGATGCGCCGCAATCTGCGCCCCCATCACACCAGCCCCGAGTACCGCCGCCTTGCGCACTAAAAAACTTTTATCAGCCAATTTCGCCTCCTGCTTGATCCTGTTATGGAATAAGACCTTGTTCCTGCCGCCTATGGCCGAAAGAGTACAAGCATGAGCCCTAAAGCGCAAGCTTGTATGATTACAAGATTATGAATAGTATGAATAGTGCTTGAAGCGCCTCACGTTGTACAGTACCCTGCAAGTAGAAGCCATCAACCCCAGACTGTTGCAAATTGCTCTGCATTGAAACCCACCGTCGCGCGTTCTCCGTCGGTGATCAGCGGTCTTTTAATCAAACGGCCATTGCTCGCCAGCAAAGCCAGAATCTCCCGGCTGGATAGCGCAGGTAATTTTTTCTTAATTTCTAATTCGCGGTATTGGACGCCGCTGGCATTGAAAAGTTTGTTCAACGGAACATTGGCGTGCTCGACAATGGCAGCAAGTTCCACCCCGGTTGGAGGATTTTCTGTGATATCAACAAATTCGTAAGCAATCTCAGCTTGCTGCAAAAATTGCTCCGCCTTGCGGCAAGTACCACACTGTTTATAGCCATACAATTTGAGCATGTGTCGTGACCTTAGTATTCAAAAGAAATGGAGCATAGAATTTTCATTCACCACCTTTGGGCCCCCAGAACACGACCCAGGTAGAAAAATCCGGTGAAAAATTCTCGAAACGATGTTCAACATAAGCCGCCACGAAAAATACCATACCCGGCTCAAACTGATGGCGTTCACCGGCCACCACAATCTCGCCATGACCGGAATGGATAAAATACAGCTCATCTTGATCGTGCGGCGTTTGTATATCGGTATCCTTGGGTGCATAGACCTCAACCGACATCGAACCATGCGCAAACGCCTGAGCAAACGGCTCACCCATCGGCCATTCCGCACTCGCCTTGCCCGGTATTTTCTTCAAAACATCTGCTACAGTTGATTTCATCATTTCTGCCACCCCCATGCTCTAGGGCGCCTCTAAAAATTCAAAGTTCCAAACAAAACGAGGCGCGAGCAAAAAATGGTGACGCAGCATATAATTGATATGTAAGGAAACATTTTTT
>Ga0105047_10015313_pt1 | contig 12085 bp, 13 predicted proteins | sample MAT04_FD_78384 | JGI IMG/M metagenome (GOLD analysis project Ga0105047, IMG submission 78384) | Freshwater microbial communities from Lake Fryxell liftoff mats and glacier meltwater in Antarctica - MAT-04 (megahit assembly) | ecosystem: Environmental > Aquatic > Freshwater > Ice > Liftoff... | reverse complement strand
TAGGCGAAATGCCAGTAGAAGCCGTCCATCTCCTTCTGCTCGACCTCGAGGTCCGAGATCGCCGTCTGGAAATGCGGGTCCCAATTGACCAGCCGCTTGTCGCGATAGATCAGGCCGTCCCTGTGCAACTGCACGAAGACCTTGCGCACGGCGGCGTTCATCGCCGGGTCGAGGGTGAACCGCTCGCGGCTCCAGTCGCACGACGCGCCCAGCCGGCGCAGCTGCTGAACGATGGTCCCGCCGCTTTCGGCCTTCCATTCCCAGACCTTGGCCATGAAGGCCTCGCGGCCCATGTCGCGGCGTCCGACATTGCCCGCCGCCGCCAACTGGCGTTCGACCACCATCTGGGTGGCGATGCCCGCGTGGTCCGTGCCGGGCAGCCACAGCACGGCCTTTCCCTTCATCCGGTGATAGCGGGCCAGGACGTCCTGCAGGGTGTTGTTCAGCGCATGGCCGATGTGCAGCGAGCCCGTCACGTTCGGCGGCGGAATGACGATCGAATAGGCCTCGGCCGCGCCACCGGTGCCGGTGGCGTCGCGCGGCGCGAACAGGCCGCTGTCCTCCCACATCGCATAGAGGCGCGGTTCGGCGGCGGTCGGGTCGAAGGTCTTGTCGAGCATGGTCATCTTTGTTCCCTATCGCGGCGCACGCGGTGCGTCGCTGTTTGAGGGATGTCTTTCGGCAATGAGAAAGGGCGGCCCCGACTGGAGCCGCCCCGGAATGATCTAGCCTTGATCAGGTCGCAGGTGAAGCCAGACCGATTTTGCTCTAGCCGGCGGTACGGGCGATGCGTTCGACTTCCTTGCGGACCTGGGCCTCGACAATGGCCGGCAGATTGCCGTCCAGCCATTCCTTCAGCATCGGACGCAGCAGGCCGCGCACCATTTCGTCGATGGTCGGGCCCGACGGGAACGACACATCGGCCGGCTCGGGCTGTTTCAGCGACGAGGCGAAGCCGGCAAAGGCCGAAGCGGCGCTGGCAGAGGCGCTGTCGCCGACGAGGCTGTCATAGGCGGTCGTCGGTTCGGGAGTGCGTATCGGTGCGGGGTCGGCGAAGACCGACTCGCTGATCGGCGCGCTGGGGAAGGGTTCGGGCTGTTCGGGCGTCAACACGTCCAGATCGCCGATGCTTTCGGCGGCGGGTGCCTGCCAGGCTTCGGTCAGTTCCAGCACGTCCTCATCGGCCGCTTCGGGCTCCTGCATCGACGGTGTCTCGTCCATCAGGGCGGGTGAGGCTTCAACGACCGGGGCGGCCTCAATCTCGGGCTGGGGCGCAGCGGCGGCTGACGCCATCTCGGCGGGCGCATCATCCTCGGAAATGATCCGGCGAATCGACGCCAGGATTTCCTCCATCGTCGGTTCCTGGGCGGCGGTCTGGTCGGTCATGTCGAAACCCCGGGGCGCGCGCTCGAGGCGCTCATCTGTCGAATGGCGGCGCGGGACCGGCGAGGGGCCCCACGCGACTGTCGTCGCATCTCAGCCCGCTGGAATCAACGGGCGTTTTTCGCCTGAACGGTTAACCGCACCGGGCGCGAGTCGCCCCACACGCGATCAGTCGCGCGGCGCGGTCTGGACGATCTCGGACTTCAGCTGCGTGTCGATCGGCGCGTCGGCGGCGTCGTTCGCCGGCACGACGGGCGGTGCGGCGATCCGGTCGATGGCCTCGATCACGCCGTCCCACGGCAGGGCCCCGCGATTGCGCACGCGGTTATAGTTGGTCGCCGGGTCGTAGACCGCCAGCGAGGCGTCCAGATCCTGGCCTTCCAGCCGGCCCATGGCGGCCAGCAGATTGGCCTGGGCGACGTATTCGTTGCGGCGCGCGCTGGCCAGGGTGACCTCGGCGCTGCGCAGCTCCAGCTCCTGGTTCAGCACGTCCAGGGTGGTGCGCAGGCCGACCTGGGCCTCCTGACGCACGCCCTCGGCGGCGACGGTGGCGGCGCGGACCGCTTCCTGTCCGGCCGTCAGGGTCGAGCGCGCCGACAGAGACTGGGCATAGGCCGAGCTGACCGACTGCAGGGTGCTGCGGCGCTCGCCCTCGACATTGATCTGGGCGATATTGGCGCGCTCGCGGGCCTGGGCGACGCGCGAGCTGTTGAGCCCGCCGGTGAACAGCGGCACCGAGACCGAGGCACCCGCCTGGAACGCGGTATTGTCGACGATGTCTCCCGGTCTGCCGATGTCCCTGGTGGAGCCGCCATACGACGCCGTCAGCCGGGCAGAGGGCATGTATTCCGCCCGGGCGGCCGCAACGTTCGCTTCGGCGGCATGCAAGCTGTAGCCGGCGGCGCGAATGCCGGGGTTGTCCTGCAGGGCGACGTCCAGCGCGCTGTCGAAATCGGTTGGCAGGTTCGGCAGGACCGGCATGGGGGCCAGGTCGGCGGGTGCCTGGCCGACCACGGCCGCATAGACGGCACGCGACACGGACAACTGGGCCTGGGCGTTGGCCAGGTCGGCCTCGGACTGCGCCAGCCGGGCTTCGGACTGGGCCACGTCGGTGCGGGTGATTTCGCCGACCTCGAACCGGGCCGACGACTCATCCCGCTGCCGACCCAGAACGCCGAGGTTGGACTGGCGGATGCGCAGGATTTCGCTGTCGCGAATCACGTCGGCATAGGCCTGGATCACCGAGGCGAGGACCGTCTGCTCGATATCGCGCAGGTTTTCGCGTCCGGCCATGATGTTGGCCTCGGCGGCACTGATGCCGTGGCCGATCCGGCCACCGGACCAGAGGGTCTGGGACAGTCCGATGCTGACGCCAGCGCTGGTGGCGTCGCTGTTTGACTCGGGAATGTTGATGGTGGTGTCGGGAATTCCGTCGTTGTTGGTGTCGACCTCACGCGCGCCGCCATTGGTCTGGCTGAAGTTGTAGTTCGCACTGGCGGTGACATCGAGCCGGGGCCGCAGGCCCGCGCGGGCCTGGACGATCGATTCGTCCAGCGCCCGCTGGCTGGCGCGCTGGGCCAGCAGCGAGGGATTTGTTTGATAGGCAAGCGCCAGGGCGTCCCGCAGCGTCTCGGCCCATGCGGGGGCACCCATGGCGGAAAGCAGGGCGATGACGGCGACCGAGGCGAGCGCGCGCGAACGTTTCAGCATGTCTTTTCCTGGCTGGCGCGGGGAAACACGCCCTTCGTCTACATCCGTCTGATGCGGGAGGGTTTGGCCCCGCGCCAGTTAAGTTTTTTTCACGCAGAGCCCGGCCGTTTCGGTCTCTGCCCGCCTAGAGGGCGAACATGGGCTCCGGGGCGAGGTCCGCAAGGACCGGCGGAGCAGAGTCGAACAGCTCGCGCCGCGACATGCCCTGTTCGCCCCTGATATACAGAACCGCCTTGCCGACCGGGCCGCTGCGCTCGACCACAGCCATCCGCCCTCCGACTTTCAGCGCGGCCAGCCAGGCCTCGGGCCGGGCCGGAACCGCCGCCTCCGAAATGATGATGTCGTAGCCTTCGCCGACCGGCCCGGAAAGCGGCGCGATCACGGTCTGGACGCCGTCTTCAGCCAGGACCGCGCCCGTGACGCCAAATACCGCGTCGTCGGCTTCCTGGGCCGTCACGGTCAGTCCCAGCCGCGCCAGCACGGCGGCGGCATAGGGGGCGGCGATCGCGAGGGCGGTCTCGCCCTGTTTCACATCAAGCGCCATCAGCAGTTTGGACAGGTCCCGCGCCATCATCAGCCGGCGGCCTCCCGCGATCTCGGGCTCGATCTCGGCATAGGCGGACCAGGCGCGGTCTGCGGTCAGGAATCGTTCGCGCGGGACAGCCAGCAGCGCCGCCTGCAAGGCGCGGTCGGTGACGTCGTTCACGCGGACCTGGCTGTCGACCATGACCTTGCGGGCGGCGGCGAAATCCATGGAGCGAAGTTCCTGCGGCTGTAAGCCCCGGCGATGGCCGGGAAATCTGGCGCGCTTATAGGTCTGTGCGTTGCGGGCGACAATCCGATCTGATAGCGAACGCCGCTCGCGATGGCGAGGTCGTCCACGGACGGTCCAGGGCCTGATGGCGGAGTGGTTACGCAGAGGACTGCAAATCCTTGCACCCGGGTTCGATTCCCGGTCAGGCCTCCATCGCGATTTTCGCCAGGATCCGGACGGTCGTCCGCCAGAAGCCGACCGGGGGCCCTAGATCGGTGCGGTGATCCAGCCGATCAGGCCGGCCGCGCTGACGCCGCCAGCGACGATGCATACCGCCAGCGCGATGCGCGCATTGCGATGAATGAAGACGAAGACGCCACCAAACATGATTGAACTCCCCCGGACGACGTCACAGCGACACAAGTCCGGCTGATCATCAAGGTATACGAAGGGTTAATCGCAATTCCGTGATCATATTACGCCTGTCGGGTGAAATGATGCAGAGCGATTCCACTGGCGACCGAAACGTTCAGGGAGTCGAACCCGCCGGACATCGGGATCCCCACCGGGCGGCAACGCGCGATCACTTCAGGCGGCAGACCGGGACCTTCCGGGCCCAGCAGCAGCGCGACGCGGCCTCCGCAGGGCATCCGGTCCAGCGACGTCGCGGCCCCGGGGGTCAGAGCCATGACGACGAACCCGGCCCGCCCCAGACTGTCGATGATGTCGGCCGGAGCCAGCCCCGTGACCATCGGCGTCCGCAGCACGGCCCCGACTGACACCCGGATGGCCTTGCGATAGAAGGGATCGCAGCAGGTCTGGTCCAGCAGCACGGCCCCGGCCCCGAACGCCGCAGCGTTTCTGAACAGGCCGCCGATGTTGTCGTGATTGCCGATCCCGCAGGCCGCGACCACGACTGCGTCCGGCCCCAACGGCTCCAGGACCTGCGCCATCGTCGATGGTTCCGGCTTGCGTCCCAGCGCCAGTATGCCTCGGTGCAGGTGAAGACCGGCGATGGCGTCCAGTATCGGCTGGTCGGCGACATAGACGGGCACGCCGTCGGGCACGCGGGCGATCATGTCGGCCAGCCCTTCGGCCCGCTTTTGATCCAGCAGCAGCGTTACCGGTCGGCACCGTGATTGCGGCGACGTCAGCACGTTCAGCACCACCTCGCCCTCGGCGACAAACAAGCCCTGCCTGCCGGTCAGGTCCCGTTCCCTGACGTCGCGAAAGCCCGCGATGCGCGGATCGTCGGGATGGTCGATGCGGATCACGGCCAAGATCGGATATTTCCCGTTGCGTCAGTCTGACTGGCGCTGCTATAGCGCCCGGCTTCCCGAGAGGAAGTGTTCCGCGGTAGCTCAGTGGTAGAGCAGCCGACTGTTAATCGGCTGGTCGTAGGTTCGAATCCTACCCGCGGAGCCACTCTTTCCCCCCACAGAGTCAGACCGAAAAAAGCCCGACGCGAGCGCCGGGCTGAAGAAGTTCGGTGATGGTGGGTGTCCCCGAAGAAGGAAGACCCTCTTTCGTTGCAGTGAATTGGTTAACCATTGGTAAACCGTTCAGGCCGCGTCAGGCAGCCATGTCGTCTGCCGGGCACCACCCGCGCCGGTCCAGGCCACCCTCCACCCCTGCCCCGCCCGTTCGATACGCGATGAGGCTCCGGGCCCAGCCTCGCCGTTCCCAGCCTCGCCGGGCCAAACGAAACGCGACCCGCCCGCTTCGATCTCGTCCGGGCCGCCTGCCGGGCGCAGCATCAGGCTCCACCGGCCTGCGGCGTCGGGCGTGACGCTGACGGATTCGCCGCCCGCGCTCACAACGACCGGTGCTGGTCCAGCAGCGCGGCCCGACGCCAGCCGCATCCGGCCGTCGCTGTCGACCGCGCCCAAGGCCGGTGCCTGGTCCAGGCGCAGGGTCGGTCCGCCCGACCGCAGGAGCACGATCGGCCCGCGCCCGCCCGCGACGATCAGCAGCCGATCCGGCGACGGCGCGGCATCCTGGCCGACCTGGGTCTCGGGCCGCAGCCACAGGTCGCCCGCCGGTGCCGTCATGCGGATCTCGAACCTGCCGCGCCCGTCCGCCGCCGCCGCATAGGCGGCGCCCGAATCGTTGCGCAACACCACCCGGGCTCCGGGTTCAGCCATGCCGGTGAAGATCAGGTTGGCCGAAGTGCTTTGTACAGACAGGATGGCCGGCGGTCGGGTCCAGCCCGAGGCGGTCGCGCCCGGGGTCTCGATCCGTTGCGGCGCGGCGGGCGCGCCGCAGGCCGTCGTCAGGGCGGCAAGAAAGACCGCCGTCCCCGCCTTGCCCAACATGGCCCGTTTCATCGCATGCATCCGCCCGCTAGGAGTAGTCGCCCCAGATAGCGCGCCCGGAGGGCTGCTGTCTTCCATCGGTTCTCGAGGCCCCATGTCTTCGCCTGTTGCCATCCAGCCCTTCGACGGCAAGTCCGTCTGCCTGTTCTGCGGTTCGTCGGAAGCCTCCGATCCTGCCTATACCGAGGCGGCGCGCGCGTTCGGCGAACAGACGGCCCGGGCCGGCTGGCGCCTGGTTTACGGCGGCGGCGGCGTCGGCCTGATGGGTGCCTCGGCGCGTGGAGCCCACGCCGCCGGTGGGCGTGTGCTGGGCGTCATGCCGGGCTTCCTGCGCAGTCGCGAACGGCTGTTCGACGAGGTCGAGACTGTGGTGGTGCCGTCGATGCACGAGCGCAAGACCATCATGTACGACCAGTCCGACGCCTTCGTCGTCGCCCCGGGCGGCGTCGGCACCCTCGAAGAGGCCATCGAGGTGCTGTCCTGGAAGCGGCTGGACCTGCATTCAAAGCCGGTCATCTTCTTGAATCTGATTGGGTTCTGGGAACCCCTGCTGGCCGTCATGGAACACAGCATCGAGTCCGGCATGACACCGGCCTCGTTCCGGCACGCCTGGGTCGTTTGCGACACGGTCGAGGCCGCGATCAAGGCCATGAAGGGCGCGGATGCCATGCCGCACTTGCAACATGATCTGCGGTAAGTAAACGTTGGTCAGTCAGCCAATTTCTGTGCGTTTCTTTTGGCAACCCGCCTTGACAGTTTCGTAAAACAACGGACATTGGAGTTGCGGGAAGGATGGTCGTTTCCGCCTGCCCGAAGACCCTCCCATGCGTGTCCTGCTTGTCGTTGCGGCCCTGCTCGTCGCCGCCCCTACCCTCGCCCAGACGTCCGCGTCCAGCGCCGTTCTGGCTGATGCGTCACGGGGTCCCGCCGCCCGCACCCTCATCGACGGCGCCGCCTGGCGCTGTGAAGGTGGTTCCTGCACCGCTTCGGGCGGTGCCAATCAGCCGGCCCCGAGCGCCTGCCGCCGCGTCGTCGCCCGTTTCGGTCAGGTGTCATCGTTCTGCTACAAGGGCGTCGCCCTGTCGGCCGAGCAACTGGCATCTGCAACGCCTGATTTGAGTGGACGAAACGGCTCAGACCGAAGCAGGGCCTTGCCCTTGACGCCTGTCGCCTCATTGACCCCCGCCAGTTCAAACCGGCTACAGAAGTCTCGTCGATCGTGCCCGACAGGGCAGCAAAGGCCATCGCCGCGAAGGCTGCGCTCCATTAGCGCCGCTTGAGGAACCGGATTTCGCGTTAGTGCTTCTCGGACGTTTCTGGTAACAATGTTCGTTCAATCGCGAAAGATGGGAGTCTGTCATGAAACACTGGATCTTGGTTGGTGCAGTTATGTTTGCGGGCGTCGCGGGCTGGGCGTCTGCGCAGACGGGACGGCCGCAGTCGGCCCCGGCGCTGCGGGCCGTGAGCATTGATCAGACGGCCGTGCTCGCGGCGCGTGTTCAGGAGTTACAGAACCGCGTGCAGACCCTGGAGACCGCCAATGAGACTCAGGGCAGTACGATCCTGATGCTGATGGCTTTCCGTACTACGGCCAACGGCGCTATCACAGACGTGACGCAAAAGCAGGCCGCTCTTCTGCAGCAGCAGGCCGCGCTTCAGCAGCGTTTCGACACGCATACTCACGGTTATAGCTATCCGAACCTCGTGTGGCACAACCGCAACTTTGTCACCGAGTCACATGTCAGCGGCGACGAGAAGGACCTCGCGAGCTACATTTCGGTGTTTACCCCTCTCCAGCAGACGACCGGCGTGCCGAAATAAGCTGAAGTGGGACACACGCCAATTTCGGCGGCCAACCCGAAACACCTGACACGCGGCAAGCCTTTCAGCGTTGCCACGGAGGCCTTTCGTCAGCGGAAAGTCATGTCTGTCTCCATTTCCTCTCTCCCGTAAGTGGAGAAAGCAGGTAGCAAGGCGTCAGGCGGTCTCGCCGTTCAGTCGCTTTACGATCCGCTCGCGGCCGATCATCGGGGCCAGCGTGGCCATGTCGGGACCATGCGACTGGCCCGTGATCATCAAGCGCAGGGGCATGAACAGCGCCTTGCCCTTGGCCCCCGTCGCCTCCTTCACCGCCGCCGTCCACACGGGCCACAGGGTCTCGTCGATGATTTCGGGCAGGGCCGCCAGCGCCGCCTGTGCGAACGCATGATCCTCGATCGTCGGCGTAACCGGTCCACGAACGATGGTTGCCATTTCAATGACATCAACAAATTTTTGAAGGTTACCTCTTACGCCATTCCAGAAGGCTTCGCCGAGATCAGCGTCCAGAGCCTCCAGCCGCGGGCGCGCCGTCGCATAGTCCATCGCGTGCAGAGCCTGTGCGTTCAGCCGGTCGAGGTCAGCGGTGTCATAACGCGCCGGCGACCGGCCCATTTTGGCGAAGGCGAAGCTGCTGCCGAGGGCGTCGATGGACTCTCCCACCTCCAGCGGATCGCTGGTGCCGATGCGGCCCAGATGGCTGGTAATGGCAATGGGCTCGTAGCCCTGGTCGCGCATTTCGGCGATCGAGAGCGAGCCAAGCCGCTTCGACAGCGCCTGCCCGTCCTCGCCCACCAACAGCGGCATATGGGCGAAAGCGGGCGTCGGCCCGCCCCAACCCATGCTGCCCAGCGCCTCGAAGATCTCGATCTGGGCGCCCGTATTGGTGACGTGGTCTTCACCGCGGATCACGTGGGTGATGGCCATGTCGATGTCATCGACGACGGACGGCAGGGTGTAGAGAAACAGACCGTCCTCCCGGATCAGCACCGGGTCAGACATCGAGGTCGTATCCACCTCGGCATGCCCACGCGACAGGTCTTCCCAGGCCACGCGTCTGCCGTCCAGCCTGAACCGCCAGTGAGGTTTGCGCCCCTCGGCCTGACAGGCCGCCTTTTCCGCATCCGTCAGCGCCAAGGCCGCCCGGTCATAGATCGGAGGCAGGCCGCGTGACAACTGCACCTTGCGGCGGCGGTCCAGTTCCTCGGAGGTGTCGTAGCAGGCGTAAAGACGCCCCGCCGCCTTCAGCCGCGCTGCGGCTTCTTCATAGCGGTCGAACCGCTTCGACTGGTTGTGACGCTCATCCCAGACCAGACCCAGCCAGCGCAGGTCCTCCTCGATACCCTGCTCGAACTCGGGTGTGGAGCGCGCCACGTCGGTATCGTCAATCCGAAGGACAAAACTGCCGCCCTGACCTTTGGCGAACATCCAGTTGACCAGGGCTGTGCGGACATTGCCGACATGCAGCCTGCCGGTCGGCGACGGTGCGAAACGGACCTTGACGGGCATGGGATAGACCTTGAAACGAGAGGCGCACAGGTCGCGCCCGGAACCGCCGAAGTCAAGGCGCGGCTTGCCCTGCTGGCATCATCATGATAGCTTTTCAGTTGTCATGAATGCGCCCGTGCAGATCCGAAAAGCCGATACCGTGGAGCGGCTGCGACGCCTCGCCGCCCTCGAAGGCAAATCCATAACCGACCTTGTCGACGAGATGGTGCGCGAACGGGACCAGCGTTTGGTCCAGGCAAAAGATGCTGAAATTGAGCGCAGGATCGCGGCGGCCCGAGAGACGGTCCGCCGGTTCCAGGCCCTTCCCATTGTCGGCCCGCTCCTGACCGACGACGACCTGTATGACGAACACGGCCTGCCGAAGTGATCATCGTAGACGCCTCAGCCGTCATGGCCATGCTGCTGGACGAACCAGAGCGAGAGGCCTTTTTTGAGCGGCTGTCCGGAGCGGAAGCGTGGCTCTCGCCAGTTGGCTATTGGGAGGCGGCAATCAAACTGGAACGTCAGCGAGGGGCGCAGGGACTGGCCGAGCTGGACACCCTGCTCTCCGACCTCGGCATCTGCATCCTGCCGGCGGACGACGCCACCGCCAGGGCCGCTGTCAACGCCGCACGGCGCTTCGGCAAACGCACGCCAGCGAAACTCAATCTCGGCGATTGCTTCGCGTATGCGCTGGCGACAGGACTGGGTGCACCCTTGCTCTACAAGGGCGATGACTTTGCAAAAACCGACATCACGCCGGCCTTGCCCGCCTGACCCGTATCAGTCGTCGCGGTGAACCCGTTCGCGACGTTCGTGCCGCTCCTGGGCCTCGACCGACAGCGTCGCCGTCGGGCGGGCCTCCAGCCGACCGAGGCTGATCGGCTCGCCGGTCTCCTCGCAATAGCCATAGGAGCCGTCCTCGATGCGGCGCAACGCTTCGTCGATCTTGGAGATCAACTTGCGCTGGCGATCGCGGGTGCGCAATTCCAGCGCCCGATCGGATTCCGTCGACGCCCGGTCGACCAGATCCGGATGGTTTTCCGTCTCGGCCTTCAGGTTGACGACAGTCCCCTTGGACTCGCGAAGGATGTCATCCTTCCAGTCCATCAGCTTGCCCCTGAAATAGGCCAGCTGCCTCTCGCTCATGAACGGCTCGTCGTCGGCCGGCCTGTACGAAGCCGGATCGACAATCACAGACGCCAATGCGGTCATATCGCACTCACGCTTTCAACAACGCCCCCCTGTGGCGCCGCCCTGCCTATAGGGGTGGCGGGGAGTCGCAGCAACAACGCTCGCAAGAGCGTGACCCGCCAAGCTTGAAGTCCCTGCGCGAGCGTGACATTTCTTCATCACCCGGAGCTCGCCGACCGTGCTTTTTTCAGAGAAATCGGCGACTTATGCTGCGCTGCGGCGAAGATCGGCCTTGGCCAGCTCAACCGCTGCACGCAGATCAATCTGATCCAGCAGGCTGGTCAGGTCGGCGTCGGCGTCCAGTGGACGCTCCTCGCGCAAGGTCCGCGACAGGCGGTCCAGCGCACCCTCCCCCGCCTCACCCTCCAGCAGGGCCAGTTTCAGCTCTTCCAGCCGATCCAGAAGACCGCCCCCGCGCCGGATCGCCCGACGCCGGCGCTCGGTGACGTCCTCGACGCCCTGTAGCGCCATGAGAGCCGAGACATCGCTGACCCCGGACGGGCCCGACGTCGTGGCCGTCGGCGCGGCGGTCACGCTCGACGCTGTCGGGGATACTGAAAAGCCGGCGCCGGCGCGCGCGGGGCGTGACCCTTGCGGCGACGACGGTCCGGACGGGCCTGTGACCTTCATGCGATGCGACTCCAGCACATGCCCGACCATCGTCGGCGCCACGTCACTGTTTGGTTAACGCCCCGGCAGATTCTGCCGCCGGAGCCAGGGCTGCGACTTCTACTGTCATTGTTTTTATAACGTTTTCTTGCTGGCACGTCCCTCGCATGATGGGACAGGCAACCGTATGTGGACGCCCCGCCTATGCAGAAACTGCTCGCCTCCTTCCTGACCCTTGCCGCCGTGGCCGGATTCGGCGCGCCGGCGTCGGCCCAGTCGCGGATCAAGGACATCGCGGCCATCGAAGGGGTCCGTACCAACCAGCTGGTCGGCTATGGCCTTGTGGTGGGATTGAACGGCACCGGCGATTCCTTGCGCAACTGCCCCTTCACCCGCCAGTCGCTGGAGGGCATGACCGAGCGGCTTGGCGTCAATATCCGCGGGGCCAACGCCAACTCCAAGAACATGGCCGCCATCATGGTGACGGCTGAACTACCGCCTTTCGCCACTCCCGGGGCCCGGGTCGACGTCAATGTCGCCAGCCTGTGCGACGCCAAGAGCCTGTTGGGCGGAACCCTTCTGGTTACCAGCCTGCAGGGCGCGGATGGTCAGGTGTATGCGGTCGCCCAGGGCTCGATCCAGACCGGTGCCGTCTCGGGCGGCGGGGCTTCCGGCTCTTCGATCACGCGCGGTGTGCCGACGGCCGGGCGCATCGCCTCCGGTGCCACGGTCGAGCGCGAGACCGGCTTCCAGCTGGCCAATATGAACGAGGTGCGGCTGACGCTGCGCAATCCGGACTTCACCACGGCCCAGC
>Ga0105047_10015312_pt1 | contig 12087 bp, 10 predicted proteins | sample MAT04_FD_78384 | JGI IMG/M metagenome (GOLD analysis project Ga0105047, IMG submission 78384) | Freshwater microbial communities from Lake Fryxell liftoff mats and glacier meltwater in Antarctica - MAT-04 (megahit assembly) | ecosystem: Environmental > Aquatic > Freshwater > Ice > Liftoff... | reverse complement strand
TCTAAGGGATCTGAAACATGCCACTGTCAGCCAGCGAACCCAACGTTGATTCACATCGAGGTCCACAGAGAATAATGCTGGGTTGTCTCTTCGCGCTGATTTTTGTTGTACTGCTGGCCTGCACCATCCGAGCATCATTGGTCCGCAACGTCCTCGACAACGGTGACCTGATGTCTGACGTTTGGTTTCAGGCCACGCTGCTTGACGCATATTTCGGATTTTTGACCTTCTATGTCTGGGTGGCATGGAAAGAGCAGACTCTGTTGCGACGCCTGATCTGGTTCGTGCTGATCATGTCGCTTGGGAACATCGCGATGTCGGCGTACGTCATCCTTCAACTCATCCTGCTGCCGCCGGGTAGCCACGCACAGGAGATCCTCACCAGACGATGACGGTTGCGTGTATCACGATGTCGTTGTCAGGATGGAAAACACTTGCCAAATTTCACCAGCCAGAACGGAGATCCGGTGAGTCGGATGCGCAGTGTCACTAGCGCCCATGCAAGATTTTTTTCGCGGGCAAGGAAGCCCAGCCAGGTCCTGCTGTCGGCCGTGACTCTCAGATTCGCCGTGCCGTTATGGCCCTCTTCGACAGTCAGTTTCTGATCGACAATGCGAATTGTCGCCTGACGCTGCTCGGAGCCCTTGAAGGTAAAGTGGTACGTTGCGTTCAGCCCCTTTGCCTGTCCCGGCTGAAATGTGAGAGGCATGTATTTCAAAAAGTTGTCGATCGACTTCGGGTGCAGACTGCCGCGAACATGGCGAATTGTCTTGTGCGGAAATCGCTGTTCGACATGCTCTTCCGCATCGGAGCCAGGAATCACATAGATCGGTTCTTTCTTGTTTTGCAAGGGGCGGACGGTTTCATCCATGAATTGCTTTTTGTTTTCCAGCCATTGGGCAATCACGTCTTCGCCAGCCGGACAGACCGCAAGGCAGTAAGCCGCCTTGTAGTTGGCTCCAAAGGACAAGCTGGCCCACATGGATGCCGATTCGGAATCGGTGACTCGACTGCGATAGTCGTTGCGACTGCCACTGTCGGCAACCTGTTCGATCCACTCCGTAAAGCCACCCATGAATTCGCGGTAATTGTGTGTGTAACAGGCGTTGAAGTTAAACGCGCCGTCTGGTGAGATTGCTCCCACCGGGCAGGCCGCTACGCAGAGTTTACATTCCAGACATGGATTGTAACTGATCGATCGGCCTTGCACGTCCACATCGTGACCGAGTAAAATCGTTCCCAGCAGAATAAAGTTGCCGAATTTCGGATGGATCACGTTGCGATGAATTCCCGTCTGGCCCAGTCCGGCCGCAACAGCCACGGGCTTATGAGACACAATCCACGTCTTTCCAGGGAAATTGTCCATCTCCATCGGGAATCCCATCGACGGATTAACGGCCCGCAGGCCCCGCAATTCCAGTTCTCTCACGACAGTTCGCGCCACATCATTGACTTGATCACCTGTGTGATGAAACTCCAGATTTGCCATTGACCGACCCGGACTTCGCACCGCCTCGCGGTTCATCCTGCACACAAACGTCAGCAGACTGCGGGTCCATGGCGCGTACTGCAGAATGTCGTCCCGCTGGTCATCCAGTTCCGGGCGATCAATTGCAATCACTCCCGCATCGTCGGCTCCGCAGTCGAGGCACAACTGCTTCAACTCGTCAGTCGTCATCATTGCGGGTGCCGGTCGAGTTCCCGCTTCTTTCATTTTCAGAACCGTGGGATGCTCACTGACTTTTGCCATGACATTCTCCTGCTGTGTGTTTGATGCAGTTGACAGGCAGAGCCAACGCTGAGGCTCTGTGCATTAGCAGTAATACCTTTCGGTGGCTCACTTGCATTTTGCAACCATAATATACTTGCAATTTGCAAGTGTCTGCAATAGATTGAAACAGGATTTTCAGAAATTGAACAACAAGGACGTCGAGATGACACCCAAACGTTCACCCTGTCCAGTCGCCTGTACGCTGGACCTCATTGGCGATAAATGGACACTGCTGGTCGTCAGAGATTTGCTCCTGGGGCGATCGCACTTCAGAGAATTTGCGGCGTCGCCGGAAGGAATCGCGACCAACATCCTGTCAGACAGGCTGGCGAAACTTGTGGAATATGATCTGGCGGAAAAATACCCGTCTCCGGAGCAGGCCGGGCGTGAAGCGTACCGACTCACTTCGAAGGGCCGATCTCTGGCGCAAATTGTTCAGGAAATCGCCAAATGGGGTCTTGCAAACATCCACGGAACGGAAGCAAGATTGAAGCCAAAATGATGGGTTCCCGGGTGAGAAATGAGTGGGACGAGACATCGAAAGAACTGGCGAAAGTCTGGCCCGAAGAGCTCATTGGAGTCCAGTTCGTGCGGCTGTTCGAGAAGCAGTTGAAGGATATTCAGGAGCACGACCCACTGGGATGATTCTGAGGTATCTCGGCGGTGGTTGATGCTCTGTCCTGAGCGACGAAACGCCAAGGTCATGCCGTTGCCTGGAATCAGGCCAGCCGCATTTCTTCCGGCAACGCTGAGCTGCTGAATCGGATTGTGACACAGTTCCGTGTTTCTCCGGCGGTCGCAGTTTCCGTCGTGGAAGCACTCTTCAACGCAGGCCTGACCTTCCTCTGGGCGGAACCTTCACAGTTACCGAAGGTCAACCGATTTCGAATGTGGGCAACATCACCGTTGAGAACTATCGACACACTCTGCTGAACAAAATTCGCGGTGCGGAGTTCGAAATGACAACGAAGGGGACAGTGCTTTCCACGCACTTTGAAATTCTTCTGGATTAAGATCCGTGAAGCACAATTTTTGCATGACTGGCCGTGAATGACGGCAAGATCTTATGTACGATGGACATTCATGTCCGCCTCATGGCCATGAAACGCTGTCGCAGCGAAGGTTATTGTACCTTGACAGTCGGTCGACTACGCGACGGTGGTTTGGTAATAACTCGGACATGAATGTCCAAGCTACAGGAATGAACCGTGCTCAATATTGTCAGCCAGCTCGCAGGAAAGAATCGTTTTTGTGATGGCGTTTCTCGTCGTCGAATGCTGCAGATTGGCGCGCTGGGGACGTTTGGTCTGAATCTGCAGGGATTGCTGCGCGCGGAACAAAGTGCCCTGTCCCATCCGGCGGCCCGCTCGAAGAAATCAGTCATTCTCGTCTGGATGCATGGCGGACCTTCACAGCTGGATACGTTTGATATGAAGCCCGGTGCCCCTGCCGAATATCGCGGGGCGTTTGCGCCGATTGCCACCAGCCTGCCAGGGCTTGAGATCTGCGAGCTGCTGCCTGAACACGCGAAGGTCATGGACAAATGCACCGTGATCCGCAGCTTCTCGCACGGCAACGGAGATCACTGGGCGGCGGCTCACTGGATGCTGACCGGTCGACTGGGTGCGAATGGCAGTGATCGCAGGCCGCGCTATCCGTCAATGGGTGCTGTGGCTTCACATCTGCTCGGGCCGACTCAACCTGGTTCGCTTACTAACGTCAACATGAATGACGGAGGTTTCGGATTTCACGGAGGTGCGTGGCTGGGCGTGAACACAAATCCGTTTCGCTATGGCGACTTCAGTTATGGCAATGAAGCGGGACAGTTGCCAACCGGAGATCACAAAAGTTTCTCGCTGGTCGAAGGCTTGTCCGCAAATCGAGTGATCGATCGAGTTTCACTTCGAACACAGCTCGACAGTCTGAAGAAGCACATTGATCGCAATCGGTTGTTCGATCAAATGGATGCGGTTGATCATCAGGCAATGGATCTTGTTTTGTCAGGCAGAGTCCGCAAGGCTTTCGATGTCTCAGAAGAAGATCCGGCTTTGCGTGAACGTTATGGCACCGGCTGGGGCGAGCAGGCACTGCTGGCTCGCCGATTAATTCAGGCTGGCGTGCGTTATGTGTCACTTAACACCGGTTACTTTGACGACCATTCCAAAATCGAACCTGCATTGAAGAAGAAGCTCCCGAAACACGATAAGTGTGTCGGCGTGCTGATTCAGGACCTCGCCGATCGAGGGATGCTCGACGACACCCTCGTTGTGGTCGCCGGAGAATTCGGACATACCCCTCGTATCAACAGCAACGCAGGCCGCGACCACTGGCCTCAGGCGCAGAGCATTTTGCTGGCGGGTGGTGGCTATCGCCATGGCCAGGTCATCGGCAGCACGGACGACAAGGCCGAGTATCCAACGTCGCGAAAAATCGGCGTCGAGGATTTCTGTGCGATTGTCTACCACGCCATGGGACTGAAGGTAGACGATTCCATTATGGATCTGTCAGGCCGTCCGACTCACTTGGTGCCGGGCGGTGAAGTTCCTTCGGAATTGCTGTAGGTGTGCTGCAGTAGGTCCTTTCTGCCGGAAAGGACTTTGCAGCCTGCTGCAACCTGCGCCCGGTTTGGGAACGCATAAAGGTGTCAGTCAGCAACGCATAAAGGTGTCAGGGTTCCCTCCCACTTTTTGCCCTTCGTTTTGCTCTCTCGCCCAAGAGCAAGGCAAAACAATCGCTTCCCCGAAACAATGTGATGCGTCATTCATTCCAGTTTCTCTGCTCATGAACCATCCACTGCCAATCAAACCAGCGACACCCCAACCTCTGGCTCACGATTAGTCCGAATTGCCTGAATGAACGTGAACTGCGCGTCACGGCTGATATCCGTAATGTGGAAGCCCAGTCGCTCCAGCCGTTTTTGGATGTCGTCATCCGCTGGAAGTCGGCTGCTTGCCTCGCAAATGATCAGCCGACCATCGAACACCAACGTGCGGGCCGCTTCGCGCAGGTAGTCACCCGAGTTTGCTCCCATCAAAGATAGCGAAAACACGGCAACATCAATCTCGACATCGTCAAGCGGCACGCCTTCCCCGATGTCGCACCGCACCACGTCATCAGAAATGGCCACATGATCGAACGAGTGAACTTGATAACCTGCGAGACGCAACCGCTGACCAAGAAAGTCCTCGCCGCAACCGAAGTCAGCCACGACGCGAATTTTGGGCAGTTGGCAAATCCAGTTTCCAATTCGCTCGAATGGCACAACGGCCCAAGTAGTCCGTGCCTGCCTGTACAATGCGTGGTAAACGGACGGTTGGCATATTATGGCGAGGCGAAAGCAACCACGTGCGACGTTTTGAGTTTCCAGCACGGAGGTGCAACTACAGATTCTCAAGCGGCGAAAGATCGACTCTTGCCTGAATCAACTCCTTCTGCAGATTTACGATTCTCTCATGTCGTTCGAACACATTTCGACGGCAGGTGGTCAATCCACCGCCATATGTTGAAAGGCATGTTCGCAGTTCGCCTTCGATCTTCTTAGCCAGTGCGCCAAACTTGGAATTGATCCGCATTCTATGCGCGGTTGGAGTCGGGTGCTTCTTCGGCTGGAACTGTCGCCGTTGGCTGTCCGACCAAACCATGATTGTCGAGGCAAATGCCGATCCAATACCATGAACACTTACGAGAGAGCTGTAATTACAATCGGCTGCGGATGTGATCCCAGCGGTGATCAGAGCGTTGTACCGAGACGGACCAATGTTACGAAGATCTCTGGGGATAGGCTTTTTCCTTAAGTAGTCTTTGATTTGCTGTTCCACATTTTCACTAACGTGGACCTCTTCGCGATACTCCTGTTGCAGTGTTGTCCATTTTCCATCTGCGTTCGATTCGATATTCTGGAGTTCTTTCTTGAGTCGCTGAAGTGTGTTTGTGTCGTTCAATTGAAGAGTCTGTAGACTGGAGACTTCCTTCTCGATCTGAGTAACGATCCGTCTTCGGTGCTCCCGCTCTTCGAGCAAGGTCCTTCGCTTTTGTTCGAATTGAATCGACAATCGTTCGTACTCTTCCTTCTTTTGAAACCAGTTAAGTTTTTCAACTTGCAGATCGTCTCGCCATTTTTTGAGGAGGAGGCGGTTGTCGCTTTCCCATTGCAGGTCCGCAGTTTCTTGACTTCTATCGTGATCGGCGTGCAGCTTAATTACTCGCAACTTGTGCGTAGCCATAAGTTCTTGATTGGACGTTTCAATTTCTGAACATCGTTTTTCCCAATTGCTGTGCACTTCGGCAAACTGCAGTGATTCGACTGAACGTTCTTGGCGGTATTCAACCTCATACCCGCGGAATTTTTGCTTCCATTGCGAGATTGCCTCATTGTTCTGTTCATGATATTTTCTTATACAGTCAAAAACGTTGAGAGCCAGCCAAGAAACCACAACAACAACCGTGAAAATTACGGCAGAAATGCCTGGAAAGCGCCAGTGAATAATGATCAGAAAAGGCAAGCACAATAGCAATCCGATTACGAAAAACCCGCTGGCGGCTTCCCGCCAAAGCACGTCGATCAGCTGTATTTCTTCGGGCCGAAGCGGTGACCGCATCGGTGGAGAAACTGGAGGTACAGGTTTGGACGGCTTCGGAGTTAATACTGGAGGCGACAGTGGCTCTATCGTGACGAGCGGTTTCGGAGGAAGGCCAACAAGCAATCTCGCTTCTTCGGGCGGAGAACCCAGTAATAAAGGACGTTTAGACAGGCTACACGGAAGTGGTTTCGGAGCAATGGCAGAAAAATGAGCGAGGTCATCGACAAGCTGATCTGAAACATTGAGATGCATTCTGATCTCAGGCAAGATTTTCGGGATCTCAGTCCGATCAGGAGTCCAATTGGCGAGATCTGTATCTGCCGTAAGGAAGAAATCGAAGTTCGTATTCGTCGCAATGATGCACCAAGGGCATTCCTTCATGGCTGAAAAAAACTTGTGCCCCTTGCTTCTGTTACATGTTGTGAGGGATTTCTCAAGGGACACGAGTGCTGCTCGCCATTGCGTTGCAGTTGGTCTCGCCGGAGGATGGGAAGCCGAACGATCCGTAAATGCCTTCTCAAACAAGTTGGCCACCTCAGGGGAAACCGAGTCTAATTGCGGCACCGAACGTGGGGGAACAAGCCGTGCTTGACGGCAACGGCTGTATGCAAAATCCGAATTTTTGATTGAAGTGCCGATTTCCGGAAGATCTCCCGTTTGCGGCTGGCGCAACAGGCCCATGAAGGGATGCCGTCCTACAAAAAGAAGATGAAATATCAGGACCGCCAACCCAAAAAGGTCATGATTTTGGTTCCGCTGAATTCCCGCGAAAGATCTGGTTTGAAGCTCGGGCGCTGTGAACTCGGGGACGCCAACGTCATTGCACGGAAACCAGTGCAAACCGTCTTTAATCCCCATTGAGTCGCAATCGATCACACGCACCATGGCCTGAGAATTCACGAGTACATTGCTGTGGTTGACATCGCCAAGCACATGACCAAGTTTGTGAATGGCTTCAAAAGAAACACAGCAGTTCAGTGCCGTGTGGACAAGGAATCCCCAGTCCGCGGTGGGGAAGTAGGCTTGTCGATCTTTCGGACTATAGAGCTGATGAATATTCCGATGGTCGGCGACGTTGGGCATCAGAAAGCCAATTACGTTTCGACGCTGCGGATTCAGTAGTAGTTCTTTCGGCCACGCGGCGAAATTCAATAATGAAGGATTTGAGGAGGCTGAGCGCACCATGGCCTTCAGCTTCTCGGCAACATTGTCGTTTAAGTCGTGGTGGTAAGTTTTGGCCACAACCTCGGGTCTGCCCATCACCTCAAAAACAGTCCCTTCTCCGCCATCGGCGATTTTACGGACGAGTTTTATTGACTGGTTGGATGATGTAACAAAGGTCTGCCCGGATTGTGCGCGCATGACAGCTCAGCAATCTCCGGGCAAAGGCTGAATGCCAGAAACCTCGATTCGTTGGGCAGTCAGCGACTCGTCTCCCGTAGTTTGCATCTTTTCCCCAATTCGTACCGCCAGTACCAGCGTCTTGTCGTCATCCGTTCGATCATTGACATGTTCAGACGAAAGAAAATGGCACAGTTTCTCATTCAGTTGCCCTGTGTCCTCCGTGGCGAGCAACGCGGAAAACATTTGCCGAAAGAATGGTTCGTGAGGACATTTACCAGCAAAATTCAGGACGAGTCTTTCCAACCCATCTGTGAATACGGCGAGTTGGTCTGGGGATTCAGGCAGAATCGCAATTTCCACCTGTGAAGTGAGGTCAGCACTCGTCACAAAATAGGTGGCGTTCGAGAACTCCCCGGATTGCGGCCAAAACACCACTTCAAGAGATGATCCTCGTTCAATCACCATGGCACCATCACCGATTTGAGCAAATAGGCTCTTGTCTGCACCGAGAACGGCCATGAGAAGTGTGCAATGCAGGGCAGCTAAGTCAATACTTCGTTGCGTCGCTTCCTGCTGGAGTGCTTTGTGAATTTCAAAAAACCAAGAGAGTACGACGTCTTGATTTACGCCTTCCAGCCCGTTCTCGGAAACAAACGCCGCTACGATGTCGATGCCGACTGCAACGGCTTTCGCTGACCCAATCTGAGCATGGGTCGCACTTCCAGCGCCATCGGAACAAACAACGAGAAAAAAACTCTGACTTTTATGCTCAACGATTCTGGCGTCCGCTGCATCTTGGCACGGCACAGAATCGATTGTGTGGGAAGTACCAGCCACACTGGCTGCAATAAAGTGCCACATCCGGTTCTCTTTCGTCAGACTAAACTGTTGCCCAGCCGCTCGGAGCCACTGGATTTTCAAGTCCGACTTCTTCACCGGGAGTCGATCTTGAAACCGACTTGAGTGAACTGGAGAGCCATTTGAAAAGATCCCGAAAACGAAGTTCTTTCAACTTCAGCGGTTCCTTTACAGAAAACTCCTTCAGGATTTCCAGATTCGCTCCTTCGACGCCGACTGCGAAAAGAGAACAGGCTTTTTTATTCTGCTCTTCGATTGCTCGCTGCCAATTGTCAGTTGGACCGCCATCGGTGATCAGAAAAATCCAAGGCCGATAATAGGATACGCCATTTTGCTTGTACGCTTCTTTTCGCGAAGCCAGTTTATCAAGTGCTAGATTCACTGCTTCTCCCATCGGAGTCAACCCGCTGGCAATCAATGTTGGCGGCACGAATGATTCAACCGTGGCAAACTCACTGACCATTTCAACCGTATTGCCAAAAGTAATGATCGCTGGCTCTGCTCGCTTTACAGTCAATGGATCAGCCATCAATTCATCCTTAAACAGCTTGACCCCTTCATTCAAATCGCGAATAGGATTCCCTGACATCGAACCCGAGACATCGAGAAGCAGGAGGCACGGAACCCGAGGCTCCGGATTGTTAAAGAATGTGTTTTCCTGAAACTCAAATGAATCTCCCGCCGGTAAATAGGGAGTCTGTGTCATGTGTTGCCTCTTTCAAAAATACTTGCAAACATTAAAGTTTTCGGACGAGCAGTAGCTTGAGATATGCCTCAACTGTCTTCGACAGAGATCCACGTCACACGGGTAGGTCAAGGCGGATTGCTGAATTCACCGTCTTCTGGCCCCACAGAATAGCCAGGTGGGGAGAAAGTTGGAATGAAGGCGGGGAAATTGACTGCAGATACGGCGGCAGCCTCGCAACGCCAGATCTTCGTAAGCGTACACCAGCCCCATATGGTTATTGATTGGCCTTGGCCTGCGCCGCCTTTTCGATTCGCCTGAGTTCCCTGCTGAGTTGTTTGCGGTCGGCGCGGTCTCGGCGTTCTTCCAGCCAATCGAGTGACCGGTATGTCGATCGCACTCGACGGCACAGCGGTTTCGTGGAAAGCTGCGGTCTGCTCGATGCGCAGGAAAAAACCGGTCGTGTGCCTGACCGTGGTTCTGGATCTGCGCTGATTCCTGCTGAACTTAATCCGGCTCTTCATCGCGGCACGTCCCCGAGCCACAAGCCTCGCCCGTGCGGTCCGATACAGGCGTTGGAGGAAATTACATCCGACGATACAACCACCGGTCGGTTTGGCGTTTTGTCATTTTGCCCGAATAACAAAATGAAACAAGTCTACTTCCCCTGACGGTGGATATTTTGCTGGCACCGATCTTGCGGCCCGCGTGCGACGCATTACGATGTCATCCGGCAGCGTTACGGTGCGACACTGAACAGCAAGATGCGGTGGCTGAAACGAGTCGAAGGCGGTGAGATCACCGATCGATAACCGAAGACCTGGATTTCTATTTTTGATGGACTCCAATTCCTCCAGCTACAGTGACACTGCTGATCACGATTGTGGCGGAGCGTTGTTGCTGACCAACATCGCCAAACGAAGAGCATTCAGACCGATATCCCACAAAAAACTGGTGCACTTTTCTGCGGCCCAAAGAAAGCGTCTACTCGATTGCCAGCAAGACTACTACCATCTTGCAATTCGCTTAGTCCACAGCTGGGTACTTCCACTTGGTCCATGTGATTCGCTTTACTGATGATTTCTACACTCGGCGTTTCGCCGCGTGGTGTGATGCGCACCCTTCATTCGCAAAATTCGTTAACCACAACGTGAATAAGATTGAGCGGAAAGATCGAAGGGCTGCTCGTAACCAGGAAGACGAGGCGGATGTGCTCGCAGAAGTCGAACTCGCAAAGCTTCTTCTCGACGACGATCAACCTCACATCGAATATGAACCCTTTGGTACTGCCGATGCCAATCCAGATTTGCTTGTGACGCTCCGAGGTGAGTCATGCTGCGTAGAAGTTAAGCGCATCAGGCCATCTGAGGCGAATACACAGCAAAGCACATTCCTGACCGAACTCGTCGAGTGCCTTTGTGCAATTCCGTCAAATCTGACTTTCTCAATCGACAATTTTCAGATAGATGTCGATTCGACGTACGCATCGCTATTGAGCAAAAACAAAGCACAGATTCTCGATGACTGCCGAGCGGCGTTGCACAACCACAATCGTGTAATGAAGTCTGGAGATCCATCGACGTTCGTCGTGCCGAATGCAAGCGGTTTGGAAATGACTTTCTATAAGGTCAGCGATAACGATCCAGCGCTTCCAACGTCGTACTTAGGCGGTGCGGACCCTGTGATCTTTCGTAACCGACAGGACGAATGGAAAAAATACGCGGATAAGCTCTGCGAGAGCCTTCGACAACTGCGACCGGACTCTGCAAACGTGTTGGCGATTCGTCTCACCAGCGGCACGCACCGGCCAAGCGGGTTGTCAGAGGCGGTCCGCTCAATTGACCGTTTTGTCCGCGATGGCGACGATGGTTTCTTTCAACAGAAAAAATTCGCGAGCGTCGATGATTTCAGGCACCAAATCACTAAATTGTCGGCCGTATGTGTGATCCCCCACACTCTTACAGAAACGACGTTGTGGAAGAATCCCACCGCCACGCACGTGTTATCCGATTCGCTCGCGTCATTGTTTAAGTTCACGCTTCAGTAGCTGTTCCTCTGCCGAGTGACGTACAGCGAGTTTTGAACATTGGGTACCATGCACTTGATAAATTACTTACTGGCCCAGCGATGTTCTGGTCTACCTCAAGGACAACGGCAAGTTCGTCCTGAACGCACAAGACGCTGTTCGCGCATTTCGAGCGTGGGATAAGAGCGTACAGCTCCAACGTCAGTTTGAAGATCTCCTGACTCGACTGTGTCGATGGATCACTGAGAATCGGGGCCATATTTCCACCGCAAAACTCAATGGGCTTCAGAACGACATTCTGACTCATGCCGAGTAAGGCATCGCACCTGAAGATCGCTGCTGATCACCGGAAACGTAATGCGTTTGCTTCTGCCCGTGACAGCCTGAAAAATATCCGAACTGCACGGCGTTCGTTTCGGCTCGTGACAGATCCACGTCAGGAGGACTCAGAACGACAGAAAAGGCTGGCACTTTCTGGTTCGAACTGTGTTTCTGTCGCCAATGGACGATAAATTGCTTGTTTCGTTTGTTTCGAATAGCAGAATGGTCATAGTACACACTGCGGAAGTCAGTCTGCCGCATCCGACGTTTTGAAATCTCCGTTGTCCATTCCCAACGGCCATGCCATGATCTCACTGCCAGATTCACCCGATACGGTTTCTCCCGATGACGTTGACCAGAGGCTGGTCACCGAATCCAGTCGGCAGCTTGCTCATCTGCTATCCGGCAGGCGGAAGAAAAGTCTGCGCGTCTCCATCGACGGGGAAGACTGCGAAATCCCGCTGGCAGCACTGAGGATGCTGAAGGACTTGCTGGTTCAATT
>Ga0105047_10015311_pt1 | contig 12087 bp, 11 predicted proteins | sample MAT04_FD_78384 | JGI IMG/M metagenome (GOLD analysis project Ga0105047, IMG submission 78384) | Freshwater microbial communities from Lake Fryxell liftoff mats and glacier meltwater in Antarctica - MAT-04 (megahit assembly) | ecosystem: Environmental > Aquatic > Freshwater > Ice > Liftoff... | reverse complement strand
GAGCTCTACTCCTCGCAGATCCGCCCCGGGCTCAAGGCCCTGCTGAAGCCGGCGGGAGGCACCGTTTCACAATCGGGCCGGGTGAGCTTTGCCGCCCCCACCGTCGATCCCCAGACCGGGGGACGGGCGGTCAAGATCAGCTTCGATGTGCCGGTGTCGCTGCCCATCGGCCTCACCGTGAACGCCAATATCGTCGTGGCGGAGAATGCCGATGCGATCTCCATCCCCCGAAGCGCCGTCCGCACGGCCGGCACCCGATCCTTCGTGCTTGTCGACGAAGCCGGAGTGGCGCGCGAGCGGGACGTGATGATGGTCGACTGGCCGGCAGAACGACTGGAAATCACCACTGGCCTTGGGGTCGGCGACAGGGTCATCCTCGAGCCCGACAAGGTGAAGGTCGGCCGGGCGGTCGCCGCGACGGGAGGCTGACTTGCCGTTTTTCCTCAAGGTGGCGTTCCGGTACCTGACGGCGAACAAGGCGCAGACGGCGCTGCTCGTCTCGGGGGTCGCCGTGGGCGTGTTCGTGTTCGTGTTCATGAGCGCCCTGATCGGCGGCCTAGCGGTGTTTCTGGTGCAGCGCACGGTTGGTGATGTCTCGCATGTGACGATCGAAGCGCCCGAGCGTGGGGCCGAGGCCATCGCGTTCGACAACCCCAGCCTGCAACTGCTGGTCCGGCAGCGCTCGAGCTCGCAGCGCGAACTGCTACGGACGGCCGACGCCTTCCTGCCGCTTATCGAAGCGATGCCGGAGGTTGCCGCCGTATCGCCGCAGGTGGTTGGCAACGGCTTCATGCTGCGCGGTGAAGTCCGCGCCGCGGTCTCGGTGACCGGGGTCGACCCGGACAAGGTCTCGGCCATCGCCAACCTCGATAACCGACTGACCTCGGGCACGACTGAGTTGACCGGCAGCACCATCGTGATGGGGCGCAAGCTGGCCGAGGACCTTGGCGTTCAGGTCGGCCAGGTGGTGAGGTTGCAGTCCGACCGGGGAATCGAGCGATCCTTCATGGTGGGTGGGCTGTTCGCGATCGGAGTAGAGGCACTCGACAGCCGGGCGGCGTTTGTGAGTCTCTCCGCGGCGCGCACGCTGTTCGAAACCCCGCAGGGCCTGTCGCGCATCGAGGTCAAGCTGTTCGACCTCTATGGGGCCGACGAGGTGGCAAAGCGCATCGCCGCAGACACCGGCCTCGATGCAACGCCGTGGACGGCCAACAATGCCCAGCTGCTCGACGGCCTGCGCGCCCAGGCCAGTTCGGGCAACCTGATCAAGGCCTTCGCGCTGATCACCATCGTCATCGGCATCGCCAGCGCCCTGTCGCTGTCGACTTACCGGCGCCGACCCGAAATCGGCATCATGCGAGCCATGGGCGCCAGTCGCTGGTTCGTCACGCTGGTGTTCATCGTCCAGGGTGCGCTGATCGGGATATTCGGCGGGCTGCTGGGCGTGGGGCTTGGATATGCGGCACTGTCGCCGTTCCCGCCGCCCGAACTGACATCGGCTGCGGGCTTACCGGTGGATGTCCGGCAGGGGGCGTACGGACTGGCGCTGCTGCTGACGGCAGGTGCCGCCATCCTCGCCTCGATCCTGCCATCCCGGGCCGCGGCACGGGTGGAACCCGTGACGGTGATCTTGCAATGAGTTCCGAGCCGCTGCTTGTGGTCCGCGACCTGATCAAGACCTTCGTCGACGGTGGGGTGGAAACGCCAGTGCTGAAGGGCGTCAACTTCTCGCTGGCCGAGGGGGAGCTTTGCGCCCTGCTCGGACCTTCTGGATCGGGCAAGTCGACGCTGCTCACCATCGTCGGGCTCTTGGCGCAAGCGACGTCCGGCTCGCTCGTCATGCTCGGGCGCGACCTGACCTCGGCAAGCGACCGCGAACTCACCGAGTTTCGCAACGCCCATATCGGCTTCGTCTTCCAGTTTCACCACCTGCTGCCGGATTTCACGGCGCTCGAGAACGTGGTGTTCCCGGCGGCGCTGCGGGATGGACGCGAGACCTCGGTGGCCCGGGATCGGGCGCGCGAACTGCTGGTGCGGGTCGGCCTCGAGGATCGTATCGACTTTCGCACGACACAGCTGTCCGGCGGGCAGAAACAGCGCGTTGCCATCGCCCGGGCGCTGATGAACCGTCCGGAGCTGGTGCTGGCCGACGAGCCGACGGGCAGCCTCGACAAGGAGTCGGCGCAGCAGGTGCTCGAACTGATCGCAGAGATCAGCCAGGCCGAGCGCACGACCTATCTCATCTCGACCCATGACGATGCGGTGGCCGCCAAGTGTCGCCGCGAGATCAGGGTCGAGAACGGCGTGGTGAAGTAGGGAACGGGCGACCTGCTGGCGGCCGGTCCCTGCAATCACACCTGCGTGGCGAACAGCACCAGCCAATCGGGCATTATCTGCACCAGGCTGGCTTCGACAACGCGGTCGAGGCCGGTCAGGGCGAACAGACCGACGATCACCATCACGCCGCCGAAGATCATCCGCCCGATACGAGCGGAATCGCGGGTCGCTGCCTTGAACTGTCGCGTCACTCGCCCGAGGAGGAAGCCGGCGATCAACAGGGAAGCCGCGGCGCCGAGCGCGAACACCGCCATGGTGAACATGGCCAGCGGCAGCGTCCCCGTGCCGGCAGCGAGGACAAGCGCTGTGCCCAACGTCGGCCCGACACATGGCCCCCACAGCAGCGCGAGGACGGCGCCGAGGCCGGCCTGCCCCCACAGCCCGTTCGCCGGGATTCCGGCAGACAGGCGATGGCCCAAGCCGACGACGGGGGCAAGCAGCCGCTCGCTGGCGTGAGAGACCACCGGCAGGGCGATGGCGAGGCCGAGTGCGATCATCACCAGCGCCGAGACCGTGCGCACGATGGCGTTGTCGCCCAGTTCCGTACCAGCCGAGGCAATCAGCCCGCCGACGATGCCGAAAGTGAGGGCGAGGCCGGCTGCCAGAGCGAAGGGCCCGCGCGGATCCCGTGCGGCGGCCCCGGCGACCACGACGGGCGCCAGGGGCAGGACACACGGATTGAATATGGTGAGCAAGCCGGCGAGGAACGCCAGTCCGATCGCCAGCACGTTACTTGGCAGCGTCGAGGACGCTCACGACCGCTTGAGTGCTGGTGCCCCACGACATCCTGGCGACTTCGACGCCGCCATTGTAGGCGATGAGGGTCGAGCGCGGCGTGTCGAGCGCTTTCACCGCGTCCTTCTGGTTGTCGTAATCGACACGATAGAAGCTGACGCCGTCATAGCTCGTATCGGTCGACAGACGCTCCATGATGGTCTGCTGCGCCCGGCACTGCAGGCACCATGGCGCAAACACATGGATGACGACCGGCTGACCCGATGCGATGGCGGCGTTTACGGTGCCGGCGTCGTAGGCCTTGAACTCAAAGGCATAGGCGGCGGGCACAGCCGCAATCGCCAGCATGGCACTCGTTGCGAGTACGCTCAGCAGCTTCATCATCGGGGACGTCCTGGTTGCCGGGAAACTGGCGATAGATACGTGGTTTCGACGCGGTGAGTTTCGCTTCCGGTCGCTGCTCAGACGGAAGCCTTGCCGAGGATCGCCGCGGTCGAAGCCAGTTCATCGAGCAGGGCCATCGTGGCGCTCCCCGAGCAGGTGAACGGATCGAGTTCCGCGGTCTCGTGGTACTTCAGCAGCAGGCTGGGATTGATCTTCTTGAGATCGACCTGCCCCATGCTCCAGTTGCCGAACTTTCGGTGCGGAATTTCCTCATAGGCGAGCAGTCGCACATGGTCGTGTCGCGGGTCGCTGGCGATCTTGACGAAGAGCTCTGAAATCGCGTCCCGGCCACCCTCGAGCACCTGGATGAAGATGTCACCGCTGATGCAGAGGAAACCGGTGATGCCGCGCTCATGGTTGCGGCGGCGAGACACTTCGAGGATGGAACCCAGCAGCTGCTTGCTGTTGGAGTCGGCGGAACGGCTGGCATAGACGCATCTGACGAGCATGGCGGCTCACCCCTTGCTGATCAGTGAGAGGAATTCGCGGCGCAGCGTGGCGTCCTTGAGGAATTTCCCGCGCATGACGCTGTTGGTCATCTTTGCGCCGGTGTCCTTCACCCCACGCCAGTGCATACAGAAGTGATCGGCCTCCATCACCACGGCGAGGCCGTCCGGAGTGACCTTCTGCATCAGCAGGTCGGCGAGCTGGCTGATCGCCTCCTCCTGGATTTGCGGCCGCCCCATAATCCACTCGGCGAGCCGTGCGTACTTGGACAGGCCGATCAGGTTCGAATGTTCGTTCGGAAGCACCCCGATCCACACCCGTCCCATGATCGGGCACATGTGATGGCTGCAGGCGCTGCGTACGGTTATCGGCCCGACGATCATCAGCTCGTTAAGGCTTTCGGCATTGGGGAACTCGGTGACGGGCGGCGCCGGCTGATAGCGTCCCTTGAACACCTCGGTCAGGTACATCTTGGCGACGCGCCGCGCGGTCTGGCGGGTATTGTGGTCGTGCTCGGTGTCGATCACCAGACTCTCGAGCACACCCTGCAGCTTGCCGGCGACTTCTTCGAGCAGCGCGTCGATTTCACCGGGTTCGATGAACTCGGAGATGTTGTCGTTGGCGTTGTAGCGCCGGGAGGCCGACTGGATGCGGGCGCGTATCGTCTGTGAGACTTCCAATGTCGCAGGGGCCTGGGGGGTCGCAGAATCTTGCGGAGTCCCACGGCTGTTTTCAGTTGGGGGCGTTGTCATGGTCAGGTGGACGCTTTCTGGTACCGACATGCACCATTGGCGGTTTCCGCCGACAGGTGCAATTCACAGTTTGCGAGATGCGACGTCGCCAAAGCGCGGCATTGAGTTTTCGCGCCAAGCTGGGTGCCGCCAGACCCCGCCCTATACCTTGAACTCTGCCAGGTTATCGCGCCAGTGAAACCAGAGGGTAGAGTTTTGCGTAACTGGACGGCAGGCGCGACTGCCGGGGAGCAAGAACAATGAGCATCGTCATCTTCGGCGCCACCGGCGGTATCGGCGCGGCCCTGGCCCGAAGCCTCGTGGCAAGCGGCAGGCAGGTGCATCTGGTGGGTCGAAACGCCGAACGGCTGCACGCGCTCGGCACCGAACTGAGCAGCGGCGTCACCTTGGGCGATGCGCTCGACGCCGACATGTGCACGCGCGCCATTGCCGAGGCCGGGTCGCCGCTGCAGGGGCTGGTTTACGCGATCGGATCGCTGACGCTCAAACCGCTGGGCCGGACCAGCGACGACGACCTGCTGCACGACTTCCGGGTCAACGCGATGGGGGCAGCGCAGGCCATCAGGGCGGCCCTGCCGGCGCTCAAGGCCGCGGAACAAGCGTCCGTCGTGCTGTTTTCTTCGGTGGCGGCCGGGCATGGCTTTGCCTCGCATGCCTCGATCGCCATGGCCAAGGGCGCGGTCGAAGCGCTGACGCGATCGATGGCGGCCGAACTTGCCCCGAAGGTAAGGGTGAACTGTGTCGCTCCATCGCTGACGCGCACGCCGCTCTCCGCCCCACTGCTCGCCACAGAGCAGATGTCGGCATTGCTGGCCCAGTTGCATCCCCTGCAACGGCTGGGTGAGATCGACGACATCGTGTCGGCGGCGGCGTTTCTGCTGTCGGACAAGGCGGGGTGGATGACCGGCCAGGTCATCGCCGTCGACGGTGGCCGCTCGACGCTTGCCAGCCGGAAATAGCCGGCTGGCGCGACGGTTACGCCGCCACCACGTGCATGTCGCGTGGCAGTTCGGAGAGGACCTCCGGGCCATCGGCCCGCACGATCACCACGTCCTCGAGACGGATACCGAAACGACCGGGAATGTAGATGCCGGGTTCGATCGAGAACACCATGCCCTCCGCCAGCACGGTGTCGGAGGTCGCCGTGATGTAGGGCGGCTCGTGTCCGCCAATGCCCATGCCGTGACCGGTCCGGTGGACGAAATACTCACCGTACCCGGCGTCGGAAATGACCTTGCGGGCTGCCGCATCGACATCGCTCGCCAGCGCACCCGGCTTCACCGCCTTCAGCGCGGCCCTTACGGCGCGTTCGACGATGGTGTGGATCTGGCCATAGCCTTCAGGCGGACGGCCGACCACGGCCATGCGGGTGATGTCGCTGGGAAAGCCGTCGATCCTGCCGCCGATGTCCATGACCACCGCATCGCCGTCGGCCAGGACCCTGTCGCCGTTGAAGTGGTGTGGGAAAGCGCCGTTGGATCCGGCGGCAATGACAGCGAACTCGGGCTTCACCCCCTGCGCCGTGAACGCGTCGAAGACGATGTCGGCGAGCTGCTTTTCGGTCATGCCCGGACGCATGGCCGCGAACCCGGCCTGCATCGCCTTGTCGGCGGTGAGGGCGTTGAGCTTGAGGGCGGCATACTCGCGATCATTCTTGCGCATGCGTAGGTAGCTGAGCGTGTCGTCGGTGAAGCTGCGCTTTGCCTCCGGCAGAGCGTCCATCAGCAAGGCGGCAAAATCGACGCGCATGGTTTCGTCGAGCACGATGTGCTGCGCCGAACTGCCGCCCACTTCGGCCAGAGCGGCGAGGAAAGCGGTGGTGGGGCCCGCATCGTCGGCCCAGACGTGGAAGGGGATCTCGGTCTGTGGACGCGAGCCCTCGGCGTTGAGCGCCGGCATCAGGAAAGCCTCGCGCTCGGGGCCCACCAGCAGCAGGCAGGGACGCTCGCACAGCATCGGATGAAACCCGACGAGCCAGTCCATATGCGGGCTCGGGCAAAGGGCGACGAGATCGACGCCCTGGGTGGTCATCCGGTCGCGCAGTCCAGCGAGCCTGGCCTTGGTATCAACGGTCATAAATATGCGCCCCCTTCAGGCATGGTGGTCCCGACTTCCGCCCGATCCCGGGCATCCCAGTCAGTGCTTGAAATGCAAACGGTACGCGTCGCCCGCGTGGACCGGTTCACGGTGTCGAAATGGCGTCGATGATCCGCACCCAGGCGCGGGTGCCCTTCTGGAACGAACTCAGGTTGTACTTCTCGTTGGGCGAGTGACCGCGGTCATCGGCCGTGCCCCAGCCGACGAGCAGCGCGTCCATGCCGAGGATGGTGCGGAAATCGCCGACGATCGGGATCGAGCCTCCGCCGCCCGTAACGATCGCCGGGTTCGACCACTCGCCGAGCAGCGCTTTTTTGGTCTTGTCGAGGATCGGCGCATCGAAGGGCATCTGCACGGCCGGAGCGGCGCCATGGTCCCCGAACTCGACGCGGCAGTCGGCCGGTACCTTGGAGCGCACATAGGCGCGGAAGCTTTCGCGGATCTTCAGCGGATCCTGCTTGTGCACCAGGCGGAACGACACTTTGGCGGTCGCTTCGGCCGGGATCACGGTCTTGAAGCCTTCGCCCGCATAGCCGCCGCTGATGCCGTTCACCTCGGCGGTCGGGCGGGCCCAGTTGAGCTCGAGCATCGAGCGGTTCTTCTCGCCCACCGGGATGGACAGGCCGATCCGGTCGAGCACATGCGGCATCGAGCGTTCGAGCCCGTCCCACACCGCCTTCAGGTCGGCCGGCGTCTCCTCGACGCCGTCGTAGAAGCCCGGCAACGTGACCCTGGCATTGTCGTCGTGGAGGCCGGCGACGATCCTGCCGATGATGTGCAGCGGGTTGGCGGCGATGCCGCCATAACCGCCCGAATGCAGGTCCTGGTTTGCGGCGAAGATCTTGATCTCCTCGCCCACGAGGCCCCGCAGGCCGGCGCAGATCGAGGGGGTGTCGTCGTTCCACATGCCGGTGTCGCACACCAGGACATAGTCGGCCTTCAGTTCGTCCTTGTTGGCTTCAAGGAACGGCCTGGCGGAGGGGGAACCGCACTCCTCCTCGCCTTCCAAGATGACGGTGAGGCGGATGGGCAGGTTGCCGCGCACCTGCTTGTAGGCGCGCACTGCCTCGATGAAGGTCAGCAACTGGGCCTTGTCGTCGCAGGTGCCGCGGCCGCGGATGATCTTCTGGCCCTTGGCGCCAATGCCGATCGACGGCTCGAACGGCGGGCTGGTCCACAGGTTCAGCGGATCAACCGGCTGCACGTCGTAGTGGCCGTAGAACAGGAAATGCGGACTGTCGGGGCTGGCCCCTTCATGGTGCGCGACCACCATGGGATGGCCGGTGGTGTCGCGTACCGATGCGTCAAATCCCAGGCTCGCCAGGTAGTCGGTCAGCAGTTGCGCGGCCTTGCGACAGTCGGCGGCGTGGGCCGGGTCCGTCGAGATCGAGGGAATCCGGAGGAGATCGAACAGGGTCTCCAGGCTCGATTCAAGATTTGCCTCGGTACGGGCGAGGACGAGTTCGAGGTCGGACATAGGCACCGCTTCGTGTTGTGATTCGGGATCACTCCGATCCCGGCGCGCCGAGCGGTATGACACACGCCCCGGACTGGCCACCATCCCTACGATGGTGAGGTCCCCGCTGCAAAAATGGATAGGCTGACATCCAAAGGTTCTGCTTAATCGTGACTGCACTGCCTTGACAGGCCAAGCCACATGGTTTTGTCTGACATTTGACAGCCATGGGGCAAAAAGGTGTCCAAACTGGGACTCTGTGAGTATTTATTGCCAAATGCCGGCGACAGGTCGACGGCGAAAAGCTGACAAGCCATAAACTTACTACTAATTTTCAGGGCACGCACAATCGCAAGCCCAAGCTGCCTATAAAGGCAGCTCCGACTACAGCAACCAGACACAGGAGCTCGACTTGAGACGTTTAGCATATATTAGTGCCGCACTCGCCATTACATCGATGTCAACTGGCGCGGCATTGAGCTTCGAAGGCGCTTCGGTCGTTGCACCCGACTGCAGCTACGGCGGCAAGATCAGTGCAATCCGCGCTACCGACGAGCACACCGTCACCTTCGCGATGTGCGCCGCCGATCCGGCTTTCGAAGCGAAGGCGGCATTCATCGTGTTCGGCATCCAGCCGTCCGAGCACATCGCTGCCGCCGGCCCGACCAAGGAGCTCCTGACCAACCCGATCGGCACCGGCCCGTTCAGCCTCGATGCCTGGAACCGTGGCGACTCGATCATCCTCAAGCGCAACGACGCGTACTGGGGCACCAAGCCGGCCTACGAGACACTGGTGTTCCGCTGGAGCACATCGGGTGCCAGCCAGCTCAACGAACTGCGCTCGGGCACGGTCGACCAGATCAGCACGGTGAGCCCGGACGATTTCGAGGCCGTCAAGGCCGACGCCGAGCTGCAGTTCCTGCCGCAGATGGGCCCGAACACGCTCTACCTGGGTATGACCAACACCTTCGAGCCGTTCAACAACGTCAAGGTGCGCCAGGCTATCGCCATGGGCATCGATCGCCAGCGTATCGTCGACAACTATTTCCCCGACGGGTCGGAGATGGCGACGCACTTCACGCCGTGCACCATCCCGAACGGCTGCGCCGGTGAAGACTGGTACGGGTTCGACCCCGTGGCCGCCAAGGCGCTGCTTGCCGAAGCCGGCTTCCCCGATGGCTTCAAGACCAAGATCTACTACCGCGACGTGTTCCGCACCTACCTGCCTGAACCGAGCACCATCGCGGTCGAGTTCCAGTCGCAGCTGAAGGCGAATCTCGGCATTGACGCCGAAGTCTCCCCGATGGAGTCGGGCGAGTTCATCGGCCAGGCCAGTCAAGGCAAGCTTGACGGCTTCTACCTGCTGGGCTGGGGCGCGGATTACCCGCACATCACCAACTTCCTCGACTACCACTTCGGCAAGGATACGCAGCAGTTCGGCGCCTCCCTGCCGGAAATCTACGAGCCGCTCGCCAAGGGCTCGTCGATTGCCGACATCGAGGAAGCCAAACCGATCTACGAAGCGGCAAATAACGCCATCCGCGAACTCGTGCCGATGGTGCCGATCTCGCATGCCGCCGCCGGTTCGGCTGCCCGCGCCTATGTCAAGAACGCCGGCTACCGTCCCTTCGGCGCCAAGCAGTTCGGCCTGGCCGACCCCGGCAAGGACACCATGGTCGTCATGCAGAACGCCGAGCCGATCAGCCTCTATTGCGGCGACGAGAGCGACGGCGAGTCGACGCTGGTCTGCACGCAGATCACCGAGACGCTGCTCGATTACGCCCAGGACAGCGGCGACATCGTCGGCGCCCTGGCAACCAGCTGCGACCCGAGCGCAGATGCCACCGAGTGGACCTGCCACCTGCGTGAAGGCGTCAAGTTCACCGATGGTTCGGACTTCGACGCCAATGACGTCGTCGCTTCGTACGCTGCCGGCCTCGACGCCTCGAACCCGGCGCATGTCGGCAACACCGGTGCCTTCGACTACTACGCGAGCCTCTGGGGCATCATGAACGCGCCTGCCGCCAAGTAAGGCAGTTTCCTTCGAGAGGCGGGCGTTCCGGCGCCCGCCTCATCCGCCTTCACCCCAGTAGATAAGCCCAATGCTCGGATACGCCATCAAGCGGCTCCTCAGTGCCATCCCGGTGATTTTTGGCATTCTGGTAGTCACCTTCTCGCTCGCCCGCCTGATCCCCGGCGATCCGTGCAAGTCGATGCTGGGCGACAAAGCCAGCCCCGCGACCTGTGCCGAGTTCGTCCGCCATTTCGGCTTGGACCAGCCCATCCCGGTGCAGTTCCTCTACTACCTGCGCGACATCGCCCAGGGTAATTTCGGCAATTCCATCCGCTTTTCGCGGCCGGTGACGCAGATCATCATCGAGCGCCTGCCGATGACGATGGAGCTCGCCCTCCTCGCGCTCATCGTCGCCACGCTGGCCGGCATCGCCATCGGCATCTTCGCGGCGCGGCGCCACAACACGGCCGCCGATGTCGGCACGATGGCGCTGGCGAATGTCGGGATCGCCATGCCGATCTTCTGGCTCGGCCTGATGATGGCCTATGTGTTCGGCGTGATGCTCAAGGGTACGCCGTTCTGGCTGCCGCCCTCCGGCCGGCTCAGCGCGGGCCTCAGTTCGGTGCCCTTCTACGAGGTCTGGCAGTGGAACCTGGCCAAGGACGCGTTCGGCGCCAAGTTCTTCGAGTTCATCTCCAACTTCTACATCTTCAACGCCCTGATCACCTTCAACTGGCCGATCCTCACCGACGCGCTGCGCCACATGGTGCTGCCGGCGCTGGCCGTGGCGACGATCCCGATGGCGGTGATCGCCCGCATGACCCGTTCGTCGCTGCTCGACGTGCTGGGGCGCGACTATGTTCGCACGGCCCGCGCCAAGGGCGTGCCGGACAACAAGGTGGTGAGGCGGCACGCGCTGGGCAACGCCATGTTGCCGGTGGTGACCATTCTGGGATTGCAGATGGGCGCCCTGCTCAGCGGCGCGGTGCTGACCGAGACCGTGTTCGGTCTCGCCGGCGTGGGGCGCATGCTGGTCGAGGCGATCTTTGCCCGCGATTACCCGATCGTGCAGGCGTTCACGGTGATGATCGCCACGATCTACGTCGTGGTGAACCTGATCGTCGACCTCTCCTACACCTACCTCGACCCCCGCGTCCGGCCGCAATAGGACCTGATATGACGAGCCTGAACTCCGCCAGCGCCAATGCGGCCGCCATCATGATCGAGGATGGCCTGCTGGGCGATCCGGTGCCGCTGTGGAAACAGACCCTGAAGCGCCTGCTGCGCAAGCGCTCGGGTCAGGTCGGGCTGTTCCTGATCGGCTTCATGGTGCTGGTCGCGATCTTTGCGCCGCTCATCGCCCCCTACGATCCGAACCAGGTGCTGATCGGCGTCGAGCAGGTGAAGCGGCGCGACCCACCCTGCATCCATATGTTCGGCTGCGACGTCGCCAAGCCGCAGCACATCATGGGGATCGACGGCAATTCGCGCGATGTGTTCTCGAGACTGGTCTTCGGGTCGCGGATCAGCCTGATGATCGGCGTCGTCACCGTCTCGATCGCGCTGGTCCTCGGGGTGTTCCTCGGGGCGGTCGCCGGCTATTTCGGTGGCTGGGTCGACAACCTGATCATGCGGTGCATGGACGTTATCCTGGGGTTTCCCTCACTCCTCCTCGCCATCGCCATCGTGGCCGTGCTCGGGCCAGGTATCATCAATGCGCTGCTTGCCATCTCGGTGGTTTCAGTTCCCGGTTATGCCCGCATCACGCGCGCCAGCGTGCTGTCGGTGAAGTCGCAGGACTTCGT
>Ga0105047_10015309_pt1 | contig 12088 bp, 9 predicted proteins | sample MAT04_FD_78384 | JGI IMG/M metagenome (GOLD analysis project Ga0105047, IMG submission 78384) | Freshwater microbial communities from Lake Fryxell liftoff mats and glacier meltwater in Antarctica - MAT-04 (megahit assembly) | ecosystem: Environmental > Aquatic > Freshwater > Ice > Liftoff... | reverse complement strand
TTCCACGAAGAAAATCGTATGGAGTTCCCTGAACGATGGCGTCGGGGCATGCGGGAGAAACAACATGAATCACTCGGAACTTGACGCGCTGCTGCAGCGCACGATGGCCGACCGGCAGCTTTCCGCCGCGGAACGCAAGCAGCTTGACGTTTTTCTCGACGAGCATGCCGATGACGAGAACGAACGGGCGTTCGTGCGCCATCGGGCCTTTGAACTCGCCCGGGCATCCAGCGACCCGGCATTGATCGACTGGCTGGAAGAGGTGATCAAGCGCACCGTGAAGGCGTACCGCGTGGCCGAACCGGTGCCACTGGCGGCGATCGGTTCCCGCGCGTACTTTTCGCCGGGCGAGGACTGCATGCGCGAGATCATCCGCCAGTTTGAAAGTGCGAGACTGTCGGTCGATGTCTGCGTCTTCACGATTACCGACGACCGTATCACCTCGGCCATCGAGAAAGCTCACCGACGGGGCATCGCCGTGCGCATCATCACGGACAACGACAAGGCATACGATGCCGGGTCGGACATCCAACGATTGATCGAGGCCGGTGTGCCCACGGTGATCGATCGCACCGAAGCGCACATGCATCACAAGTTCGCGATCGTCGATGGCCAGCGGTTGCTGTCGGGAAGCTTCAACTGGACACGTTCGGCCACGATGGTGAACGAAGAGAACCTGATCGTCACCGATGATGGCACACTCGTGGCCGCGTTCCGGCAGCGCTTCGACGCAATTTGGTCGCGGTTGGGCGGCCCGGGGTAAGTTATTCGCCCTTGAGCGAGGCCTTCAACCAACGATCGTGCAGATCGGCGGCGTCCTTGATGCCGTAATGGCGATCGAGCGCCTCCTCGTAGCCGCGGCGCGGAGCTTCCCGCAGATAGAGCACGAACGCACGCGGCCCTTTCAGCTTCACCAGATAGTCGACCAACGAAACGCTTCCGACATAGAAGGCGGTGATTCGTTCCGCCTCGGGGAAGTCGGGCATCTTCAGCAGGTCGCGCACGGCCAGCAACTTCTTCTCGTTCAAGAGTCGCGCCATCGACCGCAGGTAGCGGGAGATTTCCATCGGCGACTCACCCTGGATGGTCATGCCCACGTGCGCCCAGGTCGGCAACGGTTGATCGGGAAACAAGTCGGCGAGGACGACGTAGCCGATCTCGCGCGGCAGTGCGGAATCGTGCATATTCGATGAGTCAAGTCGCAGATCGATCCGGCGATGCAGAACCTTTCCTTCCCGAATGCCGACCGAGGCATGACCGGGCGTGGCGGCGGGCTTCTGCGTGGCGGCCGCATACTCGGTGGCGGTGACATGCAGCCAGACGTCGCAGCGCGGTGCCCAGTCGGCTCCGGCGGGGCCGAACCAGCGCTCGAATGTCGCCGAGCGCAGTTGCTCGGCCCGCGTGGCCAGTTTCCCGGCCTGTTCACGGTTCTGCCGATAGAGAACGCGGAAGTTGGTTGACTCAAACGACTGCCAGCCATCAGGCATCGCGACTTGCGGCTTCGGTTTCGTCGCGGCCGCGGGCTGGCGGTCGAGCGGCATTTGCTGGAAAGGGTCGCCCTTGGGAGCAGCCTTCGCCGGTGCGGGCGCGTCAATCCGTTCGGGCATCGTGGCCGGCGCGGGGGACACCGCGGCGATCAGGTCATCGGTGTTCAATTGCGGATCGAGAATGCGCAACTGCCTGCGGAAGTGATCGACGCGGGCGGTGTTGCCGCCGTTCTGCGACAACTCGCGCAGGCAGGCAATGTACGTTTCTTTCAGCAGAGCCAGGTAGCGTTCGTCGCCATTGGCGAACAGGATTTCCGCTTCCAGGACCGTGGCCGCGTCGAGCGGCCGGCGGGCATCGAGATGGCTTTTGGCGTCGGTGATCGCTTTCTGCAGTGCCAACGCCCGGGTAATCCGGGGGTCCGAATCGGCATCGGCGGATGCAAACGAGACGACGACGACGAAACAGGCAGCAGCAATCATGAGCCGAACCATGGACGCATCCTTGCGACAGGTCGGGGAAGGGATGAGCATGGCCCGAATTGATCGGGCCACTCGAACTGCGGGAAGCGTAGCATAGCGGCAAATTTTGCACAAGCCGAGCGGCTACTGCTCGCCTTTGCGAATGCGAACTCGCACCCGCTGTTTGACACGGACCTTCTTGCGTGTCCCGGGTATCGGCGCGACGGTCAGGCCATCAACGGGAAGTCCGGTGATCGGGGTATCGGAATTCATTTCGAACGAGACTGTATCGTCGGAGACCAGCGGTGCTTCCGGATGGGCCGGAGCAGCCGATGGCATTTCATGGCGGCGATGACGCCGACGATGCCGACGTTTGCTGCGGTACTCGCGTTGTTCCAAGGTTTGGGTGGGAAACAGCAGGAAGATGCCCGCAATGAACATTACAAGTGCGGCGGCGAAGTAGTAACCGGTGCGAAAGCTGAAAAACTGCTCGGACATCGACGGGGTCGAATCGACGGACATCGTACTGAGGTACATATCGCGAACGATCAGCCCGATCCAGATGAATCCGAGCATCGCGAAAGTCCCGCCAACCCACTGGCGGAACAGGAACACGTCAACGGAACTCGAGGGGCGAGTCATGGGAGAGGTCCTAATCGGGGGTCCGGAATACTTCGTGCGTTCCGAGGGCATGGGAGATCCGGAACCGCCATCTCCCGGCAGTCCTTATTCGTCAGGCAGATTTCACTGCCATGTGAAGATATTGTTACGACGATACTTGAGCCATGCAACAAACTTTTGAAAAAAATACAACCGTTGAAACTCGGGTGCGATGTCCGCGAAGTTTCGGCGAGAAGGCGGTGACCTTTTGCATCCAGCTGAATGCAAATCCGTGATTCTGCGACTCTGATTGCCTCTCAACGGGACAACTGTTCAATTTTTCGTCGCAATCGGCTGACCCGCATGATCCAATCACGTTTGTTGATGCATCGACCGACGCGAACTCTTCGCAGGTTGGTGCAGCATGTGGACCGGCACGTTGCTGTCCACCCGACTCGCCGACGCCCTCCGCCCGTCGCGACGCCGCATCCGCTTTTCAGGCGGGGAGTTCCACAGGAGTTTCACCCACACATGGCAAAGACAACAAAAAGCCCCAAAAGCGCGCCGACATCCAAGAAGTCCAAAGCCACGACGCAAGCCAGGACCACGACGCTTGGTTCTCAAAAGCACGCCATGTGGGACGCCACATTCTACTACGGCAATGGCACCACTGAGCAGTCGCCGCCGCTGGACGCGACCCTCGAGATCCAGGTTCGCGGCAAAGTGGAACCGATGCTCAGTACGAGCGAAGCCACATCCGTCATCGATGACAGACTGAACGACGCGTTCCACTACTTCGATGTCATTCCCGTCGGGAATAGCGCCTGGAAGATTGTCATTCCCGCGGACACTCTGAACAACGAAGACAACGGCCAGTTGTATCTGAGTGTAGTTCGGATCGCTCCGAAAACATCTCAATGCGGCATCGCGTTCTCCACGGAATTGAGCTGATTGGCCCCACGGCATGCTCGTGCCGGGGGGCCTGGTTCTCCCGGCTTTTCCAGCTTGCCGGACGAATCGGTACAACCGTCATTTTCGACGCAACCCGCAGCCCCTCTCCTGCCGATACATCACAACACGTCAGATGCATTCGGCAGGAGGACTCGTTCCATGTTGCGTTATCTTCGTACGACGACACTGTCGGTCACGCTGTTGAGCACGGGGCTGTCACTGGCGGGGTCGCCGTACTCCGCCAATCGACCGCAATCCGCCGATACGCCGGTCGCGTCCTCGGTCGCCGGTGTCGTGCCGGTGAAGGCCGAGAAGGTCGAAGAACAGGTCGTCATCGTTCGCGAGACAGGCAAGCCTGACCGTCACTGCGTGCTTGTGTCGATGAAGACCCTGGCAGACGGAACGAAGACCTATCAGGTCAAGGCGACCGACAACGGCGAAACTCTGATGATCGATCAGAAGGGTGCCGTGACACACGCCGACACCGGCCCGCCGATCAAGTCCGCCGAGGAATTGATACTGGTGGAAGGGCTTGAACCGCCAGCGCCTCCCATGAAGACCACTCCCGCGCCCATTGTCGTCGAATCGACGTCGCCGGAACTGGCTCTGCCGCGGCTGAAGGATCGGCCCGTCGATCCGCTCCTGCATCCGCCGTCGGTCGATACGCTGAAGACACCGGCTACTTCCAAGCCTAAGTCCGATTCCCCCAGGACACCCCGCAAGGGCTTCATCCAGTCGCTGTTCGGTTTGCACCTGGACGTCGATGGCGACAGCGTCTGCGGCATCTGCGAAACGGCAGCACCGGCCTCCATGCAGGTGCTTGAGCCGCCGACGCCGGAATCGAAGAAAGCTCCGGGCGTGGCGACGATCGAACCGCCCGGCCGCAGCGTCGTCGCCGACCCGGTGGGCATGAGGCCTGAAATGCTGCTCCCGTCCGGTGTGCCGCAACGGCTTGATCCGGTTGCCATCAACGCGTCGGCGATGGAGCAGGTCGATCGCAACGACCCCGATTGGAAGAAGCTGGCGGAACTGAAGCAGATGCTGGTCAACGGCCTGCGGCCAACGCAGCGGATGACCGCGGCCGAGGAGATGGTGGCGATCGCACCGGGCCGACTGCAAGAAGTGCGCTCGCTGCTGATGACGTCCGCCCAGGAAGACCCGGCCGGTTGCGTACGGGCCGCAGCCGTCCACTGCCTGACCAAACTGCGGACACGGGACCAGGCCTTCTCGCAGTTTCTCGATGTCGCGCAGGAAGATGAAGACGCGGAAGTTCGCGCCGTCGTCGCCTACGCGCTGCAGAAGCTGCCGAAGAAATGATTCAGCGATAGTGCTTGCGGTAGTGCTCGGCCAACTGGCGGACCGTCCCATCCGGGTCGGTCCGCATCATTTGATCGAGACGGTCGGCAAAGTCGACTCGGTTCTCCGCGGCGGTACGCGCCGCCGCTGCCCGCACCGACGGGTCGGCATCCTTGCTCAGCCGTTTCAACCAGTTTCCCAGGTCGAGATCATCTTCCCCCGTCAAAGGCACCAGCAACGCCAGGCGCTTCATGGCGTCCGGATGGGTCAGCAATCGGCCGAAGTAAACATCGCGCGGGCTGCATCCGCGGTTGCGCGTCAGGTACTCTTCGCACAGCGCACGAACTTCCGCGTCGGGATCGTGCAGCCAGCGCAGCAGGTCGTCGGTATCGAGTGCCGGCGACTCCATCCCACCATTGGATTCAGGGACCGGTCCCAGCGCCCGCATCGCCATGCGGCGGATGCGTGCGTCAGGATCGTCCAGCAACGGCACAACCCCTGCCAGCATGTTCAACTCAGGCCGCAGCGCGACGGTGATCGCCAGATAGCGTTGCTCGGCCGAGCGATCCTTCATCGCCATGCCGACAACCGCGCGGGACTTCGCCACGGATTCCGCACCGGTCCCCAGCAAGTCGGACAGCATCTGCAGGGCGGCGGTCTGTCCGGCGGGGCTGAAGGTCGGCTGCATCTCGAAGAATCGCGCCGCCAGTTGCTGCGAGCGCGGGTCGCGCGGGCTCCAGGCCGCCAGCAGTTGCTCCAGGCCAGACCGGGCCGACTCACAGACGCCGGCATCGTCCTTCTGAAGGCAGCCGATCAACCTCGGCACAGCCGGTTCGCCCATGGCAACCAGCCGTGCCAGGTGGCGGGGCCGTGCGGTTTCGTCCGCCTTCTGCAACTGCCTCGCGTAGAACCACGACTGCAGCGCATGCCGCTGCAGCACGCCGGCAGTGACTGCCAGCAGCCCAAGCGACAGCGTGATGAACAGGAATTTTCTCGAACGTCGAGGTGTCGCAGCCATTCCCTGGCCTCCGTGAACGCATCCTTGCTGATCGATGTCGATGATAGGCCAACTGAACGCCATCGGGCAAGAGCAATCGGAGCGCCGATCGAGTCTCACGACCTTGCTACCCGAGGGGAGATTCAAACCATCGGCGGTGAGTTGGCCTGCTCCTCTCTGTCCCGCGAGCGCCGTCAGTGCCCCTATAAAACGCAAACAGGGAGCTGACGCCCCCTGCTCGCCTGAAGACAGTTACTTCACTTCAAACTCGGCATCGATCACATCGTCGCCGCCTTTGGCACCGCCCGTTGGCGGTGGAGTCGATTCGCCCGTGCCGGGGTTGGCACCTGCGGCACCGGCTTTCTCGTAGACGTGCTTGGCCATCGCCTGCGACGCCTGTTCGAGTTCGCCCATGGCGCTGTTGATGGCTGCCACGTCGGTGCCGGCGACGGCCGACTTCACCTTGGCCATGGCGGCATTGATCGGGGCCTTGTCGGCCTCGGTCACCTTGTCGCCCAGGTCCTTGAAGCTGCGTTCGATCTGTGCGATCAAACCTTCGCCCTTGACCCGAGCATCGGCCAGCTCGCGCTTCAGCTTGTCCTCGTCCGCGTGGGACTCGGCATCGCGCTTCATCTTCTCGATCTCTTCGGAACTCATGCCGTTCGAGTTCTCGATGCGGATCTTGTGCTCCTTGCTCGAACCCATGTCCTTGGCAGAGACGTTGAGCACGCCGTTCGCGTCGAGATCGAAGGTCACTTCGATCTGCGGAGTGCCACGCGGGGCCGGCGGCAGGCCGTCGAGGTGGAACTCGCCGATCTTCTTGTTGTCCGGGGCCATCGGCCGTTCGCCCTGGTAGACCTGCACTTCGACACCGGGCTGGTTGTCCGAGGCCGTGGTGTAGGTCTGGCTGGCCCGCTTGGGAATCGTCGTGTTGCGCGGGATGAGCACGCTCATCACGCCGCCCATGGTTTCGATGCCCAGCGACAGCGGCGTCACGTCCAGCAGCAGGATGGACGACTGGCTGCCGAGCAGCAACTGCGCCCCCTGGATGGCTGCACCGATGGCCACGACTTCATCCGGGTTTACGCCGCGGTGGCCTTCCTTGCCGAAGACTTCCTTCACCAGTTGCTGGATGCGCGGCATGCGCGTCATGCCGCCGACCATCACGATCTCGTCGATCTGGTTCGGCTTCATTCCGGCGTCAGTAAGGGCCTGCAGCACCGGCTTCTTGCAGCGTTCGACCAGGTGATCGACCAACTGCTCGAACTTGGTGCGCGACAGCGACAGCATGATGTGCTTGGGCACACCGTCGATCGCCGTGATGAACGGCAGGTTGATGTCCGTGTTCGCCGCCTGCGACAGATCCTTCTTGGCGCGCTCGCCCGCTTCCTTCAACCGCTGCAGGGCCATCTGGTCCTTGCGAAGGTCGACGCCGTTCTCTTTCTTGAACTCGTCGGCCAGCCAGTCAATGAGGACATCATCGAAGTTGTCGCCGCCCAAGTGCGTGTCGCCGTTGGTCGACTTTACCTGGAACGTGCCTTCATCGTCGACCGACAGCACCGACACGTCGAAGGTGCCGCCGCCAAGATCGAAGACTGCGATCTTCTGGTTCTTCTTCTTGTCGAAGGCATACGCCAGCGAGGCCGCGGTCGGCTCGTTGATGATGCGCATGCGCTGCTTGGTCTTTTTCTGCGTCTTGGGGTCTTCGATCTCCCATTCGATGTCGAAGCCGGCCACGGACGCGGCATCAATGGTCGCCTGCCGTTGCGCGTCATTGAAGTACGCCGGGACAGTGATGACCGCCTTACGGCAGGTGTGGCCCAGGTACGCTTCGGCCGATTCCTTCAGCTTGCGCAGGATCATGGCCGAGATTTCGGGCGGCGTGAACGGCTTGCCGTCGATATCGACCTTTACCAGCTCTTCGGGCCCGCCGACCACCTTGTACGGAACCAGTTTCTCTTCCTGATCCACTTCGCGGTGCCGACGACCCATGAAGCGCTTGATCGAGTAGACTGTACGCCGCGGGTTGGTGATCGCCTGCCGCTTGGCCGGGTCGCCGACCAGTCGATCACCCTTGTCGGTGAACGCGACGATCGACGGCGTGAGGCGGTTGCCTTCCTGATTCGGGATGACTTTGACTTCGCCTGTATCTTCCATGACCGCGACGACCGAGTTGGTCGTGCCCAGGTCGATGCCGATGATTTTCTCTTTCGCCATTATGTATGTCTGCCTTTCCTTCGCCCGGCTTGGCCCGATTCCCCGAAGGGCGAACCGGTACGGTCGTGGCGATGTTATTGAGACTTATAGGACGTGTTATTGAGTCGTTGCCGCCATAGAAAGCAAGTTTAGTGCCGATCGCTTTGTCTCGGTGACAGATTGCCGTAAATTATCGCCCATGTTGTGTTTGAGATTTTGCCGGAGGACAGCCGTTTCGCATCGAAATCTGCCAGACTGCCATTTTGGCAAGCTCCCGCCGATTCGTTTATTCCCTCCGAGTTGAACGCAACCGTAGTTGCTCACGCCTTCGGGATTCATTGCAGCGTTGCGTTGCATTGCATTCGTTGCATTGCAGACCGGCCTCCGTGAGACGATGCAAAGGTAAGTGTGTGGGTGGGTGTGTGGGTGGGTGACCGGAGAAGACACTGACTTGAAGCGACGTTAGACCGTCTCCCCCCGCGGCAGATTGCAGCGCAACCCGCTGTCGTGCCGTTTGTACCCCAGCCGCGTGTAGAACGGCACCAGGTGATCCAGGCAGTTCAGAATCACCTTGTAGCAGTTCAGTGACTCCGCAAGGCGCGTGAGCTGGTCCACCAGTGCTGTGCCGATTCCCTTCCGCCAGTGGTCGGCATGCACGGCCACATCTTCGATATGCCCGACGAGACCACCGCGATGGATGTACTTCTTCTCAACGATGAGACTGGCGGTGCCGACCACGCGGCCATCGACCTCGGCAACAATCGAGTGAATGCCTGCCGCGGTACGCTGCCGCCAGATGTCGGCCGCTTCCGCGGGACTGAGGCCCACATCAGACAGGCTGCCCAACGCTTCGAGGAAACCTTTGGCGAAGTCGGCCTCTTCCAGCGAACGGATACGCAACGCCATCTCGATTCAACCTCGTACGACGGGGGCACTGGAAGAATATGTGGTTCAACGCATCGGGACGACACTTTCACGGATGTTTCACCGTCGCGGTCATCTGCTGTTCTCAGCCAAACCCGTTTCAACTATACTCTCGCGACCAAGGACTGCGAATGCGGAAGGAGCAACCGGATGTGCGGAATCGTCGGCTACGTCGGCAAGCGCGAAGCGGAACCGATCCTCATCAACGGCCTGCGCCGGCTCGAGTACCGCGGCTACGACAGCGCGGGCATCGCCACGCTCACCGGCCGTAAACTCCACCTGCGCAAACGGGCTGGCCGGGTGGGCGATCTCAAGGCGCTGCTCGATGAAACACCCGCTCCCGGCTGCATCGGCATCAGCCATACCCGCTGGGCGACCCACGGCCCGGCGACCGACATCAACGCCCACCCGCACATGGCCGGGAAGGGCGACGACGCTGTTGCCGTCGTGCACAACGGCGTCATCGAGAACTACGTCAGCCTGAAACGGCATCTGCAGTCCGAAGGGGTCGAGTTCCGCACGCAAACTGATACGGAAGTGATCGCAAAACTGATCGCCTACCATATGACGGATGGCGACCTGGTCGATGCCGTACGCAAGTCGCTGGCGCTGTTGAAGGGAACCTACGGCCTCGCGGTCGTCAGTCCCGGCAATCCCGATCTGATCGTCGGAGCCCGGTTGGGCAGTCCGCTGGTAATCGGCATCGGCGAGGGGGAACACTACCTCGCCAGCGATCCCTCGGCCCTGGCGGGTAACACGCAGAAGGTCGTGTACCTTCAGGACAATCAGCTGTGCGTCCTCACACAGGATGAGTGCCACGTCTACGATGCCGAGCACAGCCGGGTCAGTGCCGACATCCAGTCGATCGACTGGGATACGACCGAAGCGGACTCGGCCGGCTTCCCGCACTACATGCTCAAGGAGATCTACGAGCAGCCCGACTCCATCGAGAACGCCCTGCGCGGCCGGTTGAGCGATGCCGATGCCACGGCCCACTTCGGCGGCCTGAATCTCGACCCCCAGCAACTCCGCCGGGCCGAGCGCATCATCCTGACCGCGTGCGGCACCAGCTATCACGCGGGCATCGTCGGGGAGTACCTCTTCGAGGAGTTCGCCCGCATTCCCGTCGAAGTCGAATACGCCAGCGAGTTCCGCTACCGAAATCCGCCGATCGACCGCAACACCATTGTCATCGCCATCACGCAATCGGGCGAAACAGCGGACACGCTGGCCGCGATTCGGGAATCGAAACGCAAGGGCCACCCGGTCCTGTCGCTGTGCAACGTGGTCGGCAGCACGATCGCGCGGGAAGCCGACGGTGGCGTTTACCTGCATGCTGGCCCCGAGATCGGTGTGGCCAGCACCAAGGCATTCACGTCGCAGGTGACCGTGCTGGCGATGCTCGCGCTGTTCTTCGGCCGAATGCGGAACTTGTCGAGCATCCAGGGCACGCGGATGATCGAAGAACTGCGGGCCATGCCCGAGGCGATCCGCCAGACGCTGCGCTGCCACGATCAGGTCAAGCGCGTCGCGGAGAAGTACCACACCGTCGACAACATGCTGTACATGGGCCGGCAGTACCTGTTCCCGGTGGCGCTGGAAGGGGCGCTGAAGCTGAAGGAGATCAGCTACATTCACGCGGAAGGCTACCCGGCCGCGGAGATGAAGCACGGGCCGATCGCGCTGGTGGATGAGAAGACGCCTTCGGTCTTTCTGGTGCCGCGCGGCTCGATCTTCGACAAAGTGATGAGCAACCTGGAAGAAGTGAAGGCCCGCGGCGGCCCGGTGATCGCCATCACCAGCGAAGGCGACGCCGCGGTGACCGACCATCTCGCATCGCGTGCGGATGACATCATCGTCGTACCCGACGTGCCCGAGTACCTGCAACCGCTGGTGACAGTGGTGCCGCTGCAGTTGCTGGCGTACCACATCGCGCTGTTGCGCGGCTGCGACGTGGACAAGCCGCGAAACCTGGCGAAGAGTGTGACGGTGGAGTGATTCAGAATTAGAGATTGGGAATGCGAAACGAAAGAAGGGGACGACCGCTTCTGTTCCGCATTCCGAATTCCAAGTTCCGAATTATCGTTTCATGAACTCGATCGCGTTCACCAGCGCCAGATCGCGCGTGCCGATCTTGCCGGCGTTGGCCGGCTTCATGGTGAAGGTGATCACGCACTGGTCGCCGTTGGGTCCGGCCAGCAGCACGAAGTTCTGGACCACCTTGGTGCCGTCCAGTTCGCCGCGAGCGGCGAAGCGGTACAGGTATCGGCCTTCGTCGGTGGGAATCTCGCCGGCCTCGGCCACTTCTTCCAATTCCCAGCTCGGCGTCTGGGCGATCTGGCGCTTGAACTCTTCGACAGACGTGTGCTTGCCGGCATCTTCCTTGTTCCATGCGGTGATGGTCGCCTGGGCGATGAAGTCACCGCGCTCCATCAGTCGCAGCACGAGGTGATTCTCGGTTTGGCCGACAACGTGCCAATCGCGTGTATGCAGGAAGCCGTAGCGGCCCTTGTGGTCCTTGTGTTCCAGCAGTTTCAGCAGGTCCTGCGGTTCATTTTCCTGCGGCACGGCCACCAATGCGGCATGTGTCAGTTCCTTCGGCTCATCATTGAGCAGCGTTCGCGAGATCGTCGTGGTCGATTCCATTTCGGCCGCGGGGCTGGCGGGGCCCAGGTCGCGCACGTCCTTCTGCTTCCATTCGACCGACACCAGGCGCTTCTTCAGCAGGTCGAACCGGGCCGTTGCGGTGACGTCCAGTTTGACCATCGCGCCCAGTTCGATGCCGCTGGCCTTGCCGGCCACCTCGATGATCGCCTGGCCGCTCGCCACTTCCCGCAGGTTTGCCTTCAGGTCGTGGTTGATCAACCCTTCAAACAGGCACAGGGCCTGCACGCTGGCGCTGGGCACTGCCCAACTGTCACCGACGGCCACTTCGCCCGACGGCAGCAGGCCGGTCAGGCAGAGCGTGTCGAAATGCTCCGCGACGACATCCAGTTCCACGCGAGTGAGCGGTCCGGCCGGGGCATAGCAGAAGTGGTTGTCGTCGAACTTCTGTGCCACGATCAGGCGGCGCTGTTCGCGAAGCGTCCGCTCGACCTTCTCATCGCCGACAACCGCTCGGCTCAGGGCTTTCTCGTACCACCGGGCCGACTTCTGGATCACGCCTTTGTCCGACTTC
>Ga0105047_10015308_pt1 | contig 12088 bp, 10 predicted proteins | sample MAT04_FD_78384 | JGI IMG/M metagenome (GOLD analysis project Ga0105047, IMG submission 78384) | Freshwater microbial communities from Lake Fryxell liftoff mats and glacier meltwater in Antarctica - MAT-04 (megahit assembly) | ecosystem: Environmental > Aquatic > Freshwater > Ice > Liftoff... | reverse complement strand
TCGTCAGCGGAAAACCGGTAATGTCCATCACCCGGACGAAAAGCGTGACCGTGGCGCCAACGCGTGCCGTGGAGTTGGGCGGATTCAGCTCCAGCACCGCGTTCGGGATCAGGCTGGGCGCCGCATACCAATAGGGGGTCAGGATGGCACCCGTGTCGCCCTGGATCAGGATCTGGCCTTGGTATTCGCCGCGCGGCAGCATCGTGGGCGAACTCCAGTAGGCGTAGAGGGTCTTAGTTTGGCCTGGTGCCAAAGTGAGGTTGACCGTGGGCTCAGGCGTCAGGCTGCCGGGCGTAGCGGAAAACTGGAGCGCGGGGGCGGAGTCGTACGGAATCGAGCGGACTTTGAAAGTGTCGCTCGATTTGCCAATATTGGTGACGCTGAATTGGACGAAGTCTCCGGTGCGGGCTCCACCGAGGGTGCCGCTGCCCACGCCGAAAGTGAGCGAAGTGGGCAAGATAGTGACGTTATTGCGTAAGGACGTTTCGAGGTTCAGGATGCCGGTGCCGGTCTGTTGCACCCGCTCGATGAACGGGCTGCCGTTCACCATCAGCGGCGTGGCGCCGTTAATCAGCAGGGAATTGTATTGGTCAACGGTGAGGCCGGGGCGGGCGGCGCGCAGCACGGCGGCCGCGCCGGCCACGATGGGCGCGGAGAAGCTGGTACCCTCCAGGATCGTGTAGCCGTCGGCGGAGTAGATTCCACCTTCTATGTCCACCTTCTGGGTGGCGGTGTAGATGTCTTCGCCGGCCGCGGCGAGGTCCGGCTTAATCCGGAAATCATAGGTCGGGCCTTTGCTCGAAAACGAGGTGATCTGGCGGAAATCCTTCGCAAAAGATGCCTGCTTGAAGGGCAGGGTGGCGCTTACCGTGACCGCCGCGGCCGCAGCCTTCATAGCGATGCCGGACGGGTAGCTAACCATCATGGCAGGTAAGGTGGAAGCGCCCACGGCGGGAGTGAAAGCATCGGGCCGGGCGGCGTCGGTATAGAGAATGGCGGCGATGGCGCCGCCGGCTTTGGCGTTGTTGAGTTTCTCTTCAAAGAGGCAGCCGCCGCGCAAGATGAGCGCCACGCGGCCGGTGAGGCTGCCGCCGGCGGCGGGTTGGCAGAGAAAGGCCGTGGCGTCGATCCCTTCGACGTCGAAGAGATTACCCACGACGGGACTGGTGGGCCGGCCACCGGTGCCCGCGAACGCCCGGTAGGTCTGGCCGGCGACGATCACGGTATCGGCAAAAAAACGGTCGTTGCCGATAGCGCCGACCGCGATCACCGAGGACGGCGTGCCGAGGCCGTTGGTTGAGTTAAGCGTGGGGCCGTCGTTGCCCGCCGAGACGATCACCATCACGCCGAAGCTCTTCATCCGGTCGAAAGCGACGCCCGGCAGCAAGTCCGGTCCGGTCGGGAATTGGAATGTTGAGCCGAAGCTCAGATTGATCACATCCATGCCATCGGAAAGGGCATCGTCGAGGGCCTTCAGAATCGCGTCTTCGGCGGCGGTGCGTTCATTCAAGGGGCTAATCTTGTAAGCGCCGATCCAGGCTTTGGGCGCGGCGCCGGTGATGCTAGCCAGCGGTCCGGAGTTGGTGACGCCAGCGGCACACATCGCCACCGCGGTACCGTGGCCATTACGGTCGCCAGCGTCATCGGGCTCGTCGAGTTCGTAGATATCCTCGTAGCTGCGCGCGACGATGATTTTGTTGTTCGTGAACTTCAAGTTCTTAGCGGAAGACGCGCGGGGAAAGCCGGCGGGGAACTTGAGCGTCGGGTCCTGGAAGCCGGGATGATCGGTGCTAATGCCGGTGTCGAGGATGGCGATCTTGATCCCGGCCCCGGCCCGGTCCTTGCCGCCAATTAACGTCCAGGCGGCGGGGACTCTGTGGATGGCCAAAGCATTCTCGAGCGTCGTTTGCACTTGGTGCACGGGGTAGACTCTTTTCACGCCGGGAAGGGCGGCGAGCACCGAAGGATCCTGCCCCGGCAGGCGCACTAGAAGGGCATTCATTACGCTCTCCACCGACGTCGTTACCTTGCCGGCGCGGAATTCAATGGCGGCCTTGGCTCGGCCCTGTTCGCTTTGGATGGCCCGCAGCCGATCGCTCAGCGCAGCTTTGCCCTTCGTGCGGACCTCGGCGCCCAACGGCGCTTCCGACAGCTCCACGACATAGCGATCCGGCACCACTTGCGCCGTGGCGATCAGCGCCCAAAGGGCAAATCCCAACATCATCCGCAATCGTTTCATTCAGACTCCTATCCGTTCAAGATAACCCCTTGGTCGGGGGTTCGCGTGAGCTACCCCCAAAAAGCCACCCTTACCCCTACACTAGAGGCATTGGCGATTCTTCCGAAATCCTGGTGGCCCATCCTGCAACAGACCTTCGCGGCCTGGAATCTGCATGACGCTCCCCGCCTAGGCGCGTCACTCGCCTTCTACACTATCCTTTCGCTGGCGCCCCTCGTGATTCTGGTGGTCGCTTTGGTAGCGCTAGTTTTTGGGTATTCCACTGCGCAGAACCAGATCTTCAATGAAGTTCGCAACCTCATCGGGCCCGAGGGTGCCCTGGCCGTCAAGACCGCCATCGAGCACGCGCAGGAGCCTTCTTCGGGCCTATTCGCTTCGGCCTTGGGCATCTTGACTCTGTTTTTCGGGGCTTCTGGGGTCTTTCTGGAATTGCGCTCGGCTTTGAACACCATCTGGGAAGTGCCGCCGTCCCCCACCTTGGGCTTGAAGGCCCTGATCCACGAGCGTTTCTTCTCCTTCGGCATGGTACTGGCCATCGGCTTTCTCCTGCTGGTCTCGCTGGTGCTGAGCGCGTGGTTGGCCGCCGCGGGCAGCTACTTCGGTGAGTTCCTCCCCGTACCGGAGCTTGCCTTGAGCGCCGTGAATTTCCTGGTTTCGTTTGCCGCAACCGCCGTGCTGTTCGGCCTGATCTTCCGCTTCGTCCCGGACAAGACGATCCCTTGGCGGCAATTGTGGCTGGGGGCGTTGGCGACGGCATTCCTGTTCACGGTTGGCAACGTGCTCATCGGGCTCTACCTGGGCAAGGCCAGCGTGGGCTCCGCCTACGGAGCCGCCGGCTCTTTGATTGTGGTCATAGTATGGGTCTATTACTCGTCACAGATCTTCTTCTTCGGGGCGGAGTTCACCCACACCCTGGCGAAGCACCAGGCGAAGGGGTAACAGCGGTTTATTCTTTTATTATCAATCCCTTATGGAAATCTCCTTCGCGCGGGCTGATAAAATAGAGTCAGCCATCCAAAAGCCTGCCCGAAGCGGATCGACGCCGGGAGGAAATCGAATAGAATCAATCACTCCCGGGTTCGTTTCGTCAACTCGCGTTCCGGCTCGCGAGCGCGACTAGGCGCCGTATAAAAAAATTCCTTAATCAGGAAGCAATCCGCCCGCTGGGAGTTCAATAATATTGGCATGACATATCGTTGGCTCCTCCTAGCGGTAACGGGCTTGCTGCCGGCCCAGACCGTGACCGTAACGAGGCTGGAACTGAAGGCCGAGCCTGGCGTCCTTCTGCGTCCGCTGGCCTCGGCCGTGATTCAGGTAAAGGTGTATGGTGACACCGATGCGGGCGGCGCGAAGAAGTCCGGTCGCTTGCGCGAGGGCGGCTGGAATGCGGCCGTCTTTCCTAACGACGGTGGCGGGATCTCGAAGCCTTTCCGCTATCAGGGCACGGACAATGAAGCGTACGTCGATACCGCGGGGTCCAACTTTAGCAAGATCTTTTCTTCTGTTTCCTCGCGCTTTGTCGTCAAGGACTCCTTCGTCTACACGGCGCCCGAAACGCCGGGCACGTACCGCATAGAGGTGTCCATTGGCGCGGTGCGCGAGAAGTTGGAGATCGTGGTGGATGCGACAGTGCCCCCGACGAACGGGCCGTCGACGGACGGGCCGTCGACGAACGGGCCGGTGGAAACCATCGCCTTTCCGGCCGAGCTTCCGTCGCGAGATCCTTACCGGAAGTTAGTGGAGCATTGGGCTCCTTACGTGGCCCAGGAGACCTGGTTCGAGTGGCAGTCCGATGCGCTACGCCGCTTTGACTCCGACGGTGACTGGGATGGCGCCAATAACTGGGAAAACTTAGAGAAAGGCTCTTCGCAAGCTTATGTTTATTACGCTGCTATCGAGAGCGAAACGCATTGGTTTCTGATTTACAATTTCTTCCACGTCCGCGATTATTCGGATAACTGCGTCGTCGGTACTTGCCACGAAAATGACAACGAAGGCGTGGTGCTCACCATTCGCAAAGGCGAAGGCGAGTTTGGGCGGCTGGAGGCGATGGAAGCGTTGGCGCATAACAACGTCTACTCCTATACCAGCGAGAGCGCCATCAAGAAGGGTGCGCATAACATTGAAGGGAAAATCGCACTAGTGGATGGCTCACATCCGGTGGTGTTTCTAGAAGCCGGCGGCCACGGCGCGCTGGGGGGCACCGACAAGAAGAGTTTCTTCGATGGGACCAGACTCCGTTGGACGGAAGGGACGGGAATTACTTACCGCTACGGCGGCCGGGCGGACCGTCCGCGCTCCGGCACCGATCGAGACGTAAGTTACGACTTACTCTCGATTGAAGAGCATTGGTGGCCGCGAGCCAATGCGCCGGCCGAGGGAAATCTGGCCTTTAGTGCGTACTACCGTTACCAGCCTTTGGGCGGCCGGCCGGGGATGAAGTCGGCGTTAGTAGCCGGTTCGTTTCGCGGCTTGAAGGAAGGGGCCGACAAAGCGAAACCTTTCTGGGGCTGGCATGACGTGGCCACCCAACGCCGCCGCATTCTGGCCACCGGACAATGGGCCGCCGATCCGGCCTATGGCGTTTCGAAGAACCTCACTTTTCCGGCCGAGTTACCCTTCTCACTTACTTATGTGTATAACCCCTATCTCGATATCGTTCCTGTCACGGTAACTCATTCGCCGAGCGCCCCAGTAACCGTAACTTCCTTAACTTCTGGCGCCTGTGAGTTTGAATTGTGGGTGGACGGCGCGGCGGCCATTGTTCTGGGTACTCCGCTCAAGGTAGAGACTCTCGCCGGCGCTCCCGTCGAAGAGCGAAGTGTGACCTGCGATGGCACACCGTGGCCGGATGCTCGCTATGAGCTTGAGAAGCGCGAGGGGCGGGGCAGGGTGCAACTCTCCGGCCCCGCGCGGGTGGAAATTCAGGATCCTTCGCGCGGCGCGGCGATCTACAAGTTTGTCGTGCGTTGGCGCGCGAAGTAGACCGACTGCGCGAGCAAGGTCACCAGCAAAGCCGGTGCCACCAGTTGGAGCATGGCGGGCTCTGTAAGCCACGCAGTCACCACGATGCCGAAGGCGAAGACATAGCCTGTAGCCAGGGGCCAAAGGCGATGCTTGAGCAAGGCAATGGCGAGTCCGAACCAGCCCCAGCCAAGGAGCAGCCATTTGTCGAGCGCCCAGTTGCGAATCGCGCGCGCCATCTCATTAGTGAAGCCCCGGTCGATGGCCAGCACGCGCAGGATGGCGAAGTTTTCGAGCACGTCACACAGCATGCCGAGAGCGAACAGACCGGCTACGATCCAACGCAACCGGCGTCCTGCGGCGAAGCGCCAGGTCATGCCGATCCATAGCGCGCCATAAAGCGCGATGAACAGGAAGTCGACCAGCGTGTGTAGCCGGTAGCCGGCCCGGGCGGGCGTGGCGAGGACGATGGTAAGGCTAGGCCAGTCGCGTACCATCTGCAGGGCGAAGGCGCTGGTAGTGTAGCCCAAGCGGCTCTGTTCCGGATGAGGCGGCGAAAGCATCCACAGGACTACGGTCAGGGTGATGGTGAGCAGGGTAAGGATCAGGAGGGTGCGAGAACGGGTCACTAACCCGCACTCTACCAGACGGCGAGTTCGTAATGGTCGCGAATGTTGCTGTCGGAGGTGATTAGCGGCGACTGCTGGCAACTGGCTTGAGCAGTGATCAGGCGATCGAAGGGATCCCGCGTCCACTCGAGCCGCGCGGCGACTAAAGCAATCTGGGCGAAATTCCCTTGGCAAACGGTGAGCCCGACGAGCTTGCCAAGTTGCTCCTGGACGTCCTCCGGCCGGTGCTTGAAGCGGCCGATTTCGCGCAGGTATTCGAGTTCCAGCAGCACCATCGGCGAGATGCGCAGCGTGCCCTTTTCAATCGCCTGGACGGCGTTCGGAGTGAGGCGTTCGGTAAGGCCGGCGTAAAGAAACAGGACCGCGCAGGTGTCCAGATGGACTACACGACCGGGTTCCACTCGCGGCTCCAGTCAACGGATAGCAGGTCGTCCGGATTGCCGACGATGCAGTCGCGCTTCACCAGGCGGGACAACTTGGAGGGCGGGTTCACCGCGACGATGCGCAACATTTGGCCATTGCGCAAAATCTCCACCGGCTCGCCGTTCTCAAGGACACGGTCGAGGATTTGGTAGATGTCCTCGCGAAGTTGAGTGGCAGTGACGCTCATGAAAGAAGTATAAACGAAATACGTACGTATTGTCAATAGACAAGTACGTGTGGTAAATCAGCAACGTGACGTACGTGTTATCCTATCGGCATGGCGCTTGCCGACTCTTACTTTGCCCGCAAGTTCGGTGTCACCGAACAGAATCTCGAAACCTACCTGGGAGAGGCACTCTCCCAAGGCGGCGACTACGCGGACCTCTACTTTGAATACGTGGCGACCAGCGCCGTCACCCTGGACGAGGGGATCGTCAAAAGCGCCTCGCAGGGCGTCACCATGGGCGTGGGCATCCGGGTGATCTCGGGAGAACGCACCGGCTACGCTTACTCCGACGACTTAGCGCCGGAGCGGATCAAGCAAGCGGCGCGGACGGCGGCCTGTATCGCCAGCGCCCCGGCCAAAGTGGTGAAGCACGACCTGATGGAAGGCGAGAAGCGGAACCTTTATCCGGTGCTGACTCCGCCCACTGAATTGAGCTTAAGGACGAAGGTGGACTTGGTGAAGCGCGCCAATGCGGCGGCCCGCGCCTATGATCCGCGCATTTTTCAGTGCACCGCCACCTACGCCGACCAGGTGAAGCAGATCCTGGTGGCCACTTCGGACGGCGTGGTGAACCATGACACGCAGCCCATGGCGCGGCTGAATGTTTCGGTGCTGGCGCGCCAAGGTGCTGACCTGCCGCAGTCCGGCTATTCGGGCGGCGGCGGACGGGTGTCGTTCGACTTCTTCCTGAACGAGAAGACGCCGGAGTACTTTGCCAAAGAGGCCGGGCGCCAGGCGATCGTCATGCTGGACTCCGTCGAAGCTCCGGCCGGCGAGATGACCGTGGTGCTGGGCCCAGGCTGGCCGGGCGTGTTGCTCCACGAAGCCGTCGGCCACGGCTTGGAGGCGGACTTCAACCGCAAAGGCGTATCGGCCTTTACGGGTCGCATTGGGCAGAAGGTGGCGAGCGAGCTGTGTACCGTGATCGACGACGGCACCATGGAGAGCCGCCGCGGCAGCCTGAATCTGGACGATGAGGGCGCGCCCACGCAGCGCAATGTGCTGATCGAGAATGGCATTCTGCGTGGCTATCTGCAGGACAAGCTGACCACGCGCCTTACCGGGGCAGGGAACACCGGCAGCGGCCGGCGGGAGGGCTATCAGTACATCCCGATGCCGCGCATGACGAACACCTTTATGCTGGCCGGCGAGAGCGAGCCGGAAGAGGTGATCCGCAGCGTGCCGAAGGGCATTTACTGCGTGAATTTCGGCGGCGGGCAAGTCGACATCACGAATGGTAATTTCGTGTTTTCGGCCTCGGAGAGTTACCTGATTGAGGACGGCAAGATCGGGCGGCCGGTGCGCGGGGCGACCTTGATTGGCAATGGTCCGGAGGCGCTCAAATACATCAGCATGGTGGGCAACGACCTCAAACTCGACGAAGGCGTGGGCATTTGCGGCAAGGAAGGGCAGAGCGTGCCGGTGGGCGTGGGCATTCCGACGGTGAAGATCGACCGCATGACCGTGGGAGGCACGGCATGAAGCCGCTCGATCTGACGCAAGACATCGTGAAGATGGCGCTCGAGCAAGGCGCCACCGATGCCGAATGCACCATCGCCGAGGGCGAGGAATTCTCGGTCAGCGTCCGCCTGGGCGACATCGAGAAGCTGCAGGAGGCGACGTCGCGTTCAGCGGGTTTGCGCGTACTGGTGGGGCAGCGGAGCGGGTCGGCTTACACGTCCGATCTGACGGCGGAAGGCATTCGCCGCATGGTGCAATCCGCTGTCGACAATGCGGAGGTGACGGGCGAAGATCCTTTTGCCGGGCTGCCGGAACGTGCGGACTTGGGGCAGCACACCGGTGATTTGCAGCTCTTCGACGAGAGCATCGGGTCGCTGGCGACGCCAGCCAAGATTGAGCAGGCGCGGCGCGCCGAAGCGGCATTTCTGGCCTACGATCCGCGGATCGACAAGAGCGAAGGCGGCTCGTTTGACTCGGGGATCTCCGGGCGCTACTTCGCGAATTCACGCGGCTTTGCGGGCGGCTATCGCAGTTCGCAGTGCTCGCTAACGGCGGTGCCGGTGGCGAGTTTGGATGGCGCGATGGAGCGCGACTATTGGTATTCGAGCGCGCGGAGTCCGCGGCAACTCGATACGCCGGAGAACATCGGGATCATCGCGGCCAAGCGTACCCTGCGGAGACTGGGGGCGCGCAAAGTGCCGACGCAGAAGGCGGCGATTGTGTTTGAGCCGCGCATGGCGCGCATGCTGCTGAGCCATATCGGCGAGGCGGTGGATGGCGACGCTATCTATCGCGATTCGAGCTTTCTGGCGGGCAAGATCGGCGAGCGCGTGGCGAGCGAGAACGTCACCATCATTGACGATGGCACCATGCCCGGCAAGTGGGGCACGCTGCCCTTCGATGCCGAAGGCGTGCCGACGCGGCGCACCGTCATTATCGAGAAGGGCGTGCTGAAGAGCTATCTGTTGAACACCTATACGGCCCGTAAGCTCGGTTTGCAATCGACGGGCAACGCGGGGCGCGGCTTGTCGGGCGCGGCCTACGTGCAGAATGGGAACTTTTACCTGGAGCCGGGTTCTTTGACGGCGGAGGAAGTGATTCGCCGCGCCGGCACCGGCCTCTACATCACGGAAGTGCTGGGCAATGGCGTCAATATCGTGAATGGCGACTATTCGTGCGGCGCGCAGGGCTTGTGGATCGAGAACGGCGAGTTGGCCTACCCGGTGAGCGAAGTGACGATTGCGAGTACGCTGATGGAGATGCTCAATTCGATTGAAGCGATCGGTTCGGACCTCGAATTTCAAAGCACCATGGCGGCGCCGACCTTGTTGGTGAAGGAGATGATGATTAGTGGCACGTAGGGTCCTCGAACTCTTAGTGGCGTTGGCGTTGGTGGGCGGCGCGGCTTATTGGCTGTCATTGCCGACGCCTAAGGTGGCACCGGCGAAGATTACGGCGGAGGCGAAGGCTTATGTGAAGCACTTGGCGCTGGGCGAGATCGCGATGACCGCGGCTGAGGCATTTAACGGCGCCAAATTGATCGAGATCAAAGGCCAGATCGGCAACCAAGGGACACGGGCGCTGAAGCAAGTGGAGATCACCTGCATCTTCTTCGATCCTTATGGCCAAGTGATAGGGCGCGAACGCCAGCCGATCGTCCGGGCGACGACCGGCGGACTGAAACCCAACGAGACCAAGCCCTTCCGTTTGGCCTTCGATAGCTTGGCGGAGAGTTGGAACCAGGCATTGCCGCAAGTGGTGATCGCCAGCATCGACTTCGAGTAAGATGGCGGACATCTTGTTGAGCCTGAAAGTGGTCCCGAAGGCGGCGAAGACGGAGTCAGCGGGCGTAATGTCCGAGGGCATGCGCACCGTCCGCGTGGCGGCGGTGCCGGAGAACGGCAAAGCCAACGAAGCTTTGCGTCGGTTTCTGGCGGAGGAGTACGGCGTGCCGCTCAATCAAGTGGAGATGGTGGCGGGGCACACAGGGACGCGGAAAACGGTGCGGGTGCGTGTGGACTGAGTCGCTATTGAAGGAGGCCGCGCAACGCTGCGGCATCGACTTGATTGGCGTCACCTCGGCCGAGCCACTCGCCGAACATGCGTATTACCTCGACTGGGTGGCGCGCGGCAATGCTGCGGGCATGGGCTATCTCACCGATCATCGCGCGCACAGACGCGCCGATGTGCGCGAGATTCTGCCCACGGCGCGCGCGGTGATCGTGGCTGCGGTGCTCTACAATACGCCTTCGCCTTCCGGTCCTGTGTCCCGCTATGCCTGGGGACGCGATTATCACGACGTGGTGCGCCAGCGGCTGGAGGGTCTGGTGCAGGAACTGCCCGCGGGCCATGACTATCGTGTGTGTGTCGATACGGTGCCGGTACTGGAGCGAGCGCTGGCGCGGCGGGCGGGCCTCGGTTGGATCGGGAAGAATACGTGCCTGATCAACCAGGGGGCGGGGAGCTGGTTCTTTCTGGGCGAGGTGCTGACATCGCTCGAACTGCCGCCGACGTCCCAAGAGGCCCCCGACCGCTGTGGCTCCTGCACGCGCTGTATCGACGCTTGCCCGACGGCGGCGATTGTCCCCGTGGCTGGTGCGCACGGCTGGGAAGTGGACGCAAGGCGTTGCATCTCCTACCACACCATCGAAGCGCGCGAGCCCGCTCCAGAGGCCTTGCGCGAGCACTTCGGCGATCTCGTGTTCGGCTGCGACATCTGCCAGGACGTCTGCCCTTGGAATCGCCGTGCGCCGGTGACGCTCGATGCGGAGTTTCAGACTCAGGAGCCGCTCGCGCTCGAGCAGATGGCCATGTTGACCGCCGAGCAGTTTCGGCAGCAGTACCGTCAGAGTCCGGTATGGCGGGCGAAGCATAAGGGCTTTCTGCGCAACGTGGCGATCGCCATGGGTAACTCACCTCAGAAGGCGTACCGTGCGCCGCTGGAGCATCTGGCCCAGTCGGCGGAGTCAACGGTGAGGGAGTCAGCGCGCTGGGCAATTGCCCGTCTCAGTTAAGCCGCGCGCCAGCCGGAGTTGAGCTTGGAGTGCAACTTGCGGCGAGTTTTGGCATAATCCGGATGGTCGACGACGTTGCTCGTCTCGAGCGGGTCGGTTAGGTAGTCGTACAGTTCGGCCGCCCGAAATGTCTTGGCGGCGTCCATCGCGCGCCAATTGGTATAGCGATAGCGCTCGGTGCGAATCGTATAGCCCATCACGGTGCCGACGCCCTCGACGTTGCGGGGGAATTGGCTAAAGGCGGCCGACTTGATCTTGCGCGACGGATCATCGAGCAGCGGCGCGAAGCTGCGGCCTTCGAGGTCTTTGGGCAGGTTCAGGCTGGCCAACTGGCCCAGCGTGGGATAGAGGTCAACGAGTTCGACGAGACTGTCGCTCTTGACGCCGCGACGCTTCGCACCTGGCGAAGACACAATCAGCGTATTCCGCGTGGCCTTTTCAAAGTTGGAATGCTTGTGCCACAAGCCATGGTTGCCCAGTTGCCAGCCGACATCGCTCGCCAGGACGACGATGGTATTTTCGCGCAGGCCCAAACGATCGAGCGCCTTCAAGATGCGGCCCACCTGAGCGTCGGCAAAGCTAATGCCAGCGTAGTAGGCGCGGATGATCTCGAGCGCCTTGGCCTCGGGAATGGGGCCTTCCTCGGGAATATCTTTGAAACTGCGCAGCACCTGGTTTGAGTGCAACGCGATGGACGGCACTTTGGCTGGCGGCGGCGCATAGTCTGGGATCTCGATCTTCTTCTTCGCGTACAGGTCGAAGTAACGCTTCGGCACTACCAGCGGCAGGTGCGGCTTCTGCAAGCCGATGGAGAGGAAGAAGGGCTGGTCCTTCAGCGTTTGGAGGGCCTGAATCGCGGTCTTGGTGGTGAGGCCATCGGGCAAGGCACCGTCGGGAACGTCGCGGGATTCCCAACTCAGGCCGAGTTCCGCACGCGAGCGGCGGAGGAGCGCGTTCTTCCAACCGCGGGCTTCCAAGCGCGCCCAGAATCGCTTTTGACGCTCGGCATTGGCCGGCGTATTCCAATCCGTGGCTCCGTCTGGTGTGGGCGGGAACCAAGCTGCGATGCTCCAGGAGGGGATGTCGTTCAAGCCGTTGTGATAGGTGCGGCCGAAACTGGTGGTGACGTAAC
>Ga0105047_10015307_pt1 | contig 12088 bp, 15 predicted proteins | sample MAT04_FD_78384 | JGI IMG/M metagenome (GOLD analysis project Ga0105047, IMG submission 78384) | Freshwater microbial communities from Lake Fryxell liftoff mats and glacier meltwater in Antarctica - MAT-04 (megahit assembly) | ecosystem: Environmental > Aquatic > Freshwater > Ice > Liftoff... | reverse complement strand
TTTTGCGCTTTTCGAGCCAGGGCTTTACCTGGTGAAGTGAAAAATTGTATGCAATAACAAGAAAAGCAACAAAAATGAATACCAGCAACAGCATGAGTCCCATTTTTCCCATCAGTCCCTCGAGGTAAAGAGAAGACTCATAGCCTGAAATGCCTCCAAGTATTGAGAGTGCAGAATTCCGGAATAAGAATCCCAATGTTACGGAAAGCCACGCCATTGCTAGTAAAATGAACCCCAGGCTGGAACCAAGTGCTAAAATTTTATGCTTCAGCGTAAGCCTCACCCCAAGTACAAATAACCATAAAGGGACGAATAAGGAGCCAATACCGAACCCTTGTTTTACAAATAAAACAGATGCTGCTGCACCTAACCTGCCACCCAGGTTGTTGGCTTCCAGGTTTTTATCCGAGAATATTTGTGAAATAGTAATTCCTGAAAAAATATCATCAGCATATCCTGCAAACCAGTTGATAAGGAAAGAGATGATGGCAACAAAAAGAAAGAATGATGTAAGAAGAGAAAAAATGCCGACAACCTGCGAAATCTTTTCCATCCGCGAAGTCTGCGGGTTAAGGTTTTCTATCTTGGATTCCTTTCCTGGCTTTGGTTTCTTCTTGTCTTTTGTTTCGGGTGCAGCATTAACCGGCTCATCCTGAAGCGTATTTTTGGGAAGTGAATTTGAAGTGTATTTGGGCATTATTTTGGGATCAGATAATTCGGTAAGTGGCTTTTTTGCTGCCTGTTGAGAATTCTGCTTCTATCGGTACGAACTGCAAAAATATAAAATTTTTACCAAAGCATCTAAGGCTATTCCGTATAAAAAAAACAGACCTTTCTCATTGGTTGAAAAAGATCTGTATTGTATTATTTACTTTTTGTTTATTTTTTCATCGGGCCTCTCATTTCGCGGAGTTTTGCATCAGTAGTTTCAGTGTAGCCCGAAGGAATCTCGAATGTTTTGTTCGATACACGGCCAGGATTTACTGAAATAGCACTCAACTGCACAGGAATTCCCATAAGGTTGTATTCGAATTCGAGCATGATTCCGGTAATTGACCTCACTTCAGTATTGAAATAAATATTGTTACTTCCTAATTCCTGGGAATAGTAGATTTTCGATTTGGTTTGATTATTACCGTTCACTATGTTTATTTCCGATGTTTTACAATTCTGACCAGCAATATTTTTCGTTTCTTTCAATGGAATAATCATTGGAGTAGTGGCCATTGTAAAATCTTCTTTGGTTTTTTTTACAAAATATTTACCGCTTTCGAGGTCAACAAGACGAGTAATGGTAAAATCGTCCCCGTTAATAATAATTACATTTTTTCCGAAAGGAAGCATCATTTCGGTTCTGGCTTTGTTCCCGGCTATCTGCATTTCAAGTGTAGTTGGTAAAGAAGCAATCATCGGATTGGATGCAGCAGCCGGATAAGTAATCCGATAGGTAATCGTACCTGTGAAATTTTTAGCAGTTCCCTGTGCAAAAATTGTTGCCATAGGAAGGCAGAAAAGTAAGACGGCAATGGTGAAAATACGTTTCATAACTTGATTAACAGTTTTAGGTTTTACATTGAAAAGGATGAACGATAGTTTGTTGCATAAATTGTACCGTAATTTATCAACCGGTAAGATTTACAATTATTTAACAGTCCTGAATAATTTGCTCCATCTGATTTTTCCGTCAAACAGCGACCTGTTGTTATCAAGCGAAAGCCAAACAAAAACAGCCTTTCCAACAATATGATCACCGGGTACAAAGCCCCAGAAACGGCTGTCTGCTGAATTATGGCGGTTATCGCCCATCATCCAGTAATAGTCGAGTTTAAATGTATAAGAAGTTGCTTCTTTGTCATTTATATAGATTTTTCTATCCTTTACGGCAAGCGAATTCAGCTCGTAAGCATTTATAATTCTTGCATACAACGGCAGATTAGCAAGAGTTAACTGAACGGTAGTGCCTGCTTTCGGAATATAGAGTGGACCGAAATTATCAACATTCCATGCATAGGCCGAATCGAACGGAAAAATATAAGGTTGCCAGTATCCCTTTGGTTGTATGATTTTATCCACAGCAAGCACGTTTGGAAGTTTCCTGAGTTTTTCAGCCGAAGCCTGTGTTAGCGTTATTACCTGGTCACCTGTTTCGGTCATCTGAACTTCTTCCGTGATATCGAGATCTTTGAGGATTCGCCTGTTTATAGCATTCCCATCAGTTTTTACCTGATACATGAACTGTGATAAACCAGGCATTTCGATGGGTTTGCCATTTATTGAGACAACCTCATTTATAATTTGAATAGTATCGCCCGGTAAGGCGATGCATCGTTTGATGTAATTTTCGCGTTTATCAACAGGCCTTGCGACAATATCTCCGAAATTGAATTTATCATTCCAAACCCTTTCACGACCTAACTGGCGAACCAGGCTATAATAGCTCTGATTCTGCTGTTTTAAAGCTACAGTATCGCCATCGGGATAATTAAAGACCACAACATCATTATGTTTGATTTCCGTTGTCCCGGGAAACCTATAATAGGGCCACTTGATCCATTCAACATACGATTTGGCATATTTGCTCAACGGCATGGTGTGATGTACAAAAGGAAAAGCTAAAGGAGTATTTGGAAGTTTTGGTCCGTAGCTTAGTTTGCTTACAAAAAGGAAATCACCTACCAGTAATGATTTCTCCATGGATGAAGTTGGAATAGTATATGCTTCAATCATGAAAATACGAATGATAGAAGCCGCAACTACCGCAAATATAATAGCATCGGTCCATTCGCGGACCTGCGATTTTTTTACTTTTACCCTGTTTTCGGGTTTGATGTAGTGCTCTTTCTCCGAAATGCCAAGGTATGGAATGTACGCGATCGGAACCAGCACTGAAAGTGCCTGTTCGCCAAGGTTATGCTTCCCGTAGCTGATAGCGGTTTGGACCAGCATCAGCATGATCATAAAAAAGTTAATAAACGGAACCAGCATCAGAATCAGCCACCACCATGGTTTCCCGATCACCTGCAACCAGACGTAGTAATTGTAAAATGGTATGAGTGCTTTGTATCCTCCAACCCCGGCATCATTGAATATCCAGTAATTCAACATCGGAAAAAGAACGATAATAAGCAGTAAAATTGTCATCAGATCCATGATAGGTTTCTTTAATTATTGGTTTTTAAAAATCAGGCTGTATTGGTTAATAAAGTAAAAGTTTTCAATGAAGATGCTTAAAACCTATGTTTCGTATTTAAAAAGTACTTTTCAGGCGCAAATATCTGCCAAAAGTTACAAGGTAATTGCCCCATCTTCGTTAAAATGTGTTAAAATGCTGACTTATAAGTATCTTGTGTAGTGTCAAAACTCATAATTTTACATAAAAATGCTCATTTTCTTTTATTTTAGGTTTGGTATGCAAAACTCAATCTTCTGAGCGCGAGGACTTTCCCCTACAGGGACTAAGGGGTGCGCGTGAGCAAAACTCATTTTAAACTCGTTTTCATATACATACTAGGTAGGATTCTTTTCCAGATCCAGCATATCCTTCATAGAGAATACTCCTTTTCGGTTCTTTACCCATAATGCTGCCATTAACGCTCCCATTGCAAAACCCTGTCTGTTCTTTGCTTCATGAGTGATGGTAATCTGATCAACCTCTGAATTCCAGGATATGGTATGGATGCCGGTTACATTCCCTTCACGAATCGAATTGACAGGTATTTTACCTGCTTCAGGAACCTCAGCGGAATAGCCTTTATACAACCAATTTGACTCAACAATATCATTTGCAAGTGTAATTGCAGTGCCGCTTGGTGAATCAAGTTTGCGGGTATGATGTGTTTCGGTAACAGAAGGCAAATACATGGGGTATTTTTCGAGCAATGATGCCAGTCGCCGGTTAATATCGGAGAAGATATTTATTCCAATGCTGAAGTTTGAAGCATAAAACAAAGTGCCATTACTTTTCAAACACATATCAGTGACTGCTTGAAACTGATCGTACCAGCCGGTAGTACCAACAACGACAGGAACCTGTAATTCGAAACATCTGCGCATGATTTCCACAGTGGTAGTCGGGATGGAAAATTCAATGGCAACATCACAATCCTTCAGTTTTTCAACTTTTTGGAGCCAGTCATTTTCATTATCAATAATAATACCGATAGTATGGCCTTGCTCAATGGCAGTTTTTTCAACTTCATGTCCCATTTTTCCATAACCAAGTAGTGCTATTTTCATAAACCGGTTTATCTTTTTAATTCATTGGTTTGAAATACTTAATTTAATCGCAAAGTTTTAATCGGATGCTGCTATTTTATCAGAACCGCAGAGTGAGGTTTACTCCTCCCGAAATACCGTAAGCAGTATTGGTGCCTAATGCCGGTGCCCAGGGTTTCACCTGCAGGGTAAGGTCGTTGCTTATATCGTAGTCGAAAAAGTGAGCATCAACCACTGCATCAACAACAGTTAAAATATACCATACACCGGTAAATATATAGCTCACTTCGAGGTCGTGCCGGAACGAATCACGATAGGATTTAAGCGTTTCAGCAGGGTATTTTGTAGCATACTCATTAGGAGGATCTGGTATTGGATGAAAATTATTAACCGGTGCAGGAGGATAGTTTGTTTTGCTGGTTACCGTTGACCATTCATATGCGTCTTTCAGGTTCTGGTAATATTTGTTATTGTACTGAATAAAATAGATGCATGCAGCAAAGCCGGCATATACAACCGGAATTTTCCAGTATTTGTGATTATAGGCTTGTCCGAGTCCGGGCAGTACCATAGCATAAATAGTAGCTTTACGTGGCGAATGTATTGCTTCGGGCAGCACGGGAGCAATGGAAGGATTGATAAGGGAAGTATCCTGAGCTATCGCTTTGTTAGTTAGAAAGTTACTGAAGAAATTCAGAAGCAGAAAAAGAAAACAAATTCCGTAAACCTTTCGCGAAGAGGAAACCGGCAGACTTTGTTCCTGTTTGATATGCTTGTATTCTGCTGTGTTTGCCACTTTAATTATTCAATTCCTAGCTTAGTAATAATTGCCTGCAAGTCATCGTCCGAAGCAAAAGGTATGATTATGCTTCCTTTTCCCTTTGGGGTACGTTTTAATTCAATTTTACGATTCAAACGTTCCTGAATAGAATCTTTCATAGTCTCATACCTCAGCGGAAGGGCACTTTTACCTGGTTTTGCGACCGGGATCACGATTTTATCAAGTTGACGGACAAGCTTCTCAACATCACGTACTGATAGTTCTTCGGCAATAATTTTACGTGTAATTATAAGTTGTTTAGCTTCAGTTTCAACATTTATAAGTGTGCGGGCATGACCCATGCTGATAGAATTGTCCCTGAGGGCGGCCTGAACTTCAGCCGGAAGTTTGAGCAAACGCAGGTAATTGGTTACCGTTGTTCTGTTCTTACCGACCTTTTTGCTTAATTCGTCTTGTGTAAGAGTACACTCTTGGATAAGCCTGTTGTAGCTGATTGCTATTTCGACGGCATTCAGGTTTTCACGCTGTATGTTTTCAATCAGTGCCCATTCGAGCATTTGCTCATCATTTGCAACACGTATGTAACAGGGAACCGAATCGATGCCGGCAATTTTGGCTGCCCGGAATCTGCGTTCGCCCGATATGAGCTGATACTTGTCGTACCCCATTTTCCTGACAGTAAGCGGCTGTATAATACCTTGTTCGAGAATGGATTGTGCTAGCTCGTTTAACGATGAATCGTCAAAATCTTCGCGTGGCTGAAAAGGATTGGTTTCTATTTTGCCTAAAGGAAGGTTTGCTATTGCACCGGCAACATAATTCCCGGATATGTCTTTCGAGGTAATATCAGTTTCGGGGCTTTCGAGTATAGCACTCAATCCGCGTCCTAATCCTGTCTTCTTCTGAATTGCCATTAGTCCTGAACCTTAATTTCTTTTTGATCTTGTGAAAGGGAAGTCATATTATTTTTTTGCAACACTTCTCGGGCAAGGTTAAGGTAATTCATAGCTCCTGTACTGCCGGCATCGTGCATGAGCACGGTTTGACCGAAACTGGGGGCTTCGGCAAGCCTTGTATTGCGTGCTATAATAGTATGGAAAACCATATCCTGAAAATGGGTTTTCACTTCTTCCACAACCTGGTTCGACAGACGAAGCCTGCCATCGTACATGGTAAGCAGTATGCCTTCGAAATCGAGTTTCGGATTAAGCCTTGCCTGCACTATTTTAATTGTGTTTAATAATTTACCTAAGCCTTCCAGAGCGAAATACTCGCATTGAACAGGGATGATTACAGAGTCGGAAGCAACCAATGAGTTTACCGTGACTAATCCTAGCGAAGGTGAGCAATCTATTATGATAAAGTCATACTGATCACGCAGTTTTTCAACAACCTTTCGCATCATTATTTCGCGATTGGGAAGATTAATCATTTCAATCTCAGCACCAACAAGGTCGATATGTGCCGGAAGAAGAAACAGGTTGGGTGTTTCGGTAGCAAGTATAATGTTTTTGGCTTCAACCTCTTCGATGATGCACTCGTAAATACTGGTTTTGATAGTTTTAGGATCGAAACCAACTCCCGAAGTTGCATTAGCCTGCGGATCAGCATCAATAATCAGTGTTTTGAACTCCAATACAGCCAGAGCAGCACCAAGATTTATGGCAGTTGTAGTTTTGCCTACTCCGCCTTTTTGGTTAGCTATGGAAATTATTTTTCCCATTCGTGAGGTTTTATAAAAATTAAAGTGTTTTAAAACAGCGATTTATGAGCGAATAATTGAATCCATCCGGATAAAATCAAGCTATTGCAATAGCTGGCAAAGGTACAAAAAAGCAATAGCCATTTTGTACCCGTGTTAATAAGTTTTTACGTTTGAAATTATGAGTTGAAATCCTGCAATAAAAGCAGGATAGGGCCGGAATCGATTTCCTGTAGGGATTATTCAGCAGTTTCCTTGCCCGAAGAATCGGTTTCTATATCAGAGAGCCGTTTTACCTCTTTGTAAACTCTTTCAGGCGGTTCTTTCCCCGTTTCGATAAAACTGTATGCATCCTGAAGACCATGCATGAATTTTTCAAAATCTTCCTGGTAAAGGAAAATCTTATGTTTGTCGTAAACGAATTTGCCAAGCGCATTGTCAAACCGTTTCTTGCTTTCAGTGATAGTAATGTACAACTCTTTGTCGCGTGTACTTTTTACATCAAAAAAATAGGTGCGTTTTCCTGCCTTAACCGCTCTCGAGAATACATCCTCTCTGGTATCTGTATGATCAAATTCTTCCATCGTTTAGTCGCATTACTGGTTATATATTCACTCCTTCTTCAACGCAAATGTAGAAATAATATTTCATTCGACAACAAATCTGATATTTTTGAAAAAAAATCACTGTCAGGAGATCTGACCGGTTACAGTGAATGGAAAGTTTCAGAGTTTTAAGGTTTCAGAAATGAGCATTTTTGTGTAAAATGATGAGTTTTCTTAGTGGCACTATATAAAGTATAACCTGGTGGGGCAAGACGTTTATTGATTTCAATGCTTTGCATTGTAAAAGCTTGTTTCTTTTGAATAATCCTGGTAACAATAAGGGTTTTACACATAACAGAATTAATTTAGTACTGCTTTTTGAAGAGTCTCCAACTTATTGTCAGTCCATCACTTAATATTTTGTCCTCTGATTTAAGCAAAATCCTTACCTTTGCGCCCTCAATCATTAAAGGTTCATTTACATTTTATGCTAAGCAGAAGGTTTCTCCGGATAAAAGTAATGCAGGCGATTTATGCTTTTCAACAGGAAGGTCCTGAAAGTATCAACGCCGGCGAAAAGCAACTGATTACCAGTCTCGATAAACTTTACGAACTTTTCATTTACCAACTCTCGCTCATTATTGAATTGTCCGATTTTGCCCGTAAACGCATTGCGGAAAACCGCTTCAAACAACTTCCTACTCCCGAAGATCTGGATCCAAACCTTCGTTTTGTCCAGAATCGTTTTATCCAGCAACTTGAAAACAATCGTGATTATCTGAAACGAAATGCAGCCTATAAAATAAATTGGGTGGATGAGGAAGAAATGATAAGGAAATTTTACAACCTGATGCGCGAAGATGAAGGCTATATTACTTACATGAGTAAACCAGATGTAACTTATGCTGACGAGAAACGGGTGGCCGAGCAGGTAATATTGCGTTTGTTTTCTGAATCAGAACACCTCAGAAGCTATTTCGACGAACGGAATATTTACTGGACCGAAGACTTTGATACGGCAGTGATGATGGTAGATAAAACAATTAAGGGATTCAAAGAAACTGCTGATGAATATACTAGTCTGCCAACTTTACTGAAAGATGAAAATAATACCCAGGGCAGCGAGGATTTGCAGTTTGTTAAACATCTGTATCGTAAGACGTTGATAAACAGTAGTGATTTAAATAAAGTGATAAGCGAACGTGCTGCAAACTGGGACCTGGAGCGCATTGCTGTTATGGATACCATACTTATAAAAATGGCCATTACGGAGCTTATCGAATTCCCTTCGATACCTGTAAAAGTGACTCTCAATGAGTATATTGAGTTGGCAAAAGAGTATAGTTCACCTAAAAGTAAAGTGTTTATAAATGGCGTGCTTGATAAACTTATTGTTGATTATAAGGATCAAGGCATCATTAAGAAATCGGGCAGGGGATTGATGGAGTAGATTTTTTGATTTACGAATGACGATTTACGAATGACGATTTACGAATTAGGGAATGATTATTGCAAAACAGGTTCATGAGTAAACAATCGTACCTCGTAAATCGTAAATATTTAAATTGGTCAAACTACCAGCAAAACTAAAAATCCCTTCAACCTACTCCACACTCATGGAACCCGCTTACCTGATTCGCGAATATACCGATACCGATTACACGGAAATGATCCGTTTATGGGAAAACCTTGGACTGGGCGGTGCTCATCGGGGAGATGATGAGCAAATAATTCAGAATACGATACGCATTGGCGGACGGCTTTTGCTGATGATTGAAACTGATTCAGGTGCCATTATAGGGACTTCATGGCTCACTGTTGATGGAAGGCGGATCTACATGCATCATTTTGGAATTCATGCTGATTACCAGGGCAAAGGGTTCGCCAACGAATTACTCAATGCTTCGCTTAAACTCGCCAAATCCTTCGGAATGCAGATAAAACTTGAAGTTCATAAAGACAATATAAAAGCACTGGAGTTATACAAAAATGCAGGTTTTACCTACCTCGGCGACTACCTGGTATATATAATCCGCGATATTTCCTCCATATAGGCTTCAGGAATCACCGAATTGTTACTTTTGCACTCTCGAAAATTTTATACCCTGATGAAAAGAATTTTTCTTGCATTTTTCTGTGCTGTTTTAGTCGCTGTTTTTACTTCGTCATGCAAATCAAAAACTAATAGTACGGATATTCCTGCAGAGGTCGTTACCAACCCAAATTCGGCCGGGGGAACATTTGATAAAGATGCTTTACCTGTTATAAGTTTCGAAAAGGACTTTCATAATTTTGAACGACTTGTTTCGGGTGAGCAGGTTACCTATGCATTCAAATTTAAAAATACCGGAAAATCGTTGCTTATCATTTCGAATGTTAGTACATCATGCGGATGTACCGTTTCATCTTTTCCCAAGAAACCAATTAAACCGGGCGAAGGAGCCAGCATCGATGTAAGTTTCGACAGTTCAGGACGCCATGGTTTGCAAACAAAAACAGTAACCGTCTTCGGCAATACACAACCTCCGACAACAATACTAAGGATACAGGCTCAGATTGTCGAACCCGAAGATTTATAAACAGGAATACTTCTAATTAAACATTAATCAGTAACATAACAATTAAATCACATGAATTTACCAAACATTTTACTAATGACTCCTCCGGCAGGCGGATCAGCAGGAGGCGGCGGAATGGCTAGCTCACTTATTTTCCTTGTGCTAATCTTTGTGGTATTTTATTTCTTCTTTATCCGCCCGCAGGTTAAAAGGCAGAAAGATCAGAAGAAATTCAGGGAAGGATTATCCAAAGGACAGAAAATTGTCACAATTGGTGGCATTCATGGCCGGATTGTTGAAATGCAGGAAACAACTTGTACCATTGAAGTTGAAGGTGGAGTTAAGCTCAGGATCGAAAAATCAGCTGTTGCTGCCGATGCGCAGGACCAACTTACCGGCGAACCAGCAAAATAGTTGACCAGGTTTTCTTATAAAAAGAAGAAAAAGATAAGCAGATCAGGGGACAAGGAGAACCGGAGAAAAACAGAATAATTCTGATTTCTCTCCGCTTTGATCAAACCTATAATTTTACAGGTATTATGGCCCTCGATAGCCAATCCGAAACCATTGCAAAGCCAACCGAAACAGGCCGGAAAGAACACCGATCCCATCCAAAATTGGTAATTTTTCTGGTCTGCCTGGTGATCAGCATACTTATGTGGCTGTTCATTGAACTGATGAAAGATTATACCGATGAAATCAGGTATGATATTACTTTCAGTAATGCTCCTAAAGACCTTATCCTTACTAACAGTGGAGATAATGTGCTCAGCATAGGTATATATGCTCAAGGTTTCGAACTACTTGCAGCAAAGTATGTTCGTAAGCGTCGAACACTAAATGTTAATTTATCCACATTAAAAATCAAATATTCCGGCGATGGATATACCGCGTACCTTCCTTCGATCAGGATTATTAAACAACTTGGCACCCAGATACGGTTCGATAAGGAAATTACCTATATAAAACCTGACACGTTGTTTTTCAGGTTTTCGGAGATTTTCCGTAAGCAAGTGCCGGTCAGGCCTGACATCGTCTATACATTGAACGGGCAGTTTGATATTACTGATTCAATCACTGTTCATCCAAAGTTTGTTACAGTTTCGAGTGTGAAATCAATTATAGATACACTTACATTCGTAAAAACTCAAAAACTCAGGTTTAGCGAGCTCGACAGCAGTATAAATGTTAATGTAGCTCTGTATAAAGGAGCTCAGAGCAGGTTGATAAGGTATTCGTCCGATTCGGTGAACGTAACTTTTCATGTTGAAAAAGTTACCGAGGCCGGATATAAGATACCGGTTTCGGTTAACGGAAATGGTGAGAATGTAAAAATTTTTCCGGATAAAGTGGATATTATCTGCCGTGTGCCTTTATCGGAATACCCTCATATAGAAAAGTCGGATTTTGCCGCCGAAGTTGTCTATCTGCCATCCGGGAAAAATGAAAAGAAACTTACGGTAAATCTGGTAAGGATACCTAATTCGGTGAGGGTATTAAAAATAATTCCCGAAGAAGTGGAATATATAATAATATCAAAATGAAACGCATCGGGCTCACCGGCAATATAGGAACCGGTAAATCGACTGTGGCACGTATTTTTAATGTATTGGGGGTTCCGGTATATCATGCTGATATTCAGTCGCGTGTATTGCTCGACACAGAAGATGTAAAGCTTCAGATTTCCTCTCTTTTCGGTAAACATCTGATTGACTTACAGAACAAAGTTGACCGAAAAGCACTCGCGCAAATTGTTTTTAATGATAAAGAGAAACTCACAGTTCTTAACAAGCTGATTCATCCTTTGGTTGAAGAAGATTTTAAAAAATGGTGCAACAATCAGCTCGAACAAGTTTATGTGCTTCATGAAACGGCTATCTTATTCGAAAGCGGTTTCGACAGGTTGTTTGATGCGAATATCCTGGTTACAGCTCCTGAAGAGCTATGCATTACACGCGTAATGGCACGCGATGGCATCCCGGAACAAATGGTTACTGACCGTATGAAGAACCAGTGGACTCAGGAAAAAAAACAAAAACTATCAGATTACCTGGTAGTTAATGATGAAAATCCGATGCTTATCCCGCAGGTTTTAGCTATTCACAGCCTAATCTCTAAAAGATGAGACAAGCAGTATTACTTAACAATACTGAAATTAAACATGGGTGTTGCCAGCGTTCCCATCAGCCTGATCCATACCGGCAGAAGCTGTTCGGTGCCACGTGCAGCCGAAATATCCCCAAGGTCAATAATCTTTTCCCAGCCAAATGAACGCAGCAGCAAGTCT
>Ga0105047_10015306_pt1 | contig 12088 bp, 13 predicted proteins | sample MAT04_FD_78384 | JGI IMG/M metagenome (GOLD analysis project Ga0105047, IMG submission 78384) | Freshwater microbial communities from Lake Fryxell liftoff mats and glacier meltwater in Antarctica - MAT-04 (megahit assembly) | ecosystem: Environmental > Aquatic > Freshwater > Ice > Liftoff... | reverse complement strand
GTTGTTTCAATGCGTCCCCGCTTGAAACATAATTACCCTAAAGTTCCTTTAAGCGAGACGCATTAAAGGAACACGCGTTGTTTCAATGCGTCACCGCTTTAAACAACATCGCCGAAGTCCCCGCTTGAAACAACATCACCCTAAAGTTCCTTTAAGCGAGACGCATTAAAGGAACACGCGTTGTTTCAATGCGTCCCCGCTTGAAACACAATTGTGGATAACTACATTGTAGCTTTTATTTTAACTAATTTGGCTAGATTGTTGTCTAGTGATTCGGGGACACTTTATACTCTACCAGACCATTTTTAGTTTGCTGATCGTTTTGTGCCGTTGAATTCCTAAATCGATGAGCGCATCAAGTAAATCACTGTAGGCTAATCCTGTGGCCTCCCACAATTTTGGGTACATACTAATGCTCGTAAATCCGGGAAGGGTATTTATCTCATTAAGCACAATAGTATCATCTGCTTTTAAAAAAAAATCTACCCTTGACAATCCTTCTGCTCCTATACATTTAAATGCTTTTATAGCCGTGTCCTGAATATGTTTGCTGACTTCGGGTTTTATTTCCGCCGGTATCATCAGCTTTGCGCCCGTGCTGCTGATGTATTTTGCATCATAAGAATAAAATTTTTCTGTGGGCATTATGGCACCTATGACGGATGGTTTTGGGTTTTCATTACCTAAGACAGCACATTCTACTTCTATGCCGGTAATGGCTTCTTCTACCAGTAATTTTCTGTCGTACTGAAGTGCGTCTTTTACTGCTGCGGTAAACTCATCTTTATTGGTCACTTTATGAACTCCTACAGATGATCCTGCATTGGCAGGTTTTACAAAAAGGGGTAGTCCCAATTTTTTTATTAAAGATTCATACTCAATATCTGTTATATCGTTATGATCAATTATTTCAAATGCTGCAATAGGGATACCTGCATCTCTCCACAATCTTTTTGCTATGTCTTTGTCCATACCTATAGCTGAGGCCATCAAATCCACACCAACAAAAGCAACATTTACAGAGCGGAACAAACCCTGAATGATGCCATCTTCGCCATAAGCGCCGTGTAGGACAGGAAAAGCGACATCAATGGTCTGAATTTTTTTGTTGTCCTTTCTATCACAGAGGTAAGTTTTTTTTCCATCTGTATCAAGAAATACACTTGTTTCAGATGGACGTAAAGAGATCAATGTATTATCATCAGCATGGATTAAAAAATCGTTTTTATCCTGCTGATACCAACGCCCATCTTTGTCAATTCCAATAACCGTAATATTGTATTTATCTTTATGGAGTGCCTGTACGACACTTCTTCCTGATCGAAGTGAAATAGCATGTTCAGGAGATTTGCCCCCGATGATCACTGCAAGATTGATCTTTGTCATAATACCCAAAATTTAAATAGTTTAATACGCTGCATGAAATGAAAGACAAAGGTAAAAATAAAGATATATGAAATATACAAATTACAATAAAAAATAATGCTTATAAAATTGAATGTAAGAAAATTACCTATATAATAAAAAACGTATGTATATTTGCCCCCTGAATATTTTCTGTAACATTTATACCAACGTCTTTTAAGGACATTTATTTTAAATACTAAACAACATAATATGGCTAAAATTCTGATTGTTGATGATGATAGAAGTATCAGGAAAACCTTGAGAGACATTCTGGAGTTTGAAAAATATGACATTGATGAAGCCGTTGATGGTCTGGAGTGTATCGTCAAGATCAAACAGACTACTTACGACGTCATCATACTGGATGTCAAAATGCCAAGAATGGATGGGATGGAAGCAATTGAAAAAATTCAGAATATTTCTCCCGATACACCAGTCGTCATGATATCCGGACACGGTAATATAGATACTGCCGTCGAAGCTGTAAAAAAAGGAGCATTTGATTTTATTCAAAAGCCACCGGATCTAAACAGATTGTTGATCACACTTCGTAATGCATTGGATAAATCAAGTTTGATCACTGAAAAAAAAGTATTGCAGCGTAAAGTAAGTGGTTCAAAAGTACAAGAGATTATAGGTGAGTCTGATGGTATTGCTCTTATTAAATCCACCATTGAAAAGGTGGCTCCCACAGATGCAAGGGTTTTGGTTACCGGTCAAAATGGTACAGGTAAGGAATTGGTGGCCAGATGGATTCATCAGCAAAGTAAACGAAAAGATTATCCTATTATTGAAGTAAATTGTGCTGCCATTCCTTCCGAGCTGATTGAAAGCGAACTTTTCGGGCATGAAAAAGGCTCATTTACTTCTGCAATAAAACAAAGACTAGGGAAATTTGAGCAGGCACATGGGGGTACACTTTTTCTGGATGAAATAGGTGATATGAGTATGTCGGCACAAGCCAAAGTACTTAGAGCTCTGCAAGAAGGTAAAATCACCAGAGTAGGTGGTGAAAAAGATCTTACCGTAGATGTGAGGGTCATTGCAGCTACCAATAAGGATTTGAGAGCTGAGATTGCAAAAGGCCACTTCAGAGAAGACCTTTATCACAGATTGGCTGTAATTATCATAAAAGTACCCTCTCTAAATGAAAGAGCGGATGACATTCCCGAACTTGTTAAACATTTTATTGCAATAGTATGTGATGAGTACAATATATCCCATAAAAAAATTGAGACGGCAGCCATCAAACTTCTTCAGAAAGTGAACTGGACAGGAAATATTCGTGAACTGAGAAACGTAGTGGAACGGTTGATCATTTTATCCGGTACATCTATTTCTGCCAAGGACGTGGAAACATTTGTACACAGTGCAGCACATGCCACGTCATCGATGCAGTCTCTTTTTGATCAATTTGATGATTTTGCTTCTTTCAGCAAATATTTAAAAGCTGAATTTGAAAAATATAAAGGAGAATTCGTGTAAAACAAGCGAAACAAAGAAAGCATTGCCTGCGTTTTGTTAAGTCAAACGCAGGTTTTTTTATGATATAAAATATGACCAATGAGTGAACAGGAAATAAAGCACGTAGAAACACATGTGCATCGCGAGCTAAAAAAATGGAGTGAAATAAAAGGTGAAAATTCCTGGACAATGTTTAAAGTGATAGCTGAGCTGGTAGATGGCTTCGAAACACTAAACAGGCTTAATCCATGTGTATCCATTTTTGGTTCTGCCCGCACAAAGCCCGAAAATGAATATTATCAACTGGCTACTGACATTGCAGCAAAATGTATTGATGAGGGATTTGGAGTGATCACCGGCGGTGGTCCTGGTATCATGGAAGCAGCCAATAAAGGGGCGTATCTGCAAGGTGGATTGTCGGTTGGATTAAATATTGATCTTCCATTTGAGCAGTTTAATAATCCATATATAGAACCTAGCAGAATTCTTCACCATAGATACTTTTTTGTAAGGAAAGTCATGTTTGTAAAATATGCACAGGCATTTATAGTCCTTCCGGGTGGTTTCGGTACATTGGATGAATTGTTTGAAGTATTGACATTGATTCAAACCAATAAAATATCCAGAGTTCCTGTAATTATGGTAGGGACTTCTTATTGGTTAGGGCTCAAACAATGGATCATAGATGTCATGATGCGCGAAACCAATAACATCTCTGAAAAAGATCTGGATCTTCTGCCAGTAACAGATGATCCAGACGAAGTGGTAAGCATTATAAGAAATTTCTATGATGGCTCTGATAGGGTTCACTCTATTAAGCCTAACTACGAATTATAATAACAAGTAGAAGTTTGGTTTGAACCTTTTAGTGACGTTGAAGTTTTGAAATTAATAAAAATACAGAATAGTGGCTGTTCATACCATTTTAAAAAATAAAGGCGTAACATTATTTGTAATATTGGCAGGCTTATTCATCGCGAATACCATTGTAGCTGAATTTGTTGGGGGTAAAATATTTTCTTTGGAAAAATTATTTGGTTATTCTCCTTTGCAATTGAAAATGTTTGGTGTGGATGGATTAGGCCTAAATTTGACTGCCGGTGCCATACTATGGCCCATCGTGTTTATAATGACAGATATCATAAATGAATATTATGGAACCAAAGCGGTTAAATTTTTATCTTATCTGGCCATTGGCATAGTATTTTACGCCTTTCTTATGGTATATGGCGCTATCGGTTTGCCACCAAATGACTGGTGGCAATTTCAGAGTGGTTTGTCGTCTGAGCCGTCATTAAGTATTGCAGATATGAATCTTTCTTTTAATAAGGTGATGGGGCAGGGACTGTGGATTATCGTCGGATCGATGGTAGCCTTCTTGGTTGGTCAGATTTTGGATGTTGCTATTTTTCATAAAATAAAGTCAATTACAGGAGAAAAGCTGATTTGGTTGCGCGCTACGGGTAGTACCCTGATTTCTCAGTTGGTGGATAGCTATATTGTGCTTTTAATTGCTTTCTGGATTGGAGCAGATTGGGATCTTACCCGTGTTTTAGCGATCGGCACAGTAAATTACATGTATAAATCAAGTATGGCTATCCTTTTGACGCCCTTGATTTATTTGGGTCATCATCTGATCGAAAATTTTCTTGGTCATGATGCTGCTGTGAAAATGAAACTTGAAGCACAGGAAAGGTGAACAATTTGTCTACAATTGGCATTGACTTAAATTACCCGATTCCTTTTTTTATTGATATTCACTATCTTGCGCTTTAAATCAATTGAGCTAGTGTCAGGCGTCCGGAGCTTCATTAATAATAAATTTGCTGATCCTGTTTTTACCTTTCAGTATTATCAGGTGATCAGGTACTTGGTCAGTATTCTGATTTCCGTGGTTATGGTACGGTCAGGTATACAAAAAACAGACCTTGGATATTATGAAATGTGGATTTTTATTGTCACATCACTGACATTTTTCTGGTCGGCTGGTATTAAAAATGCATTACTTTCATATTTTCCACCATCAGATCGAAGGCGCGGAAATGAACTAATCAGCACCATTTTCTGGATTTTGTTCGGGATAGGATTTTTGTTTGGTTTTATTTTATTTGCTTTTCCCCAGTACATCATTGCCTTATTTATCAAACAAGATATTTTACCGTACACACATTGGATAGCAGTATATCTTGTGGTGTCTGTTCCTATCGTATTGGTAGAAAATGTACTATATTTAAATCGACTTACAAGACAACTGATCAATTATACGCATTGGAGTCAGGGTGGTTTTTTGCTACTTTTTTTAATTATTGCTGTTTTTGATCCTTCTTTGATAAATTATATTTACACATTGGTGGTTGCTACTTTTTCCCGATTCCTGTATCTTATATGGTGGCTTTACAGAAATGGTAATTTTACATATTATTCGAAGCAAGCAAAAGTATTTCTGGTTTTTGCAATCCCACTGATATTTAATATGTTGCTAGGAAGTATCATGGACTTTATTGATGGCTGGTTTGTAGTCAGATATTATGATGCGGCTTATTTTCCGGTTTTCAGGTATGGCGCCAGAGAGCTACCTTTTTCTACTTTATTATTCAGTGGTCTTTCAGCTGCGATGATACCAATATTAATTAGAGATGGAATGGACACTTTTGATCTGCGTAGACGTGTGAATAGGTTGATGCATGTACTTTTCCCTTTATCCATAGTTGGGATGTTGATCAGTCCATTTATTTTTCCATGGGTTTACTCGCAGGCGTTCAGGGAATCTGCCTTTATTTTTAATATTTACCTACTGATCATTTCGAGCCGTGTATTGATGCCGCAGACGTATAATTTTGCACTTCACCAACATAAAATAATCATTTTGTCTGGCATCTTAGAGATTATAGTTAATATTATACTAAGTTTCTGGTGGATGCAACTTTGGGGAGTGTACGGATTGGCCTTTGCTACTGTAGCAGCATATTTCCTTCAAAAAGTGATCCTGATATGCTATAATTTTTGGCAAAATGATATTCCAGTTACAAGATATATCGATATAAGGTATTATCTGATCTATTGTGTACTGTTATTTATTACTTTTTTTATCACTTTTAATTTTTTCTGATGACCGCCAGAGAAGCGTATGAGGTACTTTCTATAAAATTAGCCATCATTTATGATGACCGAGAAAGTGCTACCATAGCCAGATATTTAGTAGAAGATTTGTTTTCAAAATCATTTTGGTCTGAAGAAGAATTGTCGCATAATGAATTATTGTTGCTTGAACAGACAATTGAAAGGTTGTTGAACAATGAACCTTGGCAATATGTGGGCGGATATGCGGATTTTTATGGATACAAGTTCAAAATTGACCCATCTGTACTTATTCCAAGGCCTGAAACGGAAGAGTTGGTATATTTGGCACTAGATATCATAAAGCGGGAAAAAATAAAATCTGTTTTGGATATCGGGACAGGTTCAGGAATAATCCCTGTTACCATTGCAAAAAAAACCAATGGCATTAATCTATTTGCAGTCGATGTCAGTCAGCCTGCATTATCAAAAGCTCGTGAAAACAGTGCTTTATTTCAAACTGATATTGTATTTTTGGAGATTGATTTTTTAGATAATAATTTGTGGTCTGATTTACCTGTAGTGGACATGATTATTTCCAATCCTCCATATATTACAATTGCTGAAAAGAAAGACATGCACCCAAATGTATTGGAACATGAGCCGCATATAGCATTATTTGTGCAGCTTGATCCAATGGAGTTTTATAAGGCTATTGCATCATTTGTTATGGAACGGCAGAATGTTGGATGTAAAGTATTGGTTGAGATCAATGAAAATTATGGTGCAGATGTCTGCGATACTTTCAGGGCGGCTGGATTGAAAAATATTGTATTGGTCAAAGATTTGCAGGAAAAAAATAGAATAGTTGCGGCAGAGAAGTAATTTTTTTTTAAAAAGCATTAAAGAGACTTTCTATCATTGATAAAAGGCAATCTTTTTCTGTAATTATTCATTTCACTTTTACTAAGTTGTGCGGTCAAATAAGATTCATTTTCTGCCAGTTCTAATATTATTTTGCCCGTGTAATCTATAAGGGTGGAAGCCCCGGGATATTCATAGCCATTTTCATCTACGCCTGTTCTGTTGACACCTATGACATAGCATTGGTTTTCTATAGCTCTTGCCATAAGTAAAGCTTTCCAATGGCTGACTCTTGCTATTGGCCAGTTGGCACTATAAATGATAATATTTGCATTATTAGAATTAAATGTAAGATAGGGAAATCTCAGATCATAACATATCAGAGGTTGTATTTTCCATTCTTTCAAAATAAATGTGGTTGTAACATTTCCTTCTGAATAAACTTCTTTTTCGCCGGCAGGAGTGAACAGATGTATTTTATCATAGCTATGCATCAGTCCATCTTCCGTTATAGTGACCATCGTATTATACCAACTATTATTTTTAAACATAGGTATAGAGCCACAAATGGTCACATTATATAATGAAGCCAGTGATGTTAATGTTTTTATGGTTTCGTCCTGCCAGTGGACAGGAATTTCAAGAGGTTTCATCGTGTATCCGGTGTTGAACATTTCCGGCAATACAAGCAAGTCAGTTTGCCCTGAGATATTCCTACATACTTTTTCTATAAGTGCAAGGTTTTCATCAGGTTTCATCCAAATGGTTGAAAATTGGTACAAGGAAACCCTCATATTTGAAGATGATTATAATTTAGTATTCTTTTCTCAGCCAGGGGGGAAGAGATTTTTTATGTTTATCTGATTTAAATTCCATGGGTTTTTTACTGACTTTACCTTCAGGTCTTTGTCGTTGTGGTTTACGGATTTCTCCTTTTGGTAAAGATGGGTTTACTACTATGGATCTCCCTTCATGTTCTGTACCATGAAGTGCAGTGATGGCTGCTTGAGCTTCATGGTCATTCGCCATGTTTACAAATCCAAAACCTTTATTTTGACGGGTAATTTTATCTATGACTATAGCTGCGGAAATTACTTCACCGAAAGTCTCAAAAATATCATACAAATCTTTGTCTTTCCATTTGAAAGGAATGCTACCAACATATATGTCCATATCCAACTATTTTATGGCAAGGTAAGCAGAATCTGTAAACAATTCAACTATTTAAAAAAATTAAAGTTTGAAATAAACGGAAACTTATTAGTCATTACCTTCTGAAGGGTAGGATATACCGGATTGTTTTCTTATTTCATCCATAAGACTTATAAGTTGTAAGCTCAATGAGTGAGTCATGATGTTGCTTTCCAGCATATTATTTTGGATACATGCATTGGTATGTTCTATTTCGTGATAATATCCAAGACCTTTTTTTCCAGACTTGATTTCAGTACAATCTTCGCCTTTGAGTTGCATATAAAAGTGATCCTGCTCATGAAATCGTTTCGGTATAGTAATCTTTCCTTTTGTTCCATATATTTCGCAAATGGTATCTGTATCACAGGTAAGCGTGGAGTAAAGGCTAGCTGTTGCTCCGGAAGGATATTGTAGCATAATGGTGCACTCGTCATCTACACCTGTAGCAGCGAGATGTGCCATAGATAAAACAGATGTGGGATATCCTGAAACCAATAGACTAATAAATATTGGATATATTCCAATATCAAGCAAAGATCCGCCGGCCAGATCTGGATTAAATAACCTGCTTTGAGGATCAAACGTGGCCTGGAAACCAAAATCTGATTTAATATGTCTTATTTCTCCTATCCGGCCTTCTCTTATTATTTGAATGACCTGCAATATGGCAGGTAGAAATGCTGTCCATACGGCTTCCATGAGAAATACCTTGTTTTTTGTTGCAGTTGCGACCATGGATCTTACTTGTCCTTCATTCAGACCCATTGGTTTTTCGCAAAGCACATGTTTTTTATTGGTAAGGCAAAGTAATGATTGTTCATGATGAAAAGAATGAGGAGTAGCGATATAAATTACATCGATATCTGTACAGCTAGCGAGTGAAATATAATCGTTAAAATAAGCCGTTGCTTTATGTTTTATGGCAAATTCCCTCGCCTGATCTCCATTTCTGGAAGCACAAGCAAAGAGTTCACTAGTTTCACTCAATGCCAAATCACCCGCAAATTTATGAGCTATTTTACCACATCCTAAAATGCCCCATTGTATTTTTTTATTTTGGTTCATTATAAAAATTTAGTGAAGATATGGAATTCGGCAATACAATGATAATTTATTCATCAGCAATAAGCCATTTTAACATATCACTAAACTGTTGCTCCCACATAATTTCATTATGCTTTCCACGGTCTTTTAACTTTATTCTTATATTTTTTTCAGGATATCCGGCGTCTTTCATTGCCCAATACGTTTTTTCTATTGTACTGGACATCCCTTTACTTTCTGTACGGCTTGCCATAAAATATATTTTGCTGAATAATTTTGGTTTAAGTTGTAAAATAGGAGGGTAAAGCCAAAAGGCAGGCGAAAATACACCTGCTTTTCCGAAAACATCGCACTTTCGCGTAGCAGCATAAAACGAAAGTAGTCCACCCATTGAACTGCCACTGATCATAGTATTGTCTCTATCTGTCAACGTTCTTAGATGTTGATCTACTTTGGGTTTTAGCTCTTTAACTATAAAGTCCAGAAATATATCCCCTTCGCCATGATGAAAAAGTTTATGGTGATGATGCGGAAGATATTCTGAACCTCTGAAATGTCCACCATTGTCAATACCTACGATAATACATTGATATTTATATGGAAGTGCATCCATTTTTTTTTGAATATGCCATGGATGACCAAAGGAAGTAGATCTGTCAAAAAGATTTTGCCCATCCAACATATACATGACCGGAAAATGTTGATCAGGGTATCGGTAATATGCTTCAGGCAATAATATCCTTGTAGTCCGTATTCTATCTAAAGCGGAAATCGCTACATCCTGAATAAAAATTTTCGATTGAAATGTTTGTTTACCAGTATTCACCTTTCTAAAACAGTTTTTTATTAATAAAAGATTTTTATCTTTGACAAAAAAAATAATATAATCCAATATTGGAATATCTTATTTACAAAGATGTAATGCATGACAGTAAAAATGTTTTTTATCCCAGTATTATTATCTATGGTTTTAAGTATGAGAGCACAACAAGGCAATGCGTTTGAAATTATACAAGCGTGCATCCATCATCATGACCCAAACCGCAGATGGCAAAATTTAAGGGGTAAGTTTGATTATAAAATTATAAGGAATGGCGCAAAAGATCGGACATTCGAAATATTTTTTGACAATAAAAAAAATACTTTTAAATATCAAATTACTTCAGATTCTTTAAGATTTTCCCAGTCATTTGAAAATGAAAAATATTATAGCGCTATGAATGAGAATGTATCATTATCTGATTTGGACAAAATAAAATTCAATCTTACAGATGAAAGGACATTATACCTGAAGGAAGTATATACTTATCTCATGGGACTTCCTATGCTATTGGCAGATGATTTCAGATTTATGAAAGGTGATGTGGAAGAAGCAGTATTTAACGGAAGCCAATGTTATAAAATATCTTTTGAATACCTTCCGATCAACGAAAATGAAACCTGGTGTTTTTATATCAATAAGTTTACTTTTATACTTGAAGGATATCGGTTTTTTAAGGAAGACGCTTCACTGGATGGTGAATTTATCTTCCTTGAAGATTATCAAAAAATGGATGGAATACTGATACCGGCAGTTAAGAAATGGTATTGGAATAAAGATGGTTCATTTTTCAGAACGGATACTACCCTCAAGTTCAGCAAAAGATGAGTGCCCTTTCATGTCCTTTATGTATATCAGACAATATCAATTTTTTTGAAAAGAAAGTACACACTAGAAGGTATCATCATTGTTTGGATTGTGATCTAATATTTATGGGAAAATCAGACTTTCCGGATGTAAATAGTGAAAAAGAAAGATATCTGCTACATAATAATAGTTGCAACCATGAAGGTTATGTGCGTTTTTTGACGCAGGCCATAGACCTTTCGTTAGTCTTTACGACCAAGGATATGAAAATGTTGGATTATGGATGTGGTCCAAATCCCGTATTGTCTGAAATATTAGTTTCGCATGGTTTTCATTGTGATGTGTATGATCCATTTTTTTTTCCGGAATGGCCAAATATGAAATATGAATTTATTTTTGCCACCGAGTGTTTCGAACATTTTTTTGATCCTAAAACAGAAATAATAAAAATTTGCGGATTACTACATAAAAAAGGTTATCTCGTTGTAATGACTGATTTTTGGAAAGATGTGGAGCAATTTAGTTCATGGTACTATGTCAGAGATTTTACGCACGTGAGTTTTTATCATGAACATACGATGAAATTTATAGAAAAATATTACGAACTATCTATAATCTATACAGACAAGCAGCGATTAATTATTTTCAGAAAAACTTAAGAAGGGTAATAAGTTTGTATTTTAAATCTTATACTCTTTTATAACTCAGCCCAAAAGCTACCAAAACTCCAGCTATTGCACTACAAAGTCCGTAAACCAAAACATCCACAAAAACACCTTTCCATGACATGAGATTGGTGGTGCCATGTATCATGCTATCATAACTGAGTGCAATCAAAACTCCGATAAGTGCTCCAGAAACAGCTCCTGTTAAAGATTGCCGTATCCCTGCCCATTTTTCAAATATATAAGCCAGTAAAAATCCTGCTGCCAGATTACCAACAGCGATGGCTACCATATTTGGAGCAGTCTGAACCGAAGCCATGCCAGGATTGGTCGAAGCCAACAAATCTTTAAAAACTACGGTGTAAAGTAATCCACCAGCTGCAAAATATCCGATAAATCCAGCCAGCGTACCCAAAAGAAGTCTGTTTGTGTTCATTTTGTTGTATTTAAATAACGATTGTATAAAATTGTTTAATTTAGATCAAATGTAGTATAATGTATTGAAATACTTATGAATAAAGCAGAAATAATAAAATCAAAACAATACTACCTTTCTTGAAATGAACATCCATATTAAAGAAAGAAATAGTACAAAACCAAAAGCAACAGGTAAAGATGAAAGGTCAGAAATAAAACCTATGACTACTGGCCCCATTAAAAAGCCTCCCATGGCAAAAGTATTCATAATAGCCAGTCCACCGGAATCTGGTAATCCGGGGTATCTGGCAGCACTTGCATACAAGATAGGAGCGCCGCAAGAAACGCC
>Ga0105047_10015305_pt1 | contig 12088 bp, 10 predicted proteins | sample MAT04_FD_78384 | JGI IMG/M metagenome (GOLD analysis project Ga0105047, IMG submission 78384) | Freshwater microbial communities from Lake Fryxell liftoff mats and glacier meltwater in Antarctica - MAT-04 (megahit assembly) | ecosystem: Environmental > Aquatic > Freshwater > Ice > Liftoff... | reverse complement strand
TCTTGATGCCCTCTTTAAAGGCAGACGCGATGGTACTTTTGTGCGTATTATGACCGTCGCTCAGGATGGGGATATTAAAGGGGCTGAAGCCCACATAAAACTCTTTGCCGAACAGGTGATGCCCTTGCTTGACCAACATCTCCCCGGAGCAAGTCTATGATTGTCGGAACCAAGCGCTGGGACCCAATGTCGTTTGCTCTTATGGGTACAGTGCTCCTTGCTATCTTTTTCTTGTACCTTCCTTTTTTGCAAACACTTTTAGGGGACTGGGGAACAGATGACAATTACTCTCACGGCTATTTTATCCCGGCCATAACTGCATATATGATTTATTCGCTGCGAAAAGATCTCGCACGAATTCCATTAAATCCAAACATTAGCGGTATATTCCTTATCCTTTTCGGATTGATGATTCTGATCATTGCCAAGATCGGGTCAGAATTTTTCCTGCAAAGATTCTCGCTCATAGTCGTATTGCTCGGCGTTGTCCATTTCCTCTGTGGCCCTGCCTACCTGAAAAAAATGGCTCTCCCAATACTGTATCATATCTTCATGATTCCACTGCCGGCAATCATCTGGAATAAAATTGCCTTTCCCATGCAGTTGTTCGGTTCTTATCTTACTGAACAGGTAATCCATTTTACAGGCATTCCAATCTTTCGTGAAGGAAATGTGCTGCATCTTACTGAGACCACACTGGAGGTTGTAGCCGCCTGTTCCGGGCTGCGCTCGCTTGTAACTATGTTTGCCCTGGGTGGAGCACTGACCTTTTTCTCGTCATTATCAACGATTAGAAAATGGGTGCTGTTTTTCGCAGCTGCCCCTATTGCGATCTTTGCCAACATCGTTCGTCTTACTGGAACAGCAATACTAGCTTCTATATACGGGTCGGATGTTGCCCAAGGTTTTCTGCACGATTTTTCGGGAATAGTTGTTTTCGTTCTTGGCCTGGCCCTGCTGGTCGGTACAAATGCCCTGCTAGCCAAAAGACGATGAGCCTGCGCAATAGCACTTCGCCCATAGCGCCACCGGCGCCGTCGTTCCTACGCTCCAGCGTGGGAATGCCGCCTCGACGCTCCAGCGTCAATTATTATCGTCCCCATGCCGGAGCGAGGAAACGACAATAAATCAGATCCTTTTAAAATGATCTAAAAAGTTACAAAAACAAATAACATTTATTCTGCCATTCTCGGTGGTTGGAAATTACATCCTTATTACAATGTTTGTTTAAAATTATGATTGACCTCTCATTTGTGATCTTAACATGGAATTCAAAGCAATATCTTTCTCGTTGCCTGGATTCATTTATAGAACAATGTGTTGCAGAAGAAATAAATTGGGAAATAATTATTGTCGATAATGGGTCGACTGATGGAACGTGTGACCTTGTACAAAATTACTGTAATAGATATAAACCCAACGTTAATTTAATCTCACTGGGAAAAAATTTTGGAACAACTTATCCCAGAAACCTTGGGCTACAGAAAGTTCAGGGGCAAACATGTTGTATCTTAGATTCAGACACAGAGTTTAATTCCGGTTCACTTCGTAAGGTTATTAACATATTGAAAGACAGTCGGATTGGTATGGTTGTGCCACAGCTTTTGTTACCAGGCAATATTGTTCAGAACTCTGTGAAAAAATTCCCTACCTTTCTCGATAAGATAAGAAAAATACCGGGTATCTTTTTGAGCAAAAGGGTGAGCACCAATGACTTTTATGAAGATTTCCCTTTTTCTGAATCACGCTCCGTCGACACTGCTATCTCAGCATGCTGGTTTTTCCCAAAAAAGTTGTTGGAAACTGTTGGATTTCTCGACGAGGCTATATTTTATGCGCCAGAAGATGTAGAATATTGTTTTAGGGTGAACAAAGCAGGATTGCAGATTATCTATTATCCTCTAACTAGCATATTGCATCACACCCAACAAATTACACACCGTAAACCATTGTCCAAGGTCTCAAGGAGCCATTTCTTTGGTCTCCTGTATTATTTCAATAAACATGGCGGCTGGTTTAGTCGCCCAACCTTTCCACATGAGCCTTGATGAGTAATTTTGCTAAAATTCTAAATACATGTAATTGGCTACCACATTACTTCCAAAGAGAATTTGGTTTTCTTTTAAAAAAACCAAAAGTCAAACATGTTCTCTTTTCTATCTGTGATCATTTCGAACCGTATTGGCACAATACTTCAGAAAAAATAGCGCGGCAGCGTTTAGATAAATGGGTCAATGAATATCCAAAGATAGCGGGAAACCACAAAGATTCTGAGGGTGAAATTTTAAAATATTCTTTTTTTTATCCTGAAGAAGAATATAAAAAACATGATCTAGACATTTTGTCAGATCTTTGTCATGCAGGTTGGGGAGAAGTAGAGGTACATCTGCATCATCACAATGATACTTCAGCAAATTTACGCCAAACACTCGTAGATTATAAGAAGCGATTGCACGAAGTGCATGGTCTGCTTCCTGTGAATAAGGAAACCGGAGAAATCAATTATGGTTTTATCCACGGAAACTGGGCCTTAGACAATTCAAGAAAAGACGGGAAATGGTGTGGAGTTAATGATGAAATAACAATCTTGCAAGAAACTGGTTGCTATGCTGATTTTACAATGCCTTCAGCTCCGAGCGACACACAAACCAGGAAAGTGAATAGCATTTACTACGCAATAGATGATCCTAATAAACCCAAATCCCATGACTGGGGTGAGGACGCTGCTGTAGGCAAAAAATCAGATGGATTACTCATGATTCAAGGCCCGCTTGGGATGAGATGCAATGGCAATTTTCTAAACTGGAAAATTGAAAACGGCGGCATACTTGGCAATAATCCACCGACAAAAGATCGAGTCAATTACTGGCTGAATAAAAATATTCATATTACTAGACTTGATGAGGTCGTTTTTGTCCGCCTCTACACACATGGAACTCAAGAATCGATTATGAAAATGCTCTTTGATGAAGGCGGGTTTGAAAGGCTTTTCGCCGGTTTAGAAGAAATCGCAGAAGAAAGAAATTTTGCACTTCATTATCTCAGTGCGAGAGAAATGGCTAATATAGTATTCGCTGCTGAGGCTGGCCATAATGAGTATTTACCCACTCTACGAGATTATTTTTTTTGTATGCAGTGAATGAGGCTGTATGAAATTTTTTTTTACCTGTCTTTTTATTGCCCTGTATCTCATCCGACCGTTTGAGTTCCTGCCAGTCTTATATGGCAGCCCCATTTTGCTTATATGTGGATGTTTGGGATTATTGAGTGTTGTGTTCTCAGCTATCAATGGCCAAACTAAATGGTGTGAAACCGACACCTTTATGTTTGGTTTTTTCGTGGCGATCCTTTTTTCTCATGCAAGTCATTTTTACTTGGGAGGCGTTGTAACCTCATTTGAAAAATTTCTTCCGATTTTTTTGGGATACTTTCTTGTCTCCTGTTCTATCACCACACGCAAGCAGGTAATTATTGTTTGTTATCTCATTGTAATCTGTACTTGTTTTATTGCGGTTGAGGGATATCTTGAATACAACCGAGGAATATCATACTTCGGTGTTCAGCCGCTTTTGCAAAATTTTTCAGTTGATGGAGAAAGGCTTGTTCAAACTCGCATTAAATGGCTTGGCCCTTTTTCGGATCCGAATGATCTTGTCATGCTGTTAGTTGTTCCAATACCGTTTCTGCTTGCTCGGTTTAAGCAAAGTAAAATCATCTCAGTGCTTGCTGGAGTATTGCTGACCGTTGGCATATTTTATACAAATTCACGAGGAGGAATGTTATCCCTTTTTGTCGCAATTTCTGTTTATTTTGTCCTCCGTTACCGGAACAAGACTGGCCTGATAATCGGGGCTTTTTTGGGGGTGATTGTCTTAGTTCTCGGGCCAAGCAGGGTGGGTCAGATTTCAGCTGGGGAAGGATCCGCTTATGGTAGGCTTGAGGCTTGGTACCAAGGGTTTCAAATGTTCAAGGATAACCCTCTCTTTGGCGTTGGTATGGGTATGTTTACTGATTTCAATGAATTAACCGCTCACAATTCATTCGTTTTGGTTATGGCAGAATTGGGTTTGTTTGGGCTTTTCTTTTTCACAGGACTTTTTTGGATTCCGCTGAAAAAATTGAAAGTACTCATTTGGGGCGAGTTACGGAATAACCTTGCAATAGATGATGTAGCTCTTTTATCATCTTTGGCTGCGAGTTTGGCTGCAGTTATGGCGGCAATGTTTTTCTTAAGCAGGTCTTATATCCTGCTTCCTTATTTGTTAATAGCCTTGATAATTCGACTTGTTTACCGTTATGACCCTATTGGGGCGGTAGCTCTGCCGAACAGCAAAACGTCCAAGGAAATTGTTTTAATTACGGTACTGGGTATTGTTGGTGTTAATATCGTTATTAAGGTTTTATTATGATACTTTTACCAGCTAAGTTGCTGGCAAACAAGAAGGTTGTCTAGAGTGTCGCGGATTCGTAGGGTAGCCAGAAATTCGATTTTGTTGGGCCTGCAACAGGTGGCAGTCAACCTCCTTTCTATAGTTGTGGTCGGATATATTGCAAGAAAACTGGGTAAAGTCGACTATGGTGTGTTTTCGCTTGCATTCACTTTTACTGTGTTTTTTACATTCTTAGGTCACTTGGGGTTGCGGACACTCACTATCCGTGAAGTAGCGAAGGAAAGAGATAAAAGTAACGAATATCTTGGCAAAATAATTCCTGCTCGACTTGTTCTCATAACTCTAATGACGGCTGTCATTCCTCTAGCAGCTATTCTGTTAAACTATGATATGAAAACGATTATCATAGTAGCCATAGCCGCCTTGGCCACTATGTTTGAGCAACTCTCTCGTATCTTGAGTGATATCTTTCAGGCCCATGAAGAAATGGGCAAGGTAGCGTTTAGAGACATAGCTGTGAGGATTTTGACAGGAATTGCATCGATTGCTGTCCTTTATTCAGGCTATAGACTTATCACGTTGAGCTGGATTTATGTACTGGGCGCAATTGTCGGCTTTTTGATTAATGTACTTTTGTATAATCGTCGATTTCCGTGGCCGAAATTGCAAGTCGATTACTCTTTTATTTGGCAAAATATAAAGGAAGGTTTGAGTTTTATGGTGCTGGGTATGGCAACGACTATGTACACACACGTTGACGTTCTAATCATATCCAAACTACTCGACATGCAATCCGTTGGGATTTACAATGCCAGCGCAAACTTGTTTTACCGTCTTAGTTTCATTGCCGACGCCGTGGCTACCGCCAGCTTTCCCGCTATTGCCCAACTGTATTGGCAGAATAAGTCAGAGGCGAGCGATGTATTGTCGAAGTCTCTTTGTGGAATACTGATTATTTCAATTCCCGCAGCAGTTGGTGGATGGATGCTGGCAGACGATATCATAGCTATGATTTACGGTGATGGGTATGCGTCATCTGCGGCTATCTTTAGAATATTTATAGCTTCAATGCCTTTTATGTTTCTTTCAATGCAGTTCAATTATGCCCTTGGTGCTATAAAATTACAAGGTCTTGTTCTGAAGATAATCATGGTATTGCTCCTTGTTAATATTGTCGTAAATATTGCAATAATTCCTGGATATGGAATCAAAGGGGCAGCGTGTGTGACATTTTTAACTGAATTTATCGGCTTTGCGATTCTCTTGGGATTAACCTTAAAATATTTCCGTATTTCTGGTGCATTGCAAGCTATAAAATTAATAATACTTCCGCTCTGCGTTATGGTAACGGCAGTATTTATTTTGTCAAGATTTGGAGTAATAATTGCTATATCCGCGGGGGCGATTTCATATCTTGGTGCTCTTTGCATTGTTGGTAGAAAAGTAATTTTACCATTTTTATCAATTATGAAGTCAGGACGATGAATACAGCATCACCTTTAATGAATTATTAATGACAATAAATATTTTACATATAGTCTTGGGTTTACATATTGGCGGCTTGGAGACATTTGTTCTGGATCTTGTAAGAAAAGGTTCGAGCGATACACAAGGGTTTATAGTTTGCCTTGAGTCTTTAGGCGATCTTGGATCAAAGGTTACTGATATCCCTATTTTTTCGCTTGATAAATCACCGGGAATCCAGCTTTCTTGCGTTAAGAAAATTAGGAAGATTGCAGAAAAATATAAAATAGATATTATTCATACACATAATGAAGGAGCACATTTCTACGGTGCAATCGCGGGATTTCTGAGGGGCATTCCTGTTGTCCACACGAGGCATGGAATACATGAAGTCGATAATAAAAGAAAACTGCTACTGGAGCGTTTTTCGAGCGTGTTATCGAAAAAAATCGTGGGCGTATCACAGGACATCTCAGCTTTGTACACTGCCAAGATCAAAGTGGCACCGTCTAAAGTTCTTACAATATTGAATGGCATAGACACAAGCAATTTTTCTTCCCGTAATATCAATCGGCAGACACTTGTCGATGACACGATCACCCCTGATACTATCGTGATAGGGATTGTTGCACGTTTGGCTTTAGTTAAAGACCATCAGACCCTCTTTAAAGCCTGTCAGATAATAGCAAAAACTCATAGTAAATTTCGTCTTGTTGTCATCGGTGATGGCCCGGAAAGAAATTCATTAGAAGAGCTCGCCAATCAGCTTAATCTGGAAGACACAATTCATTTTATGGGAGCCAAATATAATGTTGTTGATTTCCTCAATTGTTTGGACATTTTTGCTCTTTCTTCCATAAGTGAGGGTATATCGATAACTCTTCTTGAGGCGATGGCCTGTGAGCTTCCGGTAGTTGCTACTAGGGTTGGCGGTAATCCTGAAGTAGTTGTTGATAAAGAAACTGGTTATCTTGTGCCTTCGACAAACCCCATTGCCTTTGCAGAAAAATTATTGCTACTTATGGACGATGTCAAACCTAGAAGGATTATGGGTATGGCTGGCCGGATTAGGGTTATTGAGAATTTCAGTATCAAAAAATCAGTAAGCGAATATGAAAATTGTTATAAACAGGTTTTAGGGAGAAAAGATTGAAAAGGCGGCTTCTGTTTATCTCAACAATTTTTCCGAGTGTGGTAGCCAATAAACACGCTACTTATAACATCCAAGCGCTACAAGGGCTGCTGACTAATTTTGATATAGATGTCATCAATCCAATCCCTTGGCACTTGAAAATGAAGGAACGCATTCCAGCCAGATACTCGGTGAATGGGTTGAATGTTTATCATCCAACATATTGGTATCCACCAGGGTTCCTTAGAAGCCAATACGGGTGGTTTTATTACTTGTCTATCAAATGTTGCGTTGCAAGACTGGCCAAGGAGAGGAAACCGGATGTTGTTTATTCTTCTTGGCTTTACCCAGATGGCTGGGTGGCTTCTAAGATTGCCGCTTCTTTGGCTGTGCCTTCGATTTTAGATGCTATAGGTACTGATGCAAATAGATTGACTAAGGATAGCAGTGTTGCCAATAAAACAGTGAAGGCAATAGCCCGTTCGAAAATCACAATATGCGTAAGTGGGGCGCTGAAAAGAAAATTAGCAGAAATTGGCGCCGATACTAGTAAATTAACAGTTTTATATCGAGGGATTGATCGCAATATATTTCATAAAATGGATGAGATAGCTCTTCGTCAAGAATTCGGTTTTGCAACAAAAGATGTGTTGGTATTATATGTTGGCAATTTATTAAAGACAAAAGGTCTTGATGAGCTCGCTGACGCATTTAACACCCTATCTAAAAAACCTCAATTTCTGAATGCGAAGCTGATCATTGCCGGTAGTGGTCGTTATGAAGAGAATTTCAAGCATAGACTAAAAACGCTTGGGCTTCTTGGCCGTTTAGTTTTCATGGGCAGTTGTGCATTACCCAAGGTTGCGAAATTAATGAATGTGGCTGATGTGGTTTGTTTGCCTAGTTATAGCGAGGGGCGCCCAAATGTTGTTGTCGAAGCACTTTGTTGTAATGCTAAGGTTGTGGCAACTGATGTTGGCGGAACGCCCGAATTGATGGAATTTCATCGAAATCTGTACCTTGTACCAGCCAAAGACTCCTGTTTACTTGCAAAGGCTATCTTTAACGCATTGAATGCTCAATGCGTTAAAGATAATGCCGATGATATAGATTCGTGGGAAGAATATTCTAGAAAATTAGCTTTTTATTTTGAAAAATGACTATTCTAATGGATTTCAGAGCGAAAGCAAAGTGGCTTTATGGCAGCGATGCTCCCAAGTTTGTGCTTCGTGCCTTATTCAGTGATGCCTCATTAAGCATGTTATTCTATAGAAGCATGGTTATTTGTAATAAAAATTTTATTACCAGATCACTTGCTGCAGTTTTATGTAAATTGAATGCAATTATTTGTGGTGCAGTTATAGGAAGAGGGGCTTCTTTTGGCAAGGAATTCGTTATCCTGCATAGTGTGGGCGTTGTAATAAATAGTAAAGTACGTGGGGGTGACAACATTATTGTAGAGAGTGGTGTTGTAATTGGGGAAGAAAAAAGAGGTTGTCCAATTCTGGGGAATGACATTTTCATCGGCTCAGGAGCAAAGATCTTTGGAGCAATAACTCTTGGCAACAATGTCATTATTGGGGCAAATGCTGTCGTGAACAAATCTTTTCCGGATAATGTCGTTATAGGAGGAGTGCCTGCAAAGATTCTTCTAAATCATCAAGATACAGAGGGTAAATGAATATTTATGAATAAGGTACTTATCATTGCTTACGCATTTCCCCCTGTAGGTGGGGGGGGAGTTCAAAGGGTTACGAAATTTGTAAAATATTTGAGTGCTTTTAACTGGGAACCCATTGTGCTAACTGTTGCCAATTCTCCCGTGCCAGTTGTGGATGAAGCTCTATTACGGGAAATTCCCGCTGGTGTGAAAATATTTCGTGCTGCTTCATTGGAACCTTCGTATACAAGCAAGAAGATTTTGTCGGAATCGGGAGAAGGGGGGGCGGGATCAAAAATAATAAGATTTGTAAAGAGAGTACTAATCGGTGTGTTATTACCGGATGTCCAAGTTCTTTGGTGGCCTAGCCTTATTTATAATCTGATAAGCTTAATAAGGCGTGAAAAGCCACAATGTATCTTTGTTACCGCGCCGCCCTTTTCATCATTTATTCCTGTAGTTGCAGTAGGAAGAATTCTCAAGACACCAGTAGTCTTAGATTTCCGGGACGAATGGTCTTTCTCCCGTGAACAGTTGGAGAATGCCTCGAAAGGAATGATTGCTAGAGGTCTTGATCATTGTTTTGAGAAATATGTCGTCTCAAAATGTACTTGTATTACTACGGCCACAGAGAGCTATTTAAATACTCTTGCATATCGATATCGATTATCTGTTGGAAAAGGGACAGTGATTACTAACGGATTTGATGAAGACGATTTTTCAATTCTACAAAAGCAAAGTGAGAACACAACTTCTGATAATTTGACAATCGTTTATTCTGGAACAGTTTGGAAAGCAACATCTCTCCAAAAGTTTATTGCCGCTTTAAGCGAGGTATTGCAAACTGTACCAGAAGTTCGATCTATTTTAAAATTCCACCTTTTCGGAAGAGTTGTAGACACAGAACTACAAAGCTTGAAAACACCACAGTTGGAAGATATTATTCAGGTTTTCGGATACGTTGAACATGAAAAATTAATTATTGAAATGAATAAGGCAGATATTTTGCTGCTTGTTCTGAGTGATTTGCCAGGGGCAGAAAAAATTATAGCGGCAAAGACCTTTGAATACATGGCAACTGGGAAACATATTTTCGCAATTGTTCCTGATGGCGAAACAAAGAAACTAATAGTAGAACACTACAGCAATGTTACATTTGCTAGCCCGGATGATGTCTTTGATATAAAAAATAAAATATTACATCTTATTGATACTCGAGGAAAGATTAAGCAAATGAGAGGGGAAAACGTTTCCCAATTTTCAAGAAAGCAGTTAACCGGGAAGTTGGTTGATGTTTTTAACAAGGTTGTAACAATGTAAAATGGATCGACGGTGCTTTTTTACACGAAGGCAAAATACACAATATTTCACTCTTTAAGAAAAATGAAAATAGCTATTATAGGTTGTGGACAGATTGCAGATGCGCATATCCAAGAATCATTGAAGATTGATGGTGTTAAGGTTGTTGGAGTGTGTGATTCAAACATATTTATGGCAAAACAGTTAGCTTTGCGTTTCGGTATACCGGGTCGTTTCACGGATATAAAAAAAATGTTGCAAGAAATAAGGCCGGATATTGTACACATTACAACGCCTCCCGCCAGTCATTTGCCCATTGCAAAGGTTTGTTTGGAAAACGGGGCACACCTTTATATTGAAAAACCCTTCGCTGTGAATGTCTCTGAGGCTAAAGAAATTATTAGATTAGCCGAAAAGATGGGCAAACTTGTCTGTGTGGGGCATAACTGTGTTTTTGACTCAGCCTATCAAAGATTGCTCAAGATGCAAGAGGACAGGAAATTAGGAGAAATATCTCATTTAGAAGCCGCAATGGGCTATAATCTCAACGGTCCCTTTGGGGCCATTCTGATGGGAGATCCAAACCATTGGTTACACGCACTGCCAGGGGGATTGGCCCAAAACAATATTTCTCATCCAATCTCCCTTATCCTAGGCATGATGCCAGGCGAGAATATCCAGACTAGGGCCCTTGGTTATCGCTTCAGGCCTGAGCGCTATGGTGATATCAGGGATGTTTTTTTTGATGAAATTCGAGTTATTCTTGTGTCTGGAAATGTCACTGCTAATTTGACGTTTTCATCTAGATCTCGTCCAGTGCAGACATTCATAACTGCCTACGGTACCAGGTGTGCTGCTAATGCTAGCCTTGACTCACGCACCTTGAGAATCACCTCTGGGGCCCAGATGCCTGGGCCTTTTGCAAAGGTTCACTGGGCCGCAAGAGATACTAAGGAATCATTACGCGAACTTTATTATAATTCTAAAAAATTAGTGACTGCAAAACTGCACTATTTTGAAGGAATGGGAGAGTTGTTTCGACAGTTTTACAATGCAGTAGAAGGAAAACAGGAAATACCTATTCCCATGACAGAGGCTTTACGAGTGACCACAGTAATGGATGCAATTATTCATGAGTGCAAGGCGAATGAATGCAGCGTTAGTTATGGGGGGAAGGCATGATATTAGTAACTGGTGGCGCTGGATTTCTCGGAAAAGAAGTTGTTCGTCTGTTAATCATGCAGTACAAACAAAACGTTCGTTGCCTTGTTCGGCCGGGAACCTCTGACCAAACTTTTAAAGACCTCTTTGATGGAGCCCTGCCTTCTTTATTGGAAATAGTGCCTGCGAGTTTTAATAATCTTGATGATCTTCGACTGGTACTCAAGGGTGTTGATATTGTCCTCCATCTTGCTGCTTCTGTCACTGGAAGTGTCCCTGCTCAGGTATCAAATACTGTTATTGGGTCTGAAAATTTATTTAAAATTTGCGTTGAGGAGAAAGTGGCGAGAATCGTCCTCTGCAGTTCCTTTGGAGTTATCGATGCATCACATGTCCAGAAAAATGCTTTCATAGATGAATCCGTGCCGATGGAAGCCCATCCAGAGCTAAGAGATCCATATTCCTTTGCTAAACATATGCAGGAAGAATTGGCATGGAAGTTTTACAATGTACACGATTTGCCGCTTGTAGTTGTAAGACCAGGTGTGTTGTTTGGTCCACCCCTATCAATTCTCTCGTCTCGTATTGGATTATCTCTATTTGGTATTTTTTTACATTTGGGAGGAAAAAATAAGATTCCTCTAGCGTATAAAGAAAATTGTGCAGATCTTATAATTAAAGCAGGAATGGTTCCAGGAGTAGAAGGCGAAGTTTTTTGTGCTGTGGATGATGACCTGCCTTCATGCAGGTATTTGCTTAAACGCTATAAAAGAGAAGTAGGAAGATTTAGGTCAATAAGAATTTCATATAGGTGGCTCAGGCAGTTAGCTAAATTAAATGTCTGGTATAGCACCCGTACCCAGGGTCATCTCCCAGCTGTTTTTACTCCCTATAAAGTTGATGCAATGTGGAAAGGGCACCAATTCTCAAATGAAAAGGCAAAAGCAAAATTACACTGGCAGCCACAGGTATCAATGGAGG
>Ga0105047_10015303_pt1 | contig 12088 bp, 9 predicted proteins | sample MAT04_FD_78384 | JGI IMG/M metagenome (GOLD analysis project Ga0105047, IMG submission 78384) | Freshwater microbial communities from Lake Fryxell liftoff mats and glacier meltwater in Antarctica - MAT-04 (megahit assembly) | ecosystem: Environmental > Aquatic > Freshwater > Ice > Liftoff... | reverse complement strand
GTGGTGCGTGCTGATCGCACCCACCCGAATGACGCTGATGTTCTGGGTCGACTTTGCCGTCTATACGGGGGCGAAGTCGACCCGGAACCACTTTGGCCACTTGCGTTTGTCCTTCTGGGTCGACTTTGCCGTCTATACGGGGGAGAAGTCGACCCGGAACCACTTTGGCCACTTGCGTTTGAGGTTCTGGGTCTACTTTGCCGTCTATGCGGGGGTGAAGTCGACCCGGAACCCTTCAGCCCTTTCTTCATTTCGTGCGGCCGCCCGCTGGGCGACCGAATCGGGACTTCGTGAATCTCCCCACGGGTTAGGCTCGGAGCATGCCGAAGCCCTATGACGTTTCCGTTGAGACCAGGGTCGCCCCTGCCCGCATCTGGAAGGCGCTGACCGACGTTGACCAGATCGCCGAATGGTTCGGCTGGGATGCCGAGACGCTGGTGAACGAGATCCAGTTCATTTTCGTTGACCACTCGACTGCCGACCCTGACCGGATGCGGCTCACCTCGGAAGAGACGGCCGGCATGTATGTCGAAGTTGCTGCTTCCGGTGGCAACTCGCTGATCCGCGCAGTGCAGCCCGGGGAGGGCCCCGATGACGGTGAGTTCGACGCGATGGAAGAGGGCTGGATCGCTTTCTTCCACCAGTTGCGGCGCTATGTGGAGGATCACACCGGTGAAGAGCGGCGCACGCTCTATTTCACGGGCAGTGGCAACGCCGCCGAGATATCCGCCGCACTCGACGGCCGGTTGGCCGGGCGGCACTGGTTCGATGGACGGCATACCCGCGTGGTGGCGACCGAGGACTTCGGCTACGGCCTGATGGTCCTTTCGACGACTCCGCCACTTGCCTCCGGCGAAACCGGTCCGGCGACACTCACCCTGAGCACGTGGGGGCTGTCCGATGAAGAGTTCTCGCAACTTGCGGGAAGCTGGTCGAAGTGGTGGGACGGGCACGTCACCGGGCACGAACTTGTTATGGGTCGCGCTTAATTCTTCCCCCCGAAAAGTTCTCCCCCCGACCTGCTTTTTCGTGACCCCCAAAATGCGGGGTTGTTGCAGATTTGTAAAAAAGAAAGCTGCGATTTGCGGATTCCGGGGCGACCCCGTTTTGCCTGAGTTGCTTGGATGCCCAGGTGGCCGCTCGCAAGACAGAGACCCCCAAGTGCGAGGACTGCTACTTCCGCAAGAAGATGCTCTGTGCGCTCGACCTCGAAGAGCCATGCGGGACCTTCCGGGCCGACCGTCCCGAAGGCCTGGTGCCGCCCCGCCAGCCCGTACTGCTGCTGCGGCCGCCGCGCTGGGCAGCCCAGAGCCGCTGACCTCCGCGCTCCGGCTATCAGCCTGAATCTGGCCGCCCAGATCTGTCACCCGATCGCGCCGCAACGGCTCGGGGCATAACCTCCCCGGTTGATGAAGCTGACTGTTCTTGGAAAGTCACCCGCCTGGCAGGATGCTGGAGGCGCCTGCAGTGGATACCTCGTGTCCGAAAGCGGCACGGTCATCCTTCTGGATTGCGGCAACGGGGTTTTCGGCAAGCTGCGCAGCTACCACGACTATGTGGACGTCGATGCGATCTTCATCTCCCACCTCCACGCCGACCACTTCATGGACCTGGTCCCTTATGCCTTCGCCCTGACCCATGCTCCACGACAGCAGCCGGTGCCAGTGGACCGCTGGCCCGGAACTGCCAATCCGTCCCGCCCGCCGCTTTACGCACCGCCTGGCTCCATTGACCGATTCCGCACGCTTGGTTCGACCTTCGGCATGGAGAACCTCATCGAAACCGCCTTCAACCTCACCGAATATGACCCGTTCGAGTCGATCACGACCGGTCCGATCTCGATCTCATTCCGCGAGGTACCGCACTACACGCAGACTTTCGCGATGGAAGCGACCGTGCCGGGCGGAGCCCGGATCACTTACGGCGCCGACTGCCGGCCGAACGAAGCCCTGGTCGATTTCGCCGCCAACACCGACCTGCTGATCGCCGAAGCGACCCTGCCGCGCCCTGAGCGCACCGGGATCCGCGGGCACCTGACCCCTTCCGAAGCGGGCGAACACGCCGCTGCCGCCCACGCGAAGCAGCTGCTGGTCACCCACATCTCCGACGAGTTGAGTGCCGAGTGGGCGCTGGCCGAAGCGGAAAGCAAATTCGAAGGACCGATCGAGGTTGCCTTCGAAGGCATGCAGATTGAAGTCTGATTCCGTAACCCAACGGGTGTCGGCCCGTAAGCTATGGATCAATGTCTGATCGAGATCTTTTCGCCAACTTTGCCCGGATGCGCCGCGAGATGGACGAGATGCTCAGCGGGTCCTGGGGCAGGGCCGCTTACATCAGCCGCCGGGCCAGCGGATTCGCTCCGAACGTTGACGTCTATTACTGCGGTGATCCGCAGCGGGCAGTGGTCAAATGCGACCTCGCCGGCATCGAACTTTCAAGCGTCGGCATTGAGATCAGCGGTCGTCAGCTGACCGTGGTCGGCGAGCGGGCCATGCAGGAAACCGAAGGCCGGGTCTACCAGCAGGTCGAAATCCCGACCGGACCATTCCGGCACATCGTCGAGCTCCAGGTTGATGTGGACGCCGACCAGGCGAAAGCCAACTACGAGGACGGCATCCTCCGGGTTGACCTGCCGCTGCGCGACGAAACCCAGGTCACCAAAAAGGTCCCGATTGACCGGACTTCCAAAAAGCCGGATATCGATGGCTGAGAAGGCCACCGGAAAACCGACCACCTTTAAGTCCGGGGTTCCGGTGAAGGCTGAATCCGTGCCGGTGCTCGAAGTCGTCGAGAGCGGGGATGAAGAAGCCGCGATCCGGGCCAGCGAATCCTTGCCGGAAGCGATGCCGGTGCTGCCGCTGCGCGACACCGTCGCTTACCCCGACACACTTGCTCCGCTTGGTGTCGGCCAGGAAAGGTCGATCAAGCTGGTCGACGACGTCCTCGCGGGCAACCGCATGCTGGTCATGGTCGCCTCCCGCGAGCCGGAAGAGGACACCCCGGGGCCGGAGCAGCTTTATGACGTCGGCGTGGTCGGTGTGGTCACCCGCATGCTCAAGGTTCCCGACGGCACCATCCGGGTGCTCGTCCAGGGAAGCCAGCGGGTCCGGCTTGGCGCTTACGTGGCCGAAGAGCCGTACCTTGTCGCCCGGATCGAGGAGATGCCGGACAAAATCGACCTGACCCCGGAGCTCGAAGCGCTGACCCGCAACGTTCAGCGCACATTCTCCGACATCATCGAGCAGATCCCCTACCTGCCGGAAGAGCTGCAGATGGCGGTGACCAACGTCGATGAACCTTCCGCGCTTTCACACCTGATCGCCGGCGCACTTCGCATCTCCACCGAAGAGAAGCAGTCGCTGCTCGAGGAAGTCGATGTCACCAAAAGGCTGCGCATGCTCTCCGAGATCCTGGCCCGTGAGCTGGAAGTAATCCAGCTTGGCTCCCAGATCCAGTCCGAGGTCCAGTCCTCGATCGACAAAGGCCAGCGTGAGTACTTCCTCCGGGAGCAGCTCAAGGCGATCCAGGCCGAGCTCGGCGAAGAGGACGAGCAGGTTGCCGAAGCGAACGAGCTGCGTGAGCGGATCCAGGAAGCGAACCTGCCGGAACATGCAATGAAGGTGGCCGAACGGGAACTGTCAAGGCTGGAGAAGCTGCCGCCGGCCGCGGCCGAGCACGGGGTCATACGCACTTATCTCGAGTGGCTGGTCGACCTGCCGTGGGACAAGGAGACGGTCGACAACCTTGACATCGAACATGCGAAGAAGGTCCTCGATGACGACCACTACGACATGGAGAAAATCAAGGACCGCATCCTTGAATACCTCGCGGTCCGCAAGCTGAACCCGGAATCGCCCGGCCCGATCCTCTGTTTTGTCGGACCTCCCGGGGTCGGCAAGACCAGCCTCGGCAAATCGATCGCCCGGGCCCTCGGTCGCGAGTTCGAGCGGATCTCGGTCGGCGGCATGCGGGACGAAGCCGAAATCCGGGGTCACCGCCGCACTTACATCGGCGCCCTGCCCGGCACGATCATCCGCGCGCTGCGTGACACCGCCTCCCGCAACCCCGTCTTCATGATCGACGAAATCGACAAGATGGGCTCCGACTATCGCGGCGATCCTTCATCGGCGATGCTCGAAGTGCTGGACCCGGCGCAGAACGACACTTTCCGCGACCATTACCTCGACATCACCTTCGACCTGTCCGACGTGCTTTTCATCGCCACCGCGAACGTGCTCGACACGATCCCGGGACCACTGCGCGACCGCATGGAGATGATCCAGCTGGCCGGCTACACGGTCGACGAGAAGCGCCACATCGCCCGCCGGTACCTCGTGCCCAGACAGATCAGGACGAACGGTCTGAAGGCCGGCAACATCGAATTCACCGACCCGGCGATCACTGCGATCATCGAGGAATACACCCGCGAGGCCGGGGTTCGCAGCCTCGAGCGCGAGATCGGCACTGTTTGCCGGAAGGTCGCCCGGGTATTTGCCGAGAATGACGGCAAAAGCAAGAAGGTCAAGGTTTCCGGCAAGAAGGTCCGGGAACTTCTTGGCCGCCGCCGGGTTTTCTACGAAAGCCGCCGCCGGACCAAAGTTCCAGGCGTTTCCACGGGGCTTGCCTGGACTCCCACCGGAGGCGATGTCCTTTTCATCGAAGCGACCGCGATGCCAGGCACCGGCAAGCTGGTCATCACCGGCCAGCTCGGTGACGTCATGCGGGAATCGGCCCAGGCCGCACTTTCATACGTTCGCGCCAACGCGAAGAAAGTCACTCCTGACGCCGATGAAAAATGGTTTGCCCGTCACGACATCCACATCCACGTTCCGGCCGGAGCAGTGCCCAAGGACGGACCATCAGCCGGTGTCGCAATGACCGTCGCCCTTGTTTCGCTGATCACCGGACGACCGGTCAGGAATGACGTCGCGATGACCGGCGAAGTCACGCTCACCGGGCAGGTCCTGCCGATCGGCGGAGTCAAGGAAAAATCACTTGCCGCACAACGGGCCGGCATCAAGCTGGTCATCCTGCCGAGCCGCAACGAAGGTGATGTGGAAGAGATCCCCGAGCATGAACGGGCAATCATCGAATTCAGGTACGCAGGGAAAGTAAGCGACGCACTGGGAATCGCATTGGAACCCAAATAGCGGTTTGCCGGTATTCTCGGAAAACAGTTCACCAGATCAAGCGAGGGACGAAATGCCTAAAGACATCTCAAGCAAGGCCGGGCAGGCTTATTCAGCAGCCCGCGAAAACACGTATGTCCGACGTCTGATCGAAGACGAGGAACTGCGTGACAGTCTCGCCGCCGCGTATTTCGCCGGCCGTAAGGCCTACGGACGGGTTTCTGCCAGCCGCGCTGGCGTTGCCGAATCGGTCACCAATGACAAAAAGGTGAAGCGCGAGCTCAAAAACGCGACCGAAGCCCTGCGTGACGCGTCGGAGCGCCTGCGCGAGCCGAAGAGGAAGAGCCACCCGATCCGCAACATCCTGGCGGTTGGCCTGCTCACCGGCGGCCTGGTCCTCGTTTTCAGCGAGACCGCCCGCAAGACGCTTCTCGACACCGTTTTCGGCGCCGAAGAAGAGTTTGTTTACACGTCAACGACTTCAAGCGACAACGCCCCGGCAACCAACGGAACGCCAGTCAGCGAAGGTTAGGCTGAATGCTCTGAGACGGGCGGACGAATCTTCCAGCGCCGAAGGCGTTGGACTTGTTCTCCGCCCGTTCGCCAGGGCTGCCACCATCCGAATCGCACAGCGAAGCGAAGCGATTCGGATGGGCATCACAGTGTTGCGTCGTCTCTTTCCCTAGACTCCTCCGTCCTCATGGAGCGCAGGGAAGACATACGGAATATTGCGATCGTGGCCCACGTGGACCACGGCAAAACGACTCTGGTCGACGCCATGCTGTGGCAGTCCGGAGCTTTTCGCAAAGGCCAGGACGTCAACGACCGGGTCATGGATTCGATGGATCTCGAGCGCGAGAAGGGCATCACCATCCTCGCCAAGAACACCTCGGTGCGTTACGGCGACGTGAAGATGAACATCATTGACACGCCCGGCCACGCCGACTTCGGTGGAGAGGTCGAACGTGGCCTGACCATGGTCGATGGCGTTGTCCTGCTGGTTGACGCCTCCGAAGGACCGCTGCCGCAGACCCGCTTCGTACTTGGAAAAGCCCTCGAAGCCGGTCTGCCGGTGATCCTCGTCGTCAACAAGGTCGACCGCCCCGACGCCCGCATCGGCGAAGTCGTCGATGAGGTCTACGAACTTTTCATGGACCTGGGAGCCGAAGGCGACCAGATCGAGTTCCCGATCGTCTACACCAACGGCAAAGAGGGCTGGGCCTCGATGACTGAAGGAGAGATCGGAACCGACCTCCAGCCGTTGATGGACCTGATGATCAACCACATTCCGGCCCCCGAGTTCGATCCGGAACACCCCTTCCAGGCTTACGTGACGAACCTCGACGCTTCGCCCTACCTCGGACGCCTCGCGCTCTGCCGCGTTCGTCACGGCAAGCTGAAGTCGGGGGCCAAGGTCGCATGGTGTCGCGCTGACGGAACGATCGAGTCAGCCACCATCTCTGAACTTTTCGTCACCGAATCACTCGATCGGGTCCCGGCCGATGAAGTCGGTCCCGGAGAGATCATCGCGATCGCCGGAATTCCCGAAATCACGATCGGCGAGACTCTCGCCGATCTCGAGGATCCGCGCCCGCTGCCGGTCATCGAAGTCGACGAACCTTCGCTCTCGATCGTCGTTGGCCAGAACACTTCGCCGCTGGCTGGTCGTGAAGGAGACAAAGTCACCGCCCGCCAGATCCAGAATCGCCTCGAACAGGAACTGCTCGGCAACGTTTCGATCCGCGTACTTCCGACCGAGCGCCCCGACGCCTGGGAAGTCCAGGGACGTGGCGAGCTTCAGCTGGTCGTGCTGCTGGAGATCATGCGCCGCGAAGGATTCGAACTCACCGCCGGACAGCCCCGGGTCATCACCCGCGAAATCGATGGCGTGATGAGCGAGCCGATGGAGCGCCTGGTGATCGACGTGCCGGAAGAGTTCGTCGGATCGGTGACCCAGTTGCTGGCCGCACGCAAGGGACGTATGGAAAACATGACCGCGCAGTCGGACACGCGCAACCGTCTGGACTACATCATCCCGGCCCGTGGCCTGGTTGGCTTCCGGACCGAGTTCCTCACCGAGACCCGCGGCACCGGCATCCTTCACCACGTCTTCGAAGGCTGGGCCCCGTGGGCCGGCGAGATCACGACCCGCTCCACCGGTTCACTGGTGGCTGACCGCAAGGGTTCAACCGCGAGCTTCGGCCTGTTCGGCCTCCAGGAGCGCGGCAGCCTTTTCGTCGGACCGGGCGAGGATGTCTATGAAGGCATGATCGTCGGTGAGAACTCGCGGGCCAACGACCTCGATGTGAATGCGGTCAAGGAGAAGCAGCTGACCAACATGAGGGCATCCAGCTCTGACGTTCTGGTCAGGCTGACCCCGCCGCGTCCGCTGACCCTCGAGTCCGCGGTCGAGTTCCTCCGTTCCGACGAATGCGTTGAGATCACCCCGCAGTCGATCCGTCTGCGCAAGGTTGACCTCGACAAGAACGACCGGGTGAAAGCCGCCCGGAACCTCAAGAACCTCTCGCGCTAGCACCTGCCGACTAGGGTACGCGGATGAAGTCCGCCCCAAGCTTCGGCCAGAGGCTCAGATACGCCTTCGATAACACGATGTCTCGGGGTACGCCAGCCCTGATCCTCTGGCTGGCGGTGATGACGGTGATCCTGATTGGTCTCTTTGCTTTGGTCATCCAGGTGTTCAGCCTCAGCCCGGATGATTCCGGGCCCCATTCGGGGGTCGTCGGGGAGACGTTCTACACGATGCTCCACGCGCTGGACCCCGGCACCATCGCCAACGATGGCGGCGGGTGGACCTTCCTGCTGGTGATGCTGCTGGTCACCTTCGGAGGCCTCCTGATCTTCAGTGCTCTGATCGGGGTTATCTCAACCGGCCTTGACGCGCGTTTCCAGGACTTGCGCAAAGGCCGCTCGCTGGTGATCGAAGAAGGCCACACCCTGATTCTCGGGTGGGGCAAGCCAGTGTTCACGATTCTCTCCGAACTCGACATCGCCAATGAAGGCGTCAAGGATCCCGTGGTCGTGATTCTCTCCGACACCGACAAGGTGGAGATGGACGACATCTTGCGGGAGCGGGTCAAGCTCAAGAACCTGCGGGTCGTAACCAGGAGCGGCAGCCCGATCGATCTCGACGACCTCGTCCTGGTGCGCCCCGAACTGGCCAATTCGACGATCGTGCTGGCTCCCGAACTCGACCGGGAACCGGACTCGCACGTGATCAAGGCGATCCTGGCCCTCAACCAGATCCTCGGTGAGCGCACTATTCAGCGCGGTATCGTGGCCGAAATTTCGGATCCGGCGAATCTTGCCCCGGCCCGGATGGCCGGCGCCGGCCAGGCGGTTCTGCTGGACCGAAGGGAGACGGTTGCCAAGCTGCTGGTTCAGGCTGCCCGGCAGACCGGCATTTCCGTGGCCGTCCAGGAGCTGCTCGATTTCGATGGGCACGAGATCTACATGGAAGATGCGCTGGCCCTGGAGGGCGAGACTTTCGGAGCTGCCGAAGGGGCGCTCGAGAGCTGCGCGGTAATCGGCATCCTCGATGCCTCCCGCGGGGTAGAGATCAACCCGCCGGCGGACCGTCTGATCGGTCCCGGGGAGAAGCTGATCGCGATCGCCGAAGACGACCTGGTTCTGGCCGATCGAGAACCCGCCACCACTGCTTTCGACGAGAGTCTGATCGTTCAGGGCATGCCGGAGCAATCGGAGCCCGAGCGGGTCGTGATCCTGGGCTGGAACAATGGCGCGTCCTCGGTGGTCAAGCACTTTGATGCTTTTCTCGATGAAGGTTCGGAGATCGAGATCGTCATTGAGCCCGGGGTGGAGGTGCATCCGGGTGAAGAAGGGATCATCGCCGGCTGTCAGTCTGCCGTGAGCTTCAGGCGGGCCAGCACGACTGACCGGTCGGTGCTCGACAGCCTCAAGCTCGAGCGTACGGCCCACGTAATGGTCCTCGCTTGCTCCGATCAACTTGATGCCCAGCATGCCGATGCCAGGACTTTGGTCACCCTGCTCCACCTCCGTGACATCGAGCAGGGACTTGACTCCGGCTATTCGATCGTCAGCGAGATGGTCGACGAGCGCAGCCGCCAGCTGGCGAAGGTGACCCAGGTGGATGATGTGATCGTCAGCGAGAACATCATCAGCCTGCTGTTCTCGCAGATTTCACAGAACCGGCACCTGGCCGATGTGTTCACCCAGCTCTTTTCCCCTGAAGGAAGCGAGATCTACCTGAAGCCCGTCGGCCTCTACGTCAAAACGGGCGGTCCGGTTGCTTTCGCGACTCTGGTCGAATCAGCCCGCAGGCGGGGTGAGTGTGCGATCGGCTATCGCAGCGCCGCCGCTGCCGAGGACGACCGGACTGACTTTGGCATGACCGTGAACCCGCCCAAGTCGGCGGTATTTGAGGTTCATTCGGAGGATTGCCTGATCGTCCTCGCCGAGGACTAGGGCGGGACGGCTTTCTCAACGGGAAAAGGCAGTGAGACCGGGGTCTCACTGCCGCTTTCCCCCCTGCGCTTCAGTCCTGCCTTGCATCCCTCCCTGGCAAGTTGGACTGGCTCTATAACCAGCCCGGTACCGGAAGGTTGCGGTGGTGGTACGCAATATTTTCCGAAGCCGGCTACCGGCGGGGCGGGAACATCTTGCGGAAGGTGTTCAGGGCCCGTGGTGAGCCCTTCGGCGCCAGCCTGCGAGCGGCGATCGACTTCAGCGGATTCTGGTCATTCTTCGAGATGGAAACCCACTCGGCCCAGTCGGTCCGAAGGGTCAGGTCGGGGTTCGCCGCCTGTCCCCGGACGGCCCGGGTGGAGCCGTTGTCGAGCACCAGGTGCCACGGCTCGGCGTCGGTGAATTGCCACTGGGTGGTGAACGGCCCGGCATCGGCCGCTTTGGTGTTGGCGACGCGAGAGATCATGTCGAAGAATATTTCCTGGACTTCCGGTGATGAATCGGGATTGGAGTGCGGTTCCCCGGTCACCCCGGCGAGCAACAGCTTGATCTGGCGGGCGGCGATCTCCTCAACCGGCAGGTTGAGGTCGAAAGGCCAGACGTCGGCCGGCATTTCTTCCAGGGGGAAGCCGATCGTCTTCCAGCGCTGTTTGATCAGCTTCAGCCCGAAGCTGAAGATCTCTTCCAGGGAGAAGCCCCAGCATTCGGTGTACGCACGGTCGTAATTCGGCGGGCAGATCACGGCCGTCGAGTACCTGTTGACCTCACGGAAGAGCTCGACGATCGCTGCTTTGCATTCGTCCGACTGCGGGACGATTTCGGAAAGTGTCTTGACGCCGAAGCCAATGTGGCGCTGCTCGTCGCGGGAGACGTGAGCCATTCCTTCGGAGAAACCGGGCATCGAGCCGTCTTTGGTGAAGAAATCCTCGATGTAGTGCTGGCCGGGCTGGGCCAGGGTTCCTTCGACGACCATGTGGTAGAGCGTGATCGCCTGCGCGAACTTCGGCAGGGACCGGTCGGCCCGCAGTTCGTCGGCCATGCGGTCGAGGCGGTCGAAGACGGCGGTGTAGCCCCAGTTGAGCTGGGGCAGGGTGCTCTGGAGGGTTTCAGCAACGCTGTCGCCCGCCCCCAGGACTTCCTTGAAGAACCGGTGGAAGTGGATCGCGTGCCGGGCTTCATCGACCTGCTGCGTCGTCAGGAAATAGGCCTGCTCCTCGGTCGGCGCGGCATCGATGTAAGGGGAAAGGTTGTCGGTTACCGAGTCCTCGCCGTAGAAGAACATCGAATACATCCGAAGGGCGGACTTGCGCTGTATGTCGCTCAGGGAGTCCCAGCCAGCGCGATCGTTGGAGTAATCGAGCCCCATCGCGCTCCAGTTGTTCTCCTCCCAGCGCCGGTAGAGGTCGGTGTAGGTGATGGTGCTGGCGGTGTTGCCTTTCGGCTCTGATGCTGCGACTGACATCGGTCTTCTCCTCGGTAAGAACTCGTCGTGATTCTTTGCACGCGGCAGGACTTTTGCGCTGATGGCGCAAATGGCAGGCCAGGAATTCCGCAAGTGTAACTGACTGACCAGTCAGTTAGTAGCCTTGTGCTGTGAAACCGGATCCCCCAGTTCAGCCCGCGACCCAGGCCCTGGACCAGAATGCCGACGCACCGCGCCGGCGTCTGCCGGCGGCCGAGCGGCGGGAGCTGATCCTCGCCGCGGCGATCGACGCTTTCGCTGACACCGGCTATCACGAGACCTCCCTCGAAGAGGTCGGCCGGAGGGCCGCGGTTTCCAAAGCCCTCATCTACGAGCACTTCGCCTCCAAGCAGCAGCTCTACAGCGAACTGCTGGAGACCTACGTCCGCGAATTGCTCGAGCGGGTTGGCGCCGCAGCGATCTCGGTCGAAGAAGGCGGCGAAGCGAGGCTGCTGGCCGGGCTCGAGGGCTTCCTCGAGTTCGTCGACGAAAGGCGCGATGCGTGGCGCATGCTGATCCGCAATCGGGCCAGCGATGGCGTGACCGACCTCTTCGAACGGCTGCTCGACGAAGTTGCAGCGATGGTCGGATCCCTCCTGGCCGAAGATATGCCGGCTTCTGTCCTGCCGGAGGGGGCGGATTTCGACATGGTCGTCGAAGCAACCTCCCGCCAGTTGCTGGGTGCGATCACTTCGATGGCCAACTGGTGGGACGAACATCGCGAAGTGCCGAGGACCCAGGTTCTGGCCATGATCATGGAATTCGCCTGGGTCGGGCTGGAACGAGCCGCCGCTGGTGAACGGTGGACTGCCTGATCAGATGTCGAGGCGGATCCGGGCTGAGCGGACTTCGTCGAGCGCCTGCTCGCTCGACATGCCGAGGCTGATCAGCAGGTCGGTCGCAGTCGAACGGACCTGACCGACGATCACGCTGACCGAAAGGTTCGAAGTTTCTTCCAGCGCGGCACTGGCGCGGGCAGCCGCCAGCAGAGCTGAATCGATGGTCGCCGAGCGGCGCGGGTTACCCGCGAGGT
>Ga0105047_10015302_pt1 | contig 12088 bp, 4 predicted proteins | sample MAT04_FD_78384 | JGI IMG/M metagenome (GOLD analysis project Ga0105047, IMG submission 78384) | Freshwater microbial communities from Lake Fryxell liftoff mats and glacier meltwater in Antarctica - MAT-04 (megahit assembly) | ecosystem: Environmental > Aquatic > Freshwater > Ice > Liftoff... | reverse complement strand
TCTTGTAAATGATATGATGTACCTTTTATTTGCAGGTTTTTTTCGACAGCATTCCATGGTATGCCACGCATAATGTGAATGCCAAATTTTAAACCTTTGCCATGTATATAGTCGGCCAATGGCTTAAAACCTGCTCCGTTGGCTGAAGATGGATGAAGTTTTTCGGATGGAATTACCCGCCCAAACTCATCAATAAATTGTGGTGCTGTTTTCGATTGCCAATTGTCTTGGGTAAAATTATCGCCAAACCATAAAAAATCGACAACAACATATTCGTAACCAAACGCTGCAAGATTTTCGGCCATAAAGTCAGCGTTGGCTTTAACTTCGGCCTCTGTAACGTTCATCCCAAAACAGTCGTAACTATTCCAACCCATTGGCGGAGTTGGCGAAATGGGGTTAATACTTTTTGGATTGGTACATGAAATTGCAAGAATACTACATAAAGACAAAATGGTCCACTTCATAAATTGAATTTTAAAAAATCGTTTAGCAATATAAACTAATACAACCAAAACCTGAAAAACACTCACTTCAAAACCATTCTTTTTCGGTGTGATTTTATTATTATGGTTTCGATTTGGAACATTTAATTACTTTCACTTCATAATGAGTAAATGTTAACGGTTAATTGTATTGAATTAGTGAAGAGTACAGTTATGAAAGGGTTATTTTTGATTTGGGTACTATTATTCATGTTGCATAATTTAGGTGCACAGAACTACAACACTTATACAAACAACGATGGTTTGTCGAAAAATGCGGTAACAGCAATATTGAAAGACAGCCGTGGGTTTATGTGGTTTGGCACTGCTGTTGGACTAAATCGTTTTGATGGCTATAAGTTCAAGAATTATTTCCATAGTGAAAACGACAGCACCACACTTTGTAACAACAACATCAGAAAAATATTAGAAGACGCCGATGGAAATTTCTGGTTGGCAACAACAAATGGTTTAAGCCGGTATAATTACGATAAGGACAACTTCACTAATTATTTTCATAATCCAAACATTAGCAGCTCATTAAGCAACAATTATATAAACAATATTTTTATCGACAGAGATAAGAATTTGTGGATTGCTACTTCTGAAGGCTTTGATAAATACCAGCCGGAATCCAACAATTTCAAACATTTTGTTTATAGCACAACTGAAAATGGAGTTACAGCAAACAAAACAATTTACGATATAACCCAGGATTTGAAAGGCGTATTTTGGTTGTGTCCCGAAGGAAAAGGGTTGATAAGTTTTAGCGAAGAAACACAACAATTTATAGAGTTTGCAGGAGATGGCCGTTTAACCCCAATCGGAAATACTATCAATGGGAAATCGATTGTAAGAAACGAAAATGGTGTTTTAAGAATTGTAGCAGAAAATGGCGAGTTTGATTTTGATTTGCTAACAAAGCAATTCAACTGGGCAAAACCCGTCCCTAAAAATACGAACTTAGAAAATCTTGATTATAATCCGGTAACCAACACATATACAGATAACAATAATTCTCTCTGGATAAATATCCAAAATAAAGGGATTACGTTGTATGATTCAACCCGAAACCGATTTGAATCCTATTCACATATCAGTACAAATTTTGGGTTAATTGATAACTCTGTGTTGGCGATGAAGGAGGATCAAAATGGAAAAATTTGGATTGGTACTTCAAAAGGTATTTGCTTGTATAATGCACAAAACAAATCATTTACCAGCAGATTGAATAGTTCTGAACCTGTTTTTGGGATAAATAGTTCAATCCGTGCTTTGTGTTTCGATAGGAATAACAATTTATGGATTGGCACTTCTGCCGGGTTATATTATTACAACACAAAGACCAAAACGTTAAAGTCATATTTCCACATTTATAACGATGATAATTCCTTAATTGTGGATGGAATTGGGAGTATTTTCGAAGACAGTAAAGGCAATATTTGGGTTGGTGCCGGCGGGCTTAATTTGTACAACAAAAACGATGACAATTTTACGCAATTCAAACCCGCTAAAAACTCAAATAAAACCGTAAACGCCGAATATATTATTGGTTTTTATGAAGATAGAAAAGGCGATATTTGGATTAATACATGGTCGGGTGGGATAAATATCTATCATCCTGAAACCCGCGAATTCAGTTATATTCTTGCGGATAAAAATCCTGAAAGTATTATTAAATCAAACGATGTTGGAGGTATTGTTGAAGATAGCAAAGGATATCTTTGGATGACCTCTAATTATGGAATTACAAAATTCAATCCGCATACAGAAAAATTTATTTGGTATTCAATTGCCGACGGGTTAATTGACAATACTGTGTCGGATGTGCTGGAGGATAATAACGGCAATATTTGGATTAGCACCATTAGGGGAATATCTATGTTAGACATGGAAACTCAAAAAGTTAAAAATTTTGATGTATTCGATGGTCTGCAAAGCAATGAGTTTACTTTTAATACTGCGTTAAAAGCCAGCGACGGCAACCTTTATTTTGGTGGAATTGAAGGATTTTCGGTTATAAATCCGAACAACCTGAAAGAAAACAAAATAAAACCCATTGTTCGCATTACCGATTTTCAAATATTCAATAAATCTGTTTCCATTGGCGAAAAGATTAATGGAAAAGAAATTCTTTCAAAAAATATTATCGACACCAAGTCAATAACCCTGTCGCATCACGAAACTGTTTTGTCGTTTGAATTTACTGCATTGCATTTTACAAATCCCCAGAAAAATCAATATGCATATATGCTCGAAGGGTTGGAAAATGACTGGAACTACACCACCGCCCAGCGGCGCTACGTAACCTACACAACTTTAACTCCCGGGAAGTATATTTTTAAGGTAAAAGCATCAAACAGTGATGGATTATGGAACGAAACGCCAACAACGCTTGAATTGATAATTTTGCCTCCATGGTGGAAAACCATATGGTTTAAATTAGGGTTAATTATTTTTCTGGTTGGCTTAGTTCAAACTTTATATTATGTGCAATTTAACTCAATACGCAACAGCAAAAAGAAACTCGAAATGTTGGTAGGCGTGCGCACAAAAGATTTGGAATTGGCCAATTTACAGTTGGAATCACAAAAAACCAACTTGGAAATGCTAAATGAAACTTTAGAATTTCATCAGGTTGAAATAGAAAATCAAAAAGAAGAAATCAGCCAGCATAACTCCGACCTGATTGCAAAGAATAACGAAATACTTGAAATCAGCCAGCACGTTCATGATCTCGATCAAATGAAACTGCGTTATTTTACCAATATTTCACATGAGTTCAGAACTCCGATTACATTGATTGTGAGTCCGCTGGATAGCTTATTGGAGTCTGGCACATTCGACAAAAAGCATCTCGATCAGCTCTCAATCATTAAAAACAGTGCAAACCGTTTGCTAAGGTTAGTAAATCAGTTACTTGATATTGGCAAATTAGATTCGGGCACAATGTCGGTTAAAAAGGTAGATGGCGATTTTGTAAGATTTGCCGAAACTATAATCTCCTCGTTTAAAGGTCAGGCCAGCCAACGAAACATTAATTTGAAATTTGAAACTGATTTTAAAGAACTTTATATTTTGTTTGATTTCGACAAAATGGAAAAAATACTTTTCAATTTATTGTCGAACAGCTTCAAGTTTGTTCCTGCAAATGGTTCGGTTTCAATGTTTTTAGGTGTTTCAGAAGATAGTGTTTCTATAAAAATATCCGATACAGGGATCGGTATTCCCAAAGATAAAATCAACAAAATATTTGAACCGTTTTATCAGGTCGATTCGTCAAATACACGCTTCCATGAAGGTTCGGGAATTGGTTTGTACCACACACAGGAGTTGGTGTCATTGTTAAACGGTTCATTGCATGTAAATAGCACCGAAGGCAAAGGAACCACATTTGAAGTATTATTTCCGTGCGAATTTTCTAACATCAAACCTTCGGCGAATATTTTATCCGATAGAAATTTGCAGACTGATACTTTCGCTGAGCGTAAAGGCGAAACTGAAAAATTGAGCTTTACCCAGGTTTTGGAAGAACGAAATCCAATATTATTAATAGTTGAAGATAACCTTGAATTGCGAAAATACATTCAAACCGAATTTAGCCATAACTATACAGTAATTGACGCAGCAAACGGAAAACAAGGACTTGAAATGATTTATAAATACTATCCCGATTTAATTATCAGCGATATTATGATGCCCGAAATGGATGGACTTGAGCTGTGCAAGCGGATAAAAAACGATGACCAAATCAGCCACATCCCCATTATTTTACTTACTGCAAAAGCCGATGAAGAGGATGTTATTGGCGGAATAGAACTGGGTGCCGATGAATACATTACCAAACCATTTAATATAAAACATCTTTTTGCAAAAGCCGATCAGCTTTTACTTTCGCGCCGTAAACTAAAAGAAAAATTTGGCAGCGAAGTATTTTTTGAACCCACGAACATGGCCTTTACAAATGCCGATAAACGATTTCTTGAAAAACTTGTTAAGCTGGTAGAAGACAACCTCGCCAGCGAAAGTTTTCAGGTTGCCGATATTGCAATGGAAATGGGCATGGGGAAAACCAATTTGTACAAAAAAGTTCAGGCACTCACCAATCAGTCGGTAGCTGATTTTGTGCGTACCATAAGGTTGAAAACCGCTGCAAAACTTTTGCTCAGCAATGAATATTCAGTTTCGGAAGTTTCCTTTCAGGTTGGTTTTAAAGATGCAAGCCACTTTATAAAATCGTTTACCCGACAGTACAAATTAACCCCAAAACGGTTTATTGAGCAGCAAATGCAACTGAAAAGCTAATGCAGGCTATATTTTTTGCCTATATTTTAAAAATAGTAAAATCGCCCACGAGTATGGTCTTTTTGTTCAAATCCCCCCGGGTTGAACAAAAAGACCATTTTTATATCGTTTTCTACAACAAACTAAGCGACTCTTGCCCCTATCTTAGTTCATCATTTCATTAACTCAACGCAACTTTGATGAACTTCGATGAAAATATTCTGGTACTTAATTTGAAAAATGGAGATGAAAATTCATTCAAATTTCTATACGAAAAATACTATTCAACGCTAATCAGTTTTTCATATAAATACCTAAAATCAAAAGAAGAATCAGAAGAAATTGTACAAAACATCTTTTCTAAAATTTGGGAACGAAGAAGTGATTTAAATGAATCGCTGAATTTTAAATCTTACCTTTTTCAAATTGCCGTAAACGACATTTATAATCGGTTTAAAAAGAAAGTTCATGAAAAAAAATACCATGACTTTCAAAAAGAATCAAATAATTATCCGGTATCTCTGTCAATTTGTGAAAATAGGTTTGATTTTCAGGATATTCTGGACATGGTTAAAAAGGTGATCGACAAATTTCCGCCCCAGAGAAAGCTGATATTCACGATGAAAAAATTAGATGAATTAACTAATGCTGAAATTGCAAACAAGTTAAGCATTTCTGTTCGGACAGTTGAAAATCAAGTTTTAAGAGGCGTGAAAAGTGTGCGTTCTGAATTAAAGTTCTGTTTTGAATGATAAAGTAACTGTTTAAGTTTTTTAGTTGCTAAAGTGTATAATATGGAAAATTTATTACAATCCGGCTGTTGGATAATGTCGGAAGTGAGTATTATTTCTGGCTGGATTGTAATACTTAAAAATACACAAATGAAAGGATCAAAGATAAACTGCTTATTGGGTAGGATAAGAAACAACCAGTTTACGGATTCCGATTTAGTTATGATTGAACAATTAACCAATAAAACAAAATATCAGAAAAAAATTCTAAAGTTGATGTACGGGCAGTTGAACGATGAATTCCACGTCCTTAAATTAAACCTGAATGAGTTCCTAATAAATAAATATTAATTTTTAAATTCTTAAAATTATGAGACTTAAAACTTTACTTTTAATTATTTTAATGTCTGGAGGCATACTTCATGCCGAAGATACCATCCGGTCATTGGTTATTACTGAGGCATGTCTTAGTTGGATGGACGAAGCTTATGTTGAGATTACCAACATGGGTGATAAAGATGTGCAACTGGGTAATTTCAAAATTGGAAACATTGAACCATGGGGAAATCCTCCATTTATTCCAAGAGTGCCGGAAATGGTTTTTCAGTTGCCTGAAAAAATCTTATCTCCCGGAGAAAGCTTTTTAATTGCAACAGTGTATGATTTTGAACCTACGCAACATGCAAAAGGATTGGAGAGGTTTAGTGAGCGAAGAACAAAGGAAGAAATGTGGGAATTGGCGGATGTACAATACCACATGAAAGAAAGTGATGGAGATGCAACGGATAGCGTAACTAACCCCCAAAGAATCTTTTCTGAAGTCGTATGGGGAAGGAACTGTATTTTTATCGAACAACATTTCGAAAATGGAGACTCTGTGGTTATCGACCAGGTAAATGGTGTTTTTGATGGCGAGGATGGTCTTAACCTACCTTTCGATCAAAGATGGCCGAGTAAGCCTGGTTATGACGTTGCAGGTGTTGTAAACGCAAGTTATGAGGCATACTTGATTCGTAAATTTTCTGTCAAACAAGGTAACCTCGATTTTGCAAGTGCCCGTGGCGTTGGTATAGATGATTCGGAATGGATAGCTATTCCAAGACAAGGTGGTCCCTGGAGAAAAGCTATGTGGACAGTAGGAAACCACGCTAATGCCAAGTTAGACGAAAATACACTTGAATCGGATGTTGTTGAAGTTGATTTTGCCAATAAAACACTTACTGTGCCTTGGGGAATACGGCGAAGCGACGACATTATGAATTATTTTGTAAAAAAACCAGGTATTGGCTGGAATTACCATCTTGCTCCCAATACAAGTGCTGAAGACTCTGTATCTTTTACGGCTAAAACAGGGGATCAACTCCAATTATTTGTATGCGGAGAAGGTCTCGATTTAGTTACTTTTGAAATAATTGTAAAAGAACCAACTACAGATGCCAAATTAGCGGTGCCAAAATTAAACGCAGACGCTCAAGGAAATTGGAAAGACCAAATTCAAAATGGAATACTTACATGGCCAAGAATTACAAGAAACGAATCCGATATGGACACAATTTGGGGAGAATATGGAGGAATACCGTATGCAACCAGAATTGATTCGTTATTAGATCGTATAGAGATTCCTTCAAATGCCAGTTGGGAACTTGTTACCGTTGACGGTTTGAACCGTCCCGATTTAAAAGGAGGTGATAAACTAAAAATTGTAGCAAAAGATGGCTCTGAAAAAGAATATTACATATTGGTAAATGGTTATCTTCCAAGCCATAATGCACAGTTAAGCTCAATCACTTGGCCTGATATACCGGGATCTTACCGGGGTATATTTGGATGGTTAGGAGATACGATTCCAAATTTTGGAGGTAGCGTGTTCAACTATAAGGTAACCGTTCCTTTGGATGTGGATGGGATTCCAGGCCTTATCGCCAAGACAGCAGATTTGAATGCGCAAGTTGAAGTGGTGCGAGCATCAAGCTTAAACGGAACCACCAAAAACAGAACTATTTCATTTATAGTAACAGCAGAAGATGACACGACCATAAACACTTACAATGTTGAATTAATAAAAGAAAGAAATCCTAACGATATTCAACCATTTACCCCTGATCCATTTATTTCTGAAATTGTTTGGAAAGAACAATGGGCTAACTCGTGGATGGAAATTTTTAATCCTGGAACAGAACCCATTGATTTAAGTAATTACATGTTTGTAAATGATTGGCCGGATGATCCAGCCGTTGCGGTTTCAAATAGTTCATCCGCAGAAAGTTATGCACGTCGTTATAATAAATATATTCCAGGATATAAATATACCAACAATGAAGCGGACTGGGCATCAAATCCGGGGATTTTAGAGTCTGATTTAAATGTGAATCCTATAGTTATGCCTGGAGATGTTTTTGTGTTGGCAGATATTCGTCAATGGTGGACTATTGGATATCCCTGGTATGCCTCTAAAGCTGCAGATATTGATTTTGGGAAACATAATCCGTGGGGAGAAAATATTGGTGAACAGAATTCTGCAATCGGGCAATGGGGTGGAGTAATTTTTATGTTCAAAATTGAAAATGATTCTATCAAAAGTGGATTAAAGGCACCTAATGATATCAACGATTTCCAACTACTTGATATTTTTGACATCGGTCAGGCTGGTATGACGAACGACTACCGAAGGAAGCCTGAAATCTGGAAAGGAAATCCTCTATTCGGAGATTCCCAGGATGAAGAAAATGATAAAATGGAATGGGTAGAATATACACAAAGTGATTTCGAAGGCCCCGGTATTAGTTGGAATCAGTCCCATTCTGCCGTTGCAACCGACGTAGGACAACACTTTTTAATTCAACCAACAGCTTATATGTCAACCGTAAGCTCGGTAGTTTACAAGGTATCTCCCGGCTATTCAAAAAATGAATCAATTAAAGGAATGACAACTGGCATAACTGTGGCTAACTTTATGACTAACCTTATTAAGGCTGATGAAAATCAGATGCTTAATGTTCTCAGTAGTGCTGATGGTTCTGCTTTAAGTATGGATGCGGTATTAAGTATGAACGACATACTGGTTGTAATGTCGGCAGATAGTACAAATACTACCAAGTATATTTTGGAAGTTTCCGAAGTGGGTTTAAGTTCAGATGCCGTCCTGACTTCAAGTAGGTATACCATTACCATTACCAGCGAGCCAAAGAGCGGAACTGAAAATGAAAACGCAGGCACTGCAATCATTACCGGTTTCGACTATGGTACTTCGTTGAAAACCATCTTGGCTAATATTACTGTTCCTGCCAGCGCAAATATGGATGTGGTTGACTTAAACGGTGCTTATGTGCCGCTGATTCGCTTGAACTTCGATACCTCCTATGTAAATGTAACTGTAAACTCCAATATATATATGGATGTGGTTGCTGAAAACGGGGTGACTGAAATTGTTTACCAATTAATTCCCACATCTACCGATAAAGATGCCTTTGTTCTTTCGGATATATACAATGTTATTCAAAAAGAAATACTGATTCAATATGTGCCTCGGGGAACAACCGCAAACACATTACTGTCCAATATTGTTGCCTCAGCCGGCGCTTCAATAAAAGTTGTAAATAAAATGGGAATGGAAAGATTGAGTGGCAGAATTGCTGATGATGACAAAGTAGTTGTTACCTCTTCAGACGGTTCAGTTTCAAAGGCTTATTACTTATCAATGTTAGCAGAAGAATATGTGCGTGAAACAACTTATCTGGCCTACATTTTATCAGCAACTTATCCAATAGATCAGGTTGGTTTCAGGATTGATGGAGTTGATGGAAAAGAAAGTATTGCCAACTTCATGACTAAAGTAACTCCTGCCGCAGGTGCCAATGCCGTAGTTATTGATAAAGACGGCATGGAAAAAAACTCAGGCGATATTGATAGGGATGATAAGGTTAAAGTTACATCTGCCGATGGTAAAATTGTAGTAATGTATTCTTTTGGAATTCTTACTTCGAATAAAACTTTAAACCAAAATGAAATTTCAGTGTATCCGAACCCTACTAACAACGAAATAAAAGTTGCAGGAGTAGAACCTGGAGATAGAATACAGGTAATTAATTCAGTTGGAACAATTATTAGTGATGTTAATGTTGTCCGTAACATTGAAAGCTTTTCTTTAAGAAATAAATCCGCCGGAATATATATGGTTGTAATTTCAAAAAGTAACTCTATTACTGGTAGATATAAAGTAGTTAAGTTTTAGTTTCATAAAGTTTATTAATATTAAAAGGGCTGTCCAGAATATCGGACAGCCTTTTTGTTTTTAAGGATTCAAATAATTCGCCGAGATGAAGAAAAAAATGCTCGTTTTTATTCTTACATTAACAATAATATTTACCATTGCTGGAATAATAATTATTTTTTTATCATAAAGAAGCCGAAAATAAAGTAAGCCGAAAAGCAAAACATTATTGAAAATTTATCAGAAAAATATTTAAATGAAGAAATTCTGGATTATTCAAACCGCCCTTTGTTGTTTTATTTTTACTATTCAGGCACAAACCCGCGACCCTTATAAATGGCCTTTTGCCGATACTTCAATCTGGAATATGCCTATTGGAGATAAAGCGGAATACGTACCGGCAAATATAAAACCGGCCACGAAAATGGGAATGACAGTTGATGAGGATTATTTACAACTCGACCCGAATGCACCTGTAACTCCAATATTTACAAATACGGCGGGGTGGGACAGAAACAAAGACCGTTGCATTGTATCCGGACCACTTTTGTTTGACGCGCCAATGCCCAAAGATTGGTTAATAAGCCGCGATACCTGGGACGGCGATACTCCAAATGCAGGGTTGGCAGTTATTTTGCCCGATGGGCGAACAATACGGCAAACCCAGCCTTTCGCCCGTTGCAATTTGGGCTCTTTCGGCACAAGTCAGTATGTTTTTCCCAATGTAGATATTTACGCAGAGGGAATTGAAGGGGCGCACGGAGCAACCGGAATGTCGGCCATTGGCGGTACAATCCGCTTGGGCGAACTGGTTCCCGGTGGTGAAATAAACCATGCTTTGAAATTTAATTTCTTTGGGCATAAAAATTTTTATTACGATAATGTTACAAAAGGATTTCGCTGGCCTGCAAGAAGTGCTGATGGATATGCAGGCAATGTGAGCTCAGGAATAAACTATGCTGGAACAACGCCCGAATGTCGTGTAGGTGCTTTGGTCGCTATTCCCGCATCGGTGAACCTCGATAAGCTTAACCTGCAAACCGAACCAGCCCGAATTATTGCCCGCACATTGCAAAAATATGGAGCCTACATTGTTGATGATACGGCTTGGGATGTGTATGCAGTTATGATTGAATGGAGTAGTGTCGGCAGGGTTCGAACTGAGTTTCAGTCGGTTTGGGGATTCCCGATGATAGAGGGCAGTACAAATTCGCCCTGGGCCAGCGATATGCGAACAATTGTTACAAGCTTAAAAGTGGTTAATAACAATACTGCCAAATCGGTTGGGGGAGGTGGAAATCCAATTGCCCCCAAAGCGCCTGAGTTTGGCCGTGCAGGAAATATTAGCCCAAAAGTTTTTCTCACTTCCCCGCTTGGCGAAACACATATTGTTAAAGGGCAACAGCTTTCATTTGCTTCAAATGCTTCCGACGATGATGGTTCTATCACAAAAGTCCAGTTTTTTATGAATAGTAAATTAATTGGCGAGGTAAATTCTGAACCTTATTCGCTTGATTACATGGCGGTAAATTCCGGTTCGTACATACTAACTGCAAAAACATTCGATAATGAAGGTGCAGTTGCAGTAAGTCACGGATTAAAAATAATTGTCGATAATGCAGCCGGAGTGTTTAATAAACCTCCAACAGTTTCTATCAATGTCCCTGCCGATATGAATACAATAAATGATGGTCATCCGATGAATCTTACAGCAACAGCGGCTGATTCCGATGGTTCGATTTCAAAAGTAGAGTATTACAAAGGATTTAATAAAATCGGCGAATCCAAGACAGCACCTTATGCGGTTTCAGTTCCATTTACCATTGCCGGAAAACAAACCTATGTTGCCAAAGTATTTGATAATAAAGGGGCAATGGCATTTTCATCGCCTGCGGTTTTTGATATTCCTCATATTAACGATTTGCCAACGGCTACAATGACCGCACCCAAAGAAGGCACAATTTATGGTGCCAACAAACAACCGCTTTTGCAGGCAACCGCAAGCGATTTGGAAACTGCGGTTTTAAAAGTGGAATTTTATTTAAACGACGAACTGGTGGCAACAAGTGAAGTAGCGCCATATTCGTTCCCCCTACCACTTTTGCCCGGTGGCGAATACCAAACTTATGCCCGCGCTTATGACACAGATAATGAATACTTTCAAACTCTTCCCATTCATTTTTCAGTTGAAAAACCGGTATCGGCAGAACTTACCCTAAAAGAAAAGGTTGAAGTTTACCCAAATCCGTTTAAGGAGGGTTTGTTAACGATTAAAACTCCAGGTAGTTTCAGCTCCGATTTGAGAATTTTTGCTGTTGATGGGAAATGTGTTTTTACTAAAAACGATTGTGAAGAAATTATAAAAATACCACGTGATA
>Ga0105047_10015301_pt1 | contig 12091 bp, 12 predicted proteins | sample MAT04_FD_78384 | JGI IMG/M metagenome (GOLD analysis project Ga0105047, IMG submission 78384) | Freshwater microbial communities from Lake Fryxell liftoff mats and glacier meltwater in Antarctica - MAT-04 (megahit assembly) | ecosystem: Environmental > Aquatic > Freshwater > Ice > Liftoff... | reverse complement strand
GCGGCGGTGGACGAGGCGGCGATCACGACGAGCGCCGCGCTGCTGTCGATGATGTGGCGGGCGTGCGCGATCCGATCGGCGGGCGCGGTGGTGCCGGTGCGAATGGTCCAGCGCAGCGACGGGTCGCCCTCGACCGCCTCGATGATCGGGCGCGGGATCGCGGTCAGCGCGGCGACCGTTCCGGTGCGGTTCTTGGCCGCCTCGCGCTCGACCAGCGCCGCTTCGGACGCGACGATCAGCATCAGCGGATAGGTCACCATCGGCACCAGCACCATCGTCGCGAGCGTGCGGCGATCGCGGAGGGTGTCGATGATCTCCTTCCTGTAGACCGTGCCGACGACGCCGGCGCGCGGGCGGCGGCTCACTTCGGCGCCTCGTCGTGCAGTGGGGCGGGCGCCTCGTCATGGAGACGCACGATGAGCTCCGCCATCGTCCCGCCCTCGGCGATCAGCTCGGCGTGCGTGCCGATCCGCATCAGGCGCCCGCGCACCAGCAGGCCCACGCGATCGCAGAGCGCCTCGACCTCGCTCATGATGTGCGTCGAGAACAGCACCGCCTTGCCGCGGGCGCGCGCGCTGGCGATCGCGTCGACGACGAAGCGGCCGGAGATGACGTCGAGCCCCACGGTCGGCTCGTCGAGGATCAGGACTGGAGGATCCGTGAGGAAGGCTCGCGCGAGGTTGGCGCGCTGCCGCTGGCCGCTCGAGAGCTGCGCGGTGCGCTGATCGATGAACGGCTGGAGCTGGAGATCCTCGGTGACGAACGCGATGCGATCCTCGAGCGTCTCCTCGTCGAGATCGTGCAGGCGACCGAAGTAGGCGAGCACCTCGCGCACCGTGAGGCGGCCGTAGAGCGCGGTGTCGCCGCTCAGGAAGCCGAGGTGGCGCTTGGCCTCGAGCGGATCCGCACGCACGTCGATCCCGAGGATCTCGGCGTGACCGCTGGTGGGCGCGAGGATGCCGGAGAGGACGCGCAGCAGCGTGGTCTTGCCGGCCCCGTTCGGGCCGAGCAAGCCGAACACCTCGCCGGTGTGGACCTCGAACGAGACCCCATCCAGCGCCCAGTGATCGCCGTAGCGATGGCGCACGCGGTCCGCGAGGATGCCAGCCGCCACTCGCGTGGTTTAGCTTGGAACAACGCCTCGGTCTACGCTGTCTTTGTCGCGCCGGCCATCGTGTGCCGGAACTGCTTCAGCGCGCGCTTGTCGTTGCTGAACACGTAGCGGCCTGCGGCGCGGACCTCGTCCATGACCAGGCGCAGGTTCCAGTACGCGCGGTTCCTGAGCTCGAGCGCCTTCTGCGAGTCGGTGTCGGCCGGGATCTCGGCGATCGCCGCGCTGAGGCTATCGGCGAGCTTGTTGGTCGCTTGGACCACCTTTGGCGGGAGCTTCTTCGCCTTCTTCAGCGCGACGGCGTGCTCCGACGCGAGGCCCGCGAGCTTGCGCATGTCCTCGATCAGATCCGCGTCGCCAGTGCCGTGCCCGATCGCGTCGAGCTTCTCGAGCAGCGCGGCGTCGTCCTTCTTGAAGTAGCGAAGCGCATCGATCAGGCCGGTCTTGAGGGTCTCTGCTTCCTTGCGGATGCCGATCAGCTTCTCGGAGGCGGTCTTGGTGTGGGTCATCGACCAGATCGTCTCCGCGCGGTGGAGCATGTCCTGCGCGGCGTGGAGCTGCTTGTCGAATCCCGCCTTGAGCTTGCTGTTCTTCAGCAGCGCTTCGGCCTTCGAGGTGGCGGCGTCCTTGAGCTCGCCGGCCTCGTCGAGGACGTGGCGAACGGCGGCGTCGGGCGCGCGGATCATGCGGGAATCGAGGGAGCCCAGCGTCTTCTGCTCCTTCGAGGACAGGGGCTTCATGGGATTTTGGGCGCTCTTGGCCTTGGCGGTGCGCGCGGCTTTTTTGGAGCTTCTTCGGTTCGACATGCGCGGCTCGAATGCAACGCCCGGGCCAGGGGCATCGCCCACGACGCGCTGCGCTGTCGTGCTGCGCTGCGCGGTGGCGTTGTGCAACTCGGGTGGCGATTCGCTACACCTCCGGGCGCGTGCGACGATGGGCGATGCTGGTGATGGTGCTGATGGTGTCGAACTGCAGCTCGATGCGTTCGGCCGGAAAGTACACCGCGATGGGTGGGGGCGGCCTCATTCTCGTCGGGGTCGCGACCCTGGCGGCGGACTGCGGCGACGGCGGTGGCTGCGCTGGCCAGGCAGAGCTGTACGGGGCGATCTTCGCGGGCGCGGCCGGGATCGCGGCGCTGGGCCTCACGGTCTATTTCATCGCCGACGACGCTTCCCGGGGCGGAGGCGGCGAGACGCAGACGCTGTTCGGCGCCGAGGACGAGTGACGCGCTTTTTCGGCCCATGACGCCGTGGCCCGGGCCTGCTATGAGCCCGGCGTGCTCGGGCCGATCCTCCTCGTGTCGCTCCTGGCGGACGCCGCCGTCCGCTACACGGGATCGGCTGTGGCCGAAGACGCCAAGAAGGAGCACGGCACGCAGGTCGTCCGCGAGATCAGCGCCGACGTCGACGGCGACGGCGCCGAAGAGATCGTCGTCGTCGAGCGCGACAAGGACAAGACGATGCGTGTCCGCGTGCTGCGGAGCGGGGGCGACGTCGAAGAGCCGACGTTCACCGCGATCGCCGCCAGCACGCCCCGGAAGGCCGATCGTCTGCTGCGCATCGAAGCCAAGGAGCTCACCGGAAAGAAGGGCCTGGAGGTCATCGCCGTGCTCGAGGAGTCCTCGCCCGACGAGACCGTGCAGCACGTGCGCATCCTCGGGGCGACGGTCGCGGGCATCGGCGAGCTGTTCGCGCAGAGCTTCTTCGTGCCGCGCGGGCAGGAGAAGGATCCCGCGCTCGTCGAGCTGGGCGACGCCGCCCCGCGCTTTGCGATCCGCGATCGCGGCCAGGGCCTCGCCGATCTCGCCTGGGTCCGTGGCCCGCAGGTGCTCGCGTTCCCGATCGGGAAGGCGCCGGCCACCGCGGTGATCGGCGGCTACGAGCAGATCTATCGCTACCAGAGCGGAAAAGGCGTCTTCGAGGCCGATCCGCAGCCGACGGTCGTCGACTACCTCCCGCCACGCGCCGCGTGGACCGTCGAGGCTTCGGCGCAGGTCCCGAAGATCTGGGGCACCGCGCAGCCCTTCTGGGGATCCGACGGCGACCTCGCCACCGCCTGGACCGTCGCCGGTCCCAAGGCCGGCGCGGGCGAGTGGCTGCAGGTCAGCTTCAAGGGCAACGAGGACGTCCAGCTCTTGCGCGTCGTCCCCGGGTGCGCCGCCAGCGCCCAGGCCTGGGCCGAGCACGACCGAGTGCGGGCATTCACGGTCGAGCTGTCCTCGGGGGTGCGTTTCGATCTCGACCGCGCCGCGTGGGCCAAGACCAACGACATCGAGCTTCCCCGCGCGATCCGCGCGGTGGGCGACTTCCCGATCAAGGACGAGCTCGGCGCCGAGATCGGCCGGCAGATCCTGATCCTCCTGCGCGACAAGCAGCCCATCCGCTCCGCGCGCTTCGTCGTCGGTCAGCTCGAGCCCGGAAAGCCCGGCAGGGGTATAGCGCGCGAAGCCTGCGTCGCAGAGATCTCGGTTCATTGATGTTCGAGGGGACTTCCTTCTTGCCAGCGCGCGGGTTTTGTCCTGGGATGTCGCGCGGATGAAGCTCGTTCCGGTGCTCTTTCCGTGCGACCTCGGGCGCACGACGCGCGGCACGCACTACACGACGGGCGAGCGCAGCGCCGACATGATCCTCCTCGATCTGCTGGAGGGCGAGGGCGTGCGTCTCGCGCGGCCGATCGTGGTGGCGGTCCCGGAGGCGCTGCCGCCGGAGGATCCGCTCACGCCGCTGAAGCAAGACAAGCCGATCGCTGCGGCCGTTCGCGCGCTCGGCGAGGTTGTCGGCCGCATCAACGCCGAGGGCCACTTCCCGGTCGTGCTCGGCGGCGATCAGCTGGCGATGTGCGGACAGATCCTCGGCCACTCGGTGCGCCACGCGGAGGGCATCGGCCTCGCGATCCTCGCGGACGCCTGGCTCGATCTCGCGCTGCCGGCGATCCCGGTCTACGACGAGCTGCAGCGGCTCAAGTCCGATCCCGAGGTCACGAAGGACGGCGACGCCCACGGCATGGTCCTTTCGGCGGCGCTGCGGCACTTGTCGGTGAGCACCGAGCTCGGCGCGGCGATGGCGGCCAGCAAGGTCGTCGCGGCGCAGACCAGCGTGGTCGGCGTGCGCGGGCCGCAGACCGCCCAGGTGAAGGCGCGCGCCAAGGTCACGCCGATCGAGATCTGGACCATGGAGCGCCTCGAGCTCGACGGCGAGAGCGCCTATCGCGCGGTGCTCGCCCGCCACCTCACGCAGGGCCCGATCGCGCTGTCGATCGACGCGCGCGGCCTCGATCCGCACCTCATGACCGCGGTGGCCGATCCGGTCAGCGACGGCCTGGAGTGGAAGTTCCTCAAGCGCTCGCTCGAGCAGTGCCTCCCGCACATCGATCGGGTGCTCGGCCTCGACATCTCGCAGGTCGACGTGCGGCGCGACGACGCCAACCACACCGCGACCTCGCGTCTGGTCGAGATCCTCGCGCCGTTTCTCCAGCGCGTGTCCAAGACGTAGTGCAGGCACCAACCTTGACTCCCGGTCTCGTCTCTAGCTGATTGCCCGCATGGATCTGGTTCCCGACCTCGGCTCCCTCCGCGAGAGCTTCGAGGACGAATTCGCCGCGTCGTCGAGCGACGAGGCGGCGCTCCTCGCGCTCAAATCGAAGTACTTCGGACCGAGCGGCGTCGTCACCGGCATCCTGCGCGGCCTCGGCAAGATCGCCCCTGAGCTGCGCAAGGAAGCCGGCCAGAAGGCCAACGCCGTGCGCGGCGATCTGGGCGCGCGGCTCGACGCGGCGCTGCTCGATCTCGGCGAGAAGAAGCGCGCCGCCGAGCTGGTCGCGAACAAGCTCGATCTCACGCTCCCCGGACGACGCAGCCGCCCGCGCGGCGCGATCCACCCGGTGAATCGCGTGATCGCCGAGCTCAACTTGGTGTTCAAGCGCCTCGGCTTCGATGTCGCAAACGGGCCCGAGGTCGAGCTCGACTGGTACAACTTCGAGGCGCTCAACTTCCCGCCCGATCACCCCGCGCGCGACATGCAGGACACCTTCTTCGTGAAGGGCCCGAGCGGCGATCCGAAGGCCGCGCTGCTGCGCACGCACACGTCGCCGGTGCAAGTCCGCGCCATGAAGGCTCTTGGAGCGCCGATCCGGATCATCTCACCAGGGCGCGTGTATCGCTGCGACAGCGACGCGACGCACTCGCCGATGTTCCACCAGATCGAGGGGCTGTGGGTCGACGAGGGCGTGTCGATCGCGCACCTCAAGGGGGTGCTCACCGAGTTCCTCGGCGCGTTCTTCGGCAAGCGCGAGGTGCGCTTCCGGCCCTCGTTCTTCCCGTTCGTCGAGCCCGGCGTCGAGGTCGACATGCAGTGCGTGTTCTGCAACGGCAGCGGCTGTCGTCTCTGCAAGCAGACCGGCTGGATGGAGATCATGGGCGCGGGGATGGTGCATCCCAACGTCCTCGAGGCCGCCGGGATCGACAGCGAAAAATACACCGGCTTCGCGTTCGGCCTCGGCGTCGATCGCGTCGCGATGCTGCGCTACGGCGTCGACGATCTGGCGCACCTGTTCAAGAGCGATGTCCGCTTCCTCGAGCAACTCTGAAGGACGTCTGAGGGACTAATCACTTGAAAACCTCGCTGAAATGGATCCGAGAGCTGCTCCCCAAGCTTAAGGCGAACGACGACGAGATCGCCCGGCGACTCACCGACGCTGGCCTCGAGGTCGAGTCGACCCACCGCCAGGCGGCCGCGTTCGACGGCGTCGTGGCGGTCGAGATCAAGCGCGTCGAGCCGCACCCGAGCGCCGATAAATTGCGTCTGGTCACCGTCTGGGACGGCGCGATCGAGCACCGCATCGTCTGCGGCGCGCCCGACGTCGCGGTGCACCAGAAGGTGCCTCTGGCCAAGCTCGGCGCGAAGCTCCCGAACGGGATGCTCATCGCGCCGAAGGAGATCCGCGGCGTGCCCAGCGAGGGCATGCTCTGCTCTGCCGCCGAGCTGGGGCTCTCGTCCGATCACGGCGGGCTGCTCCCGCTCGCGGCGGGCACCAAGGCCGGCCGCCCGCTGGCGAAGGTGCTCGGCAAGGACGACGTCGTCCTCGACATCGCGGCGCCCGCCAACCGCCCTGATCTGCTCTCCCACGTCGGCATCGCGCGCGAGATCGCGGCGCTGTTCGGCCTGGCGCTGCCGGTGGTCGCGCCGAAGCTGAAGACCGCCCGCGCGCCCGCAGCCAAACACGCCACGGTGCGCATCGACGACGACGCGCGCTGCCCGCGCTACCTGGCGCGCATCATCGAAGGCGTGACCGTCGGTCCGTCGCCGGAGTGGCTGGTCCAGCGGCTCGACGCGATCGGCGTCCGCTCGATCTCCAACGTCGTCGACGCCACCAACCTCGCGCTCATGGAGCTGGGTCACCCGCTCCACGCCTTCGATCTCGCTCGGCTCGGCGAGTCGCAGATCATCGTGCGCCGCGCGAGTGCCGGCGAGGCGATGACCACGCTCGATGGCGTGGCGCGCACGCTGGACGCCGACGATCTGGTGATCGCCGATGCCGCGCGCCCGGTCGCGCTGGCGGGCGTGATCGGCGGCTCCGACAGCGAGGTCGGCCCAGCGACGAAGCGCATCCTGCTCGAGTGCGCGCTGTTCGAGCCGCGCGGCGTGCGTCGCAGCGGCAAGCGCCACGGCCTGCACACCGAGGCCTCGCACCGCTTCGAGCGCGGGGCCGACGCGCAGATGATGGGCACCGCCGTCGATCGCTGCGCGCAGCTCATCGTCGAGCTCGCGGGCGGCGAGGTCCTGCAGGGCACGATCGCCGCGGGCAAGGTGAAGATGCGCCCGACGATCGCCTCGATCCGCCCGGCGCGCGCGACGGCGTTGCTCGGGCGCCCGGTCGACAAGGCCGAGATCAAGAAGACTCTCGGATCGCTGGGCCTGGTGAAGGTGAAGCCGTCCACGCGAGCCAGGCTCGACGGCGAGCACTTCGCGGTGCCGAGCTGGCGCCTCGATCTGGTGCGCGAGGTCGATCTGATCGACGAGATCGCCCGCATCGCCGGCTTCGACACCATCCCCGCGGTGCTGCCCGGCGCTGGGGGAGCAGTGCGGGCCGCGCCGCCTGCGCGCGATCCGGAGGACGAGGTCCGCCAGGCGATGGTCGCGGAGGGCTACTCCGAGGCCATCTCGCTGGCGTTCACCTCGCCGAGCATGCTGGACGCGATCGGTCTTCCGCGCGCGGGGCTGGTCGAGCTGGCGAACCCGCTCGGCGAGGAGAGCGGCGTGCTTCGGCCGTCGCTTCTGCCGGCCCTCTTGCGCGCGGCGCGCCACAACCAGACCGTTTCGCGCACCGATCTGCGGCTCTTCGAGATCGGCCGGACATTCAAGTGGCGCGGCATGGCCGGCGAGACGCTCCCCGAGGAGGTCTCGCGCGTCGCCGTTCTTCTGCGCGGCAAGCGCGGCGCGGCCGGGTGGTGGGGCGGGCAGGACGCGGCCGACGTGTTCGATCTGAAGGGCGCGGTCGAGGCGCTCCTCGAGGCGATGGGCGTAGAGGGGGCGGCGTTCGTGCCGATCGAGGTGAGCTGGCTCCACCCGCGTGCGTCCGGTGAGATCGTGGCCGGGGATTTGCGCCTCGGCGTCTTCGGCGAGCTGCACCCTGACGTGGCGCGTCGGCTGGAGCTGGACGGGCCGCCGGTGTTCGTCGCCGAGCTGTCGGTGGACCTGCTGGCGGGGGGGCGCGGCGCCATCCGCGAGATGAAGGCGCTGCCGCGCTTCCCAGGCGTGGGGCGGGACCTCTCGTTCTTCGTCGAACGCAACGTCTCGGCCGCGGCGCTCCTGGCCTCGGTGCGCGCCGCGGGCGGGCCCCATCTCCACGACGTCGCCCTGTTCGACGTCTACGAGGGCAAGGGCGTGCCGGAGGGCCAGCGCAGCATCGCCGTGACGATATCTTTCCGCGCCCCCGACCGGACGCTGAAGGACGAGGAAGTCGATCGGTCGTTCGGCGAGATCATGTCCGCGCTGACCGCGACGCACTCCGCCCACATCCGCAAGGCGTAGGGACGATCGAGCCTTGGATTGACGCCGTTTTTTTCCAAAGGCAGACTGCGCCGCACCCCATGAATATGCGCAGGGAAGCGGGCGAGGAACATCAGGAGCCGGAGCTCGGCTTCGATCCCGATGTGGCGCTCCAGGCTGCGCGCGGGGCGAGCAATCCGACCGCCGCGCCGGCGCCGATCGAGGAGGGCGAGGACGGCCTCTTCGCGATCACCGCCGATCTCACGCTGGCCCGCGCCAACGCCGAGCCGGATCTCGATGGCGTCATCGCGCCGTCCCCGAACGACATCGTGGTGGCGCCCGACGACACGCGCCGCGAGACCCCCGACGACCCGCGCATCCCGCCCTCGAAGCTCTTCTTCAAGATCGGCGAGGTCTCGCGCATCACCGGCCTCAAGCCGTACGTGCTTCGCTACTGGGAGACCGAGTTCCCGTGGATCCGCCCCTCGAAGACCAGCTCGCGCCAGCGCCTCTACCGGCGCCAGGACATCGCGGTGCTGCTCGAGATCAAGCGGCTGCGCTACGAGGAGCAGCGGACCATCGCCGACACCAAGGCGTGCATCCGCGAGGAGCGTGGCCTCGAGCGCGCGCGCCGGCCTTCGAAGCCCCCGCGCCGGCCGTCGAGCCTCTCGCCGCCGCCGCCCTCCATGCCGCCGATGGCCGTGCTGGCCAGCGACGCACCGCCACCACCGCCCCGCATCCTCGGGCCGATCCTCCGTGATCTGCGCCGCGAGGTGCTCGACCTGCTCGCCTTCGTGGACGGCGAGCCCCCGACCCACGCCCCGCGGGCCTCGTAGCCTGACCGCGTAGCGCTTCGCGAAAAAGAAGAGAGAGACCATTCATGGCAGACGGATCGCCCACCAACTTCAGCTCGGACATCGTCGGCAAGACGCTCACCAAGGCCGAGTTCGTCGAGTCGGTCTACGGCAAGGTCGGGCTCTCGCGCCGCGACTCGTCGGAGGTCGTCGAGCTCCTGTTCGAGTGCATCAAGGAGACCCTGGCGCGCGGAGAATCGGTGAAGATCTCCGGCTTCGGGAACTTCGTCGTGCGCGAGAAGAACGCTCGCATCGGTCGCAACCCGCAGACCGGCCGCGACATCGAGATCTCGGCGCGCAGAGTTCTGACCTTCAAGCCCTCGCAGGTTTTGAAAGACATTCTGAACCGCTAAGGTCGGCGCCGTGTCCGACGACGCCTATGCGATCCTGGGGGTAGCGCGCGGCGCGACCTTCGAAGAGATCCGGACGGCGTTTCGCGCAAAGGCGCGCGAGGTCCACCCCGACGCGCGCCCGGGAGATCCGACCGCGGCCGATCAGTTCCGCCGTCTGCGCGACGCGTATCAGCAGCTCCGCCAGCAGACCAAGCCCAAGAAGGGCGCAGAAGTCCCTCCGAGCCGCGTCTCGAAGGACGTGTTCGATCGCGTGCTCAACAAGAAGCGCAGCGAGGCGCGCTACGGGCCGACCCCGTTTCACTCACGCCCGGGTGAAGGATCGAACGTGTCCGGCGTCGTGACGCTCTCGTTCGCGGCGGCGATCAAGGGCGGCGACCACATGCTCAAGGTCGAGGACGGCGGCGGCGCGCGGCGGCGCAAGGTCACGCTGCCGGCGGGCATGGAGGACGGGCAGCTCTTTCGCCTGGAGGGGCGCGTGGTGCGCGCGAAGGTCGATCCCGATCCGCACCTCACGCGCGACGGATCGAACGTGGTGCTCGCGTTGCCGCTCTCCGTCGGCGAGCTGGTGCTGGGGACGGCGGTGCGTGTCCCGACGGTCGACGGCCTGGTGGAGATCACCGTGCCCCGCGGCAGCCGGCCTGGGCAGCGCTTGCGCCTGCGCGGCAAGGGCGTGGGCGGGGAGGGCGATCAGCTCTGCGTGCTCGAGCTGGTCCTCCCCGATCCGGCGACAGCGCCGGTGGCGGACGCCGTGAAGGCGCTCGCGGCCGTCGATCCCGGCCCGATCCGAGCCTGGGACAACGAGGACTAGTCCTTCTTTGGAGAAGGCGCGGGAGCGGGCGCGGCGGCGGGCTCGGACTTCGGCGCGGCCGTCTCGGTCTTCGGGCTGTCGGCGGCCGGCGCGGCGGCGTCGGGCTCCTTCGAAGCCTTCTTCTCGACGGTGCCGGTGTCCGGCTTCGCGCCGTACCCGTCGGCGTACCAGCCGCTCCCCTTGAGCGTGAACGCGGACGCGGAGATCAGGCGCTCGAGGCGGGGCTCCCTGCAGCTGGGGCAGACCGTCTCCGGTGGATCACTCATCTTTTGGAAGATGTCCCGCTGCTGCCCGCAAGCCGAACAACGATATTCGTAGGTAGGCATGGCCCCGGCCCATATAGCACCGATGTCGGCGGCGACCAGCGTCTTGACGCAACTCCCTGCCGGCGATACTTCCGCAGCGTGGCTCAGCGATACCTTTACCAGGTCATCAACAACACTCGGCAGGAGATCGTTTTCGGCGCGACGGATCAGGCGCTCGAAAAGGAGCTCGAGCGGATGGCCAAGGACCCGAAGAGTCCTGTTGCAGCGTGGAAGCTCGGCGATCAGGTGAACTTCCGCGCGCTGACCGAGCCGATGGACGAGGGCCTCCTCAAGTACCTGTACCGGAACCTCGAGTCGCGGAACCCTCCCAACAAGTTCAAGGTGCTCAAGACTTTCGCCGAGTAGACGCTGTTTCGTCCGCGGAGAAACGGGTTGACCGGCCGCTGGTCGCACCGTAAAAGCGCGATTCCGCGGTGCCGTCGCCAAGTTGGTAAGGCAAAGGTTTGCAAAACCTTCATTCACCGGTTCGACTCCGGTCGGCACCTTCCAAGCCCCGTGACCCTTGCTCGAGAAACGTGATCTCCAGCTCGTTCGTCTCGCCGTTCGCCGCAAGTGGCTGACCGCAGAAGAGGGCGAAGACTGCCTCTTCCTCAAGCGAAAGCTCGGCGAGCGCTACACGATCGAGGAGGTCATCCGCAAACGCGGGTACCTCGATGACGCCGCGCTGGCCGAGCTCTCCACTGACACCGAGCGCCTGACCCGCCGCCGCCCCGCGCCGGCGACGAAGGCCACGCCACCCAAGCCCTCCGCGCCGCCGGCGAGGCCCGCTGCCGCGGATCAGCGCCGAGAAGCGCTCGAGCCCGCGCCGCTGCCCCGGTCCCAGCCTGCCGCCGCGGCGCGCACGCTCGAAGATCGCGAGGCCACCGTGCTCGGCAAGGAGGCGCTCAACCCGCCGCTCGGCCGGGCGCAGGTCGCCACCGACTTCGAGGACGGCGGCTTTGGCACCGACGAGATGCCGCCGCCCATGCGCGACGTCGCGGCGGAGGACGCGACGATGCTCGGGGTCGCCGCGCTCGCGCCCAGCGACGAGCTGCCCTCGCTGCCGCCCGAGGAGATGACGGTCATCGGCATCCGCGTCGAGGACCTGATGCGCGAGCGCCACCGCCAGGCGACCCAGCGCAGCGTCCCGCCGACGGTGACTGATCCGGCCCCACCGCCGAAGCGCATCTCGCTGCCGGCGATCACGCGCGATCCGATCCCGGCGCCGTCGCGATCGCGATCGATGCGCGGCTGGTCCTCGACCGACGACGTCCCGACCGGACCAGAAGGCTACGCGCCGCGCGATCCCGCGCCGGTGATCGCCGAGCCGCTCGAGCCGCGGTCTCCGCCCGATCGGCAAGCTTCGCGCTGGATCCGGCCGGCCGCGGTCAACGACGACGACCGGCTGCTCGGCGAGCACGGCGCGTGGAATTTGCGCCGCGTGATCGGTCGCGGATCGACGGCGGTGGTGTACCTGGCCGAGGCCGCCGACGGCGGCGATCCGGTGGCGCTCAAGCTGCTCAAAACCGAGCTTTTGTCGTCGCGCGAGGCCGTCGAGCGGTTCCAGCGCGAGGCGACCGTGGCCTCGGTGATCGACTCACCGCGCGTCGTGCCGCTGCGCGGGACCGGATACATCGGCGATCGGCCGTTCATTGCGCTCCAGTACGTCGACGG
>Ga0105047_10015299_pt1 | contig 12092 bp, 10 predicted proteins | sample MAT04_FD_78384 | JGI IMG/M metagenome (GOLD analysis project Ga0105047, IMG submission 78384) | Freshwater microbial communities from Lake Fryxell liftoff mats and glacier meltwater in Antarctica - MAT-04 (megahit assembly) | ecosystem: Environmental > Aquatic > Freshwater > Ice > Liftoff... | reverse complement strand
CGTCGGGAAGCCGAGCCGGCCGCCAAGCCGGAGCCTCGTGTCGCCAAGCCGCGGGCCGAACGTGCCCCGGCACGCCCGCCGGCCGAGAAGCCGCAGCGCCAACCTAAGGCTGCCGCCAAACCCCCAGCGCCTGCGGGCGACGATGACGGCTTCGGTGCCGGCTTGGATGATTGACGCGCCCCGCATTATGTTGGTCGACGTGACGGTATCGCTTCCTGGAGGTTCCGATCGTGCCCGTGCTGTTCGCCTCGACCTTGTTTCTCTCGGCCATGTTGCTGTTCATGGTCCAGCCGATGATCGCCAAGATGATCACGCCGATGCTCGGCGGCAGCCCTGCGGTTTGGAACACCTGCTCGGTGTTCTTCCAGACGCTGCTGCTCTTCGGCTATCTTTATTCCCACAACCTGACGACGCGATTCGAAATCAAAACTCAGTTGAAGGTCCACCTCGGCGTTGTGGCCTTGGCGATTGTCTACCTGTTCGCCAACGCGGCACTGTCCAGCGCCAACTCGCCCATCGGCATCTATAAGTCGTTGGCACCCCAAGGCGAGTCGTACCCGATCTTCGGCGTGCTGCTGCTGCTCACGGCCGCCATCGGCCTGCCGTTTCTGATCATCTCGACCTCCGCGCCGCTGCTGCAACGGTGGTTTGCCTACACCGGGCACGAGTCCGCGAAGGATCCGTACTTCCTTTATGCCGCGAGCAACACGGGGAGTCTGCTGTCGCTCTTGGGATATCCGTTCGTGATTGAACCTCGCTTTCTCCCAGTCGAGCAGGCGTGGATCTGGACCGGCGGTTACCTCGTGCTCTTGGTGTTGGTTTACTTCTGCGGGCAGGCGGCCGTGCATCCGCTGCGGCCGGTCGAGATCCGCGGGAAGGCCGCGAAATCGCCCGAGTCCGCTGAGCCTGAACTGGAAAACACCAAGCCGACCTGGCTTCGGAAACTCCGCTGGTTGGGCCTCGCCTTCGTGCCGTCCAGCCTGATGCTCGGCGTGACCACGCACATGACGACCGACATCGCCTCGGTGCCGCTGTTGTGGGTCATTCCGCTTTCACTCTATCTGCTCACGTTCATCATCGCCTTCGCGAAGACGCCCGACTGGTTCCGACCGCTTCTGGCCAATCTCAGCCCGGTGTTGTCGCTGCTTTTGGTCTTCGTGCTCGTTTCGAACGTGATGGGGAATCGGCCTTTCTATGGGTTGTTGATTCACCTCGTCGTCTACTTCTTCACAGCGCTGCTGATGCACACCGAACTCGCCAAGGCGCGGCCGAGCGTGAACTACCTGACGGAATACTTCGTCTGGATTTCCGTCGGCGGCATGTTCGGTGGGCTGTTCAATGCGCTGATCGCACCGATCGTCTTCCCGATGGACTACGAATATCCGTTCGCAATCACCGTCGGCTGCCTGCTGATCCCGGTGCTCTCGACTTTGGAGGGCGGAGCGAAACCGAAGAGCGACTCGGCCAAGGGCTTCGCAATGCTCTTGGACATCCTGGTCCCCATCGGCATGATCGCCTTCACGGCGACCCTAACCGTGCTGCCGGAGAAGGCCGGCTGGTTCGTCGCCGCCATCACGTGGATTGCGGAGAACATCAGCGGTACCGCGGCCTTCCTGGGGTCGGACTGGAGCATTGACGCCGGCACGGTGATGACCTTCGCGCTTTACGCGCTGCCGTGCATGCTTTGCTTCTTCTTCATCGACCGCCCGCTGCGCTTCGGCTTGTGCGTGGGCGCCGTGCTCGGAGTTTGCCTCTATCGCGATGCTCAGGTCAAGGCGGCCGAGGGCCATTACCGCAGCTATTTCGGGATCATGAAGATCGAGAAGTACGAGGAGAAGTACTCACCCGCCCCGCTGATCGTGACGTACCCGGAAGAGCAGTTGAAGGAAGACGGTACGCCGCAACTCTTCGCCAAGTATCACCAGCAACCGTTTCACAAGCTGCTCCACGGGACGACGCTCCACGGCGTGCAAGCCGCAAGCCGGGGCCTGATCGCCAAGCGGGACGACACGCCGATGCTGATGGCGATGCACCCTTGGAACGCGCTGGCGTATGCCGGGATGCGTGAAAGCTGGGATTCGCGGCAGGAACCGCTGACCTACTACCACCGCACCGGCCCGGTCGGCGGCATCTTCGAGCGCTTCCGCGAGATCGAACCGAACGGCCACATCGGCATGGTCGGCCTCGGCACCGGTTCGGTGTCGTGCTACGCCAAGCCGGGGCAAAAGCTGACCTTCTACGAGATCGACCGCACGGTCGTCGACATCGTCAACGAAGGCAAATACTTCACCTACGTCAACGATGCCAAAGCCCGCGGGGCCGAAGTGAGCATCGTGCTCGGTGATGCCCGGCTACGGCTCGAGGACAACAAGGAAAAGTACGCACTGCTCCTGATCGACGCCTTCAGTTCGGACTCGATTCCGGTTCACCTGCTGACGCGCGAATCGATGCTCCTCTACAAGGAGCAACTCACCGAACGCGGGATTCTCGCCCTGCACATTTCCAACCGCTACATCGACCTGGAGCCGGTGGTCGGAGCTTTGGCCAAGGACGCGGGATTCGAGTGCCGGGTCTTCAACGACAACGACGAGGATTCCTCCGGCAAGACGCGGTCGTCGTGGGTTATCCTCGCGAAGTCCGAAGCCGACCTGGGGCCGTTCATCGCCCAAAAGGAAGGGGACGTGCTGTTCGCGTCTGTCGCTGGAGCGCCGGGCTGGCTCGTCTACGACAACCCGGCGATGGGCGTGCATCGCCACCCGTGGCGTAAGGTGAAGATCGACAAGAATGTCGACGTCTGGACCGATGGCTACGCCGACGTGCTCCGCGTCATGCGGATCGATGAAATCCGCCGCATCCGCAAATTCTTCGGCCTGCCCGTGCTGAGCGAAGGCGAATGAGCGTGGACGTGCTGATCGTCGGCTTCTCCGGCCGCGCCGCCGCCGGGTCGGCCCGGCGGGCAGGCGCGAAGCCCATCGTCGTCGATTGCTTCGCCGACCGCGACACGGCGGCCTATGCCGAAGTCCACCAGTGCCCGCCGGAACACTTCCTACAGGGCCTGCTGCCGATCATCGAGAAGATGCCGAAGTTTCCCGTCGTTTTCTGCGGCGGCATGGAGCATGAACCCGAGTTGATCGCAGCAATCCGCGGCCCGTCCGAGGCGACGACGAACTACGTGGAATTCGTAAAGACCATGCGCGGCATGATAACGACGGATGGCGACATGCGGAGCTGGATGCGTCGCCGCATCGCGACTCACATGCTGCCGACGCGTTACGCTTCGTGGACCGACCATCCCTATGCGGACCAGCCGACTCTGACCAAGCCATATCGCAGCGGCGGCGGCGTCGGCATACGACCGGCATTGCCGAGCGATCCACAGCCGGGTTTCTATCTTCAGCCTCTTTACGAGGGAGTGCCGTACTCGTCCTCGTTTCGTCGCATCGGTTCGCAAACCGATTGCTTGGGCACGACAAAACAGCTCATCGGCGAGTCGTGGCTCCATGCCCGCGACTACAGTTACTGCGGCAATATCGGTCCGACGACCCTGCCCGAAGGCCCCGCAGCCGCCATCGAAAACTGGGGCACCGTGGTCGCGGGATTCACGCACTTCAACAGCCACTGGGGCTTCGACTTCGTCCTCGGCGACCTCCCAAGGATGATCGAAGTCAATCCGCGATACACGGCATCGATGGAAGTCTTGGAGCACTCAACCGGTCGGGCACTGTTGGCGAATGACCTGACCGTCCCCGTGCCGCCCGGCATCGTCGGCAAGGCGATTTACTATGCCCCGTTCGATCTCATCGTTCCCGAGTCCGCGGCATTCGACGAAGCCGTCGCCGTCGCCGCCGACCCGTGGGCGCTGCCCGAGTTCGCGGACATTCCTCACGTCGGCGAACGCATTGCCAAGGGCACCCCGGTCGTCACGATCCTGACGCGGCAAGCGGATGAAGACGCGGTTTTGGCGGAACTGAAACGCCAAGCGATGAATCTCGACGAACTCTTCGAGGGGTGCCGGGCATGACGACGTTGAACGAGCGTGCCGCCGGGATTGCCGCCCGGATGATCGAACACGCCGACCGACTGCGGCTGGCCGTGCACCAAGTCGGCGGGGTGACGATCATCGACTGCGGCGCCGTCGCGCTTGGCGGCTTGGATGCCGGGCTGCACCTGACGCGGCTGACGATGGGCGATCTGGGGGAAGTCACGTTGCTCCCCGGCCCGGCGATTCAGGTGGCGACCGACGACCCGGTTCGGGCCTGCTTGGCATGCCAATATGCCGGTCGGCCGGTGAGCGTCGGCAAGTACTTCGGCATGGGTTCCGGGCCGATGCGGGCGGTGCTGGGCGGCGAGCCGATCTTCGACGACATCCCCGGCCGCGAAGAAAGCAGCGTCGTCGTCGGCGCGATCGAAAGCCGAAAACTCCCGACGGCCGAGGTTGTGGAATCACTGTTGGTCAAACTTCCCGAGGGCACGAAACTCACGCTCGCCGTCGCCCCGGCGTCCTCGATTGCGGGCACGGTGCAGGTTGTCGCACGGGCATTGGAAACGGCTCTCCATAAGTTGCACGCGCTCAAATTCGACGTGAATCAAATCCTTTCCGGCATCGGCGTCGCCCCATTGCCGCCGATGCATCCGGACGAGATTCAAGCCATCGGCCGGACCAACGATGCCATCCTTTACGGCGGTGAAGTGACGCTTTACGTGAAGTGCGACGACTCAGCGATCGAAGCTGTCGGCCCCAAGGTGCCGTCGAGCGATTCCAAGGATCATGGGGAATTGTTCGCCAATCTGTTTGCCCGTTATGGGGACTTCTACAAGATCGACCCGATGCTGTTTTCCCCCGCCGTCGTCACCTTCGTGAACCTGACGACGGGTCGGGCCTTCCGCTACGGTCAAAGCGAACCGGCACTCCTGCAACGCTCGTTCTTCGGATCGCTCTCGTGAGAATTGCCGTCCTCTCCGGCGGCACCGGGCCGCACGTGCAGGACCTGCTTCGCGCGGGCCGCGAGCTGGATCACGAGATCGAAGCCGTCGACTTCCGCACGATCGCGAACACGTCGCTGACGGATACCGACGCGGTGATTGTGCGGACCATGCCGGCCGGTTCGCTCGAACAGATCGTCTTCCGGATGGATCATCTCCACGAACTTCATGCCCGCGGTGCGATCGTCATCAACTCGCCGCGGGCACTCGAAGCGTGCGTGAACAAGTCACTGACCACCGCACGGCTGCATAGCGCCGGTATGCCCACACCGCGGACGGTTGTGGTTCAGACAGCCGTGCAGGCCCTGGTTGCCTTCGAAGAACTCGGCGGCGATATTGTGCTGAAGCCGCTTTTCGGAGCCGAGGGTCGCGGGCTGATGCGGATCAGCGACCGCGAGTTGGCGTGGCGGGCTTTCCGCGCGGTCGAGCAGATCGGCGGGGTGCTGTACCTGCAGGAATTCGTGAAGCACCCCGGCTGGGATGTGCGTGTCGTCGTGCTCGGCGGCCGAGTGCTGGGTGCGATGAAGCGCACGGCCACCGACGACTGGCGAACCAACGTCGCCCAAGGCGGAAGGGCCGAAGTTTTTGAAATGACAACGACGATCGCGACCTTCGCGTTGAATGCCGCCAAGGCCGTCGGCGCGGTTGTCGCCGGGGTCGATCTGCTGCCGCTGCCCGGCGGCGGCTTCACCTGCATTGAGGTCAACGGTGTCCCCGGCTGGGCGGCCTTCGCCGCCGTCACCGGCATCGACGTGGCCAAGGAACTCGTGAAGTTCACCGCAGCGGAGGCGAGCCGATGAATTCGCAACATGTCTACGACGCCTGCATCCTTGAGGCAACCGCACGAAAACTGGGCAACGTGCACCCCGGCGCGGACTTTGCGGATATGACCTTCGTCCACTTCGCCCGTAGTGCCGTCGTGATCGCGCCGATCTTCGACGAACCTCTTGGCGTCGGTGCGATGATCCTGAAGTGCATCCGCGCCACGCGGGCCATCGTTCCGGTGAACACGAACTTGGGAATGGTCTTGCTGTTGGCTCCGCTAGCCGCAGTGCCTAAGGAAGTGACATTGCAGAACGGCATTGCCGAAGTGCTGCGTGGCTCATCCATTCCCGATGCCGTGGCTGCGTATGAAGCGATTCGCCTCGCATCGCCTGCGGGGCTGAACGACGCGGCCGAGCAGGACGTGAATCAACAACCAACGGTGACCCTGATGGAAGCGATGACGATGGCCGCCGATCGCGACTCGATCGCGCGACAGTACCACATGCGTTTCTCGGATGTCTTCAGTCAAGGCGTCCCAGCTTTGCTCGACGGGTTCGCGTTTCACGGCAGTCTCGAAGCGGCGATTCTCGAATGCCAACTTCGAATTCTCCGGATCTTCGGCGACAGCCATATCGAGAGGAAGCACGGCAAGGCGTGTTCCATTGAAGTCCGCAAGGAAGCCGAAGCGGTCCATGCCCGCGGCGGTTTTCGCACCAACGCAGGCTCGGCGTCGGCTGCGTCCTTGGATTCTTTTCTCCGAATCGGGAAACTCAATCCCGGCACCACGGCGGACTTGGTCACAGCCTGCCTGTTCGTCGCCCTGCGGGACCATAAACTCTCCGCAACAGCACCGTTCGCCTTCCCCGCCTACCGATTGGCAGAACCCAATGGTCGTTGAATCCTACAAGGTGACCGTCGGCCGGGATCATCTCGTCTTCTGCTGCGGGCACTTCATCAGCTACGACGGCCACCAGTGCGAACGCCTCCACGGCCACAACTACCGGGCGTCGGTGGAGATCGAAGGACCGCTCACGGACGATTACTACGTCTTCGATTTCGTCGCGCTGCTGCGCTTGTCGAAAGCGGTCACGGATGAACTCGATCATCACATGCTGATCGCGACCAAGAATCCGGTCATCCACGTGCATGCTTCGGAGCGCAGTCTACGGGTGAACTACAAGGATCGCGAATGGATCTTTCCGAAGGAGGACTGCGTCCTTCTTCCGATCGAAAACACAACGGCGGAGTTGATCGCCAAGTATATCGGAGGCCGGCTGATGGAAACCTTGCCCAGCGTGCACGGAAGTTTGCCGAAGGTGATCCGCGTCGAGGTCGAGGAAAACGTCGGCCAAAGTGCAACGTATGAAGTTCGGACACACTAATCGCAGGGAGTGAGCGATGCCGCAACTCGAATGGAACAAGGATACCTGGGACGGCGGCTACGACTGGTCCGGCGCCGGGGACGAATGGTCCTCCGCCTGGGGCGGGCCGGTCATGCAATGGCACTGGGTGCTGTTCCCGCGGCTGCGTGCGTTCCTCCCGGCGGACAGCGTGCTGGAGATCGCCCCCGGATTCGGCCGCTGGACGCAGTTCCTCGCGGCGAATGCCAAGCAACTCACGGTCGTCGATTATGCGGAGAAATGCATCGCCGCCTGCAAGGCGCGCTTCGCCGACAAGTCTCACATCGCCTACCACGTCAACGACGGCCGGACCCTGCCGATGGTGCCTTTCGGCAGCATTAACTTCGCTTTCAGCTTCGATTCACTGGTCCACGTCGATTGGTCCATTCTGGACTCATACCTCACCGAACTCGCCGGCAAGCTCAAGCCGGACGGCGTCGCGATCATTCACCACTCCAACCTCGGGGAACTGTTCCCGAACCCCGGCGATCGTCGCTCGCTGGAACTCAAGTGGCATCACCGCGCCACCGACGTGAGCGCCGTGAAAGTCGAGTCTCGCCTGCAACAACTGGGAATGCAGGTCATCAATCAGGAGCTTGTCAACTGGGGTACGGCCGAGCTGATCGACTGTTTCACGACGTTCACTCCCCGCACGTCCGCGAAAGCCCGCCCGAATCGAGTCCTGCGCAACCCCGACTTTATGGCCGAAGCGGATCATGTGCGGAAGCTAGCTGCAAACTATGGGGAATGAGGAAAAAGTTCACTTTGAGATACGGCAGCCTGCGATTGGAGCAGGTTCTTGTAGCTTTAACCAGACAAGCACGAAGAAAGTGGTCAAAAACCAAATTGCGACTTTAAAGCCGCGCACGAAGTGATTGGTCGAAAACCAACCGCTTACTTCGTGCGCGGCTCATTATAGGTTAGCACGTATGAAACTGAAACTCACTGCTGATAGGGAATGATCGCGACTGTAACGCACTATGCATATCGGGAGCCAACGTAGTCCGGCTGAAAAAAGGTCGGCAGGTGACGGTCGATTTCCATCAGGCCATGCGGCGTGACTTCGACGCCGGTCGGCGTGACCTTCAGAACCCCAATCTTTTCCAATGCGGTGTACGGCGCCTTAAAGCGTTCCAGAATGTTCGCCTGAAACTTCGCTCGGAAATATTCGGCGTGGATTTTGCCGGTCTTGAGTTGCAGGATCATCTCGCGGATCAGCCGCTGCTCCGGCGTCGTCTCAAAGGCGCGGCCCAACGGAAGTTTGCCCGCGTCCAACATCTCGATGTACTTTTCCCAAGTGTCCACGTTCTGGATGTGCATGCCGTTGATGTGACCGAAGCTGGCCACGCCGGTGCCGAACATGTCCGCACCGCTCCACAAGGCATCGCGGTAAACGAAGGCATGTTTGACGGCGGGCTTCACGACCGTGTACGCGGAGGAAATCTCGTAGCCGACCTTTACGAATTCGTTGAAGGCATAATCCACCCACGCCCGCTTCGTCGGCCAGTCCGCGATGGAGCCGGCCGCGGTCTTCTCCGGCTGATCGGCCATCTTCAGCTCCTTCGAAAAGACCGTGTTGTACGGCAGTTCCATCTGGTAAACCGTCACGCTGTCCGGGTCGAGGTCGATGGTCTTTTTCACGCACAACTTCCAGTTGACCCAGTCCTCGCCCACCATCCCCGCGATGAGATCGATGTTGATCTGGTCGAAGCCGAGCTTCCTGGCCCAACCGAAGGCCCGGTGAATCTCTTCTTCCTGATGGGCGCGACCGTTGTACTGGAGAATCTCCGCCTTAAAGTTCTCCACACCCAGGCTCAGGCGGGTGACGCCGAGTTCCTTGAGCGTTTCGAGCTTGTGTTCCTGTAAGGTACCCGGCTCGCACTCGAACGCCACCTCCCGTGCGGCATCCCAAGGAAGGATCGCCTTCAAGCCTTCGATCAGCCCGCGCAGTTGCGACGCACTCAGATACGAAGGTGTCCCGCCGCCGAAATAGACGAAGTCCAGCTTGCGGCCGCCGACGCAGGGAAGCTTGGCAAGGAGTTCGACTTCCTTCGTAATCGTGGCGATGTAAGTCTCGACATCGCGAGCATTCTTATCGGTGTAAACGCGGAAGTAGCAGAATTTGCAACGCTTGCGGCAGAAAGGAATGTGCAGGTAGAGACCGAGCGGCGTTTCGGGGTTCGGAGCTCGGTTCAGTGCCGCGGTTGCTTCGCCAAGTTGATCCGCCTTCCAATAGGCGAACGGCGGATAGTTGGCGATGAAGTAGTTGCCGAGGCCGGTCTTCTCTTGGTCCGCGTTCGTCATGGCATCACCCGTGGATATTCGCGACTGCGGCCGGAGTCATCACCTGTTCTATACCACCGAGTCAGCGTCGGCTTTCAAAGTTGTCGGCCATGGACCGTGCCGGTGACACAGTTGACTTTCTGCTACTTCTTGCCGAGCTTGTACACGCTACCTTTGTCGGTCCCGACATAGAGGGAGTCTTTGCCGACGGCCACCGAGCCGCTGACGGCGCTGTCGAAGATCAATTGCTGGACTTCCTTCCCGGTTGCCAGATCGAGAACGTAAAACTCGCCGGTGCGGGAAAGGGAGCCTACATAGACCCGATTGCCGACAACCGTCGGCGAGGCATCGACATTGCCTTCGGTCAGATGGCTCCAGATTTCCTTGCCGGTCAGTCGATCCAAGGCATAAACCCGCTTGTCCCGGCCGCCGAGGACGATGACTTTCTCCGTAACGGCGGCGGAGGAATAGAAGGGCTGCTGCTTGCGCTTCGCCTCGAAATCCCAAGTCTTTTTGAACGCCTTCGTGTTGAGGCCCAACACCTGATTCGACATGGTGCCGAGATAGATGCCGTCGCCGAAGACAGACGCGGTGGCACCAGCCTGACCGCCGAGGTCGATGGAACCAACCGACTTGCCGCTAGTGACGTCGATGCAGTGCAGCAGGCTGTCGCACCCCGCGACGAAGGTCCGCTCGCCGCTGACTGCGGCCGAGCCGTTTACGGGGCCGTCGAGCTTGAACTCCCAGACTTTTTTCCCGTCCGGCGTGAGCCGGTACAGGGTACTGTCGTGCGATCCGACGAGCAGATCGTTGCCGATGAAGTTGGCCCCGGCGTGAATCTCGCCCATCGTCTCGAAGGTCCAAACCAGCACTCCGTCCGCGGCGTTGACCGCGTAAACTTTACCTTCGAGATCACCGACGAAAACCCGACCGTTCCGCACGGCCGGCGAGGCCTTCATGGTGCCGAGTTTCCTCTTCCACTTCAGCGCGGCCGTATTGGCATCCAAGGCATAGAGGTGCTTATCCATCGAGGCGACGTAGACGACATCACCCACGACGGCCGGCGATCCTTCGATGCTGTCGCCCGTTTTGAAGGACCATATCTCTTCGAGTTGTTCCGGCAGATTGGCCGTGCCGACGCCGGACATGGCCGCATCGCCGCGGGCAACGGGCCAATCGGCTTGAGCGGTTTTAGCGGCAATCAGAAGCAAGAATACTGGAATGATTCGGGTCATCATGGGCCTCCGGTTACCAAGCCGCTTCATAGACGCTGAGCAATGCCGCATCGTCGACCGTCCGGGGGTTGAAGCGGGCCGTCCACTGCTGATTCGCTTCCTCCGCCAGTAAGGGAAGGATAGTCCGGCTGACCTCGCATTCTTTCAGCGATGTCGGCATGCCGGCGGCCTCGGTGAGTGCCGTCAAGCGTAAAGCGAGATGCTCTGCCGAAGCTGCCAAGTCGTCGTAGAGATGGGGCTGATGCTCGGCGTTGAAGCGTACCACATGCGGCAGCAGAATGCCGATGGCGATGCCGTGGGTAAGCCCGTAATGCGCCGTGAGCGGGTTGGCGCAGCTGTGGCAGATCCCAAGCATCGCATTCTCGATCGCCATGCCGGCGAAGTGTGCACCGAGCTGCATTGCCCCGCGGGCGGCAAGGTTGCCCGGCACGGCCAAAACGGTTTCCAGATTCGGCTCGAGATAGCTCCAAGCCGTGCGGGACGCCATCATCGAAAGCGGCGTTCGCTTGGTGCACGCGAAGGACTCCACGGCATGTGCCAGGGCATCGATCGCCGTCACCGCGGTCACGCCGCGCGGCTGGGACAAGGTCAACTCGGGGTCGAGAACCGCGATGCGAAATGCGGCTTTGCGGTCTCCGCAGGCCATCTTCATATGAGTGGTTTCGTCGGTGATCAGGGCGTAGCTTTGGGCTTCGCTTCCCGTTCCGGACGTCGTCGGAATGCCGATCGACGGCAGCATCGGCTCGGTCGCCTTGCCGTGGCCCTTGTAGTCGGCCATGCGACCGCCGTTGGTCAGCAGGAAGTTGATCCCCTTCGCGCAGTCCATGGAACTGCCGCCGCCGAGGGCGACGATCAGTTCGATGCGGCGATCGCGGGCGAAATCGGTGCCGGCGATCACCTGTCGCTCGGTCGGGTTCTCTTTCACTTCGTCGAAGACGTGAACCGCAAAGCCTGCGTTCGAGAGCAACGTGACGGCACGTTGCGGGTGGCCGACCTTGGCCAAGCCGGGGTCGGTCACCACGAGCACGTTGTGGAAGTTTCCGAGCGAGGCCGCCAACTCTCCGAGGCGATTCAGTGCGCCGGGGCCGAAGATGACGCGGCCCAAGGGTTGGAAATCAAACGACGGCAGTGGGACGGGTGGCCCGTTGGATGTTAAGGGATCGCTGCTTGTAGAGGTGGGTGAAAAGATTCCCTTCATGCGGTTGATCCCACGTCAGTCGGTTGGTCGGCAGCGGCCCGACGTTGAGTCGTTCGATGTTCGAACAGGCCATCGCCTCGGCAATGAAGGCGCCATCGTCCGTGAGAAGCGACGCCGCCAGCGTGTAGCCGATGCGTTTGAGCATGTCGGCCTGCGGACATTCTATGACCGACGCATACGGGAACAAAAACTCCTTGTTCGCCAGCGGATGTTCCGGCGTTTCGCAGT
>Ga0105047_10015297_pt1 | contig 12095 bp, 7 predicted proteins | sample MAT04_FD_78384 | JGI IMG/M metagenome (GOLD analysis project Ga0105047, IMG submission 78384) | Freshwater microbial communities from Lake Fryxell liftoff mats and glacier meltwater in Antarctica - MAT-04 (megahit assembly) | ecosystem: Environmental > Aquatic > Freshwater > Ice > Liftoff... | reverse complement strand
CGGACCCCGGTACGAAGCAGAACGCCGACAAGCTGGTTGTAGACTTTTGAATACAGGCAACGAAGTGCGGTGTCTTTTCGGTCGATCCGATATCCACAAACAATATCGTATCGCTCAGCCAACAAGATGAAGCGGTTCAGTTCCGTAAGGTCAAACTGGCAGTCCGCATCCGTGAAAACGACTAGGTCTTTCTTCGCCGCTGCAAACCCACTTCGCAAGGCCGCGCCATAACCTTGATTCGGATTGTGCTGCACCAACCGTACGGACGAGTTTTTGACAGCAGCTTGCTTGACAAGAGCCGCCGTATCATCGGTGCTGCCATCGTCGACAACGATGATTTCATATTCGGAGGAAACTTGCCGCAGCGCAAAGTCCGCTTCTTCGATCGCACGGAGTATGGCGTCGCTCTCGTTCCAGGCGGGCAGGATCAAGGAGATCGAAGTGTCAGAGCTTGAAGTAGGGCGCATCCATGCAGATCCCGAGTGACAAAAGAAGTTGTAACTCGCGGCAAACTAAGCTCGGAGAACGAACGAATGCAATGCCAACTGCTAAGCGATTAGTTGCTTCCGGTAATTCCGGTGAGCGAACTGGTAGCGCTGATTTTGAACATAGTTATCGAATCGATGCTGGCATACCGAAAATACCGACGTTGCCGATGATGTCGATAACGCAAGAAATGCTAGCACCCAGGCGGTCTGACATGAACATGATGGTGAGCCGAAACTGCATCGAGCCGACGTTGCATTCAGTGCTTGCCGCCAGTGTTTTATCGATGTTGAGCATCGCGATGGTCGCGTGCTCCACACCGAAGGCATGTTGCGATCCACGATACGTTGCTGACGAGCTGACTTGTCGAACAACGTTGACGGTTGAGAAGACCAAGCCCTGTCAGCAAATCATACCTGCTGGTGTCAACTTAGAAGACGGACTTCAAGAGTCAGAAGCGGTCGCCACGGGCCTAGCGAACAACTCGCTGTTTCAAGCGACACTGGCGCAGCTTGGGATGGCTGGCGGTGACGCGGTTCAAGCTAGCTTAATCGCCAATCCGCAGGTAGTGATCTATTTCCCCAGCGGAGATAAAGAAGGTCAATACACCCTTTACGCTCCCATTGAATCGTACTTCTTGCGCCCTGCGCGAGTCAAAGTGGCCAACCGCGAGTATCGCCGGGTTGGCGATCAGCTTGTTCAAAATGGGCTGAACGTCGCTCGAGATATTCGTCTTGCCTACACCGACCTATCGCTATCAACGGAGCAAGCCCAGTTGGCAGCCGAGGCGGTTGAGATCCGACAAGGCATCGCTGACCTAACACAAAAGCGATTCAAGGATGGTGACATCAGCGAGTTGGAAACGATCACGTCCAAGGTCGACGCGCTCAGCGCCAAGGCGCTTCGCGGAGTGCAAACTCAGAACATCGCGATTAACCAAGCGAGGCTCGCGACACTGATGGGAATCCCGACCATCAGCACTCCGCTGCAACCGATGGCTCTCGCCGATACTGAAATCCCAGCGCTGGAGGAACAAAATTTAATCGATCTCGCCATCACCTGTCGTCCCGATTATCACGCGGCGCAATGGGCGATTGCGGCAGCGGGGGAACGATCAAAACTTTCTCGTTGGCTGTTCTGGCGAGCGGACGGAGTTCTCGATGTCCGTCACGGTCCCGACTTCAATCGAACCGGAGGCGGCCTGCGCTTTGACTTGCCAATTTTCAATCGCAATCAAGGTGGCCGAATGCGAGCCGACTGGGAGCTGAATGCCGCATTGCACGCTCGCGACGCGATTCATGATCAGATCTATCAGGATGTGCGAGTCGCCTACCGGCAAATGAGACAAGCGAAGGAAAACCTTGATGTTTTGGACTCGGAAATCTTGCCAAATCTTGCCGAAGCCTTGGGTATTGCTCAAAAAGGATTTGATGATGGTGGGACCGACTACTTGCTAGTCCTGCAGACGACGACGCAGTACTTGGACAGTCGATCAAGAAGCCTCGATCAGCGCGCGGCCTTGCGGCGAGCGTTGGCCGAACTGGAACGAAGCGTTGGAAGAAGTCTCAATTCCGCCCCGCTCGACATTCCTCAATTTCTGGCCGAAACGGCACCGCCGGATGGCATGTTGCAAAGCAATTTAGCAGACGAGCTAAAAACGGACGCGGTCCAATAGTCCGCCTCGCTGAAGCAGGCATAGAACAGCTTGTTCGGCGCACGTGGGTGTAAGTTATCGACTACAATGCCATCGCCTCCAATCAAGCCCTCCTGAAATTCTCCTGGCCACTCTTTGATGGGTCTTGCAACTCGCGTCCAATTTTTCTCGTTAACACTGATTATTGGACTTCTGTTCCTCGCGCAAGGATGCAGTCGGAAACCGACCGTCAAGCCAGCCCCCATTGCACCAGCCAAAGTCGAAATGGTGCCGAGTGAAAGCGAGCTGGCGACCATTACGCTAACGCCTGATGCAGAGACACGGCTTGGAATCTCAACCGTTGCGTCAGAGCTTCGATCGGTTAAGCAAATGCGAACGTTTGGTGGCGACGTCATCATTCCATCAGGTAAATCGATCATGATCTCCGCACCGATCGCGGGAGTAATCACGACCACAACGGAATCGCCCATTCCAACGCCTGGAACGCGAGTCAAGGCTGGCGATTTGATTCTAACGTTGGTTCCGCTGTTGTCGCCTGAGCGAGATGTACCGACGCCGGCTGAGCTGGTTCAGATGGCTGGCGCGCGGGCAACGCTGGTGGCCGCGCAAGTTACTGCACAAGGCGACGTACAGCGTGGTCGCGCGGAAGTCACCGCAACCAAAATTGCGCTCGATCGAGCCGTTAAATTGTTCGCTGACCGCGCGGGGAGTCAACGTGCTGTCGATGACACCCAGGCGCAAGCAAATGTTGCCGAGACGGTCTTGGCAGCGGCTAATGAGCGATTTGCACAATTGACAAAGTTGCTTACGACTCTGGAAAGCGATCCTGGACACGAGCCCGCAACATCGATCACTTTGCGGGCGCCGGTCGATGGCGTGATTCGCAGCGTCAATATATCTGCGGGCCAACAAGTGGTTGGCGGAGCCGCGCTTTTTGAAGTGCTTGATACGAGAGTCGTTTGGATTCGCGTTCCCGTCTTTGTGGATCTGCTGACGTCCATCAAACCTAATTCAACTGGCCAAGTTGTGACCTTGAACGGCAAGCCATTGACAGGTCTTTCGCAAACAACCGATTTGGAACGTGATTCCGCGATTCCGATCGACGCACCGCCTACCGCCGACGCGGCAAGCTCGTCTGCCGACCTATATTTCGAGGTTTCAAACCAATCGCTCAACCTTCGCCCCGGTCAACGAGTAGGCATTGAATTGCCACTCAACGTTAAATCCGACTCGATCGTCGTCCCGGCAGCGTCCATTCTCTACGACATCTACGGTGGCACTTGGGTCTATGTTTTGAAGGCGGAACATCGCTTCGAGCGTCAACGGGTTTCTGTTCGATGGTTCGCTGGAGCTGATGCGATCCTAGAAAACGGTCCGAAGGTCGGGACCTTAGTCGTCGCTGATGGTGCAGCCGAGTTGTTCGGTACTGAATTCGGTCCAGGGAAGTAGGCAAAACTACATTATGAGTTGGCTGATCCGTGCATCGTTACAGTTCCGAATCATCGTTTTGATGATTGCCGTCGGGCTGATCATCGTCGGAGTTCGCACAACCGATTCGGTTCCACTTGATGTTTTTCCAGAGTTCGCTCCTCCGCTGGTGGAGATCCAAACGGAGGCACCTGGAATATCGACTGAAGACGTGGAAAGTCTGATCAGCGTGCCGATCGAAAATGCAGTGAACGGGATACCGTTTGTCAAAGCGGTTCGTTCGAAATCGGTACTTGGACTTTCTAGTGTTCGCCTGATCTTTGCAAGTGGGACAGACTTGTTGATGGCGCGGCAACTGGTTCAAGAACGCGTTACCCTAGTTACACCACAACTACCGCGTGTGGCGCGACCGCCAGTCATTCTTCCACCGCTCTCGTCACTCAGCCGTTGCATGAAGATTGGCCTGTGGTCTGATACGAAAACGCAAATGGACATGACGGTGCTGACGAAATGGACCATTCGACCACGCTTGATGTCGGTCAGCGGTGTTGCAAACGTGGCGGTGTGGGGTGAAAAAGATCCCCAATTGCAAGTAATTGCAGATACTGATCGATTGCGAGCCAATGGAATCACACTCGATATTTTGGTTCAAGCCGTGCGCGACGCAACAGCGGTCGGTGCCGGTGGATTTGTCGACACTCCCAATCAGCGTTTGGCGCTTCGCCACGTGCCTGCGGTCTACACACCCGAACAACTTGGGGAGATGGTGGTCGCTTTTCGTGGCAATAGCGTCAACGGAACCGCCGCAGTTATTTCTCTCAGTAACACGAATAACATCGGTCCAGCATCCTCGGGGACTCCGATTCGTATCCGCGATGTTGCCGAGGTGGTTGTCGACTATGCGCCACCGATCGGAAATGCGATTATCAATAACCAGCCAGGGCTATTGCTAATTGTTGAGAAGCAACCGTGGGCGAACACGCTTGACGTCACGCGCGACGTCGAGAAAGCGATGGAGGAGCTGAGGCCGGGAATGGGCGAGGTCAAGTTCGACACGACGATTTTTCGTCCGGCCACTTTTATCGAACGATCGCTGACAAATCTTAGCCATTCGATGTTGCTTGGCTGCGTCTTGGTGGTGCTCGTGTTGTTGGTTTTTCTCTATGACTGGCGATGTGCGTTAATCAGCGCGACGGCGATCCCACTTTCGCTGATTGCTGCAATGCTGGTTTTGTATCTGCAAGGTGGAACGGTCAACACGATGGTCTTGGCAGGGCTCGTGATTGCGCTCGGCGAAGTGGTCGATGATGCGATTATCGACGTTGAAAATATCATGCGTCGGCTGCGATTGAACTCGACTGTGGAGCATCCGAAGTCAGCGTTTCAAGTGGTCCTGGACGCATCCATGGAAGTTCGCAGCGCCGTGGTTTATGCCACCATCATCGTTGTATTGGCGTTCTTGCCAGTGTTCTTTCTCGACGGCTTGTCCGGTTCGTTCTTCAGGCCTCTCGCTTCGTCCTACATTCTGGCGATTCTGGCGTCTCTCGTTGTTGCCCTTACGGTGACGCCAGCGATGTCATTAATGTTGCTGCCAAAGACAGCTCGGTTGCGACATCGTGAGGGACCTCTGGTTCGCGTGCTCAAGCGTTGGTATCGCGCGATCCTGCAGCAGTTGCTGAAACTCAAAGCGTTGACGCTGAGCGGATTTGCGGTAGCGTTCACCGCTTTGGCCTGTTCCGTACCTTACCTGGGTGAAGAGCTGATGCCGAATTTTCGTGAGACTGATTTTCTGATGCACTGGGTCGAAAAGCCTGGGATTGGTATTGATGCGATGGATCGAATCACGACGCTGGCAAGCAAAGAACTGTTGGCATTACCGGGCGTACGCAACTTCGGCTCCCACATCGGACGAGCGACCGTTGCTGACGAAGTCGTCGGCCCCAATTTTACGGAGCTGTGGATCAGCATCGACGATTCCGAGGACTACGACACCACGGTCGCGCGAGTACAAACCGTTGTCGATGGTTACCCAGGGCTGTATCGCGACTTACTGACATACCTTCGAGAACGCATCAAAGAGGTGCTTACCGGCACCAGTGCTGCGATCGTCGTACGAATTTACGGTCCCGATTTAGATCGGCTGAGATCGATTGCCAGCGACGTCAATTCGCAGATCAAGTCGATCGAAGGCGTTACAACTCTAAAGATCGAGCCACAAGTTTTGGTACCGCAAATATCGATTGACATGAAGCCAGCAGACGCTGCGATGTATGGCTTAACGCCTGCATCGTTGATGCGAAACGTATCGACTTTAGTCAACGGAACGCAAGTCGGCGAAATCTACCGGGACCAAGGCATCTACGGTGTCGTTGTGCGCGGGAAAGATCAAATTCAACGAGATCCCAGCGCAATGCGACATCTGATGATCGACACTCCTTCCGGTGCTCAAATCCCGTTGGAAGCGGTCGCAAAAGTTACGATCGTGCCAGCTCCTAATGAGATCAAACGCGAGGGTGCTTCACGCCGCTTGGATGTTACTTGCAATGTGGCCGGACGCGACCTCGCCTCTGTCGCCCAGGAGATCGAAGCAGCGGTTCTGGCAAACGTCCGTTTTGATGACGGATATCATCCTGAGTTTCTCGGTGAGTATGCCGAGGCCCGAGCGTCGAGGCAACGCTTGATGCTGCTTTCCGCTGGCTCCATCTTAATGATCACGATGATCTTGTACGTCGATTTTCAATCCTGGAGTTTGGTACTGTTAATGCTCGGGATGTTGCCACTAGCAGTGTTGGGTGGCGTTTTGGGAGTCTTCGCAACTGGCGGTATCCTGTCGCTCGGCTCGCTGGTCGGGTTTGTAACGGTGATCGGCATATCAGCACGCAATGCCATCATGCTGATCAGTCACTATCGTCATTTAACGATCGAAGAAGGGTTACTGCCGGGAAATGAACTCGTCATCCGAGGTGCTGAAGAGCGTCTCGCGCCGATTCTCATGACAGCGCTGACAGCAGCCTTGGCACTAGCACCGCTTGTCTACACAGGCAACCTACCGGGTCAAGAGATTGAGTACCCGATGGCGATTGTGATCCTGTTCGGCTTGGCAACGACAACGCTGGTCAATTTGTTTCTGCTGCCCTTGCTCGTCGCCATTATTCCACGGGCTCTGCGCTCGACATCTCCGGCTGACGACGCTGACAGAGTAAGCTGTTGAAAATGATCAAAATCGATGGTTTTAAGCTGGTAGGGCGTAGTCATTCAGCATTACTCATTAGCCGTTTGGGCGCTAGCCCCGGTTAAACGCGTGAACCGGGGCTAGCGCCCAAACGGCTAATACACTGAAACAATTCAGCTTACCTGCTTAGGTAGGCATCACTGAAAAAACTTCTACAAAATCTGGCTCCGTCTCCTCGGGGCGATTGGAGCCAGGATGTTCTTATGAATTTTTTCGTTGCACACTCGTGCTTGTCATCATCCCCTTATCGAGTCGCCGGTATAATACGAAAAGACACTCTTTCAATTATTCGCACTTTAGCTTCCCCATCTGCAGGATGATGATTCAATGTTGAAACCAATGAGAACGATCGCACTGATGTTGTTTACTGTCGGAATTGTCGGCAGCGCCGCGATGGCATACGAAACGGAGAATAAGGTTCCGCTAGATCAGGTCCCAAAAATTCTTAGGAAGGCAATTAAACGAACACTTGAAAAAGGAAAGTTGGTCGATAGCGGCGAAGTCAACATTGATGGAACGATCACCTATGAAGTTGAAGCTGAGCTCGATGGCAAAGAGGTTGACTCCGTTTTTGATGCTGGTGGCGAGTTGGTTGGTTTAGAAGGCAAGGGTGACGAGTCTGACTTGGCCCGCGTTGAAAAAATGAGCAACGAAGAAGACGCTATGGACGAGGAAGATGGCGATGACGAAGGTGACGAAGCTGACGAAGCTGACGAAGCTGACGGAGCTGACGGAGCTGACGAAGCTGACGAAGCTGACGGAGCTGACGAAGCTGACGAAGCTGACGAAGCTGACGAAGCTGACGAAGCTGACGAAGCTGACGAAGCTGACGAAGCTGAAGGCGACGGAGGTGATGACGACGGCGAAGGCGAGGACGAAGAACAAGGCGAGGACGTAGACGAAGATGGCGAAGACGAAGGCGACGAAGAAGGCGACGAAGGTGAGGGTCAAGTCGAAGACCGTGAAGGTGTAGAAGAAGGCGATGACGAAGAAGGCGATGACGAAGATGGCGATGGCGATGGCGATGGCGATGGCGATGGCGATGGCGAGGACGAGGACGAGGACGAGGACGAAGAAAGTGAAGAAGATGGCGACGACGATGGCGAAGAAGTAGACGAAGAAGATGGCGAAGGCGAAGGTAAAGAAGAAAGCGACGAAAGCGACGACGAAGAAGACGAAGGCGACGAAATGGAAAATGAAGGCAACGAAGTCGAAGAAGGCGGCGAAGAAGGTGAACAAGGCGGCGAAGAAGAAGGTGAAGAAGGCGGCGACGTCGAAGTCGAAGGCAACGAGTCTGCCGATAATTTCCAACAGACATTCAACTTTGAGAACCGCGAGTTTTCATCGACAGGACGCAATCGATACTTTATTTTGGAGCCGGGATATCAGATTACCCTGGCGGGCAAAGACGGTGACGAAGATGCCGAACTCGTCATTACCGTTTTGAATGAAACGATAGAAATTGGAGGAATCGAGGCACGTGTGGTTGAAGAGCGAGAGTCCATCGGTGGCAAGATCATTGAGATCTCTAGGAACTTCTTCGCAATTTGCAATGCTACGAATACGGTCTTCTATTTCGGGGAGGATGTCGACATGTATCGCGATGGAATAATTATCGATCACGAAGGTGCTTGGATGCATGGCCAAGACAACGCCACTGCAGGAATAGCCATACCAGGCGAATGCTTGATCGGTGCTGCATACTATCAAGAAAACGCCCCAGGCAAAGCAATGGATTGTGCAAGAATTGAAGAAGTGAACGCAACTATTGAGACACCTTCTGGCGAATTCTCTGGGTGCCTCAAAGTCTGGGAAATGAATCCGCTCGACGGCGATTCCGAAACAAAAACCTTTGCACCCGGCATCGGACTGGTTCAAGACGAAGGTCTTTTGCTAGTGAAGCATGGGTTTGTTCCCAAGAATTAGTGGGGAACAATGCCTCCAGGTTCAAAGGTCGAACGAGCCGTTACTCTGCCACTTTCACCCAGCGCTGTTCACGATGACTCTTGAGAATCGCTTCGCATAGAAGGATTTCTTGGTGGCCGTCGTTGAAGGTTGGAAACGTTGGCTCTTCAGTAAAATCAGCGGATTCGATGGCCTGATAAAAATCTCGAAAAAGTTGTTTGAATGTGTCGGGAAAACCCTCGTTATGGCCACCGGGATAGGAAGCGAATTGGCGAGCGCGGTCGCCTATCAGTGCTGGATCGCGGATCAATGTTTCGTTCGGCTTGTCGCGATGACCCAGCCAAAGCGAGTTCGGTGATTGACTGTCCCAAGCGAATGATCCGATCGAACCGGCCAGTTCCAACCGCAAGCAATTCTTCCTGCCAGCGGTGACCTGCGAGACTGAGATAACGCCTTTGGCACCGCCCTCGAACCGCAACAAGATAGAACCGTGATCTTCAGTGTTGATCGCGACGGAACGTGTCGCTGCGGGCGAGCTTGTCTTGCCGCTAAACGTTTCCACTTCACCGCTGGGGCGATCACGCTGGGGATAGACCGTTTGTAGATCCGCGCAAACGGCCTCCACGCGACGCCCCGTGACGAACCCGATCAAGTCCAGCAAATGGGTTCCGATATCAGCGACCGCTCGCAGCTCTCCACCTTCATCCGCCAGGACTCGCCAATTGAAGTCCGATCGATGCAGCAGCCAATCTTGAAAATAACTGCCCGAGATGTGGAACAGGTCGCCGAATGCTCCTGCGGCTACGCGACTGGCGGCTTCGATGCAAAGCGGATAATAGCGAATGTTGTAGTTGACGCCGGCGGCGACGCCAGCGTGCATCGCCAATGTCACCAACTCCGCTGACTGCGCCGAATTCATCGCGAGCGGCTTTTCACAGAGCACATGCTTGCCCGCCGCAATTACCGCAGAGGCTTGCTCGAAATGATGGCGGTTCGGCGATGTGATATGAACAACGTCAACGGTCTTGTCGGCCAGCACCTCAGCAAGCGAAGCGTATCCGCGTGGGAGTTGTAATCGTTCAGCCGCCGCCGTTGATTTTTCCGGCGACGAACCCATGATCCCAGCAACATGCACACCTGCGCGGAGCAACCCTTCAACATGCACCGGCCCGATGAAGCCGGTGCCAACGACTGCCGCAACTAATCTGCTCATATACAAATTCGTGTTTTGATGGACATGACGTCAAAAGCCAAGCGAGGTCATGCGGCTTCTTTGATATCGACGCTGGTAATATGCAACAGCGGTGCCCAGGTCACAATGTCACGGTCAGGATAGGAAACGACCAGTTTGGTTTTGGTCAGCAACACGTTTTCGGGGTGTGTGATTGTCAATGACTGTCCGCTTGACAGCGTGATGATGACCGGAGTGAACGGTTTGCGGATGAGGATTTCTCGCATTGATTGTTCGTTCATCAAATTGGTTTCCGTTGATTGCTTTGAATTAAGAATATAGCCCAAATGCTATTCAATGATCTTATGTGATCTTAGCCACGCTTTGCACAAGTTTGGCCACGCATCGGCACCGGGCAGACCTGCTGCAAGACCCACGCCGTGAGGGCCTTTTTCAAAAATATGCATTTCCGAGGGAACGTGTGCGGCTTGCAAGGCAGTGAAATATACAATGCTGTTCGCAACGGGCACGGCTGTGTCTTCGGCGGTATGAAATAGAAAGGTTGGCGGCGTTTGGGCATTGACCATCGATTCGTTGGATAGCGACGCGACCAAGGCTGGATCGGGGTTTTCACCGAGTAGGTTTTTCTGGCTGCCGCGATGCGTAAACGGTTTGTCAAACGAGATCACGGGATAGGCGAGAATCGCGAAGTCCGGCCGTGAGGAGACTCGTTCAATCGCATCTTCACTGCTTGGGTTTCCTTGGTCGTGATGAGTTGAAACGGTGCTTGCCAAGTGACCTCCAGCGGAAAAGCCGATGATGCCGATTCGGGCAGCGTCGATGTTCCAATTCGCCGCGTTGGCTCGCACCGTCCGAATCGCACGTTGGGCATCGAGCATCGGGACAGGATGGCCGTAACCTTTGCCACCGTTTCCGCCGCCACCGCGATGACGATAAACGCAAACCGCCGCTGTGACGCCCATTTTATTGCACCACGACGCAATCTGCCGACCTTCGTGATCCATCGCTAAACCGCCGTATCCACCGCCAGGGAGGATAACGATGACAGCCGTTGGTGTCTCCGAGTCGGCTCGATAAAGTTGAATCACAGGGCTGTCGATCGCGTCCGTGCCTCCAGCCTCAGGCGCATCGCCGGCCCACAATTTTAGGTTCTCGGGGCTCGGCTCCGCAGCTTCGGACAGCGAGGTGGCCACGGACAGGGAGGTCGTAGGCGAGATGAGCATCAGCGTTGCGAGTGCAAATAAGCGTGGTCTGTTCATTGGAAAAGATGGAAGCAAGGGTGGTTGGAGAGAGACAACAGGTTGGAAGTCTGTCCGATGCTTTACCAGTACTTCTCGAAACGAACGTGGCCTGGCCCCGTTTCTTCGTTGACAAAACCAGCAGCGGCGAGCAACGGCAACATCCCCGGGCGCGATGGTATCGGTTCGCCGGCCTTGACCAAGCCGATCATCGCTGGATTGCCGCACAAGAACACGTGCGTATTCGCTGGATCAAGCGGATCGCCTGCCATTTCCGCTAATTTGCCGCTGGTGAACAAGTCTTGGAGGTATTGTTTCCCGACGTATTGCGGATGAGCCGGATCAAGGTTTTCTGGGTCGCGCGTCGTCATCGCTAGATAACGGTACTGGGGGAAAAGTCTCTCCAGTCTCGCGTGTTCGCTTTGGTAACCAAGATCCGACTTGCTGCGGACGGTTGTCGCATTGATGATTTTTCCGTGATGACCGCGATTGAGCAGATGAGCCGCCATCGCGTTGTGCGGCGCTTCGCCTGTACCGGTACTGAGCATCAGCACCGTGTCACCGCTGTTGACACCGGCGAGCGTGTAGTGGCCGGTAATTTTGCTTTCGACAACGAGTCGATCTCCTTCGTTGAGGCCAAACATCCTCGGTGTGAGCGCAGGCGGCTTGCCGCTTGGGTCGCTCGCGTGGCGTACTAGCGCGATGTAAAACTCGAGGTAGTCGAGCTTTTCGCAAGGGGCTAAGGTGTCGTCGGCAGCGATCATCGGACATGAAATCGAGTAGGCGCGGCGGACAACCTTTGATTTTTTCTTAGGCTCAAGGTCTTCCGCTTGGGACGGCTGGAGTCGAGGCTCCCAGTTTCCCAGGCCAACGGCGACATACTGGCCCGGCTCAAATGTGCGGATTCCAGCATCGGGTCGTACTCGAATGCGAAACAAATCGTCGTGAATATCGATCCGT
>Ga0105047_10015295_pt1 | contig 12095 bp, 14 predicted proteins | sample MAT04_FD_78384 | JGI IMG/M metagenome (GOLD analysis project Ga0105047, IMG submission 78384) | Freshwater microbial communities from Lake Fryxell liftoff mats and glacier meltwater in Antarctica - MAT-04 (megahit assembly) | ecosystem: Environmental > Aquatic > Freshwater > Ice > Liftoff... | reverse complement strand
GCTTCCGCCACCGTATGAGCACCCGGGCAGGCCGCGACGTCTTGAAGGCGCGCCGTGCCAAGGGCCGCCACAAGCTTTCGGCTTGATCTGGCGCATCCGAGAGCGCAGCGCGTTTACGCGCATTGCCTCCCAAGGGCGGCGCGCTCGGGCCGGAGTGCTGTGGTGCACCTACGTTCTCGATCCTCCAGGCACCGCCACACCCCCGCGTGTGGCGTACGCCTTGGGCCGCGCGCTTGGTCCCGCCGTCGTACGCAACCGTGTTCGCCGGCAACTGCGGGCCATGTTGCAGCACGTCTCTCGCGAAGCCGGTCTGCCGGCGGGGATGTATCTGTTCGGCGCGCAGCCCGCTGCCGCCGGACGATCGTACGTCGAACTACAGTTCGATCTGGAACAGATTCTCCGTCGAGTTCGCGGCTAATTCGCCTGGTCATTGCCTATCAGCGGGCGATGGAGGGCCGGCCGTCGCCGTGCCGATTCACTCCCACATGTAGTAGTTACGCCGTCGAGGCCCTCCAGGTCCACGGCGGTGCTCGAGGGCTGTGGTTGACCATTCGTCGCCTCGCTCGCTGCCGTCCGTTCGGCCCTTCCGGCTGGGACCCAGTGCCGAACGCCGAACGCACCGCCGATACCTCACACCCCTCACGGTTTCTCTCACCAGTTCCATCACGACAGGACAAGGGTCTCTTCGTATGATCGCCATCAAATTCTTCGAACAGCCGGCTCGGCTGCTCGCGTGGTTCTACAGTTTTACGCACAACTACATCCTGGCTATTTCGCTCATTGCGTTGGTCGTGATGTTGATCACCGCTCCCTTGGTGCTGAAGAGCACCAAGGGCATGCTCGAGATGCAAAAACTGCAGCCGCAGATGAAGAAACTGCAGGCCGAGCACCGCAACGACCGCCAAAAGCTCAACGAAGAGATGATGAAGCTCTACCAGGAGCACAAGGTCAACCCGTTGGCCTCGTGCCTGCCGTTGCTGCTGCAGATGCCGGTGTTCTTCATCATGTTCCAGGTGCTGCACGCTCTCACCGCCAAGGGTCCCGACGGCACCTTCGCTCCGAAGTACCTCAACACCGGCAGCGAGCTCTTCCAATCGCTGGTCGGTAAGACAAGGATGATGTCGTGGGGCTTCGACTTGTCCCGTCGTCCGTACAGCGTCATTGCCGAGTCGTCATTCGGTGAGGGCCTCAAGTACGCCATGCTGGTCCTCGCGCTGGGCGCGCTGTACTTCGCCCAGCAAAAGATGGCTGCTTCACGGGCAGCGGTCTCGCCGTCGGTGTCGCCGATGCAGCAGAAACTGATGCAGTACCTGCCGGTCGTGTTCGCCGTGTTCATGGGCTTCTATCTCACCGGCTTGGTGATCTACTACATGGCGCAGGCAGTCTTCCGTATCGGCCTCAACTTCTACATCACCCGCCGCTTCTACCATGGCCACGAATCGCTGGGTCGCCAGGCGCAACGCGCCGGCGAAGATGCTCGTGAGCTCGCGAAGAAGGACGGTGGCGGTGGTGGCATGTTCGCCAACGCCAAGCGCGAACTTGCTGCCGCCAAGCAGCCGGCAAAGTCGACGGCTGCCACCTCGACGACCACGGCCAGCAAGCGTGTGACCCCACCGAAGAACAAGCCAACCCCAAGTTCTGGGCGCCCGACATCTCGCCCCGCCTCCACTGGAAAGGCTGCGCGGCCCGACGGCTCTGGCCTTTCCCCCAAGAAGAAGTAGCAGGTCAGACAGTATGGAATGGGTAGAAACCATCGGCAAATCAATCGCCGAAGCGAAGGAAAAGGCACTCGATCAGCTGGGTGTCCACGAAGGGGACGCCGACTTCGAAGTACTCGAAGAGCCCAAGCAGGGCCTCTTCGGTCGAGTCCGCGGCGAAGCACGCGTGCGTGCCCGCGTTCGCCCCACGCAAGCTCGTCAGAAGGTCGATCGTCGCGACCGCAAGCGCGCCGAGAAGTCGGAGAAGGCCGACAAGACTGACAAGACTGACAACGAGGGTGCCTCCTCCTCCGCCACCCCCGCCACCGACAGCGCGCCAGTAGCTCGCACCCAGCGAGCACCACGTGCTGCAACGACCAAGAGCAGCAAGGCACCCGCGGCCCGTCAGGCAGTGCCGGCCACACAGCCCCGCACCCGCTCTACGAGTAACAACGGCAACGGCAACGGCAACGACAACGGCAACGGCAACGACAACGACAACGGCAACGGCAACGGCAACGGCAACGGCAACGGCAACGGCAAGCCGTCGACCGACAGCGATACCAAGGAGCAACTCGTGGGCGCACACCAGGTAGGCGAAGAAGCCGTTCGGTTCATGACGGAACTGGTGTCGGCCTTTGGCCTCACCGGTAACGCCGAGCTGGTGGAAGACGGTGACGACCTCGAGGTTCGCGTGCATGGCCAGGAGCTCGGTTTGCTGGTCGGCCCCCGTGGGACCACACTGCAGGCCGTGCAGGATCTGGCACGAGTTGCTGCTCAGCGCCGCCTCGGCGATCACGCCACTCGCCTGCGGGTTGATGTTGGTGGGTACCGCGAACGTCGCCGGGTTGCACTCGGTGCCTTTGCCACGCAGATGGCATCAGAAGTGACCACCTCCGGTGTTGCTCGCGTGTTGGAGCCGATGTCGTCGGCCGACCGCAAGATCATTCACGACACCCTTTCGAGTGTCGATGGTATTGTCACCCGCTCCGAGGGTGACGACCCCAACCGCCGGGTCATTATCGCTCCCGCGAATGCCTGACGATTCTCTGCTTCTTTCGGCACTACGCGCCATACAGGCGCGTGGTGCGATCGGAGAGTCTTCGCTCGAACAGGCCATTGTTCATGCGGAACAGTTTGTGGCGGCGCTCCCCTTACAGGTGAGCACGCTGGTGGACCTCGGGTCTGGGGGCGGACTGCCCGGCCTGGTGATCGCTGTTCGGCGTCCGGGAATTCATGTGACGCTGGTGGAACGCCGGCAATCACGAGCAGATCTGTTGTCGCGAGCGGTCCGAGCGCTCGACCTGACTGATCGTGTCTCCGTGGCCGCGGGGGATGTGCGATCGGTTGGGGAGTCGAACCCCAACAGCTTTGACGCGGTCACCGCCCGAAGCTTTGCCGCTCCGTCGATTACGGCTCACTGGGCCGGGGTGCTGCTCCGTTCGGGTGGTCTGCTGGTGGTGAGCGAGCCTCCCGTCGATGACCCCGATCGATGGCCCGCGCGCCTACTTGGAGCTTCCGGTCTTGTCGATCATGGCCGTGAACAGGGAGTTCGCGTTTTCGTTCGGAGATAGTCATCCCGATCGTGTTCCACGTGGAACACGATGGGGATGCGGCCACCACGCCGCGGGAATGTTTCACGTGGAACAACGGCGATGGTCATCAGTGATACACCAGGTCGCGGAGAATGTCCGCTATCCTTCGGCATCGCCCCCGCCGAGTTGCTGCTCAATGGGCTTGAGCCTGCAGGAGTTGTTCTGTGCTGACGCCAGCCGCAAGTGCGAGCCGTCCTCTTCCCCGTGTGATTGCCATTGCCAACCAGAAGGGTGGCGTGGGTAAGACCACTACTACCGTGAACCTTGGGGCCTGCCTGGCCGAACTCGGCTACCGCACCCTTATCGTCGACCTTGACCCACAAGGAAATGCGTCGACAGGCCTCGGTATCGACAATCGTGGCCTGGAAACTTCTATGTACCACGTGATCATGCATGAGGTACCGCTGGAGAATTGCGTCGAGCCCTCTTCAATAAAGGGCCTTTTCGTTGCGCCTGCCAGCCTCGACCTCGCCGGCGCGGAGATCGAGCTTGTTCCTGCCTTCAGTCGCGAAAATCGGCTTCGTAAGGCGATTGCAGATGTACTCGATGACTACGACTATGTACTCATCGACTGCCCCCCGTCGCTGGGTCTCTTGACGGTCAACGGGCTCAACGCTGCCTCTGAGGTTTTGGTGCCGATCCAGTGCGAGTACTACGCGTTGGAGGGTCTTGGTCAGTTGCTCCGCAACGTCGACCTGGTCAAGCGCAACCTCAACCCACAGTTGGAAGTCTCCACCATTGTGTGTGTGATGTACGACGCCCGCACCAAGCTGGCCGAGCAAGTGGTCAAGGAAGTACGCGAGCATTTTGGCGACAAGGTCTGCCGTACGGTGGTGCCGCGCACCGTTCGGTTGTCGGAGGCCCCCTCGTTCGGTCAACCGATCATTCAGTTCGACTCCACCTCACGCGGTGCTACGGCATACCGAGGTGTCGCCAAGGAGGTCAGTGGTGGCCCGTCTCAGCGGACTCGGTAAAGGACTCGGCGCGCTCATCCCGGCTGACGCCACCTCGGTTGCGGCAGGTGACCAACCGCGGCTGGAAGATCTGCCGGTCGCCAGCATCGTCCCCAACCCTCATCAGCCGCGCGTGCATTTCGATGAGGAGTCGCTGACGGAGCTCGCAGCGTCGGTTCGTGAGATCGGCGTACTGCAGCCGGTCTTGGTCCGTCCCGGCGAACAGGACGGCACCTACGAGCTGATTGCCGGCGAACGTCGATGGCGTGCCGCGCGCCGTGCCGGCCTTGCCGTGATTCCTGCGATTGTCCGTACGACTGACGACCTCGGCTCCGTCGAGCGGGCACTGGTGGAGAACCTTCACCGCCAAGACCTGACTGCGTTGGAGGAGGCGTCTGCGTACCAGCAGCTGGTAGAGGACTTCTCGTTGACACACGAACAGGTGGCGTCGAGGGTGGGCAAGAGCCGTTCTGCGGTCACCAACACATTGCGACTGCTGTCCTTGCCCCCCGCAATTCAAGCCCTACTCGCGGGTGGTCGTCTCTCGGCCGGCCATGCGAAGGCGTTGTTGGGTAGCCCGGATCGAGCATTCCAGGAACAACTTGCTCGCCGTGCTGCAGCCGAGAGCTGGTCGGTACGCATGCTCGAGGAAGCAGTTCGCAACCGTGGCGGGGCTGCGGAGTCCGACGCTGCTGGGGTGACGCTCCAGGGCAAGGTGGGTGATGGCGCCGGCCTGACCCCTGCAACGCGCCTGCGGCCGCCCGGCCTCCTGGAGTTGGAGGAATTGCTGGCGGACTACTTGTCCACACGTGTGACTGTCACCATGGGGACAGGCAAGGGCAAGGTGGTGATCGAATTTGCGGACCTGGAAGATCTGGAACGAATCTACCACCGGATGACCACACAGAGTGCTGAATAGTTGTAGAATACTACTCTGTGTAGAGTTACCGGGCAGAACCTCCGCATGAGGGTTACGCACACCCGTGGATAAACCTGGGGATAAACCCTCAGGCTGTGCGTAAGATCCACAGGTCGAGGGCGCATAGCACGGCGCTCACCAACTGCGGCGTGGCATCGGTCGCCGCCCGCACGGGCCCAACAGTGACCAATACGGCGGGCATGCGCGTTTCACGCAGCACCGGTAGCCGCATGCCATTGACGGCTGGCGCCAGCCCGGGCACTGTGTGCATCTCCTGTGCAATCAGCTCCGCCAACGAGCGGCCGCCTGCCGACTCAAAGGCGGGCACTTGGTAGTAGTGCGCAACCGAGGCGGCTTCTGTGTGGCCCTGGAAGCCGACGTAGACATCGGCGCCGAAGTGATTGGCAGCCAGCGCTTGGGCAACGGCATCGGGTTCGTCGAGCGGCATCACGGTGGCACCGCGCTGGCGCAACTCGCGGGCCAGAGTGCGTGTGAGCCCGCTGAGCCCGCCGAATTGACCAACCACCACACGGCAATTGGCCAGCGATTCAAAGCCGGCACGCAGGCTCTCGCGCTCGCGCACGGCCCCAACCCCCGGGCCATTGCCGGTCTGGCCGATGACTCGCACGATGATGCGGAGCGTGTCGGGCCCGCACACGCCGTCGGGCACTGCGCCACAGTTCGACTGGAAGTCAGCGAGTGCCCGCGCCGTGCGAGGCCCGAAGATGCCATCGACACGACCGCAGTCGAACCCCAGGCGCGCCAAACGGGACTGCAGGTCGGCGACATCGTCGCCACGAAGGTTGGGGGAGGTCAGCAGCAACTGGCGGTCGCCCGGCTTCCATGACGCCTCCACCAGCGCGGTCCAGGTGTGTTCGTCGCAGATGCCGTTGGCATGCAGCCCGCGCGCATGCTGAAACGCGCGGGTGGCCTCTTCAGTGGCAGCGCAAAAAAAGCCAGCCTCGGTACCAACGGCGTACGTGTACCCGGCAGCACCGAGGCGGCGCTGTAGATCGCGAATTGCCTCGCCGCGCTGACCGGGAGTCAGCGGGAAGTAGGCAGAAATTCGCTCAGCTCCTGGAGGAGTTGGCCCTTGCCCTTGGCTCCGACGAGGCGTTTCTGCACCTCGCCCTGATTGAAGACCAGCAGCGTTGGGATGCTCATCACATTGAAGCGCATCGCAATATCTGGGTTCTCATCGACGTTGAGCTTGGCGATCTTGATGCCAGGGTTCTCAGAAGCGATCTCGCCCAGGATGGGGGCAATCATCTTGCACGGGCCACACCATTCGGCCCAGAAGTCAACAAGAATCGGGACTTCGCTGGATGCGACGGTCTCGTCGAACGTAGAAGTGGTGAGGGTGACAATGCCATCGGCCATGGCTGGTCCTTTCGCTGGGGAGTGTGATGCTACCGCCCTGCAACCGACCGGGACCGCCACCCATTCCGCAGCCGTCAGGCGTGTGACGAGTGACCAACAGCTTCCAGCCAGCGCTCGGTATCGATTGCTGCGGTGCAGCCGGAACCGGCGGCGGTAATGGCTTGACGATAGGTGTGGTCCTGCACATCGCCGCAGGCAAAGACGCCCTCGACGTCGGTGTACGAGGAGCCCGGCTGAGTAATGAGGTAGCCGTTGTCCTCCATGGCGAGCACGCCCTTGAACAGGTCGGTGTTGGGGCGGTGGCCAATGGCAACGAATAGGCCAGTAACCGGCAGCGTGGCGACGTCGCCAGTGACGACGTTGCGAACAACTGCGCCTTCCAGCTTGTGCTCGCCGACCAACTCGTCGACAACCGTGTTCCAGCGCAGCTCGATCTTCGGATTGCCGAACGCACGGTCCTGCATGATTTTGCTGGCGCGCAGCTCGTCGCGGCGAACGATGAGAATGACCTTGGACGCGAACTTGGTCAGGAAGCCGGCTTCCTCAACCGCACTGTCGCCGCCGCCGACAACGGCAATCTCCTGACCGCGGAAGAAGAACCCGTCGCAGGTGGCACAGGTGGACAGACCGTGGCCGAGCAGGCGGGATTCCGCCTCTAAACCCAACATCAAGCTCTGCGCGCCGGTGGAGACAATGATCGCGTCGGCCGTGTACAGCGTCTCGCGCACCCACGCTTTGAACGGGCGCTCAGTGAAGTCGACGGCGGTGACCTTTTCGGTGAGGTACTGGGCACCGAAGCGAGCAGCCTGCTCGCGCATGCGCATCATCAGGTCGGGACCCATGATGCCCTCGGGGAAGCCCGGGAAGTTCTCGACGTCGGTGGTGAGCATCAGCTGGCCACCCGGCTGGTCGCTAGTGCTGCTGGGCTCGCCTTCGATGACCAACGGCGCCAGGTTGGCGCGCGCGGAGTAGATGGCGGCGGTGAGGCCAGCGGGGCCAGAGCCGATGATCAGTACCGGGTGATGGCTCACGCGGGGTCCTTGGCGTAGCGGGCGCGGAGCGCGAAGAGGCCGGCGATCATCAAGATGGCGCCAAGCAGCATGTACGAGATCCAGACCGCCCGGCCATGGCTGACGAAGAACCCGAGGCTCTCGCGCAAGACACCAAGCAACAAGATGATGACGAGCGGGACAGCAACAAGTGCGGCGATCAAGGCGAGCACGCCGAAGACGACGCCACGCGACGCCTTGACGGCGTTGTCGGTGGCCACGGTGCGGACCTTGCCGACCACGCGCTCGACGGTGTCGGCGAGGTCGGGGGCCCAGTTGGGATCGGTGAAGGGGTTACCCGGCATGAGCTGGAGCCTACCCGCCGCGTTACCAGAGGCTGAGCGCCAGCGAGACGATCGCTCCGTGGTAGGTGACCATCACGGCCACGCCCAACCACGAGCGTTCGCGCACAAATGCTCGCCAGCCGAGCAGCGAGTCGCTGATCACGAACAGGGTGGAGCCAGCGATCACCCAGCCGCGGCCGGTTGCCCAACCACACACGGTCATCGCTGAGATGACGACGAGGTACGCCATCACAGGAATGCGCAACGCAGGATCCTTTGCGACCGCACCACTCACGATGCGCCGACCGGCTGTCGCGGCCAGCACCGCCGTGAGAGCAAGTGCAACTGCACCGAGCGCAACATGTGGCATGCCATACTGCGCGAACAGGACGACGAAGACGACGTGGCCGATGAGGAACGACGCCAGTCCGAGCACGAAGTTGTCGATCGGTGCCATCAAGGCAATGTCGCCCCACAGGCACAACACGAGGGCGATGACGGCGGTGGCGACCTGGCCGGTCGGCGACTCGTTGGCAATCGCGAGGCCGATGACGAACATGGTGGTGAGCGGTTTCGCCCACATCTCGATGCGGTCGGAGTTGGTGACGCGCGACCACCAGTTGGCGAGAGCGCACAGTGCAGCAGCAGTGAGCAGTACGACCTGCACGGCTGGTCAGGGCCCGACGATGGCGAGCACGTTGCAATCATCAGCGATGGCAGAGATCATGCCGGTGACCGTATCGCGAGCCGCAATGGCGAAGGTGCCCTGGTACTGAATGTCGGCCAGGAACTCCTGCTCCTCGGTGAGGCACCGCAGCGCCCCACGCGTGTAGGAGGTGGACTCATCGGGGGTAGATGGCGCGAGGGTGTCGGCGCTGGCGGTGTTCTCGCTGGCAGCGGCGGTTGTCTCGGGCGATCCGCCAGTGGGCGCCGAGGTGTCGACAAGTGTGTTCATGGCAAGTGCCTGTAGCTGTTCGGGAGTGTCGATGACGAGTGCCGCGTCGGCACCGCCGCCGATGTAGCCGATGGTAGAGGGGGCCATTGCTGTCATCGTGCCGGATGTCATCTGCGACTCGGTGGCGGCATCTGCCGACGCGACCTTCGCACTGGTCTCCATGCTGGCGCTCGACGACTTGTCGTCGCCCGAAAGGCCGCCCTTGGCGGCAACACCGATGGCACCAACGAGCAGTACCGCGGCTGCAACTGAGAGCACGGGGCGGGCCCAGCGCCGCGTGGCGCTGAGCGGGATGATTGCGGCATCGGCTGCTGCAGGTGTGAGAGCCGGCTCGTCGAACTCGGCGAAGGCCGCAACCAACGCACCCTCACGGGTCGCGACGGCGACCGGAGGAACGTCGGCGAGCAGGGCGCGCACGGAGGTGAAGGAGGCAACGAGTGCCATCAGTTCTGGCGACGCTTCAACCAGGACGCGCTCGTCCGGGCTTGCGACACCATCGAGGTATGCGCTGGCCAACTCGTGCTGCGGGTTCAGTTCGTCGTTCAGTTCGTGGTCGGTCATAGCGTCGTTGTCATTGCGTCATTGTTCCGGGCGTCTCGTCGTGTGCAGGTGTTGGACGCTCTGACGCGTCGTGATGGTTCCCGTTGGCTCGGGAAATTGTGCTGGCCAGCATCCCGCGACCGCGTGCGATGCGGCTCTTGACGGTGCCGACGGGCACGTCGAGGATGGCCGCGATCTCGGCGTAGTCCAGGTCGGCGACATCGCGCAGCACTACCGGCACGCGAAAGTCTTCGGGCAGTGCCGCTAGGGCAGCATCGATTTGTTCGCGATCGCCGAGCTGCTCGACGCGCTCGCCCGCGGAGGGGTCGGCTTGCTCGTGGTGGACCTGATCGTGGTCGTTCCGGTGATCGTGATGGTGGTCACGCCCGGCGACCAGGGGGCGACGTCGCCGTCGGCGAAGTTCATCGAGGCTGGCGTTGGTGGCGATGCGATAGGCCCAGGTTCCGAACGACGCCCGACCGTCGAAGCGGGTGAGGCCACGCACCATCGCGATCATTGCCTCCTGGGCGGCGTCAGCGGCGTCGGCCTCGTTCCCCGTGATTCGCCGACACACGCCGAACACGCGGTCGTAGTGACGTCGGAACAGCTGGTCAAGCGCATCCCGGTCGCCACCCTGCGCTGCGCGGACAAGCGCAGCATCGTCGAGCGGCACAGCCATGTTGGCCAGCGTAGTGCCCGCACCGTTGACGAACGGTGCGCGTGCACCATCGGCCTTTTACGTCAACCGTTGTGTCAGCCGAAGGTGAGTTCTTTGATGACGCCGCGGTATGGGTTGTCGGTGCAGGCCGGGTCGGAGCCCAGTTCGTTGAAAGAGACCAGCACGTAACGCGTCGGGATGGTGAGTTCCACGGACAACGTGGTGGCTTCGAGGCCATCGAAAGACTTCACTGGCGTACCCCACCCAGAGAAGCTGGTGGGCACTGAGCCGTCGGGCGTGGCGAACACCTTCACCTGGTACGGCGCGCTGCCGAGGGCGATGGTGAAGGTGCCGGTGCCGTTCGTTCCGAAGTCGGCAACGAGGCCAACTCCCTGCTTACCGCCCAGGAACTTCGACGAATAGCACACAGTGGTCCAGGCAGTGCTGAGGTCGTTGTCGAAGGCGTTGCCGACAACGTCATCGCGTTCCACCTGGTCGCCGTCGGGGTCGAAGGTACGTACCGAGGTGATGGCTACCGCGGTTGGTGTCACTTCGGCGATGGGCGTGGTGTCGGGAGCGAGAGTGGTGGCGACGTCGAACCCGGACGCGTCATCGTTGCTCATCGTCACCCACAGCACGAGACCGACGATGAACGCGACCAGCAGCAGGCCACCCACCACCACCATGGACGGGGTGCTCTTCTGCTCGAACTTGCGGTTGGGTTGCTGGCGCGGCCGTGCCGTGGAAGCAGGCGTCTTGTCAGCGCGCACCGGCGCCCCGGCAGCGCGTCCAGGGCGAACAGGTTGATAGCCGCTGACCGGTGTGGGATTTCTCGTGTTGGTAACGGGTGCACCGCGGCGTGCGCCGGGCCCGGTGCCGCTGGGCACAGTCGGTGTTGACCCGGTGGTGCGCTGCGTTGGTGTCTGCCCGGTACGAGTTCCGCGTGGCGGCGTACTGCGGGTGTTGTCGCGCGTGACGTCGCCGGTGAGGTCGTTGCGTGGCTGCCCGGCGATTCGTTGTAGTTCGTTGCGCACTTCGGAACCTGTGGCGGGGCGATCGTCTGGCTTCCGTGAGAGCAGCTTGTGAATCAGCGGGGCCAGCCCGTACGGCAGTGTCGGGCGCAGTCGGGTGAGGTCGGTTGGGTCGCGGTTGAGGCGGGCCAACGCAGTGTCGGCGTCGGTCTCGCCCAGGAACGGCACTCGCCCAGCGAGACATTCGTAGAGCACGAGGCCCAGCGAATAGAGGTCCGCTCGACCATCGAGCTTGCGACCCCGGACCTGTTCTGGCGACAGATACTTGGCGGTGCCCATCATCACATTGGGGCTGGTGAGATCTTCTTCAGAGCTGCCCAAACCTTTGGCGATTCCGAAGTCGGTGAGCAGTACCCGACCGTCGGGCGTGATGAGGATGTTGCCCGGTTTGATGTCGCGGTGGACAAGGTTGGCGTGGTGCGCGTAATCGAGCGCGGAGGCCATGCACGCACCGATGTGCATTGTCAGGTCCGGGCTGAGTCGCTTTTGTTCGTCGAGGAGTTGGCGCAGGCTCTTGCCGTTGACCAACTGCATGACGACGGCTTGGCGCTTCTCGCCGCCGATGGTGTCGTCGACTGCGTCGTACACGGCGACGATGTTGGGGTGACTGAGTTGCGCGACCGCAATGGCCTCGCGCCGGAACCGTTCGGCCACCACTGGGTCGGCCGCGAGGGCGGGTTTGAGCAGCTTGACGGCTACCTGACGAGTGAGCGAGAGGTCGGTGCCCAGCCACACTTCCGCCATGCCTCCTTGCGCGAGCTTGCGCTCCAGCCGGTAGCGCTGGACGAGGATGGCGGGGGGCAGCGAGGTTGGGCTCGCGCCAGGAGAGGTGGGAGACATGTCCGCTCGTCGACGATAGTGGCGGGAGCAGTCAGTTACCGGGCAATGCGCGCTCTGACGGCTGTTAGCCCGCGACGCAGAACGCGATGCCGATGGTGCCGCGACCGGTGTGACTGCCCACTACCGGGCCGATGTCGCCAACCACGATCTCGCCGGCATAGTGCGGGCGCAACTGCTCGACGAATGCGTCGACG
>Ga0105047_10015294_pt1 | contig 12097 bp, 7 predicted proteins | sample MAT04_FD_78384 | JGI IMG/M metagenome (GOLD analysis project Ga0105047, IMG submission 78384) | Freshwater microbial communities from Lake Fryxell liftoff mats and glacier meltwater in Antarctica - MAT-04 (megahit assembly) | ecosystem: Environmental > Aquatic > Freshwater > Ice > Liftoff... | reverse complement strand
TGGAATGTGGAGCGGGAAAAGAGTCTCGAACTCTCGACCTCAACCTTGGCAAGGTTGCGCTCTACCAACTGAGCTATTCCCGCGTTTCAAGCCGAGAAGTATACAACAACTTTCCAGCGAACCAGGTCGCGCGAGGCAACATTCCTACCTTGCGGTCACTGCTTTCTCGCCTCTCAATGCTTGATAGAACGACCCTCGTCGGAGCGCGACTTCGCCACCGCGACAGGCACATCGGCGGACGTCGAAGGTGTTCCCGCACCCTCCTCCTCTGTCCTGGGTTCAGGCATCCGCACCAGAGCTTCTTCAAGCACCTTGTCGATCCAGCGCACCGGCACGATCTCAAGGCCGTTCTTGACGTTCTCGGGAATCTCCTGCAAATCCTTGGCATTCTCCTCCGGGATCAGCACTTTCTTAATGCCGCCGCGCAGGGCCGCCAGCAGTTTCTCCTTCAGGCCGCCAATGGCCGTCACCTCGCCACGCAAGGTGATCTCACCGGTCATGGCCACGTCACCGCGCACCGCAATGCCAGTGTATGCAGACACCAGCGCCGTCGTCATCGCTGCGCCCGCGCTGGGGCCATCCTTGGGTGTGGCGCCATCCGGCACGTGAATATGGACATCCTTCTTCTCGAACACTTCGTCCTTGATTCCCAGACGCGCCGCGCGGCTGCGCACGACGGTGCGCGCGGCCTCGACCGACTCCTTCATCACGTCGCCGAGCGAGCCGGTACGGGTGATGACCCCCTTGCCCGGCATCAAGGCAGCCTCGATGGTCAACAGGTCGCCACCGACTTCGGTCCATGCCAAGCCAACCACCTGGCCGACCTGGTTGTTGTCCTCCGCCCGTCCGTACGTGTACTTGCGCACACCGAGGAAGTCGTTCAGATTGTCCGGCGTGACGACGACTGGAGCCGTCATCTTCTTGAGCTGCAGACCCTTGATCACCTTGCGGCAGATCTTGGACAGATCGCGCTCAAGCGAGCGCACGCCGGCCTCGCGCGTGTAATAACGCACAATATCACGCACGGTCGCCTCGCTGATGTCCAGCTCGTTGTCCTTGACGCCATTGTTCTTGAGTTGCTTGGGCAACAAATAACGAATCGCGATATTGGTCTTCTCGTCCTCGGTGTAACCGGATAAGCGGATGACCTCCATGCGGTCCAGCAGCGCCGGCGGGATGTTCATCGAGTTCGAGGTCGCAACGAACATCACATCGCTCAGATCGAAGTCGACCTCCACATAGTGATCACCAAACTTGTGGTTCTGCTCTGGATCGAGCACCTCGAGCAAGGCGCTGGATGGATCGCCACGGAAGTCGGTTCCCAGCTTGTCGATCTCATCGAGCAGGAACAACGGATTACGCGTACCAACCTTGGACAGACTCTGCAGCACCTTGCCTGGCATTGCGCCGATGTAGGTGCGCCGGTGGCCGCGAATCTCGGCCTCGTCGCGCATGCCGCCAAGCGCCACACGCACGTACTTGCGTCCCGTGGCCTTGGCAATGGACTGGCCCAACGAGGTCTTGCCAACGCCCGGCGGCCCGACCAGGCACAGGATGGGTGCCTTGACCTTGTCGACGCGCTGCTGCACCGCGAGATATTCGAGGATGCGGTCCTTGACCTTGTCAAGACCGAAATGGTCCTCATTGAGTACGCCCTCTGCTTTGCCCAGGTCGTGCTTGATCTTGGTCTTGCTGCTCCACGGCAAGCCGGATAGCACCTCGATGTAGTTGCGCACCACGGCCGCCTCGGCAGACATCGGCGACATCAGCTTGAGCTTCTTGAGTTCGCCCTCGGCCTTCTTCAATGCCTCCTTGGGCATGCGGGCCGATTTGATCTTCTTCTCGACCTCGTCGATGTCGGCGCCGTCCTCACCTTCGCCGAGCTCCTTCTGGATCGCCTTGACCTGCTCGTTGAGGTAGAAATCGCGCTGGTTTTTCTCCATCTGGCGCTTGACCCGGCCACGGATCTTCTTATCGACATTGAGGATGTCGACTTCGCGCTCGATCTGCTCGAACAGGTTCTCCAGGCGCTCTTTCGGACTGGTCAGGCCGAGCACCGTCTGCTTGTTCTCCAGCTTGAGCGGAAGGTGCGCCGCGATGGTATCGGCAAGCCGTCCGGCGTCGTCGATGCTGGAAATCGAGGTCAGGATCTCCGGCGGAATCTTCTTGTTCAGCTTGACGTACTGGTCGAACTGCTGCATGACGGCGCGGCGCAGGGCCTCGATCTCACTGGCGCTGCTGCGCTCGGAACCGGGAGCGTCAACGGTGGGCTGAACAGGCGTCACGTTGGCCGTGAAATGCGACTCGCCCTCCTCGATCTTGTTCACACTGGCACGCTGCTGGCCCTCGACCAGCACCTTGACCGTACCGTCGGGCAATTTGAGCATCTGCAGGATGGTCGATACGCAGCCGACATCGAACATGTCGCCGACCACCGGATCGTCCTTGGCTGCGGCCTTCTGGGCCACCAGCATGATGCGGCGTTCCGACTCCATGGCGGCCTCGAGTGCCTTGATGCTCTTGGGACGGCCAACAAACAGCGGAATGACCATGTGCGGGAACACGACGACGTCGCGCAGCGGCAGCAGAGGCAAGTCGATCGGCGTAGCGCCGAGCAGGGTTGATCCGGACATGAGATACCTTTTAGTGTTTACCAACCCCAGATGGCAGGCAGGTCGTGAATTTCAACCTGCAAGCCAAGAAGAGTTATTTTGTCGGACTCAGGCTTTTTTCGCGAGTTCCCGATACACAAGCAATGGCGGCTTGTTCTCTTCGATCGTGGACTCGTCGACCACCACCTTCTCGACGTTCGCCGTGTTGGGCAGGTCGAACATGGTATCGATCAGCGACTGCTCCAGGATCGAACGCAGGCCACGCGCTCCAGTCTTGCGGGCCAGCGCCTTGCGCGCGATGGCCTTGAGCGCGGACGGACGGATCTCGAGTTCAACTCCCTCCATCGACAGCAGCTTGGCATATTGCTTGACGAGGGCGTTCTTGGGTTCAAGCAGGATCCGCACCAATGCTTCTTCGCTCAGTTCGGCCAGCATGGCCACGACTGGCATCCGGCCCACCAGTTCAGGGATCAGGCCGAACTTGATCAAATCTTCCGGCTCCACGTCCTTGAACAGGTCGGTCACGCTGCGTTGCGCCTTGCTCTTGACCGTGGCACCGAAACCGATGCCCGAGGCCTCGGTACGATTTTCAATGACCTTTTCCAGGCCCGAGAACGCGCCACCGCAGATGAACAGGATGTTGGTGGTGTCCACCTGCACGAAATCCTGGTTCGGATGCTTGCGGCCACCCTGCGGCGGCACACTGGCCATCGTGCCTTCTATCAGCTTGAGCAGTGCCTGCTGCACACCTTCGCCCGACACGTCACGGGTAATGGACGGGTTGTCGGACTTGCGCGAGATCTTGTCGATCTCATCGATATAGACAATTCCGCGCTGGGCGCGTTCGACCTCGTAATTGCAGCTTTGCAACAGCTTGAGCACGATGTTCTCGACATCTTCACCCACGTACCCTGCTTCGGTCAGCGTCGTCGCATCGGCCATCACGAACGGCACATCGAGCATGCGCGCCAAGGTCTGCGCCAGCAAGGTCTTGCCCGAACCTGTGGGGCCGATCAGCAGAATATTGCTCTTGGCCAGTTCGACATCGTCCTTCTTCGCCTTGTCCTTGTGACGCAGCCGCTTGTAATGGTTGTAGACGGCCACTGCGAGCGTGCGTTTGGCGATTTCCTGACCAATCACATAATTGTCAAGGTTGGCCTTTATCTCGGCCGGCGTCGGCAGGTCGTTCTTGCTGTCCTTGGTGGTTGTGCCGGCAGGCAGCTCGTCGCGAATGATCTCGTTGCACAACTCGATACATTCGTCGCAGACGAACACTGACGGTCCCGCAATCAGCTTCTTGACCTCGTGCTGGCTCTTGCCGCAAAACGAGCAATACAGTGTCTTCTCGCTGGATGAGCCCTTTTTCTCGGCCATGAAATCAACGCCCTTTCGAATGGTGTTGACATGATACCGAAAAGCCGGTAACCAAAGCCGCGCGCATGTTCAGCGCCACGACGCCCCTATGGACAACCGGCGACACGCGCTCAGGACCGCTTGCTGATGACCTGGTCAACAACGCCGTACTCTTTGGCTTCGTCGGCCGACATGTAATAGTCGCGCTCGGTGTCGCGCGCGATGCGCTCGAGCGGCTGGCCTGTGCGCTCCGCCAGGATCTTGTTGAGCTGCTCGCGGGTCTTGAGGATCTCTCGCGCCTGGATCTCGATCTCGGTCGCCTGTCCCTGACTACCGCCGGAGGGCTGGTGGATCATGACCTTGGAGTTGGGCAGAGAAAACCGCTTGCCCTTGGCACCGGCCGCCAACAGAAAGGCTCCCATGCTGGCCGCAAATCCCACACACAGCGTCGAGACATCAGCCTTGATGAAGTTCATCGTGTCATAGATTGCCATGCCTGCCGATACCGAGCCGCCGGGTGAGTTGATATAGAACGAGATGTCCTTGTCCGGGTTCTCGCTTTCGAGAAACAGCAACTGTGCCACCACGAGATTGGCGGTCTGGTCGTTGACCGGACCGACCAGAAAGATCACCCGCTCCTTGAGCAGGCGCGAGTAAATATCGTACGAACGCTCTCCGCGGCCGGACTGCTCGATCACCATGGGTACCATGCCCAGGCCCTGCGGCTGCAGGTTGTGGTCTTCAAATTTCATGTCGTCTCCAAATCGAACGCAGCAGCCCCATCGGCTGCCTGGTAACAGGTGGGGCCAAACGCCGCAACTGCAAGCCCACGGCAAGATGGCCGTGCAGCCGTATCAACTCTTTCCCATCAGGTCGTCGAACGCGATCGCCTTGTCGGCGATCTTGGCCCGCGACAAAATGTACTCGGTAACATTGTTCTCGATCACGATCGCCTCGACCTCGCCCATACGCTTGGCGTCGCCGTAATACCAGCGCACCACCTCGGCGGGCTTTTCATAACTCGCCGACAGTTCATCGATATGGGCCTTGATCTGCACGGGCTTGGCCTGCAGGCCGTAGGCGCGGACCAGTTCAGCCACCACCAACCCCAGGCGCACGCGACGCTCAGCCTGCGGTTTGAAGATTTCCTCGGGGATAGGAGCCTTTTCGGCATCCTTGACGCCACGCTGCTTGAGGTCGGCCCGGGCATTTTCGATCAGGCGCTGCAACTCCGATTGCACGCTGGCATTGGGCAGGTCGAGTTCCGCCACCGAGGCAAGCGCATCGAGCGCGGCCTGCTTGTTGCGCGACAACAGCCGGAACTTCACCTCGCGTTCCAGGTTCTTCTGGATGTCTGCGCGCAGACCGTCGACGGTGGCGTCCTCGATACCCAGCGACTTGGCCAGCGCCTCGTTGACGTCAGGCAGGTGCGCCGCCTCGATTTTCTTGACCGAGACCAGAAAATCAGCGGTCATGCCAGCCACGTCCTTGCCATGGTAATCGGCCGGAAACGCCAGCTGGAACGTCTTGCTCTCGCCGACCTTCATCCCGGTCGTGGCGTCCTCGAACTCCTTGAGCATCTGGCCGTCACCCAGGATGAACTGGAAATCGTCGGCCTTGCCGCCCTGGAACGGCTCGCCATCGATCTTGCCCTCGAAATCGACCGTGACCCGGTCGCTCAGTTGTGCCGCCGCGTCGTGTGGGCGCTGGGAGAATGTGCGACGCTGCTTGCGCAGAATGTCCAGCGTCTTGTCGATCGCCGAAGCGCTCACCTCGCAGGAGAGCTTCTCTACCTCGGCAGACGCCAGGTCACCAAGCTTGACCTCGGGAAACACCTCGAAAACAGCATCGAACGACACCTCGCCTTCGGGCGCGCCCTCCTTCTCGGTGATCCGCGGCTGGCCTGCCACCCGCAGTTTGGCCTCGTTCGCGGCACTGGAGAACGCCTCGCCGACCTTGTCGTTCATCACCTCATAGTGCACCGAATAACCGTAGCGCTGGGCAACCACGTTCATCGGCACCTTGCCGGGACGAAAGCCATCCATCTTGACCGTCTTGGCGAGCCGCCTCAGGCGGGTTTCGACTTCCGACTGGATCGTCTTGACCGGCAAGGTCAAAGTGATCTTGCGCTCGAGCTTTTCGAGGGTTTCCACAGTAACAGCCATGTTGCTTCTCCTAATATGCGATACCAAGGGCGAAGGTCCGCCCGTCAAACCCATTCCTGGATACTCCTGGATAACTTCCTGGAGACCTTCCGGATACCATTCCCGACCCAGGGTCTGCACCCACGAGTCACCCGATCAGGATCGGTCCGGAACTGGGATATTTCCTGGTGCGCGGGGGGGGACTCGAACCCCCACGCCATTGCTGGCGTCAGGACCTAAACCTGGTGCGTCTACCAATTTCGCCACCCGCGCCTGAAAACAAACAGGGGTGGCCACTGGTGCCGCCCCTGCACAATTCGACAGCCTGCGAGTTTAACCTGCGGCGGGTGCGGCCGGCCGCACCCGGTACCAGGCCGCGTACATGGCCGGCAACGCGAGGAGCGTCAGCACCGTGGCGACGATCAGGCCACCCATGATGGCGATTGCCATCGGACCCCAGAACACCGAGCGCGACAGTGGGATCATCGCCAGCACTGCAGCCGCGGCGGTCAACACAATCGGCCGCAGGCGGCGCACCGTACTTTCGATGATGGCCTCCCAGGCCGGGATGCCGGCCGCGCGGTCCTGTTCAATCTGGTCGATCAGAATCACGGAATTGCGCTGGATCATGCCGATCAGCGCAATCACGCCCAGCAGGGCCACGAAGCCGAACGGGCGATTGAACAACAACAATGCACCGGCCACGCCGGCAATACCCATGGGGCCAGTCAGAAACACCAGCAACGCACGGCTGAAACTGTGCAGCTGGAGCATCAGCAGCGTGAAGACGATGAACAGCATGATCGGCACGCCGGCCAGGATCGATGTCGCCCCCTTGCTGCTCTCCTCGACCGCGCCTGCCACCTCGATCCGGTAGCCGTTGGAGCCGTCGCGCGCCCATTGCGCCTCCAGCGCCCGCAGCTGCGGCAACAAGGCATTGGTCACTGTCGCACCCTGCAGCCCCTCGACGATGTCGCCCTGCACCGTGATGGCGTAGTCGCGATTCTCGCGCCACAATACGCCCGGCTCCCAGACCAGGCGCGGCTGCACCAGCTGCGCCATCGGAATGGACGCGCCCGAGGCGGTAGGCAGATAGGCGCTGGACAGGTCGGTCAGGTGCTCACGCTCGTCCAGCGGCTGGCGCAGCACGATGTCGATCGTCTTGTCGCCATCGCGAAACTCGCCGACACGGGTGCCGCTCAGGATCGTACGCGAGGCCTGCGCGATGGCCTGGCTGGTCACACCCATGATGCGCGCCTTGGGCTGGTCCACGTCCAGCCGCAGCACCTTGACGAATTCGTTCCAGTTGTCGTTGACGCCGCGCATGTCGCTGTTGGCACGCAGCACGGACTTCACCGCGTCGGCATGGACGCGCAGCGCAATGGGCTCGGGGCCCAGGACTCGGAACTGCACCGGATAGGCCACCGGCGGGCCATTGGCCAGCAGCTTGACCCGCACGCGCACCTCGGGAAACTCCTGCGCCATCAGGGTCGGCAGGCGAACGCGAAACGCCTCGCGCACCTTCAGGTCGGCCGGGATCACGATCAGCTGCGAGACATTGGACTGCGGGAAGATCTGGTCGATCGGCAGGTAGAACCGGGGCACACCCGATCCGACCCAGGTGCTGACGCTGGTGATACCCGACTCGGCCAGCAATCGCCGCTCGACGCGGCGGGTCACCTCGTCGTTGGCGGCGATCGACGTGCCCTCGGCAAACCACAGTTCCACCATGATCTCCGGCCGACTGGAGTCGGGGAAGAACTGCTGCTGTACCCGGCCCATGCCGACGATACCCAGTGCAAACGTCAACAACATCAGTCCGATCGTGATCCAGCGATGGTGCACGCACCACCGCAGCAGCGTCCGGAAGCGGTTGTAGAACGGGCTGTCGAAACTCTCGTGTGGCGCGGCGGCTCGCTCACTGCCGGTCGGCGCCGTGAACTTGACGGTGCGGGCGTAAGGCTCGTCCACCGCCGCGGCCTCCAGTGCCTGCAGGTCGGTTCCGCTCAGGGGCACCTGCTGCTGGCGCAGATGCGCCGGCGCCTTGAGCAGCACGGTGCCCAGGTAGGGCACGAAAAATACCGAGACGCACCAGCTCACCAGCAGCGCCAGCACGGTGACCGCGAAGATGGCGAAGGTGTATTCGCCGGTGACCGAACGCGCGATGCCGATCGGCAGGAAGCCGGCGGCGGTGATCAATGTGCCGGTGAGCATCGGCATGGCCGTGACCTCGTAGGCAAAGGTGGCGGCGCGCACCTTGTCATAACCCTCCTCGAGCTTGCGCACCATCATCTCCACCGCGATGATCGCGTCGTCGACCAGCAGGCCGAGCGAGATGATCAGCGAGCCCAGCGAGATCTTGTGCAGGCCGATACCCCAGTACAACATGCCGATGAAGGTGACGGCCAGCACCAACGGAATCGAGATGCCGACGATCAGGCCCGGCCGCATGTCGACGTAATAACGCCGGTACCAGGGTGCGGGCCCCGAGCGCTTGTGCAGGCCCAGACTGACGAAGCTGACCACCAACACGATCAGGATCGCCTCGACCAGCACCTTGACAAACTCGTTGACCGAATTGGCCACGGAACGTGGCTGGTCCTGCAGCTGCACCAGGCGCAGGCCCGCGGGCAGGTTGGACTCGATACGCTGGGTGGCCACCTGCAACGCTTTGCCCAGGGTGATGATGTCGCCGCCCTTGGCCATCGACACACCCAGCGCGATCACCTGCCGGCCCTGGTGGCGCACCTGTACCTGCGGCGGATCGACAAAACCGCGCGTGACGGTGGCGATGTCGGAGAGCCGGATCAGGTTGCCCGAGCGCCCACGGATCGGCATGTCGCGCAACTGCTCGAGCGAGCCGAATTGCCCGGCAACCCGGACTTGCACCGTGTCCAGTGGCGTCTGCACGACGCCGGCGCCTTCGACCGCATTCTGCTGGTTCAGCTGCGCCAGCACCTGCGCCATGTCCAGTCCGAGCTGGGCCAGGCGCCGCTGCGAAATCTCGACATAGACCTTCTCGTCCTGGACGCCGAACAGCTCGACCTTGTTCACGTCCGTCACGCGCAACAGCTGCTGGCGCACGTCGTCGGCAAAGGCCTTGAGCTCGGCCAGACCGAAACCATCTGCCTCCAGCGCGTAGATGACGCCGTAGACATCGCCGAACTCGTCATTGAAGAACGGCCCCCGCACGCCGGCAGGCAGGCTGTCGGCCATGTCGTTGACCCGCTTGCGCACCGCGTACCAGGCGTCCGGCACGTCGCCGGCACGGGTCGAATCCTTGAGCTGGAACAGGATCAGCGACTCACCCGGCTTGGAGTAGCTCCGGATCCTGTCCGCGCCTGGAACCTCCTGCAAGGTACGCTCGATCTTGTCGGTCACCTGCTCGGCGATCTGCTGCGCGGTCGCCCCCGGCCAGAAAACCCGCACCACCATGACCCGGAACGCGAATGGCGGGTCCTCGTCCTGCCCGAGCTGGAAATAGGCGGCGAATCCCAGCACCATCAGCACCACCATCAGGTAGCGCGTCAGTGCGGCATGCTCCAGGGCCCACCTGGAGACATTGAAACCGGGCTTTGAATCTACCTTCGCCATGGCCGCATCATTTGGACGATGACGCGGATGCGGCGGCGCCGGCCACCGCACCAGGGCGCACGGGCACGGCATTGCCCGCCACCACTCTGGGCTGGTATACCGAGACTTTCTGGCCGGCGGTGAGCACATGCACGCCGGCCACCACGACCTGCATGCCCGGTGCCAGGCCGGACGCAACGACGACCTGGTTACCGTCCGCGGCAACGACCTGCACCGGCTGACGCCGAAGGGTCATCGGTTCGGGCTCCAGCACCCATACCGCGGAGCCGCCATTGTCATGCCACAAGGCGCTGGTGGGCAGCATGATGGCCTGCTGGCCCTTGGGCGACAGGGCTTGCGGGATTACGGTGACGGTTGAGCCCAGCGGCAGTCGGACGCCGGGATCCAGCGCCAGCTTGACCTGAAACGTGCGTGTCGCTGGATCGGCCAATGCAGCCTTCTCGCGCACCAAGCCGGACAGCACGGCGTCGCCGGCCCATTGCCGCACCGCTGCCTTGCTGCCCAGTGGCAATTCCGCAACGCTGCCCTCAGGCACCGCAAACACCACGTCGAGCGGGCCGTCCTGGGCGATTCGCACCACCGGTGCGCCAACTGACACAACCTGACCCGGTTCCGCATCGACTGCGGTCACGACGCCGGAGGCCGAGGCCAGCAAACGGGTGTAGGCGGATTGGTTGGACTGCGCGTCGAGCTGGGCACGAACCTGCGCGACCTGCGACTGGGCTGCATCGAGCGCCGCCTGGCGCCGATCGAGTTCGACACCACTGATAAAGTTCTGTGCCCGCAGCGTCTTGGAACGCTGGAACTCGGCCGCCGCCAGATCCCGGTTCGTTTCGGCGGCATTGAGCTGGGCCCTCGCCGCGTCGATCGCCAGCTTGAAATCCTGGGGATCGAGTTGCGCCAGCACATCACCCGCCTTGACCCGTTGCCCGACCTCCGCCTGGCGCTGCAACAGCTTGCCGGGCACGCGGAAACCCAGGCGCAATTCGGTGCGGGCCCGCACCTCGCCCGCATATTCGGCTTCGGCGCTCATGGTCCCAACCTGGACCGTCAGCAACTTGACGGAGCGCACCGGTTCGGGTTGCGCCTCGGGTTTGGAACAAGCTGCCAGAGCAACCACAAGAACCGTGGCCAGCCAAAAAGCCGGTCCGCCAAAGGGAAATGTATGCATGGTGACCCGCCTGGAGGGTGGCGGACCCGTTTAATGACTGATTAGTCAGTAATCTAGGGGATGGGTCCGACTTTGTCAAGCGACAATGCCGGCGTGAACAGCGTTCTTCACCCTTATCGGCCCCCGTCCGAGCACTACGAAAACTTCCCGGTCGCGTCCTGGTTCTGCCCGCCGCGGCTGCGCCCGCCGATTGCCGCAATCTACTGGTTTGCACGCACCGCCGACGATATTGCCGATGAAGGTACGGCCGATGTGGACAGCCGGCTGGCCGATCTGGCCCAGTTTCGCGACGACTTGCAACAGATCGGCCGGGGTGCGCCCGACTCGGGACACTGGCCCGAGGTGTTCAAGCCCCTGGCGAGCATGATCGATGCCTTTGCGCTACCCCTGAGCGAACTCGCACATTTGCTCGACGCCTTTGAACAGGACGTGCGCTTCACCGCCGAGGGTCGGCGTTACCGCGACGACGCGCAGCTGATCGACTATTGCTCCCGCTCGGCCAATCCGGTCGGCCGGCTGCTGCTGCACCTGTATGGCCTACGTGACCCGGAGTCAGTACGACGCAGCGACCAGATCTGCACTGCATTGCAACTGATCAACTTCTGGCAGGACCTGCGCCGCGACATCGCCCGCGGACGCTGGTACCCGAGTCAGGAACAGATGGTCCGCCACGGCGTGCGTGAAGCCGAACTGCAACGCGATGCACCGTCCGCGGCGGCCGCACGCATGGTGGCGGCCTGTTGCGACGCTGCCCACGCGCGCATGCTCGCCGGTGCGCCGCTGACCCGGCAACTGCCCGGCCGCGCCGGCTGGGAGCTGCGCCTGGTGGTCCAGGGTGGACTGCGCATCCTGGACAAAATAGCCGCGATCGACCATGCCACCTGGCGCCAGCGACCGCGCATCGGCAAGGCCGACCTGCCGTTGCTGCTGTGGCGCGCCTGCCAGCCGCTACCAGCCCAGGGGCTTGGTGCATGAGCCGCCGGGCCGCCCCAAGGCGAGTCCCGCAGCGCGCAGCGCGCAGGGTAGTCCCATGAGCCGCCGGGCCGCCCCAAGGCGAGTCCCGCTGCGCGCAGCGCGCAGGGTAGTCCCATGAGCCGCCGGGCCGCCCCAAGGCGAGTCCCGCAGCGCGCAGCGCGCAGGGTAGTCCCATGAGCCGCCGGGCCGCCCCAAGGCGAATCCCGCAGTGCGCAGCGCGCAGGATAGTGCCATGAACCGCCGGGCCG
>Ga0105047_10015293_pt1 | contig 12097 bp, 9 predicted proteins | sample MAT04_FD_78384 | JGI IMG/M metagenome (GOLD analysis project Ga0105047, IMG submission 78384) | Freshwater microbial communities from Lake Fryxell liftoff mats and glacier meltwater in Antarctica - MAT-04 (megahit assembly) | ecosystem: Environmental > Aquatic > Freshwater > Ice > Liftoff... | reverse complement strand
CCAGGCCGGGTCGATGGCCTGGCGTGCGGCTTCGCGGCGGATCAGCCCGTCGTGATGCAGCGGAAAACGCAGCGCGTACAAGCGCAGTTCTTCAGGACGACTTTCACCGCCGACGCTGCCGAGTGAGAACACCGCACGATCGAACCAGTCGTTGTCGCTCGCGATCTGCACCGCGATGCGGCGCCGGGTATCGTCGAAACGCGCAAGTGCGTTGTTCCATTCGGCCGTCGCCCAGCCCACGCGTTCCAGTTTCCAAAGTTCCATGGCGCGAACGATCGCCGGGTCACGCGCCACTGCAGCCCGCGCCTGCGCACTGTCGTCGGGCACCCATGGGCACAGGGCGTAGGGCTGGTCGATGCGGTCTGCGGCCAGGAAGCCGTGGAAGGTGGGCGCCTTGGCGGCCTCGCGGAACAGACGTTGCGCTTCGTTGTTGTCACCGGTTTCCTGGGCCAGGCGCGCTTCGAAATAGCGCCAGCGCGAATCTTCCCGCTGCGCCTTTGGCATCTTGCGCACCGCCACCAGCGCCGAGCGCCAGTCTCCCCGTGCCATTGCTTCGCGCACGCGCCATTCGTGCAGGCGTTCGTCATAAACGGACTCGGGCACCGCAGCGAGGCGGCGCGCGGAATCCGGCAGGTACGAGGCCACGGTCCACAGCGCGGCTTCGTACATGACGCGCCCGCGCTGGGTGGCGTCCATGCCCAGCGCGCTGGCGTATTGCGCCAGTTGCACTTCCGCCGCGGCGGGGTCGGCCTTGGCCAGTCGCATCAATCCGAACATGGCCATGTCACGGCTGCGCGGGGTTTTTGGCCATTGCAGTGCGCGGGCGTGGACGCCGTCGAGAAATGCAGCGTAGTCCTTGGCCAGCGCCGCTTCGGCGCCCGGCAGCCCACGCGCGGCGCTGCGCATCACCGCGGGTTCGCCGGCGGCAGCGGCAAGCTCCACCCGCTCCCAGCGCACGGCCGGCGGCAGGCCACCGCGATCAGCAAGGATCGCGAACACCGGATCACAGGTATCGGGCAATGAGTTGCCGGTGCTGCGCCAAAGCGCCTGCGCTTCAGCGGTCCAGTTCGCATCGACCTTGGCGGTGGCCTGGCGCGCATTGAGTTGCGCGCACTGCAGGGTCACATTGCGGGTCGGTTTCCATGCGGCGAGCAGGGTTGGCCAGTCCTGGCGTCGCGACAGCGCGGGCAGCCACAGCGCACGGAAGGCGTCAGCCACCGCCTGGCCCTCATGGCGCTTGAGGAACGACTGCGCCTGCGAAGTCGATACGGTGTCCACCTTGCGCCGCAGCTGGGCAAATTCCACCCAGGGCGCCAACGGATGCTGGGCAACCGGCGAAGACGCCGCGTCGAACTGGCCACGCTCGGCCTGTTCGAACGCCGTTCGGATCTGCGGTCGTTGGGCGTCGAGCTGCCTGGTGTCGAGTTGCTGCGTGCGTGCAACCGGGCTGCACAGCGTGCCCAGCGCGATGGCCAGTGCGATGATGCGATGCGTTTTGATCATGCGCACGAATATAAGGGGTTGCCGATGAATCCCTTTGCGCGCAGGCGCTGAATCTCTGCAACGGAAGTGACCATGTTCGACGGCGTCTGGTTCGAAGGCATCTGGGTATTCCCATTGTTGGGCGTGGTCGCCGGCATCCTGGCGGGCCTGCTCGGCGTGGGCGGTGGACTGGTTTTGGTCGCGGCGTTGGCGTGGTTGCTGCCGCGCTATGGCATCGCGCCCGAAGCGGCGATGCATGCTGCGCTGGCCAGTTCGCTCGCCAGCATCGTGTTGACTGCGGCATCGTCGGCCTATGCACATCATGGCCGCGGCAGTGTGTTGTGGCCGACAGTCGCGTGGATGGTGCCGGGATTACTGGTTGGTGGATGGCTGGGCAGTGGCGTGGCGGTGCAGCTGCAAGGTGAGGTGCTGCGCTGGATCGTGGCGGGCTATTGCCTGGTCGCAGCGGCGCAGTTGTTGTTCGGCGGCACGCGGGTGAACCCCGGTGATGCGGCTGTCGCCGCACCTGCGGGCTTGCCGATGACCCTGGCAGGTACCGGTATCGGGGCGCTGTCGGCGGTGGTCGGTATCGGTGGTGGCAGCATGACGGTGCCCTTGCTGGTCTGGCGCGGTGTCGCGCCCGTCCGCGCGGTGGGTACATCCAGCGCTTGTGGCGTGGCCATCGGCCTGGCCAGCGCCATCGGCTATGCCGCGCATGCGCCTTCCGATGTGTTGCCGCAGTACGCCATCGGCTACGTGTACCTGCCCGCAGCCCTCGGCGTTGCCGCAGCGTCGGTGCTGGCGGCGCCCTACGGCATGCGCCTGGCGCACCGATTGAGCGGGGCAACACTCAAGCGGGTGTTCGCGCTGTTCCTGCTGGGCGTGGCGGTCAGCCTGATCGTGTAAGCCTCTGTTCAATGTAAAGTTTGGCCGCAGTTTCTGAAATACAGATTACGTTCAGCAGCTCATCACGCCGAAGCCCTTGCCGATCTTTAACGGTCTGTTTACAAGTGCTCTCCAAGGCCGTTTGAACAAGGCGAGCGGTCGCTATTGCCCCTTCACTCAGGAGAGAGACCATGCAACCGCGTCGAAAGCCCCTCGCCATTGCTGTCCAGTTGAGCCTGTTGATCCTGCCGGCCATTGCCGTCGCCCAGGAAACGCCGGCCACTGAGGCCACCACGCTCGATGCCGTCACCGTCACCGGGTCGCGGATCAAGAAAGCCGAGCTCGAAGGTCAGGTGCCGATCCGCGTGCTCAACCGCGAGGAGATCGAGCGCACCGGACAGCTTTCCATCGGCGACGTCGTGCAGCAGATCACCGGCGCCGGCTCCGGCTTCAACCAGACCCGCAATGCCTCGGGCAACGACGGCTTTCCGTCCGATGGTGGTGGCGCCGGCGCCGGCGCATCAACCATCAATCTGCGTCACCTTGGCACCAAGCGCGTCCTGGTGTTGGTCGACGGCATGCGCTGGGTCAATGAATCTTCCGCCTCAGGCGTAGGCGCGGCGACGGACCTCAACACGATCCCGCTGGCCATCGTCGAGCGCATCGAGGTGCTGGAGGACGGCGCCTCTGCGCTGTACGGCTCCGACGCCATCGCCGGCGTGGTCAACATCATCACCCGGCGCAATTTCGACGGCGCCCAGATATCCCTCAACTACGGCGAGTTCGAAGAAGGCGATGGCGAGACTTCGGGCATAGACCTGGCGTGGGGCGGCTCCACCGATCGCGCCAGCTGGTTTGTCGCCGGCAGCTTCGTCGACCAGCAGGAAGTGGCCTCCATCGACCGCGAGCGCACCCGCGTGCCGGTGTTCGGCACCGGCAACGCCCTGGGCAGCTCGCGCGTGCCGGGTGGGCGCTTCTCCTTCATCGATCCACGCAACGGCGGCCGCTACGACCTTACCACCGACCCGACGCTGAGCAATCCCGCCTACACCCCGGGCCTGCCCAACTGCGACCCCGGCGCCGAACGTCCGGACGGCTTCCGCTGCTACAGGGGCGCGATCGACGCTTTCAACTACGCCGCCTTCAATCTTGCGCAGACGCCCAACGAGCGCGCTGGCCTGTTCGGCCAGGTACGCTTCGATCTCAACGATTCGGTCAACCTCTATGCGCGCGCGCTGCTCAACCGGCGCAAGTCGACCAACCAGGCCGCACCCGAACCCATCGACATCGGCCCGGGCAGCGGGACCGATTTCGCCTCGAATGCGGTGATTCCGTTCAACCAGGTGTTCAACCCGTTTGGCTTCACCCTGGACCCGAGCAATATCCAGACCATCCGCCGCCGTCCTATCGAAGGCGGTCCGCGCCTGTTCGAACAGGAAGTGGACACTTCGTATTTCGGCGCGGGCATTGAAGGCAGCTTCGCGGTCGGCACGCGTCAGTGGTTCTGGGACGTCAACGGTTCCTACGGCCGCAACGAGGCCGAGCAGGAGAACCGCGGCAGCTACAACATCAGGAACATCGTCACTGCGCTCGGCGACCCGGCGGTGTGCGCGGCCACGCCCGGCTGCACCCCGCTGGACATCTTCGGCTTCAACACCATCACACCGGAAATGTTGGCCTACATCAGTCCGCTGTTCCGCGACAGGAGCGAAAACAAGCTCACCCAGGCCACCGCCAACCTGTCGGGCGACGTGTTCGACCTGCCGGCAGGCGCGCTGGCATTTGCGGCCGGTTACGAGTTCCGCAAGTACGAGGGCTCCTACGATCCGGACCCGCAGACCGTGCGCGGCGAGTACAACGGCGTCGTGTCGCAACCCGCCAGTGGCGAGTACGACGTGAACGAGCTGTACCTGGAGCTCAACATCCCGCTGCTGGCCGATTCGGGGTTCGCCAAGAAGCTGGACTTCAACGTCGCCGGTCGCTATTCGGATTACTCGACCTTCGGTGGCGAGTTCGTGCCCAAGTACGGTTTCCGCTGGCAGGTGGTCGACGAACTGCTGCTGCGCACGACGTATGCAGAAGGTTTCCGCGCACCGAGCATCGGCGAGCTGTACGGCCTGGGTACGCGCTTCGACGCCAACATCGTCGACCCGTGCCTGGGTGCCGGCTTCGCTGCCAACCAGGCCAACTGCACCGCGCTGGGCGTAGACCCCGGGCGCATCCAGTTCGATCCGCAGATCGGTGTGGAAACAGGCGGCTCGAGCCTGCTGGAGCCGGAAAGATCGCGCAGCTTCTCGGCGGGGTTCGTGTGGACGCCGTCGCTGTTCGAGAATTCGGCCCTCGCCCAGCGCGTCGACATCGAAGGCACCTTCTACCGCCACCGCATCGAAGGCGCGATCCAGGCGCCGGACCCGCAGACCCAGCTCAACCTGTGCGTGCAGACGCTGGATCCACAGTACTGCGGCGGCATCGTCCGCAACGCCTCGACCGACCAGATCCAGGCCTTCGACAACACCCTGGCCAATTTCGACGTGATCGAGACCGACGGCTGGGATTTCGACATCTTCTGGACCCTGCCGGAAACCTCGTTCGGCACGTTCAAGGTTGAATGGCAGAACACCTGGGTGGGTCGCTACGAATCCTTCAGCGGCGACGGTTCGCGCCAGCCGCTGGAAGCCGGCCTGCTGGTCAGCGACCCGGTGACGCGCTCGATTCCCGAATGGACCTCCAACGCCACGCTCGACTGGCAGTGGAACCGTTTAAGCGCCTCATGGACCGCACGCCACATCAGCGACTTGACCGAATCCTGCGGCGATGCGGCCGATTTCGAGATCTGCGGCGACAATCCGGCGCCGGGCCTCAACCGCCTGGGCAGCACCACCTTCCACGACCTGCAGGTGAGCTACAAGATCGACTGGATGAAAGGACTGCAGCTGCTGGCGGGAGTGAACAACGTGTTTGGCAAGGAGCCGCCGGTGTGCCTGTCGTGCAACCTCAACAGCTTCGATGGCTCGACCTACGACATCCCGGGCGGCGGTTTCTGGTATGTGCGTGCGGGCTTGAGGTTCTAGTCTTCTGCGCGATTGGAACGAAAGTGGCCGGGTTCGTACCCGGCCATTTTTATGGTGCGATGAAGGTTGCAGGTTTCATTACGCCATTGGCGAACCGCCAACCGAGCGCAGCAGGAATGTTCAGCTCAGCGCCAACTCCGGCACCGCGATGCTCATCGCCAGTGCGAGGTGGTCGGAAAACGCTGCCGGAATCGCCCGTGCATCGACGCCGGCCAGGCCTTCGCTTAGCAGGATGTGGTCGATCGCGCGCTGTGGGCGCCAGCTCGGGAACGTGGGCACGCAAAACGTCGGCGGGCGCAGGTAGGTGCGGGTGTACAGCAGTTCCATTTCCGGCCGGTCGGGAACGCAGTTGAAGTCGCCCATCAGTACCGCATGGGGATGGTGAGTCAGTAGTTCGGCGATGAAAGCCAGCTGCGCGCGACGTGAATTGGCGCCGAGCGACAGGTGTGCCACCGCCACCACCAGGCCTTCGTCACCGCTGCCGAAATGGGCCATGAGCACGCCACGACCGCTGATCCTCCCGGGCAGGGCGTGATCACTGACTTCCACCGGCTCAAGCTTGCTCAGCAGTCCGTTGGCACTGGAGGCCACGCCACCGACGCTGCGGTTGGGCTGGTGGCTCCAGTAGTCGAAGCCACCTTGCTCGGCGAGGTAGTGGGTCTGGTTGGTGAAGCCCGAGCGCAGGCTGCCCGGGTCGGCTTCCTGCAGGCCGACGATGTCGTGCTCGCACGCCATCGCCGCAATCGCATCCAGACTGCCGCGCTTGTTGCCATAGGGCATCGCGTGCGACCAGCTGCGGGTCACGTAATCGCTGTAGCGGCGGGTACTGGAACCGGCCTGGATATTGGCGCTGAGCAACCTGAGCTGGCGCATGCCGGACTGCGTCATCGAACCGGACAAATTTTACTGCGCGCCGCCGGCCATCGCTGCACGTTCCTGCGCCACCAGATGGTCCACGGTCGCCAGCATCTTGTCGTAACCGCCGGACTCGGTGACCTGCACGGTGTACTTGCCGTTGACCACCAGGGTGGGGGTGCTCTGCACGTTGCTGCGCATCGCGAACTGCTTGGCGCGGTTGAGCTTGGATTCGATGCCGAAACTGTTGTAGGCGGCCACGAATGCCTTGGCGTCGCCGCCGTGCTGGGCGTAGAACTCGCCAAGCTGTTCTGGCGTCACGCCCTGCACCGGTAGCGTGCGGGCGACGTGTACGGCGTTGAACATCGCGTCGTGGGTTTTTTCCTGCAGGCCCAGGATCTCCGCGGCGAAGAACGCGCGCGCATAGGGAACCCAGTAACCGCCGAAGGCCGCGGGAACCGGACTGAAGCGTACGTCGGCCGGCTGCCTGGCCTTCCACGCATTGACGACCGGCTCGAACTGCGCGCAACCGCCACAGGTGTAGCCAAACACTTCCGCCACTTCGACCTGGCCGTTGAGCGGTGCATAGGGTTGGCCATTGGGAATTTCGACGTAATCCACGCCTGCCACTGGCGCCGGGCCGCTGGGCGCTGCCACCGGCGTCGTGGGCGCGGCCGGGTCGAGTGGCGCGTCGGTTGCAGCTTGCGGCGCTGGCGACGGCGCTGGCATGGCGGCTTCGGTGGTCGCCGCGGGCGCGACGACCGGATCGACAGCGGCGTCGTTGTTGGCGCCACAGGCAGACAAGAAGGGCGTCAGGACCAACAGCATCAGCGCGAAACGGGATTTCATGGTGGGCACTCCGGCAACCAAACGGTAAGGGGAACACAGGCCGCCACTATGCCGGTCTGCGCGAAACAATCGGTGAAGCGCAACGACACAGGTGGCAACGCGTGACAAACCGCAGGTGCCGGACGCGATCCGGTCATCACCAGATCCCGCGCGCTCACTTGCGCGCGACACGTTCCCTGGCCACCAGATAATCGACCGTGCGCAGGGCGTCCTCCGGACTGCGCGCGGTGACCCGGTACTTGCCGGCGACGATCAGGGTCGGCGTCCCTTCCACGCCGGCGGTCATGGCGAACTGGCGGGAGCGCTCAAGCAAGGCGTTTACCGCCGGACTTTCCATGCTGGCCACGAAAGCCTTTGGCGTCACTCCGAAGCTTCCGTAGTACGCGCCAATTTCCTGATTGGTCACGTTTTGCACTGGCAGGTTGCCGTCCACGTGCACCGCCTTGAAAACCTCGGCGTGGCTACGCTCCAGCACGCCCAGCTTCTGCGCGGCGAAAAACGCGCGGGCGTAGGTGGTCCAGTAGCCACCGAACGCCGCCGGCACCAGTGTGAACTTGACGGAGGCCGGCTGCTTTTTCTTCCAGGGACCGATCGTGGATTCCAGATGGAAGCAGTGGATGCACGAATAGCCGAACACTTCGGCCACCTCCACCTTGCCTTTGACCGGCGCGAACGGTTTGCCGTTGGCAAATTCGACGTAGTCGACTCCGGCGACCGGTTCTGCCGCCATGGCTAATACAGGCATCAACAGCAACAACAGCACGGCCAAGCGTAGCTTCATCGGTCTTTCTCCAGGCACAAAAACGAACGCCGGCCATGATCGGGCCGGCGCAATGAACGGGGACTGCGAACCGTGGACCGCATTGTGCGGCCGGAAGTTCAGGACTGCTGTGGCGCGCCAACGGCTGCCGGGGCCGGGGCCGGGGCCGCCGGCGCCGGCGTCGTCGCAGGCGCAGCTGGCGCCGGTGCGGGCGCTGCGGCAGGCCGCGTACCCGAAGCCGCGGCATCGTCGGCACGGTTATGCAGGCCCTGCAGGTAGGTCGCCAGGCCCTGGATCTCTTCGTCGGTCAGGTTCTTGGCCACGTCGTGCATGATGTTGAACAGCGCCGGATCCTTGCGTGAATGGACGCCTTCCTTGTATTCCTGCAGGCGTCGCGCGGCGTAGTCCTGCATCTGCCCGGCGAGTTGCGGATAGGCAGGACCGGGATTGCCCTGTCCTGCCGGACCATGGCAGGCCATGCACGACGGAATGCCGCGGGCCAGGTCACCCTTGCGGTAAAGCTGCTGGCCCACTTCGTAGAACTTCATGCCCTCGTACCCGCCTGCGGCAATCACGGTGTCATCGGCGAGACCGGCACCGGCGTCCTGGCTGGCGAAGTACGCACCAACGTCGCGCATGTCCTGCGGCGTCAGCGCCTGCGCATACGGCACCATGATCGCCGCCAGCCCGGTGACGCGCTGGCCACTGGCAAACAGCGCCAGCTGGTGGGCGGTATAGCGTTCGGTCTGTCCGGCGAGACGCGGATACTGCGGATCGATCGGGTTGCCGTCCACGCCATGGCACGCCGCACAGACCGCAGCCTTGCTCTGTCCGGCCTCGGCATTGCCCCAGGTGGTCTTGGTCATGTCGATTTCCAGCGGCACGATTTGCACCGGCGCGTTGTCGGGCAGGGGCGCAACGGTGGTCTGGGCGAAGGCAACCGCACCCACGGCCGCGATGGCCAGTGAGGCTAGTCCCAAAACGCGAGGGTGGCGCATGTGCTGGAGCTCCGAGAATCTCTGGAAAAAACGGCGCCTTGGGCAGCCGCGTAACCCGCGAATTATCGTCGGGGCGGCCCCTCGTGGTCAATTCGCGCAGGTGTGGGCGGTTGCGGGTCGTTGGTTTCCGGTGGTTGGCAGGCGTCGGCTGCGCGGGCAACCAGGCACCAAAACCTGCAACCTCAAACCCACAGCCACCTGCCGTGCGATCCTAGCGCCCATGCACAATCCCCTGGAAAGAGCCAAGTACCTGCTGGCTGCGCACTTGCCCAAGCAGCTGCCGGAAGACGTCGGCTTCGAGGTCGCCTTTGCCGGCCGCTCCAACGCCGGCAAGTCCACTGCGCTGAATGCCCTGACCCGGCAGAACGCGTTGGCGCGCGTGTCCAAGACTCCTGGACGCACCCAGCAGCTGGTGTTCTTCGAAGTCGCCCCCGACAAATACCTGGTCGACCTGCCGGGCTACGGCTACGCCAAGGTGCCGCATGACCTCAAGGATCACTGGCAGGCATTCCTCGACCGATACTTCCGCACCCGCGAGGCGCTCAAGGGTCTGGTGGTGGTGATGGACATCCGCCACCCGCTCAAGGACTACGACCTGCACATGATCAACTATGCGGTGGAAAGCGGCATCCCCGCCCACGCGCTGCTGACCAAGGCCGACAAGCTGGGCCGTGGCCAGCAGGGCAACGCGCTGCAGGCGGTGAGAAAGGAACTGTCTTCGCGTTTCGGCGACACCGTCAGCGTGCAGACGTTCTCAGGCGAGTCCAAGCAGGGCGTGGACGAGGCGCGCGCGGTGGTCAATGCATGGTTGGGATTCGCGCCGGGCAGTCCTCCGATCGTGCCGTAAGCAACGCGTCCTGCCCGACGTGCCCGCTCGCGTCAGACGGAACACAGCAAGTTCAGTGCAAGGACAGTGTGGGAACGGGCCTCGGATATAGTGCCGCCTTGCGATGCGGGGCCAGTCGCCCCACATCACCTGATCCCTCCGCTGCGAGCACTCCCCTTGTCCAGCCCCAGCCACGTCGCTGACACGCCGATCACCGAACGTTCGCAGCTGGTGCAATACATCGCCTCTGGCGAGAAGCCCAAAGCCGACTGGCGCATCGGTACCGAGCACGAGAAATTCGGATTCCGCCTGGACGACCTGCGTCCGCCGACCTTCGATGGCGAACGCGGCATCGAGGCCTTGCTGCAGGGGCTGACACGATTTGGCTGGGAGCCAGTCAACGAAAACGGCCGTACCATCGCCTTGCTGCGCGATGGTGCCTCGGTGACGCTGGAACCGGCCGGACAGCTGGAACTCTCCGGCGGCATGCTGGAAAACATCCACCAGACCTGCAGCGAAGTACGCGCGCACCTGACTGAAGTGAAGACCGTCGCCGATGAATTGCAGCTCGGTTTCCTGGGTATGGGTTTCCAGCCCAAGTGGCGTCGCGACGAGATGCCATGGATGCCCAAGGGCCGCTACCAGATCATGAAGAACTACATGCCCAAGGTCGGCGACCTGGGCCTGGACATGATGACCCGCACCTGCACCGTGCAGGTCAACCTGGATTTCGCCTCCGAGGCGGACATGGTGAAGAAGTTCCGCGTGTCGCTGGCGCTGCAGCCGATCGCCACCGCGCTGTTCGCCGATTCGCCTTTCACCGAGGGCAAGCCCAACGGCTACCTGAGCTACCGCTCGCATATCTGGACCGACACCGACTTCGATCGCACCGGCATGCTGGACTTCGTGTTCGAGGACGGTTTTGGTCACGAGCGCTATGTCGATTACCTGCTCGACGTGCCGATGTACTTCAGCTATCGCGATGGCAAGTACATCGATGCCAGTGGACAGAGTTTCCGCGACTTCATGCGCGGCAAGCTGCCGGTGCTCCCGGGTGCGTTGCCTACGCTGGTCGACTGGTCGGACCACATGACCACCGCGTTTCCCGAAGTGCGGATGAAGAAGTTCCTGGAAATGCGCGGCGCCGATGGCGGTCCTTGGGGTCGGTTGTGCGCGCTGCCGGCGTTCTGGGTGGGACTGTTGTACGACGATGCCGCGCTGGATGCGGCGTGGGACCTGGTCAAGGATTTCAGCCGCGAAGAACGTCACGCCTTGCGCGATGGCGTGCCGAAACATGCATTGAAACTGCCGTTCCGCAACGGCAGCGTGCGCGAGTTGGCCATCGAGGCATTGAAGATATCCGCGCAGGGCCTGCGTCGTCGCAACGTACTCAGCAGCAGCGGAGCCGACGAAAGCGGATTCCTCGACACCTTGATCGAGTTCGCCGAAGCCAACCAGACCCCTGCCGAACGCAAGCTTGCCTTGTTCCATGGTGAATGGAACGGCGACATCGACCGCGTGTTTCGCGACTTCGCCTACTGAAGTGGTCATCGCTGGCGTCGGCTGGCGCGTCATTCGGCGAGCGGCCGCGGGTGATCGGCGAGGCAGGCCGCTGGCGCATGTCCTGGACTTCGTGATGGAGCACGGCAAGTGGGTGAAGTAGTCCGCGGTGACCGTTGATCCGGCGATTCCCCGTTCCCTGATGATGGGCTCGGCGCGATGCGGGACGTGGCATGGGGACTGTGGAACGCACGGCGGTGGGGTCGGACCAGGCACCGGTAACCCAGTGGCTCGAACGCGCGCGTACAGGCGACGTGCAAGCGCTGGATGCGGCCTACTCGGCGGTGTATTCCGAACTCAAGCGCGCTGCCCGGCTGCAACTCAGGCGTGAGCGCACGCCGTTCGACACCACCGTGCTGGTGCACGAGGCCTACCTGCGACTGGCCGCAGGTGTGGTGCTGGCCCCGGTCGACCGCAACCATCTGCTGGCCCTGTCCGCGCGCGCCATGCGGCAGGTGCTGGTGGACCACGCACGGCACGTGCACGCGCAGAAGCGCGGCAGCGGGCAGGCGGCGCTGACGCTCACCGCCAGCGTCGGTTCCGGCGAGCGTGCCGTGGTCGAAGTGTTGGCGCTGGATGAACTGCTGGGTTCGCTGCACAAGGTCGATGCACGTGCGGCGCAAGTGGTCGAGTTGCGCTACTTCGGCGGCTACGAAGAGGAGGAAATCGCCGACCTGCTGGGCATCAGCTACCGCACCGTACGCCGCGACTGGCGCAATGCGCGCGCTTTCCTGCTGGCGGAGATGGACCGATGAGTTCCAGCGACCTCGAGCGCAAGCGGCGCGCATTCGAACTCTTCAAGCAGATGGTG
>Ga0105047_10015292_pt1 | contig 12097 bp, 9 predicted proteins | sample MAT04_FD_78384 | JGI IMG/M metagenome (GOLD analysis project Ga0105047, IMG submission 78384) | Freshwater microbial communities from Lake Fryxell liftoff mats and glacier meltwater in Antarctica - MAT-04 (megahit assembly) | ecosystem: Environmental > Aquatic > Freshwater > Ice > Liftoff... | reverse complement strand
GGATCCGCCAGCCTGCCCGAGCGCGCACCATAGAACTGGTCGGCCAACGGATAGACGACCGTGCCACCGGCCGCGAGCCCCTGGGCCCACAGCTCGTCCACGCCCTGGTCGACCTCGATCGTCATCACGACCGAGGTGCCGCCGCGCTGCAATGGCCCGAGCGCGTTCCACTCGGGGAACTCGTCCGCGAGCGAGAACGCATGCCCGCCCAGCGCGAGGTCGGCGTGTACGATCTTGCCGCCGCCATCTTGATGGCGTGAGCGTTCGACCGCGCCGAAGGCGGCCCGATAAAAGGCGATTGCACGGTCACCGTCGGCGACGACGAGGTGAGGCGTCAGCTTGAGCTCTGCCATGGCACACCCTCCATGCTGTCACTTGGCGACAACTTATCAGTGGCGTCTTGCAGCCACATGCCGATGCTCATCGCCAGCACGAACACGATCGCCGCCGTGCTGCCGGCCCCGAGGCTGACGATGCCCGGGCCTGGGCAGAAGCCCGCCAGACCCCAGCCGATCCCGAACAGGGCCGCGCCGGTGACCAGGCGCGGGTCGATGTCGCGGCGCGTCGGTAGATGGAAGCGCGTGTCGAAGAGTGGGGAAGCGCGCTTCGTGACGACCCGGAACAGGATGAAGTGCATGGCGATGGCGCCGCCCATGACGAACATGAGGCTCCCGTCCCAGTCGCCGAACAGATCGAGAAAGCCGATGACCTTGGCCGGGTCGGTCATGCCCGCGAGCACGAGCCCGACGCCGAACACGAGGCCCGCCACGTACGGCCACAGGTTGCTCTTCGTGGTGTCGTTCATGGTCACGGGCATGGTCAGTGGCCTCCGATCATGCGAGCAACCAGCACCGTGATGGCACCTGTCGCTATGAACACGACGGTCGCGACGATGCCTCGCAGCGAGCCGCGCGAGATCCCGCAGACACCATGGCCGCTGGTGCAGCCGCTGCCCATGCGGGTGCCGAAGCCGACGACGAAGCCGGCGATGCCGGTCAGCCACAGCGGTGTGACGGGGCCGGGCGGGAACGACTCGGGTCGGATGAGCCACATCAAGAAGCCCGCTGACACGAGGCCCGCGAGGAACGCTACGCGGAAACCGCGGTCAGCGGCCGGCGCGGTGATGGCCCCGCCGTAGATGCCGCTGATGCCCGCGATGCGACCATGGGTGAGGAGCAACAGCGAGGCGGAAAGCCCAATCAGGAGGCCGCCTGCCAGCGAGGGAACGGGGGTGAGCTCGGTCATTTCGTCTCCTTGGCTCGCGCGTTTCGCATACGCTCGAAGGTCACTGTACCATCCCTAATACAGTCCCTTGGGAAAGAAGACTCCGGCCACGTGCCGGGGTACTTTTGCGATGTGGCTCAATGCTTGCGCGACAACGCGCGCGTCGAGGCACGCTGCAACGACGCGGACCAGCGGAACGACGGAACGACACCTTCTGTGAAGACGGCCGCGAGATGTGGTGTTCCTGCGGCGTCGCACATCGCAGCGGCAACCCCGCTCCGCGCCCGTGTCGGCGCCAACGATTCGGAACGCCTCCGGAATGTTGGCGTCGCCGTCCCAGTCACACGCCGCCAGGCGCATGTTGTAGAAGTCGGCGAACTCGCGCAACACCCGGGTCTGGCGTCGGAAGACTCGGGTATCGCTTCATTAAGCGACGAGCGCGCTTGTGCGTGACCTCACAACCCCGGTACAAATACCGCCGCAAAAGGCGGTCGTCATGCTCCTGTCGCGCGCTTCGTCCCATCGGCACCTGATACGCATGGCGCTCACTCTGGCGAGCGTCAGCCTGAGCGTGGCTGCTTGCCATGAGGAGCGTCCGCCCTTCGACCCGCTGCAGGCGGTGTCGATCGAGACGACCGTCAACCCGACGTCGGTCGCCGTCGGCGAGCGCGCGACGGTGTCGTGCGTGCGCTACAACGGGCGCGGCGAGGTACTGTCGGGCGGCAACTTCGCGGTCGGAGTCGACCCGACCGAGCTCGTCTATGTCGAGGGCGCCGAGCTGTTCTCGAATCGTTCGGGCACCCACCAGGTCGCCTGCAATGACTTCGAGGCGGGCCTCGTCGACCCGACCCCAGCCCCGCTGGAGGTGAGCGCAGGCGTCCCGGTGCGCACATCGATCACCTTGGAGCCACCGATCATAGAGCCGGGCGAGCTTGCCGCAGTGACCTGCCAGGCCCAAGACGAGTACGGCAACCCGGCCGGCGCGAATCTGCGCATCGAGGTCGCTCCGGCTCAGAGCGTCACCCTCACCGACATCACGGCCATCACCGCGACCAGCGCGGGCGACTATCAGGTCGTCTGCTTCGCGGCGAACGTCGACGAAGCCGCGCGCGCCAAGGCGACCCTGACGGTTGTGGCCGGTCCACGCGTGGCGATGCGCCTGCACTACGCGCCCGAGCAGCTCGCGTATCGCCTGCTGCAGCAGGTGACGGTCACCGGCCAGGGGCTCGACGCCTACGGCAACCCCATCGACGAGGAGATCCCGGTCGACACCCTCGACGCGACGCCAGGCGGCCACCACCGTGTCATCGGCACGAACCTCGATCAGATCCGCTTCGACCTCGAAGGCATCTACCAGGTCAGCGCGCGCGCCGTCGCCGACCCGACGCTCAGCGCGACGAGCCCGCTGGTGGTCGACCAGACGCGCCCGCTCTTGACCCTGACGAGCCCCGAGCGCGGGCTCGTGACCGATAGCCTGGTCGCCGTGACGTTGGCCGGCAGCGTGTCGGACAACCTCGGCACCGTCGCCGAGCTGCGGGTGGGCGACCTCGCAATCCCGATCCCCCCGGCGGGCGGCGACTTCTCGATTCAGGTGCCACTCGCCTACGCGGTGAACCTCCTCGATGTGCACGCGTTGGACCCCTATGGCAACGAGGCGATCGCCACGCGCGCAGTCGAGAAATCCAATGGCTACTACGAGATGAACGACCGCACGTTCGAGGTCGACGGGGTCGATAACGGGGTGGCGCTGGTCCTCATGCAGGAGGTCTTCGACGATGGTGACCGCAACGAGCCGACGCGCGACGACCTCGCGTCGATCTTCGAGTTCGTCATCGAGTCGCTCGACATCGCGAGCCTTCTGCCGAACCCGCTGACGACCTTCCCCTGCATCGGCGGCAGCTGCACGCTGCTGTTCGATTCGGTCACCATCGACGACGTCATCGTCACGATGACGCTCACGCCGGGGCGCATCCACGTGCGCATCGAGCTCGTGAAACTTGCAGGTACCATTACGTTATTATTCCCGTGCGACGTCGCTGTCATCTGCGCGCAGCGCCCCGTCCAGCCGTTGCCGGGCACGGTCGCGACCGAGCGGGTCATCGTCGATACCGACGTGTTCCTGGCGATCATCTGGGGCGAGACCGAGGCGCCCACCGAGAACACGGTAATGCAGATGGAGGGGCTGACCGTGTCGATCGTTGACCCGACCGGCATCGGGCAGGCGGCGATCGATCTCGTCATCACGTTCCTGCGCGAGCCGCTCATTGACGCGATCGAGAGCCTGGTCGTGAACCTCATCCAGGACGAGCTCGCCAAGGCGCTCGACGGGCTGTTCGCGGCGCTCAACATCAACCAGGAGTTCGAGCTGCCGTCGCCGGTGCCGGGCGCGCCGGGCAATTGGGTCGTCATCCAGACGCGCCCAAAGGGCGTCGACATCGCACCCGAACGCATGCAGCTGCGCGTCGACGGGCTCGCCTACGCGAAGTTCCCGCGGCGCCCGCACCCCCATCTCGGCAGCATCGATCACCGCGGTTGCGCGCCAGCGGCGGCGTTGGCCTTCCCACCGCCGACCCCGATTGTGCTCGGGCTGCACGACGACTTCATCAACCAGCTCTTGTTCGCGATCTGGGAGGGCGGCACGCTCTCGCTCGACCTCGGCCCGGAAGAGGCGGCCGGCCTGGTCGGCAGCTTCGGGCTGCAGGACGCGCACATCAAGGTCGATGCATTGTTGCCGCCGGTGTTCGATTCGTGCGGCGCCGATGGCACGACGACGATCGAACGGGTCGAGCTGGGCGACCTGTGGCTCGATGCGCAGGCGAGCTTCGCGGGGGAGCCGATTCACCTGGGTCTCTGGATCCTGACCGAGGCGCCGGTGAGCGTCGAGTTCGCGCCCAACGAAGCGGGCGCGCTGGTCGCAAAGCTGGTGCTGGGCGAGCTCGACCCGATGTGGATTGAGGTCGTCATCAATGAGGGCCGTTTCGCCGACAACGACGAGGCGGTGATTGGCCTCGTGCAGAGCCAGCTCGTGCCGCAGCTCTTGTCGACCGTGACCACCTCGGCGAGCTTCACGCTCCCATCGATCGACCTCGGCGCGCTGACGACCGCGGTGCCTGCCGGCACGGTCATCAACATCGATGTGCGCGACGTGGGCCGGGACAACGCCTATCTCACCGTGATGGGCGGGCTCGAATAGATGCGCGGCTTTCGCCATCGTCGTCACGCTCGGGAGCGTCACCTCGCCCATTGCTTGTGACACGTCGCGTGTACATGCTGCGCAGGGGGTTGCGATCATCGGGGCCGTCGGTGCCGGACCCGCGGGGGTAGCGATCGGAAACCGGGGAGTGCGACCGTGGCGAAGACCGAAGAGCCTGCATTCACGAGGCGAACGCACGACGGCGATTTCGAGATCCGCCACTACGGCGCGCGCGTTGTCGCCAGGACGCAGGTGGAAGGCGACTGGTCGGACGCAAGCAACGAGGGGTTCCGGCGGCTCGCGGGATACATCTTCGGCAAGAACCATCGAAAGTCGCAGATTGCGATGACGGCGCCGGTCGGGCAGCAGCGCGGCACGTCGATCCCGATGACGGCGCCGGTGGGCCAGCGACGCGACGGCGCGACGTGGACCGTCTCGTTCACGATGCCCGCCAGCGCGTCGCTAGCGACCCTGCCGGAGCCCGACGACGCGCGCGTCGTGCTCGCGGAGCAGCCTCCAATGGAGGTCGCGGTGATTCGCTTCAGCGGCCGCTGGACGGACGCGAACATGCGTGAGCGCACCGACTCGCTCCGTGCGTGGGTCGCGGCGCGTGGCCTCAGCGTCACCGGCGAGCCCGAGGTGAATCGCTACGACCCGCCGTTCAAGCCGTGGTTCTTGCGTCGTAACGAGGTGTGGCTACCGATCGCTGGCGACTGACGTAAACACCAGGCCTACGGAGCACCCTTTACCGTCGCCTGCTCGCTAAGCAGTGCCTCCAGAAGAGGATTGGGGAAACGCCTCGCCAAGGTGATCGCGAAGAACATCTCGACCAGCGGAAGCGGTGCGACCTCGACGAGCTCGCCCGTGCGCAGCTCGTCTTGCACGACGATTGAAGGGACCACTGCGAGACCGCGGTGTTCTCGCGCCAGCAAGCGCAGCATGGCCATGTCGTCGACTTCGGCAGCGACCCGCGGGCGCACGCCCAGGCGGTTGACGAGCGCATCGAACCCGGCGCGAATGCTGCTTTCAGCGGCTGGCAGCACGAGCGGCTCGCTGCTCAGGAGTGCGCTCAGGTCCTTGGGACGCTTCTTGCGCGTCGGATGGCCCACGAGGCTCACGGGCTGTTTTGCGATGGGGTGGGCAACCCACTGAGTTGATGCGTCTCGCGGAGGCGCGGCATTGGCAAGCACCACGTCGATGAGGTGAGCTTCGAGGACTCGCAGCATGTCGGCGAAGCCGCCCGACCGGACAACAATCTCGACGTCCTCCCGCCCCAGCAACGGCTTGAGAAAGCTGAGCTGGAAGTTGCGTGACAGCGTCGCAAGCGCCCCCATGCGCAGCACGTGGCGCTCCCGACCGCGTTCGCCGAGCGCATTCTCGAGCTCCTGGCCGTGCGCGAAGATCGCGTCGGCGTGATCGAGCGCGATCCGCCCAGCCTCGGTCAAGAGCAGCCTCTTGCCACGACGTTCGAAGAGAGGGTGACCGAGCTCCGCCTCGAGCTTCTGGATCTGCAGAGAGATGGCGGACTGCGAGACATGAAGACGTTCCGCGGCCCGGGTGAGGTTCTCTTCGTGCGCGACGGCCCAGAAGTAACGGAGGTGGTGGAAGTTGAACACGACCATCGTTCTGTATCACAGAACGATGTCATCGATTCAATCTATTGGAATGATGCGGCGCCAAGACGTACGTCAGGCTTGGGCGGCGATGCCGACACGCCGCTCGTGACACCACGGACAGCCCCCAGGAGACCCGCATGAAGTACAAGCTCGACTCGAACGGCCGGAAACGCGTGACCCTCATCGCTGGGGACGGCATCGGGCCCGAAGTTGCCGCAGCCACACGGCGCATCATCGAGGCCGCCGACGTCGCGATCGCGTGGGAGGAACAGGAGGCCGGGCTGGAGGTCTTCAAGCGGGGCCTGCCAAGCGGCGTGCCGCCGGAGACCATCGCGTCGATTAGCGATACGCGGGTGGCGCTCAAGGGACCGCTCGAGACGCCTGTGGGCTTTGGCGAGAAGAGCGCGAACGTCACGCTGCGCAAGCTGTTCGAGACCTACGCGAACGTGCGGCCTGTGCGCGAGCTGCCCGGGGTGAAGACCCCCTTCACCGGCCGCGGGATCGACCTCGTCGTCGTGCGCGAGAACGTCGAGGACCTCTACGCGGGCATCGAGCACATGCAGACGCCAGGTGTCGCCCAGTGCCTCAAGCTCATGTCGAAGAAGGGCTGCGAGCGCATCGTGCGGCTCGCCTTCGAGGTCGCTGTCGCCGAAGGCCGCAAGAAGGTCCACTGCGCGACAAAGGCGAACATCATGAAGCTCACCGAGGGCCTCATGAAGCGCACCTTCGAAGAGGTCGCCAAGGAGTATCCACAGATCGAGGCCCATCACATCATCATCGACAACTGCGCGCACCAGGCCGTTCGCACCCCCGAGCAGTTCGATGTAATCGTCACCTCGAACATGAACGGCGACATTCTGTCTGACCTCACCTCTGGGCTCATCGGCGGCCTCGGCTTCGCCCCCGGAGCGAACCTTGGCGACGACGTCGCGATCTTCGAGGCCGTGCACGGCAGCGCGCCGAAGTACGCGGGCAAGAACGTCATCAATCCCTCGGCGGTGCTGCTTTCGGCCACGATGATGCTTCGCCACCTCGACGAGTTCGCGGCGGCGCAGGCCATCGAGAGCGCGCTCATGGTGACCCTCGAGGAGGGCGTCTACACCCGCGACGTCTCACCGAGCGGGAGTGTGTCGACGACGGCGTTCACGGACCGCATCATCCAGAACCTCGGCAAGCGCTCCGAGCGCTGGCAGACGCGAGACCACAAGCCCCTCGTCGTCAAGCCCCTCGACGCGGCCCGCGACTACGTGCGACCGAAGAGCCGCCGCACGGTCGGGGCGGACGTCTTCGTCGAGTCCGCGCTCTCCCCGGACGAGCTCGGCAAGAGCCTCGAGGCCGTCTCCGAAGGGAGCGTTCTTCGCCTCAAGATGATCTCGAATCGTGGCACCAAGGTGTACCCGAGCACCGGCGGGATGACGGATTGCGTCGACCACTGGCGCTGCCGGTTCGTGCTGCGTGACGGAAAGGCCGCCCTCGAGGACGCGGGCTTGCTCGAGCTCGTCAGCAAGATCGCCACGAAGTATCGATGGATGCACATCGAGAAGCTGGAAGAGCTGGACGGCGAAGAAGGCTTCACGCGTGCCCAGGGTGAGGACTGAGTTGTCCTGGCGCGGCAAGCGCCTCGCGCTGCTCACGCAACACGGTAAAGAGCGGATCATGGCTCCGCTCTTTGCCGAGTCTCTTGGCGCCGAGCTCGTGCTCGCGACGGGTTTCGACACCGACTCCCTGGGCACCTTCACGCGCGACATCGCGCGTTCTGGTAACCAGCTCGAGGCGGCTCGCAGGAAGGCGGACAAGGGCATGGAGCTCGTCGGCGTCCCCTGTGGCGTCGCGAGTGAAGGTAGCTTCGGCCCCGACCCCTACGGCTTGTTCCCGTGGAACGTAGAGCTCGTGGTGCTGGTCGACCGCGTCCGAGGCATCGAGATCGTCGGCCGCGCCCAGGGTGCTGCGCACCATCTTCACGCGCAGGTGGCCACGCACGACGCGCTCGACGCCTTCGCGCGTCGCGCCGGTTTTCCGGATCACGGCCTCGTCGTGCGCCCCGACGGCGAGAACGATCCGCGGATCCGCAAAGGGCTCGTCGAGGGGCCTCTGCTCCACGCGGCATTCGACGACGCGCTGGCGCAATCGCACACAGGCACGGTGTTCGTGGAAAACGATCTGCGCGCCCACCTGAATCCGACTCGGATGGAGATGATTGGCAAGGCGACCGCCAATCTCATCGAGCGGATGAAGAGCGACTGCCCACGCTGTGGGACCCCGGGCTTTTGGCGCGTCGAACGGATCGCCGGGCTTCTTTGTGAGGACTGTGGCCTGCCGACCGATGAGACGCGCGCAGAACGATGGAGCTGCGTCGCCGCCGACCACTCCGAGATTCGAGACGTGAGCGCGGGTCGGCTCGCCGACCCATCGCGCTGTGGCATGTGCAACCCTTAAGCAGTGTCGCATGGCTTCGGATCCAAAGCGTGATGCGGCGTCGTTCCTTCTGTCTGACACCTGGAGTGGGGCCTTGGACTGGGGCTAAGTGTCAAGTGTCAGGGTCTGACACGTCATCCTTCTCCGGCCGCTCCGTTGCCAAGAGAGTCTGGTCTGACACCTGGGGAGCCCTGACCTCACCTGGGGAGCCCTGACCTGGGGCGTCCTGACGCCTGGAGCGCCCCGCGCCCACGCAAGCGCCCACGCAAGCGCCCACGCCCACGCCCACGCAAGCGCCCACGCAAGCGCCCACGCCCGGCGCCCACGCCCCCGCTCACGCCGGCGCAACCGCTCACCCCAACGCCAACGCCTCCTCACCTCGACCGCACCAGCTCCTCGAGACTCAGCCCCCACGCCTCCGTCGCCGCCCTTGCCCCTTCCATCGTCGCTTCGCTCAGCTCTGTGTCGATGAAGAGCACTCGGCCGTTCCAGTCCCCTGCGACCAGCCAGCGGCCGTCGGGATCGATGGCGAGCTCGTCGACGCGGCGCTCGTGGTCCCGCACGATGGCGATGGGCGCGGCGATGCCCCGACGCCAGAGATGGACCGAGCCATTGCGTGAGCCCGCCGCAACGATTGTCGGCGATACGGCCAGCGAGCCGAGCTCACTGCCATCGCCCTGGTAGCGAATCGCTGCTCCCCCGGCCGACGACGTCGCGAACTCTGTGACGCCGTCGCGGTCGAGAGCGAAGACCAACGCCGCGTCGAAGCAGGCGACCTTGCGCGCACCGACAGCCGTGGCCACGAGCTGCATGGGCTGGCCTGGCGACCAGCCGCTGGCGACCCACACCTTCTGGTCGACGTCGAGCACCGCCAGGTGTTGGCCATCAGGGCTCGTGTGGTGGTCCTCGCAGAGCATTGGAGGGCCGTCGACAACCCGGCCTTCGCCAAGGATGTGGAGGCGACGACCGAAGTCGGAGAACAAGACGGTGTCCGACCCCAGAGTCACGACCTTGCGCGCGAGCCCGTTCAACGGCGCAGTCGTCATGGCGCCGCTCTCATCGAAGCGGTGAAGTCCATTGATGCCAAGCGTACCCACGAACAATGGAGGCCTGACCCCACGCGAATCCATCGCAACGGGGGCAAACGCCATCGTGCGGACGAGCTCGGGCTGCCAGGAATGAACGGCGCTGACCGTGCGCGTCGAGACATCGACGAAGCTGAGCCTGGCACCATGACCGACCGCGAGGGTCTTGCCGTCCGCGGCCAATGCGAGGTCGGTGACGCCTTCGCCAAACGTCAGCTCGCGCACGCAGACGGCGTCGTAGTCCCAGCGCTCGATGCGGCCGCTGCTGCTTACGAAGACGTCGCCCTCCGGGGTGAAGCCCGCTGTGTGGTAGCCGACGCCACGCCGGGGCGGGAGGCAACCGAGCGAGGCCCAGCTCTGGAGGTCGAGCGCATACAGCGGGCCGTCTTCGAAGCGGACCAGAACCTGCCGACGGTCGGGCGAGACGTGGAGCTCGCGCACGAGCGCGGGATGAAGGACGAGTCGGCGCCGGGTCGTGGGCTGACTCAAATCGATGTGGCTCACCCCACCATCGGAGTCACCGACGAGCACGCTCTGGTCATCGAGAATGGCAATCGCTGTCGCCAGGGGTCGAGCAGGCGAGACGGGCAGGCGGGTGTCGACCCGTCGCACCTCGATCTCGTCGACGGCACCGATGATGAGGCTGCCATCGCCGCAGACACCGGCCCAGAGGCGTCCATCGATGCTGATATTCGAGATGCGCAGATTGCTGTCCGTGCAGCGGCCGACGGGCAAGGCGAGCTCCGAGCCCTCCCCGACGAGCGCAGAACACGCGTGGTGCTGATGTGCCCGATGTGCCCGATGTGCCCGATGTGCCCGATGTGCCCGATGTGCCCGATGTGCCAGGTGTGCCAGATATTGCGCCGGCGGCACTCGGCCACATCACGTCGACGGCTTCGCATCCGGCCATCGGGAGTTCGGTCCGGCGCGGGCGTTCACGAGGTGTCGCGAGCAGCACTCCGCGGGCTTCGGGAAAGTCGCCGCGCTCCAAGGCCGCAAGGGCGAGCACCTCGGCCGCGCCGCGGTCGTCCTGGTGCAGCGCGAAGCGCGCTTTGTCGACAAGCGTTCGACCCAGCGTGAGCTCCGAGACGTCGCGCTCGGCGGCGACCTCGGCGAACGATAGGACGAGGGTCGTGACCACGATGACCAGCGCGATGAGGCCGAGCATGATGGGCACCCGCCACAGCTTGAACAGCCGCGTGAAGAGGTCGCGCGCCGAATACGTATGGGCGCTGACGCGGCGGCCTTCGAGGTAACGCGCGCGGTCGTCTGCGAGCGCCTTGGCGTCGGGGTAGCGGCGTTCAGCCGAAGCATCGGTGGCACATCCGATGATGGCGCGGAGCTCGGGCGGGATGGTGTTCGAGGACGGGAGCTCGGGCACCTGATCCGTCGTGAGCGCCGCGAGGATCTGCTCCCGAGACATCGACGTCGGAAAGGGTGGGCGCCGACAGACCGCCTCATAGAGGATCATGCCGAGCGCGTAGACGTCGGTGCGCGGGTCGAGCGGCTCGCGTCGGGCCTGCTCGGGGCTCATCGCGGCGGCCGTCCCGGCGCGTCCCGGGTCGGGGCTCTCGCGGCCCGCGGCCAGAGCCAGCCCCCAATCGATGACCTGCGTCTCGCCAAAGGGTCCGACCATGATGTTGGCGGGCTTCAGGTCGCGGTGGATGACGCCGTGGGCGTGGGCATAGCCGACTGCCTCGGCGGCCGCGAGGACGTGCCTCAACAGCGGGGTCACCGAGCGGTCGCTGCCCTCCGACTCGGCAAAGGCCTCGGCGAGCGAGCGGCCGCGCACAAGCCGCATAGCGAACCACGGCTCACCCGTCGGCGAGCGGCCCGCATCGAAGACCGACACGATGCCGGGGTGGTCGAGGCTGGCCGTGACGCGGGCCTCGAAGAGCAGTCGCGTAGCGTCCTGTTCGCTGCTCGGGACCTTCACCGCGATGTCGCGGTCGAGCCACCGATCGTGGACGATGGTGACGACCCCCATGCCGCCGGTCGCAAGCTCGCCGCGTCGCTCCCAGCGCGTCGCATCGTCGAGCGGATGGTCCGCCACCTGGGGCGCCCGGCCGAGCGGGTCGATCGTGTGTTCGTGCGTTGACCCTCGCTGGTGCCAAAGACGACGATAGCGCGGTCGGTCCAAAACGCTGCCTCGCGGGTTCGCGGGGTAGCTGCGGAGAGCCACGTGAACGCCCAGACCCAGAGCGCAGAGCGCACAACCGACGTCCAAAAACAGAGCACGAGCCAGGCGACCAACCATTCGAGCCAGAGCGGGTCAGCGGTTCAGCTCCGCGGCAAGGAATTGGATGAGCAGGACGCGACGCTCGCGCCACGGTCGGCCGGCCCGCCGAACATCAAGTTCGCCTACAACGAAGGCACGCTCGCTCAGATGGCGGCGGGCGATGAGGTGGCGGCGGCGCAACGCAACGGAGATCTGTCCCGATCCTCCCGTGTCGCCAACCAGCAGCAGTCCCCGGCGGTGGGGAGTGTGGAAAAAGGCTTCGCCCTTTTCCAAGCGGCTTGTGAAAAACGGGCAGCGTTTTTCAAGGTGTCTTGTGGGCGCGCTC
>Ga0105047_10015289_pt1 | contig 12098 bp, 5 predicted proteins | sample MAT04_FD_78384 | JGI IMG/M metagenome (GOLD analysis project Ga0105047, IMG submission 78384) | Freshwater microbial communities from Lake Fryxell liftoff mats and glacier meltwater in Antarctica - MAT-04 (megahit assembly) | ecosystem: Environmental > Aquatic > Freshwater > Ice > Liftoff... | reverse complement strand
CAGCAACAAACAGATAACTCAACTTTCCAGAAAGCTCGACTATCGGCTCAACAAAAAACCGGTACTGGATACCAGAACGCTGACGGTGAATTCGATGCAGCAGCGGTGATGCAAGACATCAATGATACATATGGTAGCGACAGAAACGGTGCCGGCAAGGCAATCGCCAAAGCCAGGGGCCACTTGCAGCAGTCGGGTCAGATGGCTGGTGCTGCATCATTTAGCGATTGGGCACCCCAGATGGAAGATCTATATCATGGGCGTACAACCGACACGGCAGCACACAAGGCTGTTATGCGGGGTGCTGCGAGTAGTGCAACTGCTCAACAGAAAATACACGGCAAGCCATCAAGCGCCAGAGCTTTTGCCGCAACACATGCAGATAAAATTCGTGAAATCGCTCTCAATCCTAATGCTAACCCAGGTGATCTTTCGGCGGCAGTTGCGGAAGCAGCAGCAGTTTACGATGTCATGAGTGGTGCTACTCCGCTCAATGCTAGCGCATTTGCCGATGGTTTAATGGGTGTAGAGATTCCAGGAGCAGAAGGAGCTAATGTTCGCGAATACATTCAGGCGCAAATGGACCAGAATCCGGAATTTGTGAATAGGCGTAAAGATTATGGCACTGGTTTAGCGGGTGCTGCAGAAAACGAAGCTCGCCAACAATCGGCAACTGTTACTGGCCCAACCTCCACTCCACCAGGAGGACCACCAACTGGGGTGCCTGGAGGTTAAATTCCTCGACCTTGATATCGTGTTTGGCTTTTTAAAGTTATTGTTGACAATTGAACAAGCTTATGCTAATATAAATACATGTCCTCTCCAGAAACACTAACACCAATTCAAGAAAATCCAGACTCACCGATGGACACTCAGCCTGTCGAAATCGATCCAAGAGGTCCGGGTCTAGAGATTGGCTTGGACGACACTGAGGGCAGGAGCGAACGATTGCGCGAGCTTGCGAGCAGTATAGCTGGTAAGATTGTTACTCCACGCGAAGTATTACTAGAAGATGCTGCTACGTTTAAAGCGGCCGGATCAGAAAGCTTAGCTCTAAAATTTCCGAGCGATACGAGCCCTCAGTCAAACTTAACGGAGGATAGTCCGAGCCCTCAAACGAAGACATCAAAAAGTTTTGATTCTACTTATGCCGAAGACCTCAATAGTATTAACGATATCGTCAATATCGATGATCGCGGTGCTGCCCATCGTTACAAGAAAACTCCGACCAGTAAGGGTGATGGAAGGTTTCTTTCAAGGGACGAAGTAGGTCTCATCGCTGAACACCAAGACCAGATCAGAAACGATGTACAGCAATCTCCAGAGCCAACACCACCACATAGAGCAGAAACACCCCCATCAGAGCCAGTAAAAACTCCCCGGAAGATTCGCCCCGGCGAATGGAAGCCCCCACAACCAGGCACAACTGAGTATGATCCCGAGGTATTAGAATTGCATCGTAAAAGACACATGACACTAAGGCCAGTCGTCGGATTTGGACCCAATCCTTCGTCGCCTGAAAGCAAGCCCGTTATTTTAAGTGAGTCCACAATTGCTAATGGTGAAAGAACAGAGCTTCAGCATCAAGCTGAAGTAAGGGCTAACGTCAGAATTGATGCTATAAACAAGAGAGAACACGAGATTGGTAGATACGTAGAAATGTACGGCGATATTATTCGACCTGGTAGCCGCGAAATTGAAATACGCACCGGTGAAGAAATTGGTCCAGACGATAAAATCAAAGTAACGACCGAGCGAAGGGTGGTTTGTAGTGTTGAGGATATCCCAGAAGACGTAACTATAGAGGAAGTCCGAACGCTCAAAGATATTTTGAAAGAAGGTCGTTTTACTGTAGCACAAAGGTGGTCCATACAAAAAGCTGCTCGAAAAACCAGGCGAGCACAAAAATCGATAGACAAGCTATTTGAGCGGTTGAATAATTCTGCGGACGGGACAGATATACCTGGCACTTTGGTGTCTTCACGCATAGCAGCGCATGATGCCGCTACAAAAGGTCTCGAAAAGCTATTCCAAAAACTAAATATAAGCCCAGAGGAGGAAGAATACCTAGAAGAAGTTGAATGAGTGGTTGACGATGAATAATCTCTAGTTTTAGTTACGCTTATGCATATTTTTGCTATACTTAAGGGGTTGTGGCAACATACAAACTGATTCAGGACATTGAGGCGGATGATCACATCCTAGGACCGCTGTCGTTTAGGCAGTTTGTTTTTGCTTTGATCTCTGTTTTTATGTTTTACCTTTGCTTCTTGGTGGTAACAAAAAACGTAGCGTTTTTGTTGCTAGTTGTAGCGCCGCCGGCGCTATTCTTTGGCTTTTTTGCCCTACCTTTTGGCCGTGACCAACCCACAGAAGTATGGTTTTTAGCCAAGCTACGTTTTTGGTTTAAACCACGCAAACGATTATGGGATCAAACGGGTATTAAAGAACTGGTAACAATCAATGTACCTAAAAAGATTGAGCACATTTACACCGATGGGCTTAGTCAAAACGAGGTAACTAGCCGTCTATCGGCGCTAGCTACAACTCTAGATAGCCGAGGCTGGGCGGTTAAAAACGCCATTGGCGAAGACCAATCTGGCGCCATAGTAAGCTCGGACCGCTTAGTGCAATCACATGCAATGCCACAGGATGTACCAAACATCGAAGTGAGGGCGTCCGACGACATACTGGATGAGACCAGCAATCCTATTGCCCAACAGTTTAGCACTATGATTGATGCCTCTACGGCAGCGCATCGTAAACGGCTGATTGATGAGCTGAATAGCATTCGAGAAGATGAGCCTGCAGTCGCAGCAAACCCTACTCCAAATTGGTTTATGCCTTTGGCTAGCGGGCAGCCCTCGGCTGTTAGCGGGCAGCAGATAGCAGTTAGTAGTTCGCCGGCAAATTCTGTGGCTCAGGTAGCTTCGGCCGATGAAATGGCAATTGCTGATCAGTTAAGGCAGCAAGACGCATCGCAAGACGCTTCTTATTCAAATCTCCGAACTTTGCAACCAACAGCCAGCGGACAGCCGTCAGCTGTTAGCAGTCAGCCAGTAGCAGTCAGCCAGCAGCTAGTCCCTGTTAGCGAACCGCTGTCAGCCGAAAGCCAGCAGCTAATCGCCAACAGCCAACAGCTAGTCGATGCTAGTTTTCAAAACGCTAGTGCTTCTACCTCTGACCCTGCTATACTATCGTTAGCAAATAACAACGATCTTAACATCGCTACGCTCGCTCGCGAGGCTGACAAAGCAAAGGGCGGTAGCCCAGATGAAGTTGTGATTTCACTGCATTAGCAGGAACAAGGTGGGGAAAAGTGATAAACAATAAACAAATAGCAATAAGTAATCACTTGGGGCAGTTCTTTGTAATGTTTATTGTTTCTTGTTTATTAAAGCCTGGGGTGCGTTTGTGAATCCTGACTTTAAAAACGGTGGCCAAACCGCTGGATTGCCGAATATCCCTGCGCCTGCCGCAGGACCACAGCCATTAGCCCCACCAGTAGCTGTTGGTGGAGTTATGCCGGCTGCGCCGGGTAAGGGCGGGGCAAAATCAGCCCAAAATAAACAAAATCCAAACAGCACACAAAACAGTCTAAATATCGCCGAGATTCGTGATGGAATAGTTATTATGAATGACGGATCGTACCGCGCAGTTGTGATGGTAAAGAGCATTAACTTTGACCTTATGAGCCCGCAGGAACAGGAGTCAGTTGAATATAGCTATCAGGGTTTCTTAAACTCCTTGTATTTTCCGATTCAAATTTTTGTGCGCTCGCAAAAGATTGATTTACAGCCCTACATCGCCAAGCTAGATAAAATACGTACCGAACACGACAATATGTTGTTGGCGCTACTTATGGAAGATTACATCGGTTACATGGATAACCTGAGTCAGCAAACCAACATTATGGATAAGAAATTTTATGTAGTTATTCCGTTCTTCCCCGTAGTTAATACGCAGGCGGCAATCGACCAAAGCAAAAACTTTTTGACTGGTTTTGGTGGTTTGTTTAATAAAAAAGACCAACACGTAACTATTAATGAGCAAGATCTAGAAAACGCTAAAACCGAACTTAAAAACCGGGTGCAGGCCGTTTTGGGTGGCCTACAGCAGTCCAGCATTCAGGGATTACCCCTCGACACCCAAGAATTAATTGAGCTTTACTACGACACCTATAACCCCGACACCGCAACCCGCCAGCAACTCAAAAATTTTGGTGATTTAACGGTTGATGTTGTTACTAAGGGTGATGGCAATGCGGCTCAACCACACCTCGAAAGAGAATTAGAATGAAGACAATAAACAATAAACAAATAACAATAACCAGCGAGCTATTTATTGTTTATCGTTTATTTGCTAACCGGAGGTTAGCGTAATGTTTGGCAAAAAGAAAAAACAGCCACCAATTGACCCAGCAGCTATTGCCCAGCAGCAACATCAACAAGAAGCAAAAGAAGTTCAGGCAGCCTTCCAAAAGGGTATTACAGCACTTCGAGACTTCATCGCACCGAGCTCTTTAGAGTTCAGTAGTACTCACTTTCAACTCGGTACACGTTATGCCCGAACATATTATGTTTATGGCTACCCACGCCAGCTATACACCGGTTGGCTTAGTGGCATGGTTAACCTGGACGAAGTTATGGACATGAGTATTTATGTATATCCTGTTGAGAGTAAGGTTGTGCTTGAAAACCTCAAAAAAAAGGTGACTCAACTTGAGGCCGGCATCCAAATCGATAATGAAAAGGGTCGCGTACGCGACCCGGCCAAGCAATCAGCGATTTTGGACGCCGAGGAGATTCGCGACAAACTACAAGTTGGCGAGGAGCGATTCTTCCGCTTTGGGCTATACTTTACCCTTTACGGCGGGAGCATGGAAGAACTTGATTATGTTAGTCACAAGGTGGAATCTATGCTCGGTCAGCAACTCGTATATAGCAAGCCAGCGAGCTCTCAGCAAGAGCAGGCCCTAAACAGTGTGGTGCCACAAATGGTCGACCAGCTGATGATTAGACGCAATATGAGCACGGGTGCACTGTCTACCAGCTTTCCTTTTACTAGTGCCGACCTAACCCAAGATCACGGCATTTTATATGGTGTTAATATGCACAACTCTGGATTGGTGATATTTGACCGGTTCTCACTCGAGAACGGCAATTCTGTTGTGTTTGCAAAGTCTGGTGCCGGCAAAAGCTTTACAGTTAAGCTCGAAGCTTTACGAAGCATGATGTTTGGTACAGAGATCTTTATTATCGATCCAGAGAATGAATATCAGCGTATGTGTGATGCGGTTGGTGGAGCTTACGTAAGGCTAAGCCTAAACTCTACAACTCGCATTAATCCGTTCGACCTGCCGAAAGTTGTCGACGCCGAGGAGTCCGATAACGCTCTACGCAGCAACCTGATTACCTTGCACGGCTTGCTAAGACTAATGATGGGTGGCGCCCAGGCTCAGATGCAAGCCTCCGGAAGCGGTTCGGTATCGATGCCAGCCCTGGCTCCGAGCGAAGAGGCCGACCTAGATTCAGCCCTGATTGAAACCTATGCCAAGGCGGGAATCACCAACGACCCGCTTACACATACTGGCATACCGCCGACAATTCTTGATCTTTACGACACTTTGCTGCACATGGGTGGTACGGGCCCTCAATTGGCGCAAAGACTGCGTAAATACACCAGTGGTACTTTTGCGGGAATCTTTAGCCAACAGAGCAATATAGACATCAACAACCCGCTTGTGGTATTCAATCTGCGTGATCTGGAGGACGAGCTGAGGCCTGTCGCGATGTATATTGTATTGAATTACATCTGGAACAAGACAAAATCTGATCAAAAAAAGCGTATTTTGATTGTTGATGAGGCTTGGCAACTAATGCGCTATGAAGATTCTGCCAACTTCTTGTTTTCTTTGGCTAAACGAGCCCGTAAATACAATTTGGGCATTACTACAATCACCCAAGACGTTGAAGACTTTATGGGTTCACGGATGGGCCGTGCGATTGTGGCCAACTCTAGTATGCAGTTTTTGCTTAAGCAGTCTTCGAGTGCTGTTGATGTGCTAAGCGACGTGTTTAAACTTACCAGTGAAGAGCAAAAGCGTCTTAGCCAATTCCCTGTAGGGCAAGGATTATTCTTTGCTGGCCAAAATCACGTTCATATTCAGGTTGTAGCTAGCCCAACAGAAACTGGCTTAATTACTACAAATCCGGAACAAGTAAAGGCCATGCAGACCGAAGCCGAGAATATCGCGGGTGAAATCACTCAACCGCAAGGTACGATTGATCTAGAAAATCGCCTTTACCCAGGCACTACGGAAGCTTAAAAGCTAAACTTCCTAATAGGGGTGGTGCTTCGGCGCAAAAACTTATATAATAGCCATTAGCGTAAGAGCTTTAAAACAAAGATGACACAACAGTCCAAAACACCTTATGACGATAAAGCCGACGCCGGAATCCCAAGTACTGGTGGGGATGTTTCCGGTGCTGCTGGTGATGCTTCAGACCCGACTTCTGGCAGTGGCCCTGTAGCCAAGAAAAAAGGATTTGGGTTCTCGAGTAGAGGTAGTGCCTCAAGCGGGGGTGGATTATCGAATTCCAGTAGTCGACCTAGTGGTGGCTTTGGGGCTTCAAGTTCATCAAAAAAACCAGGTTACGCCAGCGGGTCGGACCTTGCTGAGGCCGAGAATAAAGAAGGCGGCGGACTTTATAAAGACGATAGCGATTCCAAGAGAGATATACTTAATCTAAAAAAGGCTTTTACCCGAAAAAACGCCAAACGCGGCGGGATAGTTGCAGGTTTAAGTGCGGTGCTAATTGGAGGTGGCGGCGGTTTATATATGTCGCTTGCCCCGCTAAAAGTTGAGCATATGGTAAGCAATATGCGACAGAGATTCTTCAGTTCCTCCGAGAATGCTCTGGAGAAACAAACCGATAGATTGCTGGGGAGATACATAATTAAGCACGTTCTGCCGAGCTATAAAAGATGCAAGGGTGGCACAATAAACAAAAGCTGTAGGGTTCCAACAATTGACGGCACCAACCCTGTATCGCGACTATACCGAACTTGGTCAGACGTGCGTCTAGAGAATAAGCTGGCCACTAGTTATGGGATTGAGTTCGAGTTCAACAACAAAAGTAATTCTTGGAAGCTGAAGTCGCCGGGTATTGATGGAGACGTAGACATCGGGAAGGATGGGGAGAAGTTCGACTCAATCTTTAGAGAGTCTGGCCGGTCTGAAATGCGAAGTGCAATCAGAGAGGCTACAGCAAATGAAACTCGCTGGAAGAAAACATACGTTAGATATAAAGTTGGCGGGCTCCTAGAAAGAAAGTACGGAATCAAGCGTTGCATTGTGTTTTGTGGAACCAGAGACAAGGCAAATGACAGCATAGACAACAAAAAAAATAAAGTTAAGCACATAATCGCTGACCGGGTATTGAAGAATCGCGCAAGCATGATGGGTGCTGTCATGGAATGCCTTATTGAGCCTACCTGTAAACCCGAAGACACCGACCCCCCGACGGAAGCCGGAACAGATGGGACTGAGTCTGATTTCGATAGTGAAGCGCGGGCAGAACGCGAGAGAATAGCCGGTGAATTCAAAGTAGAGCCCGACGAGCTAAGTAAGTCTTATAAAGAAATAAGCGAGAAAGGCTACAAGGCTTATATGCTAGATAAAATGCTGGTGAAGATTGGCATTAGCGCCAGTTCAAAAACAGCTCTGAAAGCCGTACCATATGTCGGCTGGGTGTTCGCCGGTGCTGATGTTATCAACGTATTAAATCATGCTGGTCCTGCCATTAAAAAACTTTCGTATGCAACTAATGCAGCGGCTTCCGTGCAGCTATTTATGACTTACTCCACCTATGCCGACGAGATCCACACCGGCGAGGTAGACCCGCGTGTGGTAGGCTCGTTTAATGATTCGCTTGGCTCTGGCAACAAGGGAACAGATGTTGACCCGGCTAAAGGTGGTACTGCCAACGCAGAGATCACTCCACTATACCAAGACATTATGAACAATAAACAGTCGCGTGCACGGAACATAACGCTAAATGATGGATTATTCAAATCAGCCAGTGCCGCGGCACCTTATACTTCTGTATATCCAAAAGGAAGCTATACGTGTGATGGTGACAAGCCTGTGCCAGAGGGTAAGAAGGTATGCGACGAAGAGGTTCTAGGGAAGGGCAGCACTGTCGCCGACGATGTAAGCGCGGCTTTTGATCAGCCCGGTATGGCTGAGTTGTCGTTCTTAGCAGAGCAGGTTGGTAAAGTATCAGGGGTAGTTGGTGATGTAGCTAATAAGATTCTGCAAAAAATTCCTGGTGTGGAAGCGGCTGGTGATAAGATGGCTGAGTTGATTAATCCTATAATGGAAAACCTTATCAATAAAGTAATTCCTGATCCTTTTGGCACAAGTATGAGTGGTGGGCGCACCTTTAACATGATGGCGGCTGGTGCAGATGTGGCTGGCAACGAGTATGCCCAAAACGGCCTCGGAGGCCAAAAATTAACCAACGAAGAGGTGGCTCAGATTCGTAACGAGCAGTTGCAAAACAAGGATCAGGAATTTGCCAGAAAATCATTCTATGCCCGCACGTTTGATACTGATAGCGACCAGTCTATGGTATCCCGAGTTGCTATAGCCATGCCGTTCGGCAAACAATCGCAAATGCAGTCTGGATTTGCTAGCCTTGCCAACCCGCTCAAAACGGTGTCTTCAGGATTGGCTAGTATGTTCTCTGGAAGGGCTTTCGCGGAGGTTGATGTCCAAGACGATCCTTTTGGAGTTGTGCAATACGGCTACCCTGAAGGTACAATCCCCGATGATGCTGAAGCCTATTGGGATGCAAATTGTGTTGACGATGGGGTAAAGGGCTATAAGAACGACAACTCCTGGTATCAGGCAGCTGCCGACAGTGAACCGGACGAAAAGACGGGAATGCCGGTAAACACCACCACCAATCCATGCATGCTCATAAAAGCAGCGACCGGAGCTCTAGGCGGAGCATACGACCAAAGCAACCTAACCGAAGAAGACCTAGCAAACCTGTCTGGCTCCGAGGACTCCGGCGCAAGTGAATCGGCGGGTGGCACTATAGATATGGCTACCTTGTATGAAAGCTCGGTCGATATCGCATGTGCCGATGGTACGGAAGACGCTGGCGTACAGGATGGTTACACCGATGGAAATAAAGTAAAGATACGGACTTGTACTATCTCTAATGCGCCTAGCGCTGCTAGTGATAGTGTAAACGGTAAGCTTGTTATGAATTCCCGTGTTTCGAAGGTTGTATTCGACATGTTTAAAGACGCCAAGGCGGCTGGTGTAGATACGACTGTTTCGAGTGGGTTCCGGACATTTGCAACCCAACAATGCCTTGCTGAGGGTGGTTGTGGTTCTAACGGTACAGCGACAGATGCTGGTTACTCAAACCATCAGATGGGCATTGCAATGGATGCCGACGGCGCTCTAAATGCCTGGCTCCAAAAAAATGGAGAAAAGTATGGCTTTAAGTGGTTCGGGCCAGGAGACGATATACACTTCTCGCCCAATGGACGTTAACAACTATTAACATGAAATATCCTAAAACAATACGAATAGTAAGGACTTCGCTAACAGTCTTTGTGCTACTAACATTCGTCACTCAGTCAATAGGTCTTCAACTAGCTAAGACTGTGTTTGCAGAAAGATTACCCGACTCTGAGCTTAAGGCTCTCACACAGTATCCAAACTGGGTTGCTAGCTCCTGCGACACATCCACGAACGCCGCCGAAACAGTAGGTAGTGTTGATGTTTCAGAAATAGTAAAAAAATACGATTTGCAGTCTGCTGTTATACAAAAGGTTGATGGTAGAGTTATCGGGCAAGAAAATGCCGACAAGCCACCCGTATCCCCAGCCCCAACGATGAAGCTTGTGATTGCAGATGTTGTCTTGCAAGAAAAAATTCCACTCAACAAAACCATATCAGTCTCTAACGATGTTCTTTATGACGGAACTAACGATTTGGGTGTTAGCTCTATAACAGTAGAGAATGCTTTGAAAAAAATGCTAGGCGTATCTAGTAATGTTGGAGCAAATGTTCTTATGAAATCACTTGGTGGCGTGTCCGCATTTACCACAAAAGCAAAAAAGAATGGATATGATAAAACCGATGTTAAGGCGTATTATTCAAGTAGTGCTATGGGTCTCAATAAGAGTTCAATTGGTGATCAGGCAAGTGCGATGGATCATATTTTCAGCACTAGTGGTCCTGGGTATTCTATAGCAAAGACTGCTCTACAGGGCGCAGATGATGAATATGGTGTTGGTGGAAAGGCCAGAAAATGGGCAGGTAACTCGAAAGTAGCAGGTAGTGTAGCAATGTTTACTGTAGGTGGTAGCGACTACATTGTTGGGCTGTATTACGAGGGCGACTACACTACCCAAAAAGCAAAAAATGCAGTCAAAAACGGCACAAAAGACCTTGTAGCGGCAATATCGAGTAGTGAGTCTGGAGGGGTGTCCGGTAAGGCTGTTGGTGACTTGCCCGCAGGTGGTAAAAAAGTTGGCGCTAGTTGGTACGAAGGTCCTGGTTCGCAAGGCTCTGTAGGAGTTACGCTGGCGGGAACCTATTCCTATGCGGAGCTTGGAAGTGGCGGTAGTATTGGTGACGTTATGGGCGACCTCAAAGACAGGCAAAAACTCGCCATAAGCTATAAAGGTAAGACCGTAATTGCCGAAAAGCTAGACGTTGGTTCTGGGGGCGAAGATGTGAAGGGTAAACCCCGAGAGATAGACCTATTTAAAACCACAGCTGAGTACCTTGGCATTATATCGGCCGGGGTTGATGTGGTACATGTGCAAGGAGTGAGTGATGATACGCCACTAGGACCGCTAGACGGTAGTGTTGCTGGGGGCGAAGAAGAAAGTTCTGCTCAGCAATGTTGTGCGGCCGGTGGCTCTGTCGGTGCTTCTGGTAGCGCAACAGGAAACGCTGCTGCTACTAGCGGGTCTTGGAACAGTGGACTACAGCCCCCTTATATACTTGAACAGTGGGCAATCGAGACACTTAAGAATGTCGCTGCAAAAATGGATGTAAGTGAGAGCGATACCGTAACCCCAGAACATGTTGTTGCGCTTATTGCATTTGCTATGGGTGAAGGTGGTGACATAATGAATGATGGCTTATTCAATCCCCTGAACACCGGCCTTGATGCGCCGGAGCTATTGTCTACAGCAAACGATGCATCTGGGCTTCAGTCATTTAAATCATTTGACGCTGGTGTCGAAGGAGCTGCTAGAACTATAGTTGGTTCAAACCAAGATAGGTTGGCAGAGGTTCTAATCAAGCCCGGTTCGAGCGCAAAAGACTTTATGCATGCTTTAACCTACTACAATGAGTATTCCGGCAACAAGTTTTGGGCGTCTGCATCCCTAGCCGACCCTGATAGTTATTTTAACGAGAGGATGGACCTTGTAGAACAAGTTAACGCTAACTATAAAGGCACCGCGGGATTAGTTATTGGCACTTCTGCTCTCGAGCAATCCGACAACACAACAAAGCCGGCTCTACTCCAGTTTAATGGCACTGGCGGCGGTGCTGCTGGCATGGCTGGTGGTGGTGATTGTAGTAGCAGTTCTGGTGACGCAACAGCTATTGTAGAAAAGGCGCTTGAGTATTCGTGGCCCGACGAATCGAACGGAATAACCCCCAAGCCTGAGTATGCAAAAGGCATAAACCAACACAACCCGGGGGCCAACCCGGCCGACTGTGGTATATTCACGGCGACTGTTATGATAGCAAGTGGTGCAGACCCTGACTACCCCAAAGTAGGAACAAGCGTACAGGAAGAATATGTAAGGGCAAATCCCGATAAATATGACGTTGTCGATAAGGTCAGCAGTATTAGTGATCTGGAGCCTGGAGATATATTGATTGTAAACCAGGGGGGCGGAGAGGGTGCTAGCGGCCACACATTTATCTATGTGGGCAAACAACCGCCCAATAACTTCGACTCCGCTAGCGCATCGCTAAACCAAAGGGCGGCCAATCTTGGAGGAACAGCACTGAGCGACTCAAGAGGGGATTATATGAGGGCACGACT